>WNGR01000549.1_pt1 | contig 41494 bp, 44 predicted proteins | sample 5407581 | NCBI WGS metagenome assembly WNGR01 (sample SAMN13153383, study PRJNA577476) | soil metagenome | isolation source: 80 cm soil or saprolite under Garry oak tree replicate 2 | place: USA:California | collected 2016-06-15 | reverse complement strand
CGTCGGCCCTGGTGGGCGGGGTGCTGGCGGCGTTCGCGGCCGGTGGGGTGATCTCGCTGGGTTCGCTGGTGGGATTCTTCACCGTGTTCGGGATAGCGGCGCGCAACGGCATCATGTTGATCAATCACTACCAGCATCTCGAACGGCACGAAGGCGAGCCGTTCGGTCCCGGGCTTGTCGTGCGGGGCGCGCGGGAGCGGCTCGCGCCGATCTTGATGACCGCGTTGGCAGCGGGACTGGCCCTGGTACCCCTGGCGATCTCCGGCGATATCCCCGGTCAAGAGATCGAGTACCCCATGGCCGTCGTCATCCTGGGTGGCCTGGTCACCTCGACGGTGCTCAACCTGTTCATCGTCCCCTCCCTCTACTTGCGCTTCGGGAGGAAGAAGGCTCTGCTTCCCCGCGGAAGCGCTGGGTATAGGCCAGATACGACGCTAGCTGACACCAGCCACAAAGAAACGGATGTAATGAGCAGTAAAACGGCAGGAGACGGCGCTGCCAGTACCCAGAAAGAGTATGCGGGGCACATCGAAGAGGAGAGGGACGAAGAGCAAAGCCAAAAAGAAGACTACGATGGCTACGGATAACGATGTAACCAGACTCATCTGTCATTTGACTTGAATTAATGGTTCTTACACCTGTGCTGGCTACATTGGACATCCGTTCAGAAATAAAGCGAAAGAGCGGCCATTCCAATTGTGTTGGCTGGTCATGTTTCTTGCGCACAAGAAGCATTCAAACGGGAAGGGTGCCTGACAGATCGTAGTCGCTGTGTGACCGGACGGTCGGTCAGTTTCTCTCGTCATTGTTCTCCCCAGTAGACTCACCTGCACGGACCAACCATAGCGGGCGGCTAATACGTCCTGTAATGCGAGGCGCTACGCTCCCTGTCAGCATAGCATCCAGACCTACCCGTCCATGGCTGGCCATCACAATCAGGTCAACGTTAAGCCGCTCGGCAAGATGAAGAACCTCGGCAACAGCATCGCCCCGTAGTACTTTGGCTTGAGCTGGTATCCCCTGAGCGCGACATTGAACGACGGCCTGCTCCAGGTAGTCCGAGGCACCTTGCTCGGCTAGATCAAGAACGGCTTTCATGGTTGTCGGGAGAAGCAAGCCGGATACTGCTTGACTTCCTGAGAGTGTTGCTAGTGTTGGAATAATCACTACCAATTGCACCTCTGCACTGAAGGCGTGTGCAAGTGTCTTGGCCACGGGGAGCGCTGGTTCGTGGGCGACCGCACCGTCGAGTGGCACAAGGATACGGCGGAGATCGAAGGTCGGTGCGCTGCAATCGTCTCTCGGCAGGACGAGTAAGACCGACTGTGTGCCTCGTCGAAGAGCTTGCTGTGCGATGCTGCCAAAGAGGAAATCTCGAAGTCCGCCACGGCCATGTGAGCACATGATGACCAGGTCTGTTTTACTCTTCTGAGCATGTTCAACGATACTCCGCGCAACGTTATCTTCCCTGTCCTCACGCACGTGGGTTTTAACCGAGATGGCAGAAAATCGCAATCGTGTAGCTATCTCTTCAAGATAAGTCTGTGCCTCAGCGACACCGGTCAAGTGCCGCTCTCCGTGAATCGTAACCGGCGCATGTTGCTCCATGACATGCAGCAATATGACCTTCGCGCGAAAACGACTCGCCAGGTGCTCCACCGTCGGCAAAACAGATTCCGCCAGATGTGAACCATCGAGAGGGACCAAGAAACTGGGCTTATTCTCTTTTGTATGCTGGAACATTGCCATCAACCTCCAAAGAATGTCCGGTACAGAAGGAAGATGTTGAGACTAATGATTAACATCGCGATGACGCTAGCAATTGCCGTAGTCAGCCGGTGGTTCACCAACACTCCCATCACATCCTTCCTTCGTGTGAACATCACAAGTGGAATAAGGGCAAATGGAATGCCAAAGCTGAGTACAACCTGGCTCACGACGAGGGTTCGTGTGGGCTCAAGCCCGATGACTATGACGATGAGAGATGGCAGCATAGTGATGCTGCGCCGGACCCAGATCGGGATATGCCGATGTAAGTAGCCCTGCATAATGACCTGACCCGCCATGGTACCGACAGTCGAGGATGACAAACCCGATGCCAACAGCGAGACGGCAAACACCCAACTGGACGCCTGCCCCAATAGGGGGGCGAGTGTCTTATGCGCTTCTTCTATTGTACCGATATCGCTTAGGCCCGCACGGAAAAACGTTGATGCTGCCATGATAAGCATGGCAGCGTTCACAAATCCTGCTAGACCCATGGCAATGACCACATCAATCATCTCGAAGCGGAGCAACTTCTTGAGAAGCTGAGGGTCGCGGATCACGATTCGCCCCTGTGTCAGAGCGGAGTGGAGGTAGATCACATGCGGCATCACTGTCGCACCGAGGATGCCGGACGCCAGCAGAATGCTCTCTGTCCCCCTAAACTGCGGCACAACGGCGTGATAGGCTATATTCGCCCACTCCGGTCGATCAAGGAGTGTTTCGATCAGGTAGCAGAGAGCAATCACGCCGACCAAGGCGGTAATTACTGCCTCCATAGGCCGGAAGCCGTAACGTTGCAGTCCCAGGATGATGAACGTCACAATGGCGGTCAAGATGCCGCCCCAGAGCAGTGGAATGCCGAAGAGAAGCTGGAAGCCGATGGCCGCGCCTACAAACTCGGCTAGGTCAGTCGCCATAGCCACGACCTCAGACAGGACCCACATTCCCCAGACCACGGGCTGTGGGAAGCGCTCACGACACATCTCCGCGAGGTTGAAGCCGGTGGCAATACCTAGCTTGGCCGAGAGCGTCTGGATGAGCATAGCCATCAGGTTGCTAGCCACGATGACCCAGACGAGCATGTAGCCGAAGCGCGCGCCGCCCTGAATGTTCGTCGCGAAGTTCCCTGGGTCTATGTAGGCTACACATGCTATAAACGCTGGCCCGAGGAATGGCAAGACCCGGCCAATGAACTTCTTCTTGCTCTTCCCACTGAGTACCTCGCTGGCTGCGCGAATGGTACCTGCATCTCCGATCCCGACCTGCCTGACCGCTTTCGGAGTTTCAGACCGCATGTTCATTTCCCTCTGCGTTTCTCTATCTCAAGAGTTTGGCAAGAAAGTCTGCAGTTTTCACAGCACAAGCATACCCTCCCCATCTGAACTGATTCTATGGAATAGCTGAGATCAGGCTGAGAGTCTGAAATTCAACGAGCAGATGACGCTGAAGCGAAACTGAGTCGATACTCAGTTTCGCTTCAGCGTCGTCTCAGAGTGCTCTCAGCCGCGCTTTCTAAAATAGAAAGTATGCATTTAGTAAAGAAAGTCATAGAAAGCAACACCTTGCGACGAAAAACATTGACACTGTTCCTGTTCATCCTTGTCTTGGCGACGTGCGCGGCCTATATCGACTGGCCAGGTAACCCCGGCTTGCATATTGCCTGGCTTGGCATTCATCATCCACTTCAGGTAAAACAGGGACTGGATCTGCAGGGCGGAGTACGAGTACTGCTGGTCCCCGATCCAACTCGGCAGTAACTTTGGAGCAAGTATCATCGTTGGCTTCGCAGTAACCCTGTTCCTGGGCGTTTTGATGAGCATGTTTACCGCCATTGTCGTCACACGAGCTTTCTTGGATCTACTAGTATTCGCTGGTGGTGCGAATCATCCAACACTCCTAGGGTTTCCTACTGGTGCCAATGCCGCGCTATCCCTGAAGCGAGGTAATAATGTCAGGGAAAGATAAGAGGTAGATGCATTCTCAGCCCCATCTCAGATACGTCACAGAGCTATCTCACACCGATACGATATGCTGGTGTGGGGAGGATGGAGAAGCCCTCACTCGTACGCTTATACCCCCCCCTCTCCATCTCCCGATCATTCCGTGTAGATGCAGGTAATTCATGGCTGTGAGCATGATGATAAAAGCAGGGCAGGAGAGTGCAAGACCGCAATGAAGATGCGAATTGCGGAGGCGAGATGTGATTGAACTGTTAGCCGCACTGGGAAGCATTATCCTGGTTGATCTGGTCCTGAGTGGGGATAACGCGCTGGTGATTGGCGCTGCTGCCGCTGGATTACCTCGGCGACAGCGGTGGGCCGCTATCGTCCTGGGCGGTGGCGGTGCTATCCTGCTGCGCATTGTGTTTGCGATCATCGCGACGTTACTGCTACGACTGCCGCTGCTGCAAGTGCTAGGAGGCCTCCTCCTGCTACTTATTGCGGTGCGGCTCCTGATGGATCGGAGCAATAAACAACCCATGCAGCAGTCTTCGTGTGCACAGGGAGCCCTAGAGAACACATCTCATGCAACAGCGAATGCGCTAGTCAAGCGGAGTTTCTTGGCGGCACTGCTGACCATCCTTGTCGCCGACGTGACGATGAGCCTGGACAATGTACTAGCAATCGGAGCGTTGGCTTCTGGCAATCTACCGCTCTTGGCGGTGGGATTGCTGCTCAGTATCACATTCATGTTGCTGGGCAGTGCCTTGGTCGCTGAACTGATGGGACGGTTGCCGTGGCTGCTGGATGTTGCTGCGCTAGTGCTGGCATGGACAGCGGCGAAGATGGTGCTGGACGACAGGAGCTTGAATCCTGTGCTTGAGCATCTACCATGGGCACAGCTCGCCGTTCCCGTCGCAGCGCTGGCCATGATGATCGTGGCTGATCTCTTCTTGCGGCTACGCGACAGTCAACGTGCAGGCAAGAAAGAGCGCTCCTGAGTTCCGTCGATTCCATGGTGTTCGAAGTGACCCTGGAGGACATTCCGAGGGTAGCAAGGGCCATACTGGACGGACAGACACGTGGTCGCGTCCTTGTCACGCTCCACTGATGAAAGGAAGAGGTGCTATGCGAGAGATGAAGGAACCAGCGCGGGTAGCGGAACTGATTAGCACGCAGCGTGCAACACGCCAGTACAGTCAGCAGGCAGTATGCGAAGAGGATATCCGAACGATACTGAACGCGGGACGGCAGGCCCCAAGTGCAAATAATAGGCAGCCCTGGCATTTTCTCGTGGTTCGCGAGCGTTCGAGGCTGCAACGGCTGGTGCAATGTGGAAGGTCTGCAGATCAAGTGGAGAGAGCAGCCTTTGCCATCGCGCTGGTCACGGCTCATACTGGCACTGAAGATGACTTCGACCTGGGGCAGGCCGCAGCGTATCTGCAACTGGCAGCGTGGGATCTCGGGATTGGCTCGTGTATTGCCTGGGTCCATTACGCGGAAAAGGTCAGCGAGGTTCTTCATCTCCCTGCTGAACTGCATTGCCCTGTGGTGCTCTCTTTTGGGTATCCAGCATCTCAGCACAAGTCTCAACCTCCCAAGAAGCGCAAGCCCTTTGATGAGGTGGTGTATTGGGAACACTGGCCGTAAATCACCAGAGAAGAAAGTATGTTTTTCCATGTCACTCACGACAAAACTATGCTCAACTAGAGAAAGGCAGGAGCCTCTCACACGCGTGAACCCTCGCATCGTCCTGCTTGCCCTGGGTATATTTGTCCTGGGAACCGATGCTTTCCTCGTCGCGGGAGTGCTCCCCGTGATCGCGCGTGAGACTGGAGTGAGCGAGGGACTGGTCGGCCAGTTGATCACCGTATTCTCGCTGACCTATGGCCTGGGAGCATCCATTCTGGCCGTGACGACCGGTCATTGGCCGCCTCAGCGTGTCTTGATAGGCGCACATCAGCAGTGGGGCCGTCATGCTCTTGCTTTGGGGGATGAGCTTTGCTCTGCTCTTTATCCCGCAACAACAACGTTTGTTGATCATTGCACCGGAGTATGCCGCGGTGCTGCTGGCGCTCAATAACTCGGCCCTCTACCTGGGGATCGCTGGCGGTGCTGCTGTGGGTGGTCTGGCCCTGCGCTGGCTCTCTACTGCCCAACTGGCCTCTTTAGGAGTGATAGGTATGTTCACTGCCTTGCTCATCGTCGCCAGCGCCGTTCCTCTGAGACGAAGAACAGGAGAGGAGTAAGAAAACCGGGATTGCCTGCCAGGGGATCATCAGGGCCAATGGTGCTAGCCGAGGGTCTGGGCAGCCTGTAGCTGTTTCAGGTGCTCAGGGCAGGCTTCCAGAGCATATACAATGCACTGACCCAGTGTAATGGGACCAAAGGCTTCATGCACTCCCTCTCGCTTCAGAGCGGGGAGGGAGACCTGCTCAATCAGGCTGGCAAAGCGTTCACACTTCTGCCTCAATCGCTCAAATAACTCCTCTGGATCAGCATGCTGGTAGTCGTGTTCGCGGACCAGCGCATCTTGATCGTAGGCGGCTAACGTGGGCCGCTCCTCGGCCAGAAGACGCTCCACCCGACTGGTCCAGATCCCCACTTTATCGATCATGTGGCCGACCACTTCTATCGCTGACCATTTGCCAGTTGCGGGACGATGGCGGATAGCCTGCTCGTCACTGAGCAGGGCCAGGCGAAAGACGACTGGCATCTCGCGGATCTGGGCAGCCCATTGTTCTTGCATGGTAGACATCGTTTCCTCCTTAGGTCCACTCCTGCCTGGTTCCTACCGGTCTTTACACAACTCTCGGCATGGTATCTTCACAGATTGGGCGTTTGTTCCTCCCGTCTCATCTTTATCTCGCTAAACTGTATAGCCGGTTCTATATCCGTGTAGTTTGGTATATCTCCCTGGAGTACCTGGGCGTGGGGTATGAACGCGGAGAGAAACGCTTCGACGGAATCGAACGTGTAGTTGCACATGACGACATAGGCTGGCTGAGTTCCTGGTTGCGCGCCACTCACACCGTGTTCGATGGACACACCCTTGAGGGATGAGCCAAGTTTTTCAATGGCCATCGGCATGTGGGTATTGAGGTAATACTCCAGGTCAAACCGACCGCCCTCTTTATTGGGGTAGAAAATGTTCACTTTGATCATACTATGATATTCCTTTCGTGATTTGCATATACCTTTCCTGTGTTCAAGTACCCTCCGTGCCTGCGCTGGTTCGAGGTTAGCGATCCACTTCCCCCACCACGAAATCCAGGCTGCCCAGCACGGCTATGACATCGCTCATCTTGTAGCCGTGCAGTAGCTCCGGCAGCACTTGCAGATTAACAAAGGACGGCCCGCGCAGCTTGGCGCGCCAGGGATACTCACTGCCATCGCTGATGAGGTAGACGCCCAGTTCGCCCTTGCTGCTCTCGAGGGCAAAGTACGTCTCACCGCGTGGCGGACGCAATGCAATCGGCGTGCGGATGCTGATGGAGCCCGGCGGCAATTGCTCGATCGCCACGCGGCAGAGACGCATACTCTCCTGAATCTCTTGGAAGCGCAGGGCGTTGCGCGCGTAGCAGTCGCCTTCCTGCCGGATCTGGACGTTCACCGGCACTTCGCGGTAGGCCATGTAGGGGCGATTGACGCGCAGATCCCAGGTGATGCCGCTGGCCCGCGCCAGTGGCCCGGTGAGACCGTAGGCGAGCGCCTGCTGCGGATCGAGGTAGCCCGCACCCTGGGTACGGGCCCGGAAGATCTCGTTGCCGTTGACGAGCCGCTCCAATTCACGCATGTTCTTTTCCAACTGATCCAGGTAGGTTTCGCATGACCTGAGCCAGCCTTTAGGGAAATCGTGCAGCACGCCACCGACACGCACGTAGTTGACGTTGAATCGACTGCCGCCCAATGCCTCGAAAAGATCCATCACCCCCTCGCGGTCGCGCATGGTCCACAGTAGGGGCGTTGTGGTCCCCAGATCATTGCTGTAGGCGCCGATGCCGATCAGGTGACTGGCGATGTGCTGCAGTTCCCCCACGAGCAGGCGGATGTACTGGGCGCGCCGTGGTGGCTCAAGCTCCATCAATTGTTCGATGGCACCAGCATAGGCGATCTCGTTCAGCATCGGGGAGAGGTAGTCGGCATTATCCATATAGCGAATGCCGCCCAGGTACGGACGATTCTCCAGCGTTTTCTCGATGCCGCGATGCAGGTAGCCGATGACCGGCGTGCAGTCTACTACCGTCTCCCCGTCCAGGGTCAGCACCAGGCGCAGGACTCCATGGGTGCTGGGGTGCTGTGGCCCCAGATTCAGCAGCATCTCCTGTGTGTGCCGCACCTGAGCGGTTTGCTCCTCAGCATCGTCACTTCCCTGCGCATGCTGCGCTTTGGGTGCGGCGGGAGATGCGTCCTGATACGTACGTGGGATGCAGCCCTGCTTTTCGATTTTCTCGCGCAGTTTGAAGATGCCCTCGATCAGCGCTTCCGGGCGCGGGGGACATCCCGGCACATACACATCGACGGGGACCACAGTGTCCACACCCTGCACCGTGTAATAGCTGTCGTAGAACTCGCCGCCGGAGTTGGCGCACTGCCCCATGCTAATGACCCATTTGGGTTCGGGCATTTGCTCCCAGAGATGGCGCAGGCGCGGGGCCATCTTGACCGAGACGGTGCCGGCCACGATCATGAGGTCGGCCTGGCGGGGACTGGCGCGGAAGACCTCCGAGCCGAAGCGCGAGAGGTCATACTGTGGGGCGGAGGCAGCCGCGATCATCTCAAAGCCACAGCAGGCCAGCGCGTACATAAAGGGCCAGATGGAGCGGGAACGGGTCCAATTCTGTGCCCACTGCAGCATGTCCGTGATGCTGGTCAGTACCGCCGGCTCTTCCTGTTGACCTGGCACATAGTCCTGTGGTCCGCTTGCCATGCGTAGAGGAATCGGCTTGCGCCTCCTGGTGGCTGGAACGTGTTCCTGTCCTCCGAGTTGGTGCTTGTCGATCATGAGTATAATCTCTTTTCTTCTGTTCAGCTTTCTTCTGGTGTATGTGAACAATCTTTGGGGCGCTTTAAGCATGGATGTTCCTTCAATTGTTGCTCGCCGAACGTCTAGTGGCACTCTCATCAAGCTCAACTGCGCGTTTCAGCGCACGAAACTGTAGCACTTTGACGTTGGTCTCTGTCAGATCCATGCTGACAGCGGTCTCCCCTATTGAAAGATTGAGCAGAAACCGGTAGGTTAAGACCTCACGATACCGTGCAGGCAGGGACTTGAGGATACCCTGTACACGATCTTCCGCAGAGCTACTAGCCAGTGGTACTCCTTCTTCTGCCGCTGGACCTTCCCACCCTGCTTCGACCAACATTTCCAGTGACTGCGTTCCTGCTCGACGATAGTGGACACGCCAGTGGTCAGCAATCGTCGTACGGGCCACCCGAAACAACCAGGCCCGCCAATGGTGCGTGCTCCGCTCCAGGTCGAGATGACGCAGGGCTTTGAGAAAGATCTGTGACGTGAGGTCCTCAACCTCCTGCTGGTTTCTCACGTAACTGTAGATATAGCGGTAGATCAGGTGAAGATGTTCTTGCGAAAAGAGCTCACCGTTTTGTGTTTCTGTCCCTGTGATCGTTTGCATGCGAAAATCCTCCTAAGGCGAGCTCATCTGACTGGTTGCAACCAGACGGTAAGACCGGCTCCGATCAAGCCAATGCCGAAGATGACCCCAGAGATGACAAAGAGGATATCAAAGCCTTTGACGAAAAATCCGAGAATCCCGAGAATCGTTGAAGCGATCAACAAAGTCGATACCCAGCGGGGAAGCGTGCCCGCCTTCCAGGAACGTATGGCCAGGACGCTGATCCCCACCGCAAAGAGGAACGCCGCTACCGGGTAGAGAAACGCGAGAGCATTCACGACATCATACCCAAGAAGGAGTCCAGCGCCGATGAGTGCCAACAAGATACCAACAACCCCCCCACCGTCCTGTTTCCTGCTTCTGGAAGGTATACACGCCTAACGCAGCTAAAAGGAGCAGCACATCAATTGCAAAGTAGAAGAGCTGCAGCCCTGCACTCGTGGCGGTGGGCGTAAACGATGCAATCCCACGTAGTAGCCCTGCTAGAATCGCTGCCAGTCCACTCCACCGGATGAGATGTATACGAGACATAATGGAAATCCTTTCGACGACGCCACATCTTGTTTATGCTGGCAAACCTTTCTCCGTATCATTGCTCACTCTGGAAGAGTGATTTCTTCTTTACTAAGAGTGTACTATCACTCACCTGCTCTCGTCATGCGACCAAAGGGGGATGCGAGGGTGTAATGTGCATAGGATGCAGTGCTACGACTTTAGTAGGAGGAGAAGAAATCGAGAATCGCGCTGCAATCGGTCTGAGAGACCCGGCATAGCTTTTACGCTGCTCATCCTCCCAATAGTGCCTCCTGGTAATTTAGGCGAAGAGTGTGCCAGAACCAGTCTTCAGCCAATTTACCACCTCCCTCAGCAGAGGTTATGTGATATAATGCTACCTGAGGCAGCGAGCAATTATACGAGCTACAACGTAGTCCTGTTGCAGCGCAGTGACCCAACGGGTCAACAAGAGTACAGTATGTACCGAGACATACCCACGCGAGACCAGGAAAGTGGTATGGAGAAACCTCCACAAGAGACGGCGAACATCCCCCGCCCTCCCTTGCTTGCCACCAAGCTGCATATGCCGCGTCCTAGTGCGCAGCTCGTGCAGCGATCATTCTTATACGAGTGACTTGAGCAGGGGATGGCTTGTGCGCTGACGCTCATTTCAGCACCTGCAGGATTTGGAAAGACCACCTTGCTCGCTGACTATCTGACCCGCAGTGCTACTCCGGCAGCTTGGCTCTCGCTTGAAGCAGAGGACAATGACCTCGTCCGCTTCCTCTCCTATGTGATTGCCGCGCTTCAAACGCTTGATCGGGGGATCGGGAGACCAAGCCTTGCGCTGCTGCAATCCTCGACGCCAGCTACAGTGGAACCCCTACTTACTCTGCTCATTAACGACCTGGCGAGCGAGAAGCTGCCGAGCTTTGCCCTGGTGCTCGACGACTACCACGTGATTGAGGATCCAGCCATTCATCACGCCCTCATCTTTCTTTTGGATCACTTGGCAGCACAGATGCATCTCATCATCGCAGCGCGCGCCGATCCCCCACTTCCACTGGCGCGGCTCAGAGGGCGTGGGCAACTGTGTGAAGTGCGAGCGGCCGACCTGCGCTTTGCGACAGAGGAAGCGGAGGCCTACTTACAGGGATTCATGCGCCTTGATCTTACTGCCAATGAAGTTGCTCTTTTACAGGAGCGCACAGAAGGGTGGATCGCCGGAATCCAGTTGGCCGCGCTCTCGTTGCAGGGGAGAACCGATATCTCCGCCTTCCTCTCCGCCTTTAGCGGCAGCCACCGCTTCGTGCTGGACTACTTGAGCGAGGAAGTCTTCTCCCAGCAACCGGCCACGGTGCAATCCTTTCTCTTGCATACCTGCATCCTCGATCGCATGAATAGTTCGCTAGCCAACGCAGTGACAGAACTGACTGATGGGCAGGCGATGCTCGAGAGGCTTGAACACGCCAATCTCTTCGTGGTCTCGTTCGATGACAAGCGAAGATGGTATCGCTACCACCAGTTGTTTGCCGAGGTGCTGCGCAGTCGCTTGAGACAAGAGCAGCCCGAACTCATACCGCAACTCCATCGTCGTGCCAGTCGGTGGTACGAGCAGCATGGCTATTTAGATGAGGCTACCCAGCACGCCCTGGCGGGTTCGGACTATCCCGTCGCCGCTCGCCTGATCGAGCAGGTCGCCCGTCAAGCCTTGAGAAGCCAGGGCAGGTTCACGACGTTGTTACGGCGGATGGAGGCCCTCCCGAGGGTATGGCTGGACACGCATCCCCAATTGGCCTTGCTCTATGCATGGATTGTCGTGTCCAGTGGCGTGCGTCCCTGGAGTGATCTGGAGCTATGGCTCCAGGGGGCCCAGGAATCGCTTCCACCTCACCATCCCCAGGCCACCGAGTTCACCGGTGAGGTTGCCGCTATTCGCACGTTGGCAGCAGCGCCGGCTGAAGAGTATACACGCACTATCGAATTATCGGAGCAAAGCCTTGCGCTCCTCCCAGCAGACCATTGGGCGCGCGGGTTACTGTTGCTGTATCGAGGCTCGGCCTTCCTCTCACTTCAGCACGTAGATGAAGCTATCGCAACCCTCGAGCAAGCCGTCGCCGAGAGCGAGGCAGATGTCTCACAGCAGCATGTGCTCGTGGCAAAAAGCCGGCTCGCCAGCGCCTATGCCTCGTCTGGGCAACTGCACAAAGCGATGCATCTCTACCAGGAAGTAGTGCGACAGGAGCCACAACAACAGATGCCTCTGCGGAGTCTCCTGCTGGCACATGGAGGGCTGGGCAATCTTTTTCGCGAGTGGAACGATTTCTCCTCAGCACGTGTGCATCTTGAGGCGGGTCTAGAGTTAGACCGGTACGTTGGAGGATCACTTGCAATGACCTGGGAAGTCTATCTCCCGCTGGCACGTGTCTACTTGGCACAGGGGAAGCAGGAGGAGGCTGAGGCCGCGCTCTCCCACATTGCTGAAGCCGCTCGCGAAGGCTCTTCTGCTCACTCCATCGCCCTCGTCTCGGCCTGGCGAGCCCGCTTCCACCTGGCACTCGGGGATGTTGATGCCGCCGCCCGTTGGGCGAACGATCAAGGACTGAGCATCAAAGCGCTCCCGGCGGATATTGCCGATCTCACTTATCATGAAACGACATCTACGACGCTCGCCCGCCTTTCGATTGCGCAGGGGCAGGAGAGGGCCACATTGCCCCTGCTGGAGCATCTCCTTTCGATCGCAGAAAAGACCCATCGGACCACAAGCGCGCTCGAACTGCTGCTCCTTCACGCCCTGGCGTTTTTGCAGCAGGCGCTCCAGCGCGCTGAACCAGAAGGATACGTGCGCCTGGTTCTTGACGAGGGCGCGCCTCTTGTCACACTCCTCATGCACCTGAGGGAAACCAACCCCAGGCAGCAGGCCTATCTCCACATGCTGCTCGCTGCTGCTTCAGAGCAGGAAAGTATTCGGCCAAAGGACGAAGCCACACCTCCTCAGCGGCCCAACTATTGATCGATCCCTTAAGCGCGCGGGAACTGGAGGTGCTGCATCTGATAGCCGCAGGGGCTTCCAATGAGGAGATTGCCCAGCAACTGGTGATCGCCATCAGCACGGTCAAGCGCCATGTGAGTAATATCTTTGGCAAATTAGCCGTGTCCAACCGCACCCAGGCTGTCACCCGCGCACAAACGATTGGCTTGCTCTAAATCCTTCTCACCGCTTTTCCTCCTCCCAAAGTCGTAGTGACATATCCCTCTCACGCTACATCTCGCAATGCACCTTTCGTAGCATGACTTCACCTCTGAAGAGATATATACTCTCAGCAATGAGGACACCAACGTAGATGAGGAGAGATTCTCTTCTCTTGTGTTCTCTCGTTTGAACTTCCCGCCGCGCAGATAAGCGGCGCTCAAAGTGCCTTTGAGTGACACTACTCCACTTGCGAGCGAGAGGACAGGAACGAGGAACGCTTAGCGGTAGAGATCGTTCCCGATCATGGGCTGCTGCCGGGGAAAATCACCGACTGTGCCCGCCTCGTAACGTGAAACTGGAGCTGAAAGAAGGGAATAGAACGCATGCAAGACGAGCCTTCGTTGTATCAGATTCGCCTCAAAGGGCATCTTGGTCCGCAATGGGCCGCGTACTTTGACGGCTTCGCGCTCACGAATAGCGAGAACGGCGAAGCCCTGCTCACGGGCATGATCACGGATCAAGCGGCGTTACACGGCGTTTTAGCGAAGATACGCGACCTGGGATTACCGCTGCTCTCGGTCAACCGCCTTGCCTCCGGGGAGGCGAGCGAGGATGCAGATTCTAAGTCCGGAAGCCAGGAAGAGACACCACAATAAACCTGGACGATCCAATCTCGTCCGCTGTGGCAATAATCTGGTGCTGGTCGCTCGATCACGGGACAGAATCGCCTGAAAAAGCCTCAGTGGACTGCACCCCTGAGAGCGGACACTGACGAAAGGGAGGTTCTTCGAAACTGTGTCATATACTGTTGGAAGACAGTGAGACCAAGGAGAACAGCCATGAAAAGACGGGTTCACAGTCGCGGGTTCAAGCTAGAGGTGGCGCGTCAGGTCACGAGTGGAGAGAAGCGGCCAGCCCAGGTCTGCCGAGAGCATAACTGAGCCAACAGTGTGCTGGATCGCTGGCGCAAAGAATACGAGCAGCGTGAAGAGGCGGCCTTCACGGAGAAAGAAGCGACAGAGCAGGAAGCCTTAGAGCGCAAGGTGGCTGAATTGGAGCGCTTTTGCGGGCAATTAGCTTGGGAGAATACCGTGTTAAAAAAGCCTTACGCCAGGTCGGATCCAGGAGCGACACGCGGTGATTACTCAAGTGCATCAAGCTATGCCTAAGCGCTCAATCAGTCGGCTCTGTGAGCTGTTGCAGGTCAGTCGCTCCTGGTACTATGAGCAACAGAGCAGACCAGCGGTTGCCGAGGTCGATGTCGAGCTGCGTGATGCTATCGAACACATCATCCTGGAGTTTGCTGGCTATGGCTATCGGCGCGTCACGCATGCACTCAAGCGAGCAGGCTGGATCGTCAACCACAAGCGGGTGCTCCGTATCATGGAGAAGAGTCCTTGCTGTGCCAGTTAAAGCGGCACTTTGTGCAGACGACGGACTCGCAGCATCCTTATCAGGTCTATCCCAATTTAGTGAAAGGGATGACGATTGAAGCGCCCGACGTAGTCTGGGTGGCCGATCTGACCTATATTCGACTGCCGAGTGCCTTTGCCTACTTAGTACAACACCAAGTTGAAAAGGGTCGGCATGGAAAACCATGTTCCTCTTGTTGTCTTGAAGAGAAACTTCCCTTCATACCCTTCCAGGAGGTGAATATGCCCGGTCCCCACTCAGTGTTACAGATCTCCATGAACGACCAGACTCGTGCCTTGCTCCAGAGGTGGCTGCGCTGCCCGAAAATGCCCGGAGGCCTGGTCAGACGTGCTCACGCTCTGCTCCTGCTTGAGCAGGGATATCGCTATACTCCCACGGCCAAACAGGTCGGTTTGACCGAACGCAATCTCAGAAAATGGGCCAAGCGCTTTCGCGATCAAGGCGTTGCAGGCTTGTACGAGCAGCCTCGCCCTGGTCGAGTCCCTGTCTTTCCTCCACAAGTGGCTCTCTATGTCGTCAAGCTCGCTTGCGAACGCCCCGATCAGCTTGGGCGTTCGCTTTCGCAGTGGAATTGCTCAGATCTGGCCCGTCAACTCAAAGCCGATGGGCTTGTCCAAAGCATTTCCTCAGAGACGATCCGACGTATCTTACAGCACCATAAACTCAAGCCGTGGCGCTCTCATCTGTGGCTCTCTGCTAAAGTGCCCCGCAACGCGCAGTTTGCCAAACAGGTTCAAGAGATCGTTGATCTCTACACCCGCACACTCGCCGACTGGGAGATGGTACTGTGTGTTGATGAGAAGACCAATCTGCAACCTCGCCCTCGTAAGGCCCCGACGCTGCCCACGCGACCTGGCTCTCCGACGCGCTTGGAGCATGAGTACAAACGAGCTGGAGCCCTCCATTTGTTTGCCGCCTTTGATACGCGTACAGGCAAGGTCTACGCTCGCACAGAACTGCGGAAGCGGCAAAAAGAGTTCATCGCCTTGCTCGCTCAGTTGGATAGGGAGATCCCGTCTTCCATCCATCGCATCTCTCTGGTCCTTGATAACCTGAGCGTGCATAAAGGGAAACAGGTCCAGACATGGCTTCAATCTCACCCACGCTTTGTCTGCTTCTTCTTGCCTGTCCATTGCTCGTGGATGAATCAAGTTGAGCAATGGTTCAGTATTCTGCAGCGGAAGCGACTGCGCATCCTTGACTTCGCCGATCGCAATCAGCTAGCTGATCGCTTGATATGCTTTGTCACTGAGTGGAATGCTCAAGCGCACCCCTTCAATTGGTCGACCAAGTCCGTTGCTAAAGTTATGGCCAAGGGTGAACTTCATACTTCCCTGGTTGCTACCGCATGATGGTAATTCATCACTGCTCATGATCACATTTTCGTCAGCATACCTGTCCCCTTTGCCTCTGGTTGCTCTAAGCGCCTATATTCAGACCCTCATCGTCATCCTCCTGGGCAGACGGGGTCACCGACTTTGAAGTGAAAGGGGCTATGCGTGTCTGCAGCCCCCCTTTTTCAGTCGTGGCCGAGGATCATTTTCCTCAGATGGCCTTCATGACACTTCCACGGTTTGCAGATGGACATCTCGAATCCAGAGCTGGCCGGGGCCTTGCAGAGAGACGCCGAAGATGATGAAGCCCATGTCCTCCTCTGCCGGAACAGGCCAGTCGAGGGTAGAGGCGGTCCAGGAAGTGGTACCGGTGAGGGCCTGTTCCACGCAGTCTTCCCCGCTCCCCTCAAACGAGCCGATGAAGAGTTTGGCACGTGAGGCCACATCGAGCGTTTTCATGCTGGCAGTCAGGCGCACAACCTTCCCTAAATAGTTCTCCAGGCTCAGCTTTTGCCGCAAGATGCAGGAGCCGACGGGAGCCTCCACGATGCTTTTGAGATAGGCGCAGGGCGAAGCCGTGGTATCGACAGCGAGTTCGTAGTGCCCGCGAGCACCGCCTTCCGTCTCCCAGTATTCCAGTTCCTCGGAGAAGTCGAGGTTCAATGGCTGCGATGGTGGCGGGTACAGGATGGTGCCGGTAAGCGGAACGCTCCGACCGACTATGACAAACTCGATGCCGTCGAGCCAGAGTTTGCCCTGTTCATACGTCCCGAGTTCGAAACTGATGGAGCGGGCCTTTGCGGGAACGTCGATGACCATTTCGTGCCTGGCCCAGGAGCTATCCCCAGCATGGGGAACGATGAGCGAGTGGGTCAAACAACTGGCGTCAGCGTCCCTACCCGTCAGGGGGCTGATTTTGCCCGTTGGCCAGCTCGCATGTAATTCCAGGCCAGGCTGATGCATCTGCTCGATTTTCACGTAGGCGCTCAAACGGACACGCTGACCACGATACTGCTCGGCAAGAAAACCTTGATAATAGAGCACACCTGGACTGCCGTGCGTAAATGGTTGGTGCAGGGTAATGGCAAGGCTGGTTTTGCCCGTCGGGGTCGTGTCGGGATCAAGGGCGTAGCTGCCGTAGGTGGAATCTCTCTGAAAGTGCCAGCCCCGCAGACCATGGGAGAAGTCAAGGTTGAGCGGCTCCCGTGCGGGCGGGCGCACGGAGTCCGGGTCTTGCTCGGCGCGGCGAGAGATCTCGGTCAGGCTCTCCTGCTCTGTCGCGCCATAGTCGGCTAGACTGACAGCACGGCGAGCGAGGACTTCCTCGCTGACAGAGATGCGGCTCTGCTCGCGGTGAGCCAGGCGAAGGGCATCATTGAGGTTGGCGTTGACGCTGTGCAGGCCACGCTGGTCACGCAGATGGAGTCGGGCATAGAGATGCTCGTTGGGCAGGGTATCAATGGCGATCTCTTCGAGGGCGCCGCCGAGCGCGTGGAGCACACTGGCGAGCAAGTCGCTGGTGAGCGGCTCGGCAGGCACGGCCCCCTGTGCGGCAGTGGCCTGTAAGGGAATGTGGGAGGTCTGTTCCCAGAGTTGGAGGGCTAAGAGGCGCTGCGGCTGTTCGTCCAGGAGCAGGAAGATGGTGCTGCGGCTGAATCTGATGGTGGTATGCAGAACTTTGAAGATACTCATCTGTGGCATGGCCTGTTTTCCTTTCCTCTTCGCGTTTAGAAATCTTCTTCTTCCATCTGGAACTGGACGCTTTTGAGCCACAAGTGACCGGGACCATCGAGAGTGACACCGAAAACGAAGGCAAAGGCACCGATTGCAATAGGCAGCGTCAGGCTGTATTTCGTCCAATCAGTGGTTCCGGCAATGATCTCTTCAACGCCGTCGCCAGCGTTCAAAAAGGGCTTGACGAAGAGGCGAACGCGCTTGACCGAGGCCGTTTTGACACTGGCGGAAAGGCGGATGGATTTGCCCCAGTAATGTTCCGCGCTGACCATCTGCTGCAAGGTACAGGGACTGGCCAACTCGGCGCTGATGCTCTTGAGAAAGGCACAGGATTCGCCAGGTGGTAGCTCGGCGGTGTCGATGCCGCTTTCGTAGTGCCAGACAGCCTTCCCTTTCACTTCCCAGAACTCCAGCCCGCGCGAAAAATCGAGGTTGAAAGGCTGCAAGCGCTCTGAACCGATGTGTGTATCTGTCAGAGGAACGCTGTCATCGACCGTCTCAAGCTCGATCCCATCCAACCAGATGCTTCCATTCCCCTGTTCACGCATACTGAAACTGAATGAGATGTGGTGCGTGTCCTGCGGAATATCCATGACCAGCACGTGAGGCGTCCAGGCCTGCGTATCCACGATCTGCATGGTCTCGCTATTGGTAGAATAGCTGATGGGCTGCTCAGCTTCACCGGAAATACCGGCAGGAAGGGTAAAAGGACCGACAAGGCTCATGCCAAAGATGGGCTGCTGCACCCCCTCCGCTCTGAGATAAGCGATCGCGCGCACCCGCTCGCCGCAATACTTATCAGCGCGGAAGCTTTGGTAGCTCAGGATGGTGATATGCCGCCACGCCTCCTCCTGTCGCAGGGTGAGCGCCAGAGTGGGTTTGCCGCTACGTATGACGTGCGTGTCCAGAGCACCGCGAGCATTATAGGAGGTCCAGCCGCGCATGCCCTGGCTGAAATCGAGATTGTCGGGCGCTCGACGAGACCGCAAGAGAGAGGGAGAATCCGAAGCCAGCTGCTCGAGAGTGGCAAGTTGCTGCTCCTGTGTTTGCCCGAAGTCGGCGAGAGCGATGGACTGATGCTCGAAGACAGCTTCGGCGATGGAAATGGGAGGCTGCGCGCGTATGGCCAGGCGGAGCGCATCGTCCAGCCGGGCTTTGATGGTATGCTGCCCGCGCTGCCCGCGCAGAGTCACTCTGGCATAGAGCAGATCTTCGTAGAGTTCTTCGATGACAATCTCTTCGATCCTGCCCTCTAAGGCATGGATCATCTGCACAAGCAACTCGCTGGTGTCTGGTTCGGCGCTGGTTGTTTCAGGCTTGGCGGGAAGGTGCATGTGAAAGCTCTGTTGCCTGAAGTCGCTCACATACGGCACCCAGGCACGCTGCTGCTGCTCATCGAGCAAGAGGAGAAGCATGCTATCGTAAAGAGGCTGATGCCGCTGTACGACTTTGACGAGGTGCAGGCGAAGCCTCGTTTCTCTCTTTCGCGGACTTCGGCCAGGAGAAACGATATCAGTGTAGAGTGTCTGAAGATGGGCTTGAAGTTGCTGCCGTCCCTTATGCAGACGATTCTTGACGGCGGAGAGGGATATCGCGAGGCGATTGGCGATCTCTTGCATGCTCATATCCTCATAGTAAAACAGGAAGGCCACAGCCTGGTTTTTGGGTGTCAGGATGCCAATGGCGGAACGCACCGCCTGTTTGAGTTCCCGCTCCTCGGCTATTTCCTGAGGATCGGTTGAGAGAGGATGCTCAAATAAGGTGGTCTCGTCGTCAAGTGAGAGTTCGCTGGCCGGATGCAGGCGGCGCCAGTTGCGGCAGAGATTCAGCACAATGCCATACAACCAGCTTTTGAAGCGAGCGGCATCGCGCAGACGATCAAGCGAGAGATAGGCCTGCAACAAGGCCTCTTGTACGAGTTCGTGCGCGATCTCTTCCTGACCGACGAGGCGCAGCGCGAGATAGAAGGCCACGGGCTGATAGCGTTCGACCAGGCAGCGAAAGGCGTGCGTGTCGTCAGCTCGCGCACGGGCGACGAGCTGAGCATCAGTTTCTTCTTCCAAGGGTAGAGCAACCTTTCTTCTCCAAATGTCTCCATCTCTCTAGTGGTCATTTTGGCGCAAAAGGTCTGCTCTCTGCAACCTTTTGGCGATCACTGCACGTGGTGAAAGCGAACAGGATCTGGACGCCAATGCATTTTGTATGGCACCAGAGAAGCCGTCGAACGTGCGTGAGAGCGCTTGGTGATAAGACCGCTCTGGGAAGCAAAGGGGGCAGGTATGCTGACGAAAATGTGATCATGAACAGTGATGAATTACACGCATGATCCCGACCCTTTTCAACTTGGTAGTGTACTTAGCCGCGATCTTGGACGCCTATTCACGTAAATGCGTCGGGTGGAAACTGTCGAAACAGATCGATACGCAGTTGACGTTAGCCGCTCTGGATGACGCCATCGCGCATAGGCACCATGACGTTCTTTTCAATCAAAATGTTCATAGCTTCCCTCCCTTTTCTTTCTGAAAACCCGAAGTGGCCAGACGCTATCGGGCTCAGAACCTCGTGGTCGCCTGCGCCGAGAACAATATGTATCCCTGCCCCCGCTTTCTCATCGGCTACAGCATCTAGCAATGCCGCGCCTAGCGCCGAAAAACCAATCGTGGCAGGCACGGTGCGAGCAAGGACAACTTCGCGCCCCTGCGACATATTCCAGATGGCACGCGAGCCAAGAAAAGGTATGGCAGAAACGACGACATCAATAAGCGCGAGCTCGGTCGGCGCGTTGTCGATGATCACCTCTAGGCGTGGAGTCCGTCGCAGCACGTTCCCTCTCGCGTGCTGCATAGTGACCAGTCCGGCAGCCATCCCGGCAACTGTTCCCTCCGTAAACAGCGGAAAAACATTATTTGTGCTCGTTGAAATGGGAACAAGCGGTGTCGTTGCACACCCCTTGGCGACAGCGCGATTCGTGCCATCACCACCCAGGGTGATGATGCAAGCCGCCCCATCTCTACGAGCAGTTGCGCCGCAGGCGTCGAGTCGACGCCTGAGCCGGTTACTGGCATGGACAACGGCTCTACACGCATGTGTAAGAGCGCGCCCTGACCATGTAAGGCATCGACCGCGCGGGCTACGATTCCAAAATCATCCTCTGGCATGTAGGCAACGCGCGTGATCCCCACCGCTTCTAAAGCAAGGAGGGCACGGCGTATGATTGCCGACTTCTCGTGATTATCGAAGACCGTGCTGTGCGACACGAAGCGGCGTACATCCCGTCCAGAGGCGGGATTGGCGATAATGCCGATAGTTGGAGCAACCATATGCGATGAGCTTTCCTGCAAAGCCTTTTACACGGGCATCTCCGCCGGATGTTCCAACTCCTTCCCGATGCTTTGCAAGAAGGCAGCGGCGGGTGCGCCATCGACCGCTCGGTGATCGAAGGTCAGGCTCAGCATCATCACGTGTCGCCACTCGGCTCCCCGCTGAATGCGAACCAGCTTCTCGGTAATCCGTCCAACGCCGAGAATAGCGATCTCCGGCGGGTTGATGATAGGAGTGAACGCGTCGATCCCGTACATGCCAAGATTGGTCACGCTGAAGGAGCTGCCCGTCACCTCACCGCGCTCAAGTGTTCCTGCGCGCGCGCGCATCGCAAGCCGTTGGGCCTCCAGCGCGATTTCCCGCAGCGACTTGCGATCCGCATCACGTACCACCGGCACGATCAAGCCATCATCCAGGGCGACGGCCACACCGATATGCACCGCCTGCGCAAGCCGGATATGCTCTCCCTCGATCCAGGCGTTCAAACGTGGATGCTCTTTGAGAGCTCGGGCTGCTGCTTTGACAACCAGATCGGTGTAGGTCAGGGCAAACTGCTGCCTCAACTCCTCCCGCAACTGCACCAGGGAGGACACATCGATCTCTGTCGTCAGAGTCACCTGGGCCGAGGTCTGCACGCTCTGGTGCATACGCCGAGCAATGGCTCCGCGCATCCCTGTCAAGGGAAGAACCTGCTCGACTGTAGACGGGGCTTGCGGAACAGGCGCGACCGGCTGCGCAGCCGCATCGATGACCCGCTGGACGTCCTCAACAGTCACGCGCCCCCCCGGCCCACTCCCTTGCACCTGACTCAAGTCGATGCCGCGCTCGTTCGCCAGTCGACGGGCTGCCGGTATGACCTGCACCGTTGCTGGTGCCTCTGAGGATGGGGTCGGACGTGTCGCCGCATCGATCGCTCGTTGCACATCATCGGCCACAATACGCCCTCCCGGTCCACTCCCTTGCACCTGGCTCAGATCGATGCCGCGCTCGTTCGCCATGCGGCGGGCTACCGGTGAGATCAGCGCCGGAAGGAGCGAGGAGGCAACAGATTGCACAGCCGTGGAGGCAGCCGTCGCCTCCATTGGTGCATCGGCAATCTCGGTGATCGCTCTCACCTCATCGGCAGTTCCGATCAGGCAGAGCGGAGTGCGTACTGGCACCGTCTCTCCCTCCGCAACCAGAATGCGCACCAGCACCCCTGCTACCTCCGCTTCCACCTCTGAGGTGACTTTGGCCGCCTCCACTTCCGCAAGAGGCTCGCCCTCCGTCACCAGCTCTCCTTCATGCTTGAACCAGCGCACAACCGTGCCGTCGGCCATCCCCATGCTCCACTGCGGCAAAACTATCTCTGTTGCCATGCTCGCTCGTTCCTTTCCAGCCGTGCTGGTCTTCGCCTCGCCTTATTCCATGACGGCGTGGATGGCCGACACGATGGTGCCGGCCGTCGGATACATGAGCCGCTCCAGGGGAGGGGAGAAGGGAATATGCACATCTGGGACTGCAAGGCGCTTGATGGGCGCTTTCAGATTCCAGAAGCCCTCCTCGGCGACGATGGCGGCGATCTCGGCGGCTGCTCCACAGGTCCGGTGGGCCTCCTCTACCACCACCAGCCGTCCCGTTTTCGCGACCGAGGCGAGAATGGTCTCTTTATCCAGAGGAACCAGCGTCCGTGGATCGATGACCTCGACACTCACCCCTTCTTTGGTCAGCGTTTCCGCGGCGGTCAGCGCCTCCTGCATCCGTGAAGCCACGGCGACGACGGTCACGTCGGTTCCGGCACATTTGACCTCGGCCACCCCAAACGGAATCAGGTACTCCTCCTCAGGAACCTCTCCCCTCGTTCCCCAGAGCATCCCATCCTCGAAGCTGATCACCGGGTCATCTTCGCGGATCGCTGTTTTCAGCAGGCCTTTCATGTCGTAAGGCGTACTGGGGGCAATGATCTTGAGGCCGGGGACATTCATGAACATGGGGTAGTTGCGATCCGAGTGCTGGGCGGCATTGGCACCACCAAAGAACATGCTGGCGCGCAGGACCAGCGGCACGCGCGTCTGCCCGCCGTACATATAGGTCGTCTTGGCGGCCATGCTGACAATCTGGTCCATCGCCACATAGAGAAAGCTGGCGATGGTGAGATCCACGATGGGACGCATGCCGACCATGGCTGAGCCAATGGCCGCGCCGACGAAGCCCGCCTCCGAGAGCGGGACATCGCGTAAGCGATCCGCCCCGAATTCGTCCTTGAATCCCGTCGCCGTGCCAAACACGTTTGCTTCGATATCTTCGCCCATGAGGAAGACGCGCGGGTCCCGGCGCATCTCTTCGCGCATGGCCTCGCCGATCGCTTGCAAATAGGTGATCTGACGCACGATGGCGCTCCTTTCTTCTCGCTGGCTTATCGTGTGATCGGTATGGGGTGAACGTAGAGCCCCTCGAAGGCTTCCTCGGGATCAGGATAGGCACTTTCGCGGGCGAAGGTGATGGCCGCCTGGACTTCGTCCTGCACCTCGCGCTCGATCTGTGCCGCATTGGCCTCGGTGAGGGTGCCGTTCTCGAGCAAAAGAGTGCGTAAGATTTCGAGGGGATCGCGCCCTTTCCACCGCATGAGCTCCTCCTCGCTGCGGTAATTGAGCGTGTCAAAAAGCGGGCCTTCGGCGTGATGACGGAAGCGGTAGGTTTTGGCTTCGACCAGAGACGGCCCCTGCCCTGCCCGTGCGCGCTTAACCGCCTCGCTGACCACTTCATAGACCGCAATGGCATCCTGTCCATCGACCGTGACGCCGGGGATATCGTAGGCCTTGGCGCGCTCAGAAATATTGTGGACCGATATCGCTTTTTCTGCCGGGACAGTCACGGCGTAGCCGTTGTTTTCACACAGGTAGATGACGGGCAATTTCCAGACGGCGGCAAGGTTGAGCCCCTCGTGAACGGCTCCTTCATTGGAGGCTCCATCCCCGAAGAAGCACAGGCTGACGCGGTCAGTGCCCAGCATCCTGGCCCCTAGGGCGGCGCCGGCCGCAATAGGGATGCCAGAGCCGAGAATGCTGGTCTCGCCCACACTGCCGATGCTGAAGTCGGCCAGGTGCATGGAGCCGCTCTTACCCCGGTTGACCCCGGTGCGCTTGCCGAGCAATTCAGCCATCAGCCCTTTTAAATTCGCCCCTTTCCCAATGGGGTGACCGTGCGAGCGATGGTTGCCGACCATGTAGTCATCGGAGCGCAGCGCCATGCACGCCCCGACAATTTCGCCTTCCTGGCCGATGCTCGTGTGGGCAGCCCCAGGTATTTCGCCTGACGCGACCATATCGACGACATTCTCCTCAAAGCGCCGAATGCGCACCATCCTACGATACATCTCTAGCAGTTGTTCGTTGGTCAGTTCCATTGTGCCTCCTCCTGGCTCATGCTAGATGTACTTCTTGGTTCTCATCTGCTGTTCCAACATTGGAGATTACTGTCCGGCCGCTCCAAACTTAGTCACGCTCAATGATGGGCAAGACTAGATGCGAGGGGTGCGCACTGTCGTGATAGACGCGGTTGACCGCCTGCACGAAGTCCTTTTCCGTTTCCGTCTGAATCGCTCCTCCTGTGTTGGTGTTGCGATCGAAGCGCGGGAAGTTGGAGCTGGTGACCTCCAGCCGGATACGGTGCCCGGCTTCAAAGACCTGGGAGGTGGCGCCACCTCTTGTAGCACCGGCATATCCAGAAGCGGGAGCCGGCTGTACAGGGCAGGCATGTTGCCATACGCCTGAAGTGTCTTGCCCAAGTCTTCCATTGTCGTCTGGCCTGTCTTGAGCCGCCGCTGCTGTTCGCCCAGTGCGAAGCCCAGCGTCCACATCAGGATGAAGCCGAGCTGAAATGCGCCGCCCTGGTACGTCCAGCTCTCGTAGTAGTCGGCGCTGGTAATGACCGGTACCGTCGCCAGCAGCGCCTCTGGCGTTTCTCGCGCGGCTAACCATTGCGTCGCCCCAAAATAGGAGCCGCCAGCCAGGCCAACCTTGCCATTCGACCAGGGCGCGCTCGCCGCCCACGCGATGGTGTCAATTCCATCAGCCGGCTCCTGGAAGAAAGGATGAAACTCGCCCTCGGAGGCAAAGCGGCCACGCGTATCCTGGATGAGCATGGCATAACCTTGCTGGACAAGCCGGAAAATATCGAACAACAACATCGTGATGGCCGGGAGGTCTTTATTGTAGGGCAACCGCTGGATGATCACCGGGTAGCGCCCGTCTCCGGCTGGACGATACACATCAGTGGCAAGCTGCACACCGTCGTGCATCGGTACCATGATATTCTTCTCGATCAGGATGTTCACGATTTTCTCCTTTGGTGCCAATCACCACGGATGGATGTGAGAGCCGGAGCACCAGGACGGGACGAGTCTCTGCCCTCCGGCAAGAATCTTGACATCATCGCCATAGTGGTTTAGGAGGTCGCGTACTTCATCGAACCCTCCTTCGTCGGATGCGGCAACTTTCAGACGCGATACGGTGATGTTATACGTATAACACGGCTTGACTCAAGTATACCTACCCTGCCATAATACCGTCAAGGGTATTTCTCAGGAATTGAGTGGGAAATCCGTCCCTGGAACGAAGCTGGTAGATGTGTATGGCCGAGCGCAAACAATATATTATCCGGAACGCCTCACCCACCAGTTCTGATGTCGCCCGCAAAGCAGGCGTCTCCCAGGCAGCCGTTTCGTATGTCTTCAATGGACGGCAGAACCGGCATGTGAGCACAGAGACTCGTGAGAAAATTTTGCAGGCGGCGCAGGAGCTGGGTTATCACGCCCATCCCTCGGCGCGTTCTCTGCGTAAGGGACAAAGCGATGAAATTTGCTGCATCATCAACGCACCACCGAGCTTTTTCTCCTACAAACTGTACCTCTCACTTCAGCAGCAGATAGTAGTGCATGGGTATATTCCGGTCTTCTATACGAGCCCGGATACCCCTACGCCCAGGTGGCGTGAAACGCTGCTGGGAATGTTCGCACGCCGCCCAGCTGGTCTCATTATGAGTCAACTCACGGATACGGCCGATGATGTTGCGCTCGCCCGTCAGATGGGCATTGAACACATCGTGCTGATCTCCATCCGACCGGTAGAGCATGTCGCAACCATCATCTTTCCCGGGTGGCCTGTAGGCCACGTCGCCGCGCAACATTTGCTGGAGCGCGGCCACAGCCATCTTGGCATCGTTCGCCCGAGCGACCCCCTGCTCGAAGAAATATTCCAGCAGCGGCTGGAGGGGATGCGCTCGGCTCTCACAGGAAGAGCCGACGCCAGGCTGGACGGGCTCTCACTTGTGCCTACGCTGACCGGCGCGCGCTCCCTGGTGACGGCCTCACTCACTTGTGCAGATCATCCGACAGGGATTTACGCCTTCAATGATGAATTCGCGTTCTATCTGCTGAAGGCATTGACGGAGCGAGACATAGGCGTTCCCGAGGAGATTGCTCTCGTGGGAACCGATGATCTCTTCACCTGCGAACTGATGCGGCCATCTCTGACCTCCATCCGCTTCGACGACGTGGATGTCATTGGCAAGCGCGCGGTTGATCTGCTCGTTGGCATGCGCGGCGGCCAACCGCTGTCAGAACAGCACTCGTATGAAATTGTTCCCCAGTTGATCCAGCGCGAATCAACCTGATTGGAAAGAAGAATCTCCTATGTCTCTATCGGCTCGTCTCCATTTCGCTGTGCGGGTGCTTCCCAGCATCGGCATCATAATAGGCGTTCTGCTTACTGTTGTATTTGTCTCACGATCAATGTCCAGGGCAGGCGGAACCACTGTCAATGTCTGGCTCACCACCAGCGATGGCCGTAACCAGCTAACTGCGCAACCTGGCCTCACGTTCACCTCGGATAGTCAGAACGCCGATTCCTCGACCATCGCTATCAATGAACACCAACAATTTCAGCAAATGGATGGCTTTGGGGCGGCTGTCACCGATTCCTCTGCATGGCTCATGTATACTCGGATGAGCACAAGCCAGCGGAACGACCTGATGAAGCGTTTATTCGATCCGGCCAATGGGATCGGCATCAGCTTTGTGCGTATCCCGATGGGCGCTTCGGATTTCTCGGTCAATGGTCCATATTCGTATGACGATCTTCCTCCCGGTCAGACCGATCCCACGTTGTCGAACTTTTCCATTAACCATGATACGGCTTATATCCTTCCTATACTCAAACAGGCGCTTGCGCTCAATCCCTCACTGAAGTTCATGGCGAATCCGTGGAGTCCACCAGCATGGATGAAAACTAACGGGTCGATGTATGGTTTCTCCAATGGGCATGTTGGCACGCTCATCCCTTCGGACTACGGTCTCCTGGCACAGTATTTTGTCAAGTTCATTCAGGCGTACCAGGCACAGGGCATTCCCATCTACGCCATCACCCCGCAGAATGAACCCGGTTACGCACCCGACAACTATCCAGGTATGTTCTTTCCCGCTAGTGACGAGTCAAATTTCATTAAAAACTATCTGAGTCCCGCCCTGAATCAGGCCAACCTGCACCCCAGGCTCATCCCTTATGACCATAACTGGGATAATCCGCATTACGCGAAAACGCTGTTGGGCGACCCCGCCACCAATCGTGATATTGCTGGAATATCCTGGCACTGCTATGCAGGGAGTTCTACAGTCATGAATGCGATTCACGCCCTCTATCCAACGAAGGATGTTTACGAAACAGAATGCGCAACGGGAGCGAGTGTTACTCCCATCAGCACCAGTGATCTTTTGATGCAGTCGGTGCAAAACTGGACCAAAACGGTGGAACTCTGGAACATTGCGCTTGAAGCCAATCATGGCCCACACAACGGAGGCTGCCCTGACTGCCTGGGCGTTGTGACCGTCGATCCAAATACGGGTAACGTGCTCTACTCGAACGATTACTACTTGATTGGGCATTTCACTAAGTTCGTTGTTTCAGGAACATATCATATCGGGGCTGACACCCTCGGCAGCCTCACCGATGTCGCCTTCAAAAATCCAGATGGCTCCAAAGTAGTAGTGGCTCATAACGATGGTTTCTGCAGCAGAACCTTCAAAGTGCGCTGGAACGGCTCGCAATCCTTCATCTATACACTTCCTGCTGGTGCAACGGTGACATTCAATTGGTCGTAACGACTTCCCACGGCTACAAGCCGGATTGCATGAAAGGAAAAAGTGGTATGAGACTTGCCTATTCTACGCTCGCCTGCCCTCGATGGACCGTCGAGGAAGCCGTCGCAGCGGCAGTGCGTTATGGCTTCGACGCAATCGAGTGGCGACTGGCTGAGGGAGCAATCATCGAACCGGATACACCGGTGTCGGTGCGCCGCCGATTGCGCGAAGTACCGGCAGCCAATGGGATTGCTATTGCATGTCTCGATACTTCCTGCCGGGTGGTGCAGGCATCGCCGGAGGAGCGCACGGCTGTGACAGAAGCGGCACAGCGTATGGTTGATATGGCTGCCGAGCTGGGCGCGCCTTTGCTGCGCGTCTTCGGTGGGCCGCTGCCAGGTGGAACAACGCATTCCATGCTGCTCGCACCCACAGCAGAGGTGCTGCACGCCATCAGCGCATATGCAGCCAGGCGCAATATCACCGTCGTCCTCGAAACGCACGATGCCTGGCCCACGAGTGTGGACGTGCTGAAGCTGATTCAAGCCGCGGCCTCACCTGCTGCCAGGGTCTTGTGGGATATACACCACACTTTCCGCGCGGGTGAGGCTCCTGCTCAGAGCGTTGCTATGCTAGGGTCAGCTATTGCTCACGTCCACATCAAAGATGGTCGCCCCAGTGGCAGCTCGCCGGGAACATGGGAACTCTGCCTACTCAATGAAGGCGCGGTGCCGCTGCGTGAGGCGTGTTCCGCGCTCAGGCACAGTGGCTACGACGGGTATCTTTCCCTAGAATGGGAAAAGCAATGGCATCCTGAGATTGCTGAACCGGAGATTGCGCTCCTACAAGCAGTCCCTTTGCTCCGTCGTTTTTGGCACGAGGACTGAAAGGGTATTTCCTGCTTTCTACTTTGCACTTCATGACAGCTTACGTGACACCAGTGTGCTGGCAACTTGCGACATCCGTTAAAGAATTTCTCTTGGGAGAGGGATGCTTTGTCGCAGAGCGAGAGTGCTCCCAGTTTTGTCTGCAAGGTTCTGGACACTGAAACAACTTGTGAGAAGGCTGTCCTGGCTACTTTCCTCATCGGGTGGCCAAAGAGCGGCTGTGAGAAGGAGACGCCCTCAAGAGAGGAGGGGTTCCAAGCGGGACCTCACCCACTCGGGAGGCAAAATCATCTACTGGGTTGGCTCGCGAGCGGAACCGAAGAGGTCGCATCTGCGATCTACGGGCAAAGCCTTCTGGCATCTGGGCTGAAAGCGATCTGACGGAACCGACGGGCGTCCGATGATCTGCAAGACGCCCAGCGTGACAGGTAGACAAGAGAAGGCACTTCATTTCCTCACCTCAATCCATTAAAGGATTTGTGATGCTATGACTCTCCCCTAAGTGGCTGTTTGATCTCAATTAAGCGATTCGCGTATTGGCTCGTCGAAATGTTCTGCAGTTCATGAATCTGTCCTGCTTCGCGGAAGGCGACGCCCCCCGGAGCATCGGTGGGATCATATGCCCGTCCATCGTGCTCGACCACCCGAACGTGTGCTGCCTCGATGGTGACAACAAGGTAAGGAAGTGCATGATAGTGCTGAAGGAGATGCTCTCCTGGCCCAAGCGATATTTCCCACACCCTCACGAGGTCGTTCTCGAAGAGAATCCGCTTGCCGACCGGCCCGTACTGCTCATCTGATTTCATCAATTGTGCTCCTGATGCTTCTTTCCCACAAATTACGATTGATCTGTGTGCTTCTCGAACAAACTCTCTGTTGTAGTATACAACGCTTACGGCAGAGTCTCTTACATTTGCTGCGCGAGGCTCCGCTTCTTGAAGGAGAAGCCATTGACAATCAAAAACTCGCCAATGTATGATGTACATGTACTCAACACAACAAAGTTCCAAGTATTTTCTTGTAGCGCAAAATTTGTTTACCCCTTTTCAATCCTGCATGTATATATGAGCGTTCTGCTGCGTAGTGTCCAAAGGAGGATATGCCTGTGGAGATTCGCAGATTGGATCACGCGGCTTTGCTCGTTAAAGATGTCGAACGATCACGCCGTTTTTACGGTCAGGTACTTGGAATGGAGGAAGTTCCCCGTCCAAGCAATTTCACCTTCCCTGGTACCTGGTTTCGTAAAGGGCATGCCGAGATACACCTGATCGGCGAAGCTGAGCCTGGACGTGCTGGCCAGGTGCAACCCGGGGGTTACCTCCCCGATGAACTGTCCGTTGGCTACGGTGCGCATATCGCCTTCGAGATCGCCGACCTGGAAGAAGCACGCCGACACTTGCAGGCTCACCATGTTGCAGTCGTCGGTGGGCCACGCCCTCGTGGTGATGGTGTTCTGCAGATGTACGTCTGCGACCCTGATGGCTATATCGTAGAGTTATTTGTTTGGGAGAAGTAGCACCCCTTGTGGGTGCCGGGTCAAGTACACAGACAAGAAAGGAGGGGGCGCACCTGCTGCCGCCTCGTAATTTGTCGTTCTTCCAACTAAAGTATTTTAGGTTCATAAGACGGCAGTCTCGGACGCAGTCTGTGCGCCAAGTCTATGAAACCGCCCAAATTTCGTTATTTTGCCCCGCAGAGTGTCGAAGAGGCACTGACACTCTTAGTCGAACACGCAGATGAGGCACGGGTACTGGCAGGAGGCCAGAGCCTCGTACCGCTGATGAATATGCGCCTCGCCCATCCCGGTGTGCTCGTCGATATCAACGGCATCAGCGAACTGGCCTACGTGCGCCCCTGGGATGGTGGTCTGGCACTCGGTGCAATGACCCGCGACGCGACCTTAGAGCGCGACTCCACCGCAGCAGCACGCCTGCCGCTTCTAGTAGAAGCCGCTCACTGTGTTGGGCATCCTGCCATCCGCAACCGCAGCACTGTCGGCGGCAGCATGGCCCACGCTGACCCAGCCGCCGAACTGCCAGCCGTGATGCTCGCCCTCAACGCCGAATTTGAGGTTCGTAGCCGCTCCGGCAGTCGTACCATCTCTGCCCAGGATTTCTTCAAAGGCTATCTTTCGACTGACCTCAAAGCGAGTGAATTGTTGACCGAACTGCGGGTTCCTGGTCTGCCTTCGAGAGCTGGGAGTGCGTTTGTGGAGTTTTCTCGCCGTGAAGGTGACTACGCCCTGGCAGGTGTAGCTGCCGTCATAGCGCTGGACGAGGATGGCACCATTGCTGACGCCCGCCTGGGACTATGTAGCGTAGGTCCCGCGCCAGTGCGTCCTCAAGCCGCAGAAGCGCTGCTGTGTGGGCAGCATCCTGGCGACGAAGCTTGGGTTGCCGCTGCCACCGCCGTCATCACTGGACTGGACAATCCGCCCTCCGATATCCACGGCTCTGCCGACTATCGTCGCCACCTGGCTGGTGTTCTGACCAAACAGGCATTGGCTATTGCCGCAGAGCGAGCAGAAAGGAATCGATGATGCAAGATGAAGATTTTGTGATGATCCGCTTGAGAGTCAATGGTGAGACCCACCGCCTGGTGGTCGAGCCACGACGCTTGCTTGCTGATGTATTGCGCGAAGATTTGGGATTGACAGGCACCAATCTGGGCTGTGAACATGGTGTCTGCGGCTCCTGTACCGTACTGGTAGATGGGCAGAGTGTGCGCTCATGCCTGATGTTCGCAGTGCAGGCCAACGGCCACGACGTGATGACAGTAGAGGGATTAGCCAGCGGTAGTGAGCTGCATCCCCTCCAGCAGGCTTTCTGGGAGAAGCAGGGACTTCAGTGCGGTTTTTGCACGCCCGGTTTCCTGATGACCGCCTATGAGTTGTTACAGCGCAATCTAAACCCGAGCGAAGAGGAGATTCGCAGCGCCCTATCGGGCAACATTTGTCGCTGTACTGGCTACCAACAGATTATCGAAGCGGTGCAAAGCGCTTCCGAGGCTATAGCTGGGGCAAGTGCCACTGTACCATCGAGTACTGGAGCTTGACCCTGAAAAGGAGACATTCCTTGCGGACAGATGGGCACTCAGTGCAAGACGCGAAGCGTCGTTTCTGTCCGAAGTTTGGAGGAGAGAAAAACTGTGACAACAGCAACCAATAGCCATACATGGATTGGCAAAGATATCAAGCGGCGCGAAGATCCCGATCTGCTCACGGGCAGAGCGGAGTATACCAGTGATGTGAAGTTGCCAGGCATGCTCCACGCCGCCGTTCTACGCAGTCCATACGCTCATGCCCGTATCGTCAGTATCGATACCAGCGCTGCCAAAAAGTTACCGGGCGTCCATGCTGTAATGACCGGCCGTGAGGCGACCGAGGTGCTCGATCCATTGCCTGCCTTCTGTGCCGAGCCGGTCGTCGAGCACACAATCGCTGTCGACAAGGTGCGCTATGCCGGAGAAGCAGTGGTTGCAGTGGCTGCCGAAAGTCGCTATATCGCCGAGGATGCCCTGGAACTAGTGCAAATCGAGTGGGAGCCATTGCCACCTGTGATCGATGTGTTGGAAGCAATGAAGCCGGATGCGCCAAAGGTGCATGAGAATCTCCCCTCAAACGTCGTCTATGAGCACGTCTTCACCTTTGGCGACGTGGATGGTGACTTTGCCCGTGCAGATCATATCATTAAGCGGCGCCTGCGCTGGCCGCGCGCCACTGCTGCACCCATGGAGCCAGCCGGAGCGGTTTGCAAGTACGACCCCCCTAGCGGTCGCATGGAGGTCTGGTCGACCACCAATATGCTCAACTATGTAGGGTGGCTGATTGCGGGTAGCCTGAAGCTGGCACCCAATATGGTCAACTTCCATCCCATGTATACAGGTGGCAGCTTTGGTAGCAAGCATGTGACTAGCAAAGTGATCGCCATCGCTGGCGCACTGTCAAAGGTCACCGGGCGCCCGGTGAAGTTCATGGAAGACCGTATCGACAACCTGGCGGCGAATGATGCTCAAGCCGCTGATCGTATCTACGATGCCGAGCTTGCTGTCACCAAAGAGGGCAAGTTCCTGAGCTTGCGCCTGCATGCGATAGATGATTATGGAGCCTATTTCGTGTTCGCTATTACAGGCAACACTAACATGATGTCGCAGATCAGTGGCCCATACACCATCGGCAGCCTTGAGAACGGCATCAAGGCGGTGTTGACCAATAAGAATCAGCAAGGGGTATTCCGGGGTGCTGGTTCAGATGTCGGCAACTGGGTGCTGGAGCGACTGGTAGATGCTACTTCCGATGAGCTGGGTATTGATGGTGTAGAACTGCGCCGCCGGAATTTCATCCAGCCCAATCAGTTCCCCTATAAGATCCCGACGGGCAACGTCTATGACAGTGGGAACTATCCTGGTGTACTGGATATGACACTGCAACATGCTGACCTGGACTATTGGCGTCAGGAGCAGGTGCGTGCACATCAGCAGGAACGCTACATCGGCATCGGCCTGGCTACGTGTCAACAGCGCAGCACCTACAGCGCGACCGAGTTCTGGTTCCATAACCCTGGTCCCGCCACGGGCCTGACAACCACTGCCGAAAGTGTGCGTATTGGCATAGGACCAACCGGCGGCATCACGGTGACAATGTTCTCTCCTTTCTGGGGCAATAGTCCTGAAACCGTTGTGTCTCAGGTCATCGGTGAGGAATTTGGCGTGGACCCCGCCATGGTCAGTGTCACCTACGAAGGCACATACCAGGGGCTGCCCAGTGCTGGCCCAGGAGGTAGCCGTATGACGGTGATGCTCTCAGGAGCAGTCCGAGGTGCTGCGGCGAAGGTCAAGGAGAAGATGTGCAAGATCGCTGCTCATCTTTTGGAGGCCAGCCTCGATGACATGGAGGTTCGAGAAGGGCGTGTCTGGGTCAAGGGCACTGATCGTTCGCTAAGCCTCACTGATATTGGCATGAAGGCCTACTGGAACAAATTCGACCTGCCAGCGGATATGGAGAGCGGCCTGGAGGGGAGCTTCACCTATGACCATCCCTACAGCACGGCACCTTCCGAGGATCGTAAAGACCTTGGCGTGTTCTATCCGATTATGGGCCATGCCGCCCATATTCCCATTGTAGAGGTTGACATCAAAACAGGCCAGGTCAAATTCCTCAAATACCTTGCTGTCCATGATGTTGGTACTGTAGTAAACCCACGCTCATTGCAAGGCCAGATTCGAGGTGGCATCGCGCAGGGTATCGGTGTAGCACTCTACGAGGAGGTGCGCTATAGCCCCGAAGGCCAAAACTTGACGACAACAATGAACGACTATCTGGTGCCAACTGTTGCCGAGGTGCCGAATATCGAGATCTATCATCATGTGACACCCTCACCTTTCACGGCGTATGGCGTCAAGGGTGGTGGCGAAGGAGGACGTATGGTGGCGCCACCTGCGGTGACACGGGCGGTAGAGGATGCGCTCAAGCCCTTCGGCGTCAAGATCGATGAATTGCCGATGACGCCAGAGAAGATCGTCAAGTGGGTAACGCAAGCTCAGGCAAAAACGCCCTAATGCTAAAATGCAGGGGCGCGATACTTGTTCCGGTACATGACACGAAGTGTAGGCACTTCCTTGCATCTTGCCTGACCCATAGGTTAGAGGCGCAGCCTCGTTGGCAAGCTGTTATCAAGGGTTCGCTAGCGTCGTTTGCATCGGTTTCAAGACCAATCGCGCCCCTACATAGATTGAGTGAAACGAAAGGCAGGTATTTTCATCCATGCTCAAGGATAAAGTAGCTGTTGTCACTGGAGGCGGTCGTGGCATCGGACGAGCAATTACTTTAGCTTATGCCAGAGAAGGTGCCGACCTCGTTCTTGCCGCTCGTTCGATAGAGGCGCTCACTGAGACTAAAGCGGCGGTGGAGAGCCTGGGGCGTAAGGCGCTGGTTGTGCCGACAGACGTTCTTCATGAGGAAAGCGTACACAACCTGGTGGAGCAGGCGCTAAGTCACTTCGGTCGAGTCGACGTACTCGTGAACAACAGCGGCATCGGCGGTCCCACTGCCCCTCTGTGGGAAATCACGCCTGCCGATTGGCAAGAGACCTTCGCTGTCAACGTGACTGGCGTATACCTGTGCTGCCGAGCGCTCCTTCCTGGCTTCCGACAGGGCAACTTCGATAACAGGAGAAGACCTGAACGTCTCCGCTGGCACGGTGATGTATTGATTGAAAGAACATGTACTCTCATGGAGGCAAATCTATGCCCAGGTTCATTGACCTCTCGCAAGAAATTTACCAGGGAATGTATGTCTACCCAGGACATCTGAAGACTGTCATATGGGAACATCATTCGCACGAGGAGACAGCGAAGAACTTTGAGGGAGGCTTTTCCTATCAATCCAGGGGCCTCTTGATGAGCGATCATGGCCCGACCCACGTAGATGCCCTGAGCCACCTGGACCCGCGTCCTGAAGCCCCCTCGATTGAGAAGATGTCCCTCGACCTTTTCTATGGTGATGCTACATGCATCGATGTCTCTCACAAGGAACCACGCACCTATATCAATGCTGCCGATATCGATGAGGCTATCGCCAGGTCTGGTGCTGATGTGCGCAAAGGCGACATTTTACTCTTCTACACAGGCACATTCAACCGCTACCACGGCACAAAGGAGTATCTCAGCCAGTATCCAGGCCTGGATGAGGCTGGAAGTATGTGGCTGGTCGAAAAAGGCATCAAGACGTTCGGTGTGGATTCTCCAAGCCCGGACAATCCCGCCAGTCGTACGTATCCATGCCACATGATGTGTCGCAAATACGGAATTACGCATTACGAGAACCTGGCTAACCTGGATCAGGTAGTGGGTAAGCGGTTCACTTTTGTCGGTTTCCCCCTGCGCATCCGCGAAGGTACCGGGTCGCCGGTGCGGGCCGTAGCCGTGCTTGAGGACTAGCGAGGGTGACCGGGGGAGAATTATGCGATTGCAAGGGGAAACCGCTCTCGTTACAGGTGCTGCCAGGGGTATCGGGCGAGGGATCGCCGAGCACCTGGCATGAGTGGCAAATAGCCACTGTCTAGCACTGGGCATCAGGAGTTCTTTCGCTGATGCCCCGGTACGCACTTGCGACTCTTTACAGAGAGCTACATCACCATAATGAACTTGACAATGCTGAGAGAAGCCTCATTCGTCCCTGAACCTCTCAGCGATTAGCTGGGCTTCCAATCAAACGTGTTCCAGAGTTCATCGACCTTCTGAGCCATCTCGAAGTCTTTGGCCGTAATCCCTCCTGCCGAATGCGTGACAAAACGTACTGCAATTTTGTTGTAGGAAATATTCATGTCAGGATGATGCTGTCCAACTTCGGCTACGTGAGCAACAGCACAGGCAAAGAATAAGGTGGCAGGGAAGCTCGGGAGAGTGAAGCGACGCTGCAGCATTCTGTTATCAATCTCCCAATGCGGGAGGTTTTTCAGGTGCGCCTGGATTTCCTCGTCCATGAGTTTTACTAGTTCCTTTGGCATAGTGGGCCCCTCTCGAAATCACTCAAAGTAACTCCTCGGTCTGCTGGACGAAAAGACTTTTGAATACATTATACTTTCTGAGTTTGCAAGCTTGCAACAAGTGATAAATGTTAGTCCACCTGCAGAGCATCGAGTCTGGAGGGGAACCCGCCATGAGCCATGGCGGGTTCCCCTCCTGTCAGAGCCGGTGGTGAGACCACACTGCCGCAGCGCTTTTTAAGAACGGGCGAGCTGTTGCTTTGCGAGATGTGTAGCCGCAACCATCGCTCTGAGCTTGGCGGAAGCCACATCTCGCGGGAGGTGATTGAGTCCGGTACAGTGTACGAGCCAATCACGGTTGTCGTGAGTAGGTTCGGAATATGAAACTCCTTCCAGGGGAACACCAGGTGTTTTTCCTGGTTTCCCTATATGTTGGCACTTATTGACCAGCGACCGCAGGAGCCTGTTGAGGACGCACTACATAGCCGCTGCTCCGCTCAAAAGCATGTGCTGCTCGCAGTACGGTTGCCTCATTCCATTTCTTGCCTACCAGCATCATGCCGACCGGTAACCCATGCGAGAGTCCGCACGGAATCGTCATCGCGGGATGGCCTGTCACGTCAAAGGGGCAGGTGTTCGCGATCATCTCTAAGGCCCGGGCGACGCGCTCTTCACGCGGAGAGTCGGCAGGGGGAATCCTAGTGGCTTTCATGGGCAGGGTCGGCATAACCAGCAAATCAACGGTTTGCAAAGCATCATTGTAGGCCTTCGTGAGGATGCTGGCAAGGTTCTGCGCCTTGGCGTAGTAGCGTCCATGGTAGCGATCCTGCATGTACTGACCCAGCAGCACGACCAGTTTGACCGTGTCGGAGAGGTCATCGGCCCGCGTGATTCGTCCACGCGCATAGGCGTCCAGGAGCGAGGTGCTATAGTGTCCCTTCCAGTTCGTGCCCATGCTATTGCCGCGTACCATCAACATGGTCGCTCCCTCCACCGCAATGCCATTCCAGATATGGATGCCGTCGCGATGCAATGGAACAGAGAGCTTACTGACCTGTGCTCCCAGCTGGGTGAAACGCTGCGCCGAGGCTTCGACCAATTCATCCACGTCTGGTTCAGAAAGGCCAGGCCACCCGAATCCCTCGGTCACGATGCCGATGCGCAGCCCTTCGGTATCACTGGCGAGAGCCTGGGTGTATGCCTCGACCTTGACATCTTTCTGGCGCGGATCAAGGCCATCCTCGCCTGCAATGGCTTCCAGCAGCAAGGCGACATCGGAGGTGGTGGCGGCAATCGGCCCGGTATGGTCGAGTGTAAGCTCGATGGGAAAGACACCCGTGTAGGGAACAAGGCCGTAGGTTGGTTTAAGACCATAGGCCCCGCACCAGCAACTCGGGATGCGAATCGAGCCGCCCTGGTCTCCGCCAATCGCCATATCGCATTCACCGGCCACAACGAGTGCGGCGCTGCCACTGGATGAACCGCCTGCTGAGCGAGTATGATCGTGTGGATTGAGCACCGGACCAGTATCGGAGGTGTGGCTGCCGCCGGAGAAGCAGAGGTGCTCGCACACGGCCTTCCCCACAATTTCGCCGCCGGCATCCAGAATGCGGGTGACAATGGTGGCATCGAACTCCGGTGTGTATCCCTCCAGCACCGAGGAGCCATTCATCATCGGCACGCCCGCCACACACACGTTGTCCTTGATAGCGATGCGCTTGCCTGCCAGAATGCCGGTAGAAGCGCCTTTGATGGTGCATTTTTGATACCAGGCGTTCAGCGGGTTCTCCGAAGCCGCGGGGCGATAGCCACCAGAACGCGGGTAGCGAACCGTCAGCGCTGGCTCGGGCAGCTGGTCGATGCGCCGATACGACTCAAGAACAGCACCCATCAAACCAGTAAATGACTCGAGGTCTGCATCACTGAGATGCAAGTCGTACGTTTGCGCGGTTTCGCGCAGTTGCTCGATGGTGGGTTTCGCTGGCATGTGTTTCTCCTTTCCCTTTTGGAAGGTTACAAAAATATGGTTTGATTCCGGACATCATGTCCCGCTTGCTAAGCGAGAACAGGCCGTCCACTGTCGTATTCACAGTGAACGGCCTGTTTCATCTCACCAGTATGTGAAGCTCTGCCCGATGACATACCGAAGTTCTTCAGCGCCGACGGCGCGCGGGCAGTTGACCAGCAGGCGCTGCTGCTTGAGTGTGCCGTCAATCAGTGTCGATACATCTGCCTCTCCGTACCCCAGTGCCTCCAGGCCGTTCGGAATACCAGTGTCACGCATCAGCGAGAGCAGCATTCTTGGGAGTACCTCAGGCATTTCGGTCGTTGCCAGGCCGCTCACGCTGGCTCCCAGCAGTTGTGCAGCACGCAGGTGACGTTCGGGGCTGACTGCATAGGTCCAGCGGAACGTGGAGGGTGCGGTGATGACGACCGAGAGACCGTGCGGGATCATTGGCTCCTCTTTTGGGTAGTCGGGTGGTGAAAAGTTTTTCACCAGACCAGCAATGGGATAGGCGATGGCATGGGGCACATGGACTCCTGCATTGCCGAAGCCGATACCAGCGTAGGTCGCTGCGAGGGCCATATACGTTCGGGCCTCCATATCCATGCCATTCAGCACAGCCCGGCACAGATAGCGCCCGGTGTATTCCAGGGCCTTCTCGCACCACAGGTCACTGATGGGGTTGCTTCCGATGTAGACCGGGCGCTCATCCGGCTTATGCCGGGGCCGAGCATCATACGGTCGGCTGGTGTAGGATTCAAGCGCATGGGTGAGTACATCGAAGCCTGGATACGCCGTTGCCATGGGTGGCAGCGTCACCGTGTTCAGCGGGTCAATGATCGCCAGCGTGGGACGCAAGTAGCGATGTGAGATCCCGGTCTTCATCTTCAAGGAGAGTATATCCATGATAGCCGTAGCCGTGGTTTCGCTGCCAGTGCCAGCCGTCGTGGGAAGAGCCAGCAGGGGCTTGAGGGGTCCAGGAACAGGCAGGCCTTTGCCGATGGGCTTGTTGACGTAGTCCATCAATGGTGCCGGGTAGGTGGTGAAGAGGTTCGCTGCCTTGGCCGAATCAATACTACTGCCGCCGCCAACGGCTACAAAGCCATCATAATCGCGACCACGTACGAATGCGGCGATTGTCTCAAACGATTGATCGGTCGGCTCGACATGCACCTCATCGAAGATATCGGCGCTTATCGCAGCCTCCTGAATCAGCGTGCGCACTCGGTCTGCTAGACCGAGTTGCATGATCCCGCGATCGGTAATGATCAGGGTATGCTTCACTCCGAGACGTTTGAGGTCGTATGCCACCTCGTCTGTGGCACCGGGCCCAAACTTTATCGGGGTCATCTCCATCGTGAAGATGGTTTCGTTGGGGATATCAAGGCAACCCATACTGTATTCTCCCAACTGCATCTAGCCAGCGTATCGCTTCAGGAACTCCAGAGTGGTCTGGTTAAACTCGTCTACCTTCTCATAGATAGGTGCGTGGGCACACCCCTCGAAAATCACCAGCTCAGCATGCTGAATGTTTTGCTTGTTGACCTTGTCGGGATACTTGGCCGCCAGCCACATCCCGGTAGCTGCGCCAAGTGACAGACCGGCGACGTGGGCGTGTTGTATCCCTAATGCCTGCATGAACGCCGCGACATCATCGGCAAAAAGTTCGGTGGTGTAGGTCCCTTCGGGTTTGTCGGTTTCACCAGCGCCTCACAGGTCCACGGAGATACAGGTGAAGTGCTTGGCGTACTCGGCGACCTGAAAAGCGTAACAGGCGTAATCAGCCGCCGAATAGGGGATGAGGATGAGCGGCTCTCCTGTTCCCTGCTGGTCAAAGTTGATGGTGATCTCGTTTGCCCGGACTGTTGGCATGTTGCCTTCTCCTTTCTTAACCATCTCTCTTGAGAGTTTGCTCACGCTGGCTCGTAACCCGAGCCACGCGCCTCCGTGATGAGAGGATACACTGGCCACGGACCGTGATGGCATTCATGCCTGCACCTGGAACAGGGCATGGTTCAGGCCATCTGCCAGTTAGACAAGGTACAGTAAAACGCAACGAGTGTGAAGGGAGGTTTTCGTCGTCCATTGGCATTGTACCATATGCTCATTCCACTGGTGGAGCAAATTTGGTAGGGGGGTGATGGACTGGGAGCTCTTTCGATAATCTCCTCTCGATGATAGCCAGAGCACCGAACCCAGACAGAACGCTATCAACCCAAAAACCTATCTCTTGGTTAGATGATTCTCATGCTGGTTGTGCATTATAGGAAGCCTTATAGCCCAGTGCCCGCCCAACGGCTGCCAGCAGTCCGAACAGTGGACGCTGAATCCAGATCGGGATACCTGCAACATAAGCTGAAGGCTCAAGCGCTTGCAACAAGACAATCGTTTGCAGCAGGTCTTTGGGTAGGCCATCTTTTCCCACCTTGCCCTGTTGTGCTAAGGCATACAATGACTCGAAAAAGGTTGCCGAGGCTAGCAGCAACTGCATGTCTGGCTTGTTTAGCTGCGTGATTTTCCGCACATGCAACACATCATCACCCACATTCCATGGATGGACATGGGCTACACCTATCGGCAGCGTGAGAATGTCATTTGCCTGCGTCGACAGCTCAGCATTTGCTAGCTTATAGTGGGCGGAACCTGCGATTAGCTCGAAGCGTTCAGCGTAGTAAGGATGGACATGGGCTGATAATCCTTTCCCGCTGTTGGGCTGGATAAAGAACTCAATTTCCAACACCATGCCGTTTGTTTCGCGCCCGGTCTTCACGAAGACCATTTTCTCGCCCGTCACCGGGTTTTCAAAAGTTTGACCTGCTGTCGCCATCCTTCACCTTCCTTGATTGTGTATCCTGGCGCAAGTCTCCTCGACGCTTTCGGGTTCTACCATCATCCCGGGATGAGAAATGATATCACCCAACCAGTTGTGTACCTCTTGTGATTCCATGCTGTATTCCTCCGGAGACGCGCATTCGAGCCGGCTTGGTGCCATTATGCACCATCGGCGCGAATGCTCCATCCCAGTTTCAAGATGTTGCTGTAGGCCAGGGCGCGAAAGGATTTTTGACAGGACGCAGCATTGGCTCCAGGGCGGGAAAATGGCGTAACAGGACGCTCGTCATATCGTTATTGACGACCCAGTCGAAGCCA
>WNGR01000591.1_pt1 | contig 41501 bp, 33 predicted proteins | sample 5407581 | NCBI WGS metagenome assembly WNGR01 (sample SAMN13153383, study PRJNA577476) | soil metagenome | isolation source: 80 cm soil or saprolite under Garry oak tree replicate 2 | place: USA:California | collected 2016-06-15 | reverse complement strand
TCACCACGCTGTCATGACGCCTGTTTCACGAGGCCGAGATCCGACGTGTGATGAGGTGGCCACGTGTGATGAGCCACGGCCGCCGTGGCTGTGGTCGTGGTAACGGCGTGGCAACGGATGACGGCACAACCAGCCGTGCCAGCCGGGCAGAACACCCCTCGTCGGGCCAGTATCCCCATGCAACCGTGCAGGTCAACGCTCGATATCGCCTACCGGGTAAAGATCCCCGGGTTCACACGGCAGAGGTCGCAGGTTCGAAACCTGCCGCGCCCACCGGCCAAAACGGTTCCACCAACACCCTGATATTCGGCCGCTGTCAGCACGTTGTCAGCACGGACGCTGATCGCGGTCATCATCGTGCCCAGCGCTGCCGTCACTGCCGTAAGGTCCTGCCGGCTGCACACCGTGGTGGGTGTCGTGTCCTCGGCTCTGTCTCCCGTGTCGCGGAGGATGAGTAGGCTCCACGTGTCTGCGTATCGGAGGTTCACGATGGCCAAGCTGATCTACTCGGCGATCACGTCGCTCGACGGCTATATCGCGGACGAGGACGGCAACTTCGACTGGGCGGCGCCGGACGAGGAGGTACACGCCTTCGTCAACGACCTCGAGCGGCCGGTCGGCACCTACCTCTACGGGCGCCGGATGTACGAGGTGATGGTCGCCTGGGAGGGCGCGCACACCTTCGCCGACCAGCGGCCCGTCATGCAGGACTTCGCGAAGCTCTGGCAGGCGGCCGACAAGGTCGTGTACTCCAGGACGCTGGAGGCGGTCTCCAGCGCCAGGACGCGGATCGAGCGGGACTTCGACCCTGAAGCAGTCCGGCAGATGAAAGCGTCGGCGGGACGTGACCTCACCGTGGGCGGTCCCCACCTGGCCGCCGAGGCGATCAAGGCCGGGTTGGTCGACGAGTACCAGCTGTTCCTCACGCCGTTCATGGTGGGAGGCGGCAATCAGTCGCTTCCCGACAATGTCCGCGTGCGGCTCGAACTGCTGGACGAACGCCGTTTCGGCGGCGGCGTGGTCTACCTTCGCTACCGCACCAGAGCGTGAGACGACGGCGACGCTGACCGGGACGTCACGAGCTAGGGTCGTCGGTGGCCTTCGCCTTGTCGGCTATTGAGATCGGGATTCCAGTCGCGGCGGAGGGTCTGGTGCACGATCTGATGGCCTTGCCCTCGAGCGTCCAGGCCATCGTGCAGAAGTGCTGGTAGACGTGATCGCTCCAGGCCCGCTCTACCACCGGATCGGTAGTATCGCCGCGATGAGATCCGGGAGAGGAGAGGCCATGAGCAAGGTGTGGTTGCACATCGGCATGTCGCTGGACGGCTACGTCGCCGGGCCCCCCGCTCGGCGTCGGCGGGATGCAGCTCCACCAGTGGGTCTTCCCGCTCGCCGCGTTCCGCCGCACCCACGGCGAGGGGGGCGGCGAGGTCAACGCCAGCACGCCGGTCGTCGAGGGCTGGTTCGAGAACGTCGGGGCGGGCGTGATGGGCCGCAACATGTTCGGTGGCGGCCCTGGCCCATGGGGCGAGGACCCATGGAACGGCTGGTGGGGCGACGACCCGCCCTTCCACACACCGGTCTATGTCGTCACCCACCACCCACGCCCGCCGCTGACCCTCAGCGACACCACCTTCCACTTCGTCACCGACGGCGTCGAGTCCGCAATCGCCCAGGCCAAGGGGGCCGCCGGCGACAAGGACATCACCATCGGCGGCGGCGCGAACGTCATCCAGCAGTGCCTCAGAGCCGGGCTGATCGACGAGATGGAGATCTCCGTCACACCCGTGCTGCTGGGCGCCGGCGAGCGGCTGTTCGACGACCTCGGCGGCGGCGATCTCAAGCTCCAGCAGCTGCGCGCGATCGAGGCGCCTGGGGTCACGCACATCAGGTACCGCGTCGCGACCGGTGACTGACGGCAGCGTCAAAGCCCCCCATCGCGTTCGACGCTGGCGATTCAAGCGGTGGAGCGCCACAGCCCCGCCGTGACCACCGGGATTCCGCACCGCATCAGGGCGGACCGTTATGCGGACCGTTATGAGGGAAGACGGCCGAGCGCAGGAACCCTAGGGTGGCGGGGACGACCTCGGTTGCTGGGTGACCGAGGTCCAGCAGGTGGGTGGCGCTGTTGAGGACGCCTTGGACGAGCATGGCGGTGATCTCGGGATCGGGGTCGCCGAGCTGGGAGAGAATGTCGATGAGCGGGACCGGCAACTCGGCGTGGCGATGCTCGATCCGCTCGCGAAGCTCGGGTGGCAGGTCGATCTGGTCGGCGACCAGGGCGATGCGGTGCTCGCCGGTGGCGGCGTAGTCCAGGATGGCGCGGGCGTAGGCGTCCAGCTTGGCTTGCGGGGTTGGCGCGGCCTGGACCGCCTCGCGGGCCTGCCGGGTGAGGCGCGGCAGGGCGTCCTCGACGAGCTGGGCGAGGATGTCGGCGGTGGAGGCGAAGTACTTGTAGACGCTGGTCCGGGCCAGGCCGGTGCAGGCGCCGACTGCCGCTGGCGTGACCGCGTTCGGCCCGTGGACGAGCAGCAGCTCCCGCGCGGCTTCCAGCAATGCGGCGTGCTGGCGGGCGCGGTGCTCGGCGACGCTGGGGGCAGTGATCTTCGGCATCGCTGGCCTGCTCACCTCCCCTGCTCGAGTGCCGCTGCTGGGGTTCACTCTACCTGCTGGAGGTGCCCGTCCTGCATGGTGACCACCCGGTCGGCCAGGTCCAGCACGCCGGGGTCGTGGGTGACCACCACGGCGGCGGTGCTGCGCTGGTGGGCCTGCTCGGCCAGCAGCGCGACGATCTCCCGGGCGCGGCGGCGGTCCAGCGCGGAGGTGGGCTCGTCGGCCAAGAGCACGTCCGGCTGCATCATCAGGGCGCGGGCGATCGCGACCCGCTGGCGCTCGCCGCCGGAGAGCTGGTGCGGTCGCCGGTCGGCGCGGTTCCCCATGCCGGCGGTGGTCAGCAGTTGGCTGGCGTGGTCGTGATGGGCGGGGGTGATGCGGCCGCCGAGCTTTGGCATCAGCAGCAGCTGCTCCAGCGCGGTGAGCGCGGGGAGCAGGTTGGCGGACTGGAACACGTAGCCGATGTGGGCGTGGCGGAAGGCGGTCCGCCGCCCGTCGGGCAGGTCGGTGAGGTCGGTCCCGCCGATCTGGACCCGGCCGGCGGTCGGGTGGATCAGGCCGCCGGCGACCGCCAGGAGGCTGGACTTACCGGAGCCGGAGGGGCCGGCGACCGCCAGCAGCTCGCCGGGACGCACTGCCAGATCAATGTCGTCCAAGGCGACGACCTGGCTGTCGCCGTCGCCGAGGACGAGAGTGACGCCGTCCAGGAGCAGGCCGGTCTGGATCGAGGTCAGCGTGGTCATCGGTTGCCTCCAAGGGCGATCAGGGGGTCGACTGCGGTGATGCGGCGCACGGCGGCCAAGGTCCCCAGGGTGCCGAGGGCGACTAGCAGGACTGCGGCGAGGGCGATCGGACCGGGCTCAAGAGCGAATGGGGCTGCCTTGATAAGGCTGGTGCCGAGCGCCAGGCCAGCGCCGATGCCGGCAACGGTGGCGGTGACCAGGACGACCAGCACTTGGGTGACCGCCTCGCCAAGCAGCCAGCGGCTGGAACCGCCAAGCGCCTTGACCAGGGCGATCTCAGGCTTGCGCTGCACCGTCCAGACCACGAAGAAGGCGCCGACGACCAAGGTGGAGATCAGGTACAGGAACACCTGGATGAGCACCATCGTGCCGGTCTCGGCGCTGTAGCCGGGGGCGGCGGCGTAGGTGCCGCGCTTGCTGACGGTATGGGTGCCGAGCCGGGCGTCGAGCGCTTTGACGTCGGTGCCACCGACGAGCTTGAGGGCGACGGCGGTCGCCTGGCGCCAGGCCGCAGCTGGTGGCTGGCCGGGCAGGCCGTAATGGACCTGCTGCCACAGCCGCAAGGGGGCGTAGGCCACGGCGACGTGCCCGAAGGAGGCTTCTTCGACGGTGCCGAGCACGTGCAGACGGGTGCCGGCGTGCTCGACCACCAACGTGTCGCCCGCGCGCACACCCTGCTTGGCGAGCTTGGCGGAAATCAGGACGCCGTCGGGGGTGGTCCCGAGCGGCTGGCCGGCTGTCGGATCGGGGGCGATGAACGAGCCGGGCTGGACGCCGAACAGGGCAATGTCGAGGGCCTTGCCGCCGCGCTGGTCGCTGGCGTGGATGAGGGTGTTGCCGTAGGGGGTGGCGGCCTGGACGCCTGGCTGGGTGGCCCAGTGCTGCCAGGTCGGCTGCTCGATCAGGCTGCGGGAGAACAGCTCGCCCTGAATACCCGACTGGAAGGCCAGATGGGTGGCGGGCATGCCGCGCAGCGCGGAGATGTTGTCGTTCGTCAGCCCGGTGGTCAGCCCGGTGAGGACCACCGCCAGGACGGCGATGAGGCTGACCACGGCGCCCATGAGCAGGAATCGGCCCTTGGCGAAACGCAGGTCACGCAGGGCGAGGAACACTGCGGCTCCCTTCCTTCTGTCGGTGCGGGCTCGCACACGTTTGGCGTCACTATGTCCCTACGTTAGCATAGATAGCGACACAGTGACCTCAAAATAAGGAGCGCTCTAGCGTTGGCTGCTGAGGACTTTTGAGGCGCCGAGGATGGCGGCGACGATCTCTTGTTGGCTGGTGTCGGTGATGCGGTAGTCGCCGGCGTTGCGGCCGAGGCGGAGGACCACCGCGCGGTCGGCGACGGCGCGGACGTCGGCGAGGTTGTGAGTGACCAGGACGACCGCCAGGCCTTGGTCGCGAAGGCGTTCGATCAGGTCGAGCACGTGGGCGGTCTGGGTGATGCCGAGGGCGGCGGTCGGCTCGTCGAGGATGACCAGCTGGGGAGCGCCGAGCAGGGAGCGGGCAATCGCGACCGCTTGGCGCTGGCCGCCGGACAGGCTGGCGATTGGGGCATGCAGGCTCGGGAGCTGGATCGAGAGCATCTCCAGCAGCTCGCGGGCCTGGCGTTCCATCGTGGCGGCGTTGAGGATCCCAGCGGTGACCTCCTCGGCACCGAGGAACAGGTTGGCGACCACGTCGAGGTTGTCGCACAGCGCCAGGTCCTGGTAAACGGCCACGATCCCGAGGGCCTGGGCGTCGTGGGGGCGCCGGATGGCCACGCGGCGGCCTTGCCAGCGGATCTCACCAGTGTCGGCGGGGGCGACTCCCGCCATCACCTTGACCAGGGTCGATTTGCCGGCCCCGTTGTCGCCGACCAGCGCGACGACCTCGCGGGGGTAGAACGCCACCTCCACGTCGGCGAGCGCCTCGACGGCACCGAACCGTTTCGAGATCCCGGACAGCTCCAGGACCGGCTCGCCGCTCATGTCACCTGTCCTTCCACGCTCCTCCAGTCCCGGCTCCCGTCTCGGGTAACCGGCTCCAGGTCACGGTGCCAGGCAAGGGTGCCAGGTTGCATTGACTTCAACGCTTGTAAGCTAATCATGCATGATGGAGCAGGAGGTGACATGACGGCTGATACTGCGCCAATGCCAGGATCGCAGTCGGCCTTGCGCCGGGCGAACCAGCTCCGCGTGCTCGGCGCAGTCCGCACGGCGGGAATGCCCACCCAGGCGGAGATCGCCCGTCTGACCGGGTTGTCGGCCGCCACCGTCTCCAACATCGTGCGGGAGCTTCGCGAGGCTGGCACGGTCGTGGTCAGCCCGACCTCGGCGAGCGGCCGCCGCGCGCAGAGCGTCGCCCTGGCCCGGCCGGTCGGGGTCAGCGTCGGCATCGACCTCGGTGTGTCGCACCTGCGGGTCGCCGTCAGCGATCTCGGCGACCGGGTCGTGGCCGAGGAGACCATCGCCTATGACGTGGCGGCCAGCGCCGAGCGGGGCATCCGCCGGGCTGTCTGGCTGGTCGAGACGCTGCTCACCGAGACGCGTGTGGACCGGTCGCAGGTGATCGGCGTGGGCGTCAGCGTTCCCGGGCCGGTCGACACCGCCACCGGGACCATCGACTCCGCGACCATCCTGCCCGGGTGGGCGGGGGCCCGCCCGGCCGAGGAACTGCGCGAGCGCCTCGGCATGCCGGTCCACCTGGATAACGACGCCAACCTCGGGGCGCTCGGCGAGCTGGTCGGCGGTGCCGGCCGGGGCTGCTCGCACCTGGTCTATCTGCAGCTCTCCAACGGTGTGGGCGCAGGCATCGTGGCTGACGGCCGCCTGTACCGAGGTGCGGGGGGCATCGCGGGGGAGATCGGGCACATCACCGTCGACGCGCGGGGGCCCGTCTGCCGTTGCGGCAACCGCGGCTGCCTCGAGACGCTCGTCGGCAGCAGCTACCTGCTGCAGATGCTGCCACGGCCGCTCGGCGCCGAGGAGCCGCCGCTGACCCTGCGGTCGGTGATTGCCAGCGCACTCGCCGGTGATCCTGGCTGCCGGCGGATCCTGTCCGATGCGGGGCAGGCGCTCGGCGGCGGCGTGGCTATCCTCGCCAACCTCTTCAACCCCCGGCTGGTGATCCTGGGCGGCGAGCTGTCCAGGGCAGGTGACCTCCTGCTGCAGTCGATCCGGCAGACGACCGAGCAGGGAGCGATCCCCAGCGCCGTTCGCACCCTTCAGGTCGTTCGCGGCAAACTGGGCGAGCGGGCCCAAGTCGTCGGCGCGCTGGCCCTCGCCGCCACCGGGGCGCAGTCGTCGCCCTCCTGACCGCTGGCAGCTGTCGGCGATCAGCGCGACATCTGGCATTTGCGGGTCCTGGCCGCTCGGGCCTGCCAGTTCTGTTCATGTCTTGAAGGAACCACCCCTTTCTGCGTAGGCTTTCGTTCAAGTCCTTGACTTGATGTGCCGTGATCGCAAGGAGGTGACATCACACCGCACCCGCAGGACCCAGAGCGCCGTTGCGCCGTGGCGCGGAGCTTGGCTCCCAGGACCAGGGTCAGGGAGCCCTACCCAGAAGTGAGGTGGCAAGGTTGCCAGGCAGGTCCATCGGCCGAGCGTCCCGGCTCGTCGCCGTCGTCGCCATGATCACGCTGGTCGGAGCCGCGTGCTCGACCAGCAAGAACTCTGGATCCGGCAGCGGGTCGAGCGGCACCAAGAAGATCGCCCTACTGCTGCCCGAGACCAAGACCACGCGGTACGAGACCCAGGACAAGCCGTTGTTCGAGGCCAAGGTCCAGGCGCTCTGCTCGGACTGCCAGATCATCTACAACAACGCCGACCAGAGCGCCTCCAAGCAGCAGGACCAGGCCGACGCCGCGCTCACCAACGGCGCCAAGGTGCTGGTGCTCGACCCGGTCGATTCGGCCTCGGCCGCCTCGATCGTCGCCAAGGCCAAGGCCAAGAGCGTGCCGGTGATCAGCTACGACCGTCTGGTCACCAACGCCAACCTCGACTACTACATCTCGTTCGACAACGCGCTGGTCGGCAAGCTGCAGGGCCAGGCGCTGGTGGCCAAGCTCAAGGCTAACGGCACCGCCAGCGGCTCGCTGGTGATGATCAACGGGTCGCCGACCGACAACAACGCCAAGCTGTTCAAGCAGGGCGCGCACAGCGTCCTCGACTCGAGCGGCTACAAGATCGCCAAGCAGTACGACACGCCGGACTGGAGCCCGGACAAGGCCCAGACCGAGATGGAGCAGGCGATCACCGCGCTCGGCAAGAGCGGCTTCGTCGGCGTCTACGCGGCCAACGACGGCACCGCCGGCGGTGCCATCGCGGCCATGAAGGGCCAGGGCATCAGCACGATCCCGCCCATCACCGGCCAGGACGCCGAGCTGGCCGCGATCCAGCGCATCCTCCTCGGCCAGCAGTACATGACCGTCTACAAGGCGATCAAGCCGGAGGCCGAGGACGCCGCGCAGCTCGCGGTCGACCTGGTCAACGGCGACACCTCCGCCGCCAGCGGCATGGCCACCAAGACGGTCAACAACGGCCAGAAGGACGTGGCGAGCATCCTGCTCACCCCGCAGCCGGTGACCAAGTCCAACGTCAACAGCACGGTCGTCAAGGATGGCTTCTGGACGGCGTCCCAGATCTGCATCCCGGCGGTCGCCTCGGCCTGCCAGGCCGCCGGCATCAGCTGACGGTTCGCCGGTTGCCCTAGCGAGTGGGGAGGTGGCGCGGGTCGGTACCCCAAAAGGGCCGGCCCGCGTCGCCCTCAAGCCTGAAGGGAGGCCAGGTGGCGGCGAGCACGCCCATGCTCGAGTTGCGCGGGGTGAGCAAGCGGTTCGGTGCGGTGCAGGCGCTCAGCGAGGTGGACTTCGCGGCGCCCGCCGGCGAGGTCACCGCCCTCGTCGGTGACAACGGCGCGGGCAAGTCCACGCTGATCAAGATCATCTCGGGCATCTACGCGCCCGACCAGGGCGAGTACCTGTTCGAGGGCAGGCCGGTGCAGGTCAGCGGGCCACAGGCGGCCGCCGAGCTGGGGATCGCCACCGTCTACCAGGACCTCGCCCTAGCCGACAACCTCGACGTGGTCGCCAACCTGTTCCTCGGCCGGGAGCTGACCGCGCCCGTCCGGCGGCTCGACGAGACTGTCATGGAGCGCGAGGCCAACCAGGTCCTCGAAAGCCTGGCTGTGCGCATCCCCAGCGTCCGCACCCAGGTCGCCAGTCTGTCGGGCGGGCAGCGCCAGTCGGTCGCGATCGCGCGTTCGATGCTGGGCGAGCCCAAGGTCGTCGTGCTCGACGAGCCCACCGCCGCCCTGGGCGTGGCGCAGACCGCGCAGGTGCTCAACCTCATCCGCAGGTTGCGCGAGCGCGGGCTGGCGGTAGTGATCATCAGCCATAATCTCGCCGACGTCTTCGAGGTCGCCGACCGGATCGAGGTGCTGCGGCTGGGCCGCCGCGTGGCCGTGTTCGCTGCCACGCAGACCAGCTCCGACGAGGTCGTGTCGGCTATCACCGGCGCCAAGGCCGGCGGGGAGAAACTCGCCATCGACATGGAGGAGGCGGAGCGTGACCGCCCGCGACGTTGACCCGCGGCTCATCTCCGACCAGCCCGGCCTCGCCGGCATGGTGGCGGGATTCCGGCGCCGCGTCGCCCAGGGAGAGCTCGGCCCGCTGCCGGTCATCGTCGGCATCGCCATCATCTGGGTGATCTTCCAGATCGCCAACCCCAACTTCCTCAGCCCCGGCAACCTCACCAACCTCGTCCTGCAGATGGCCGCGGTGGGCACGATCTCGATCGGTGTCGTGCTGGTGCTGCTGCTTGGCGAGATCGACTTGTCGGTCGGGGCGGTCAGCGGGCTGGCTGCCGCCGTCATGGCCGTCCTTAGCGTCAAGCACGGCGTCCCCGGCTGGCTGGCGATCCTGGCCGGGCTCGCCACTGGCGCCCTGATCGGAGTGCTCCAGGGGCTGTGGGTGACCAGGTTCCGGATCCCGGCGTTCGTCGTCACCCTGGCCGGCCTGCTCGCCTGGACCGGCGGTCTGCTGTTCGTCCTCGGCGAGACCGGCACGGTCAACCTCACCGACACGACCATCACCGGGCTGGCCAACACCTTCTTCATCCCGCTGGACGCCTGGCTCCTGGCCGCGCTGGTGACCGCCGTCTACACCGCCGAGCGGCTGTGGGACCGGCGGCAGCGGATGGGGGCGGGGCTGCCGGTGCCGCCGCTCAGCGCCCTGGTAATGCGGGTGGCGCTGCTCGCCGTCGCGCTGTCGGCCGTCGCCGCGGTGTTCTCCGCCGACCGCGGGCTCCCGCTCGCCGCGGTGGTCTTCGTCGGCCTGGTGGTGGCCTTCGACCTGCTCATCAAGCGAACCCGCTTCGGCCGCCACATCTTGGCCGTCGGCGGCAACACCGAGGCCGCCCATCGGGCCGGCATCCCGGTGGAGAACGTCCGGCTGGCCGTGTTCGTGCTCGCCTCCACCATGGCCGCGGCCGGCGGCATCGTGGCCGCGTCGCGGCTGTTCGCAGTCAACCAGTCGTCGGGGGCGAGCGACGTGCTGCTCAACTCGATCGCGGCGGCGGTGATCGGCGGGACCAGCCTGTTCGGCGGGCGTGGCTCCGCCTACTCGGCGCTGCTCGGCGTGATCGTGATCCAGTCGATCGAGAACGGCATGGACCTGCTCGGCGTCAGCTCCGACAAGAAGTTCATGGTCACCGGGTTGGTGCTGCTGCTGGCCGCGACCGTCGACGCCCTGTCCCGCCGTGGCCGTCAGGCGCACGGCCGGGCATAGCAGATCCACCGTGTCGGACCAGCCAAATCGGCGTTGATACAAGCTTGACAGTGGACGTAGGCTAACGTTCTTCAAGAGGCCTCAAATGGATTGTAGTCCTTAATCGAGACTCTCAATCGAGACACTCGGGAGCCCTGCTTGGCCCTCACGGTGTTGGTGAACGCTGGCCCGTGGTTGCCCGTCCCTCCCTCCAACTACGGGGGCGTCGAGAACCTGCTCTCGTACCTGATCCCGGAGCTGTGCAAGCTGGGACACCGGGTGCTCCTGGCCACGGTGGGCGACAGCCGCATCCGGGAGGTCGACGAGGCCGATCGCCTCTCCCTGTTCGGCGAGGGCCAGTTGCGGCACATCGCCGAGCCCTACTGCGACGTTGTCGGGATCGCGCACGCGCACATGCAGCGGGTGGTCAAGGCGATCCGGGAGACCCCCGGGATCGACGTCATCCACGACATGCTCGAGGTGGTGGGGCCGAGCGTGCTGGCGGCCCTCGGCCCCGGCCACCCGCCCGTGCTGCACAGCATGCAGTGGAATCCTGCCTGCCACCGGGACTTCTACCGGAGCTTCGACGGAGGCGGCAGGGTTTTCTTCAACTGTATTTCGGAGCCGCAGCTCGACAGCCTGGACGACAACCTCCGGCGGCTCACCCTTGGGATGGTCCACAACGCCGTCGATCCCAGCGTCTTCCGGGCCGACGTCCCGGTCGGCGACTACTTCCTTACCCTGGCGCGCTTCACCAGCGACAAGGGCCAGGACATCGCCGCGCGCATCTGCCGCGACCTCGGCGCGCCGCTGCGGATGGCCGGCACGGTCGCCGGCATCGAGACGCCGGAGCTGCTCGACAAGGAGCTGGCCGACGAGCACAGCCCCGTCCACCAGAACAAGGACGCGCAGTATTACCTGAGCGAGGTCAGGCCCTACGAGGACGAGCGCATCAGCTGGGTGGGCAGTGTCGGCGGCGAGCAGAAGATCAAGCTGCTGGCGGGCGCCCGCGCGCTGCTGATGCCGATCCGCTGGGAGGAGCCGTTCGGCATGGCAGTGATCGAGGCGCTCGCCTGTGGCACCCCGGTGGTGGCGATGCGGCGCGGCGCTATGCCCGTGATCATCCAGGACGGCCGCAACGGGTTCCTCGCTGGCGGCGAGGGGGAGTTCCGCCGCCGTGTCGGGCAGGTCGGCAGGATCAGCCGCGAGGCCTGCCGCCAGTCGGTGCTGGAACGCTTCTCCGCCGCCGAGATGGCGGTCCGCTACAGCGAGCTGTACCAGCAGGTGATCGCCGCCGCCAGCAGGGATGGGAGTCCCAACGGAGGCCCCGGCGGGAATGGAACGAGATGCTGTGCTGACCTGTCGCAATCGCCTGGTTTCGCTTAGCTAGCGTAAAATTCTGGGTTTGGCGGTTGGGACGGGTGGTCGTATGGTGCCGTACCGGATGATCCAGGTCGGAACAGGCGGGTTTGGAGCGGAATGGTGCCGGCGCTTCCTGCCGCCGGTCATCGCCGACCGGCTGGTCCAGGTGGTGGCAGCGGTGGACCTGGACCCGGAGGCGCTGGTCAATGCCCGCCGCCACCTCCAGCTGCCGGCCGAGCGCTGCTACACCGACATGGCCAAGGCCTTCGAGCAGAACCCCGCCGACTTCTGCGTGGTGGTGGTGCCGCCCGCCGCACACGAGACGGTCGTCGATCTGGCGCTGGCCCATGACCTGCACGTGCTATCGGAAAAGCCCATCGCCGACACCCTGGAGGGCTCGGTCCGCATCGCCCGCAAGGTCCGGCGCGCCGACCGCAAGATGGGCGTGACCATGAGCAACCGCTTCGACCAGGACAAGACCACCCTGCGCCAGCAGCTGCGCTCGGGCAGCTTCGGCGACATCGGCTACCTGGTCATGCGCCTCACCTGCGGCTGCCGCAGCTACGGCAGTTGGGGCAAGTTCCGCCACGATATCCCCGACCCGCTGCTGGTCGAAGGGGCGATCCACCACCTCGACCTGCTCGCCGACCTGGCCGGCGCCGACTGCGAGTCGATCTACGCCGAGGCCTGGAACCCGAAGTGGGGCGAGTACGCCGGCCCGTCGCAGGCGCTGGTCACGATGCGTTTCGCCAATGGTTGCCGCGCCTTCTACGAGGGCGCCAAGACCAACGCTGTCGGCCTCAACGACTGGACCAACGAGTACGTCCGCGCCGAGTGCGAGCTGGCCACCCTGGTGCTGGACCACCGCCGCATCGAGCGCTTCGGCTACGACCCCCGCGCCCGCTGGCCGCGGGCACGCGAGGGCGCCGGCGAGCTGGTGCCGCTGCTGCGCCAGCCCCGCTGGGCGCACACCTGGCTGATCGAGCAGTTCGTGCGCTGGCTCGACGGCGGCGAGCCGATGGCGACCAACGTCGAGGACAACCTCCGCTCGGTAGTGCTGACCGCCGCGGCGGTCGAAAGCAGCCGCAGCGAGCTGCCGGTGGACGCCGGCGCCCTGCTGCGCCATGCCCGTGAGGCAGTCCGCCTCGATCAGCCGCTGGCCTGGTCGGGAGTCGCCTGAGCAGCCGCGAACCAGCCTGTCGGCGACTCGACGCAGTCGGGCAGGACCAGCGCCGCCGGCGCCACGTTGCAGGCCCACAGCACCGCGTTCGCGAGCACCCTCCGCACCGCCGGCAGGTGGTAGACAGGGAAGCTCTCGTGCCCCGGGGAGAAGTAGAAGATCCTCCCGCTGCCCCGGAAGAAGCAGCAGCCGCTGCGGAACACCTCCCCACCGCTGAAGGAGCTGACGAACACCAGCTGGTCCGGCGTCGGAATGTCGAAGAACTCGCCGTACATCTCCTGAGGTTCGATGACCATCGGGTGGGGGACGCCGTGAGCGATCGGGTGGGAGGGCGCCACCGTCCAGATCAGCTCGCGGTCGCCGCCCTCGCGCCAGCGCAGCGTGCAGCTCGTGCCCAGTAGGCTGGTGAAGACCTTGGCCAGGTGGGCGGAGTGCAGCACCACCAGCCCCATCCCGGCCAGCACCCGGCGGCAGACCCGCGCCGCGGTCGCGTCGGCGACCCGCTCGTGCGCCACGTGCCCCCACCACACCAGCACGTCGGTCGCATCCAGCAGACCCTGCGGCAGGCCGTCGCCGGGCTCCCAGAGGGTGGCCGTGCGCACCTGCACCCGGTCCCCGAGCAGCCCGGCGATCCCGCTGGCAATCGCCTGGTGGAGGCCGTCCGGGTAGTGCTTGGAGACCTCCCGGTCGGCCTCCAGGCCGCTGCGCTCAGCGACGTACTCGTTCCACACGGTCACGCGGATCCTGGCCCTGGGCTCCATGAGGCGGCCTCCTCCGATCGACTGTCCTCCAGCGCGAGTTGCAGGTCAGGCCTACGGTAGTCGGCAATACGACACTCCCGGATCCTTCCGGCGATCGGTTCAGAGCGGTAGGCTCACTCAGCAGCGCCCGGCAGGAACATCCGGACAGGAACCGGGCAAGCAGGCAAGAGACGGTTTGTGCGCAGCGAAGGGGCGGTCGCCGGCATGGTGGATCAGCGCAATGAGCTCGAGGTCCACTGCGGCATCGCCGCCAGGGAGATCCGCGCCGGGCGGGTGGTGCCGTTCCTTGGCGCTGGGGCCAACCTCTGTGGTCGTCCCGAGGAGCTGACCTGGCGCCCCGGCCAGTTCGACTGGCTCCCCAACGGCAACGAGCTGGCCGGCTACCTCGCCGGGCTGTTCGACTACGCCGAGCAGGACCGGCAGGACCTGGTACGGGTCTCGCAGTACGTCAGCCTGATGGTTGGCGCCTACCCGCTGTACGAGGAGCTGCGGCGCCTGTTCGACGGCGACTACCCGCCCACCAAGCTGCACGAGTTCCTCGCCGAGATCCCCGCGATGCTGCGCGCTGAGCAGCCCGATCGCGTCCCGTACCAGCTGATTGTCACCACCAACTACGACGACCTGCTGGAACGCGCCTTTGCCAAGCAGGGCGAGCCCTACGACCTGGTCACCTATAACGCGGTCGGGCAGTTCGGCGGCAAATTCACGCATTATCCGTCGGGAGGCGAGCCCAAGGTCATCCTGGAGCCGAACGCCTACTCGGGGGTCTCGACCAGCCAGCGCACCGTCATTTTGAAGATCCACGGCGCCATCGACCGCAACGACGCGTCACGCGACAGCTATGTGATCACCGAGGATCACTACATCGACTACCTGGCCCGCACCGACGTGTCCAAGCTGGTGCCGGTCACCCTGGTCGACAAGCTGCGCCGCAGCCACTGCCTGTTCCTCGGCTACAGCCTGCGGGACTGGCACCTGCGGGTGATCCTCAACCGGATCTGGGGCGACGAGCACCTGCGCTCCAAGTCCTGGGCGATCCAGCGCCGGCCCGACCCGCTCGATGTGCGCCTGTGGGGCGCCAGGGACGTCGAGATCTTGCACACCCCGCTCGAGGAATACATCGAAAAGCTGCGCGATGCGCTGGAATAGCGGCCGGCCGTTGGCCTGACGCCTCGGATGGAGGACGTTGAACGTGAGCGAGCTCCTGCCACCTCCGCCCTACAAGGGACTCACGCCCTACGGCGAGGAGGACGCAATGTTCTTCTTCGGCCGTGAGGACGAGAAGGAGGTGCTCAAGGCCAACCTGCGCGCCTACCCGCTGACCGTCCTCTACGGCGCCACCGGCGTGGGCAAGAGCTCGGTGCTCCGCGCCGGCGTCGCGCACCAGTTGCGCGACGAGGCCGCCGCCAATATCGACGACCGCGGTGAGCCGGAATGGGCCGTCGCGGTGGTGTCGAGCTGGCATGGCAACCCCCTGAAGGAGTTGCGCCGCCAGGTGGAGCTGGCGGTGCGCGAGACCCTCCCCGGCTTCGAGGTAGCGACCGAACCGGTGCCCGATGACATCGGCGATGCGTTGATCGTCTGGGGGGAGCGGGTCGGCGGCTCGATCCTGGTCATCCTCGACCAGTTCGAGGAATACTTCCTCTACCCGCGCAAGGAGAGCGAAGGGCCGACCTTCGCCAGCGAGTTCCCCCGGCTGGTCAACAGCCCCGACATCCACGTCAACTTCCTCGTCGCCGTGCGCGAGGACGCCCTCGCCTGGCTGGACCGATTCAAGACCTCGTTGCCGAACCTGCTCGACAACTACGTCCGCATCAAACACCTGGACCAGACGGCGGCGCGGCGGGCCATCGTCGGGCCGCTGGAGCGCTACAACCGGGAATGCCCCCCCTCCTCTCAGGTCACCATCGAGGACGACCTGATCGACACGGTGCTCCACGACATCCGCTACGGCGAGTTGGAGCTCGGGGCGAGGGGCAAAGGCCTGCGTGGCTACGAGCCTGGCTCCGACGAGCCGGAAGGCACGGTCGAGACGCCGTTCCTGCAGCTGGTGATGCGCAGGGTGTGGGACGCCGAGATGGCCGAGGACTCCCGCACCCTGCGGCTGGCGACACTCACCCAACGGCTCGGCGGCGCGCGCCACATCGTCAAGACCCACCTCAACGTCTCCATGAGCGCCTTGCCGAGGGAGCAGCAGCGGGTGGCCGCCAAGGTCTTCCAGTACCTGGTGACGCCGTCGGGCACCAAGATCGCCCACATCCCCGCCGACTTGGCGCTCTACACCAGGGTCGAGGAGGCCCAGCTGGCACCGGTGCTCGCCCGGCTCGCCCACACCGACCTGCGCATCCTGCGCCGGGTCCCGGCGCCGAGCGGCGGCGAGGTGGCCGCCTACGAGATCTTCCATGACGTGCTGGCCCCGGCGATCCTCGGCTGGCAGGCACAGCAGGCCGAAGAGGAGGCCCGCGCGGACCTGGAACGCCGCCTGAGCGAGGAGCGGGCCGAGGCGCTGCGCTGGAAGCGGCAACAGGAGCTGGCGCTGTCCAACAAGCTCGCCGCCAATGCCCAGTCGCAGCTCCGCGTCGACCCGGAGCTGAGCGTGCTGCTGGCGGTCGAAGCGGTCAAGATCAGCGAGACGCCGACAGCCACCGTTGCCCTGCGGCAGTCGCTGTTCGAATGCCGCATCCACGCGGTGATGCGCGGTCATACTGGTGAGGTGAGCCGGGCGGCCTTCAGCCCGGACGGGACGCTGGTGGTCACCGCCGCCCAGGACGCGACGGCGCGCCTGTGGGACGCGGCCACCGGCCAGCGGCTCCATATGCTCGCCGGCCATGACGACTGGGTGTGGAGCGCATGCTTCAGCCCCGACGGCGGGCGCGTCGTCACCGCCAGCTCCGACCACACCGCGCGCCTGTGGGAGGTGGCCAGCGGCGCCGAGCTGGCGGTGCTGCGCGGTCACCAGGCCGAGGTCCGCGCCGCGGTGTTCAGTCCCGACGGGCAGCGCGTCGTCACCGTCAGCGACGACCACACCGCGCGCCTGTGGGACGTCGGCCAGGCCGCCGGCCAAGCCGCCGTCGAGCCGCTGGTGCTGCGGGGCCACAAGGCCGAGGTCCGCGCCGCCGCCTTCACCCCGGACGGGCGGCTGCTGGTGACCGCCGGCTTCGACGGCGCGGCCCGGGTGTGGACGGTCGCCGACGGCCGCTGCCGGCGGGTGCTGGCCGGCCACACGGCGCTATTGTGGGGCGTCGCCACCAGCCCGGACAGCCGCCTGGCCGTGACCGCGAGCCAGGACCGCACCGCGCGGCTGTGGGACCTTGCCACTGGCCGCTGCCTGCACACCCTCGAAGGCCACCTCCACGAGGTCTGGTGCGCCCAGTTCAGTCCCGACGCGACCCTGGTGGCCACGGCCAGCTTCGACCAGACTGCGAGGGTCTGGGACGTGGCTACCGGGCAGACCCTCAGCCAGCTGCAGCGGCACACCCACTCGCTCTACAGCGTCTCGTTCAGCCCCGACGGGGAGTGGGTGGTGACCGCCAGCCTCGACGGCACCGCCGCGGTCCACGAGGCCCGCCGCGGGCGCACCGTCACCGTGTTCCGCGGCCACTCGCGCGGCGTCAACTGGGCCTCCTTCAGCCCCGACGGCGAGCGGGTCGTCACCACCAGCCAGGACAAGACCGCGCGGATCTGGGACGTCGACACCGGGCAGAGCTCCCTGCAGCTCACCGGGCACGACCGCTCGGTCATCAATGTCTCCTTCAGCGCCGACAGCTCCCGCCTGGTCACCGCCGGCGGCGACCACGCCGCGGTGGTCTGGGAGGTCCGGACCGGCCGGGCGGTGCTGCGGCTGGAGGGCCACGACCGCGAGGTGAGCAGCGCAGTGTTCAGCCCGGACCCAGCCGGCGCCCGCATCGCGACCGCGAGCTGGGACAGGACCGCAATCGTCTGGGACACCGCCAGCGGCGCCCAGATCCTGCGCCTCAAAGGACACGCCCGCGAGGTCACCACGCTCGCCTTCACCCCCGACGGCACCAGGCTGGTGACCGGCAGCAGGGACAAGACCGTCCGGGTCTGGTCGCTGGCCGCCAAGCGGACCATCCTCACTATCGACGGGCACGACGAGGCGGTTACCTGCCTGGCGGTCAGCCCCGACGGCACCCTGCTCGCCACCGCCAGCGAGGACGGGACCGCCTGCGTCTGGGACCTCAAGACCGGCACCTCGCGAGGCCAGCTCCAAGCAACCACCGAGGCCCTGCGTAGCATCGGCTTCAGCCCCGACGGCCGCAGGGTGGTGACGGCCAGCGAGGACTACACCGCGCGCATCTGGAATCTTGGGACCGGGCGTGCGATGGTGCTGCGCGGCCACACCGGCAGGGTCCAGGGAGCAGCCTTCAGCCCGGACGGGACCCTGGTGGTGACCGCCAGCGAGGACCGCACCGCGCGGGTCTGGGATGCCGACCGGGGTGAGCCCCTGGCAGACCTGCGCGGCCACTCCGGCCCGGTGACCTCCGCCGCCTTCAGCCCCGACGGCAACTGGTGGGCGACCGGCAGCGACGACCTCACCGCCCGCCTCTACCCTCGCACGGTCCGCAGCTCGGTCGAAGATCTGCTGGCCCGTGCCCGCGACCGGGTCACCCGGGAGCTGACCGAGCAGGAACGGGCCAGGTACATCCCTACAACCACCACCGGCGAGCAGCGGCCGACGGAAATCATCTCCTGAGCCCTTACGGGACCAGCTCGGCGCGCTAGTCCTGTCCCGCCGCCCCGGGCGGTCGGAGGCGGTAGGGTGGTGGTCGTGGAGATTCGCTTGCTTGGGCCCCTTGAGGTGCGCAGCCAGGGCCGCGTGGTGGAGGTGGCCGGGCGGCGCCTGCGGCTGCTGCTCGCGGTGCTCGCCCTGCAGGCCGGGCAGGTGGTGGCGGCCGAGCGGCTGATCAACCTGTTGTGGGAGGAGGCGGGCGCACCGGCCGACCCGTCCAACGCGCTGCAGGCGCTGGTGTCGCGGCTGCGGCGGGCGCTGGAGGGCGGGGGGTCCGGGGGCGAGCGGCTCGTCTCCAGGCCTTCCGGCTACGTACTGGCGCTGGAGGCCGATCAGGTGGACGCGCTCCGCTTCGAGCGGCTGTGCCGCGACGGGCATGTGGCGCTCGGCGCCGGCCGGCAGCGCCAGGCCGCCGCGACGCTGCGTGAGGCGCTCGCGCTGTGGCACGGCCCGGCGCTGGCGGACCTCACCACCGAGCCGTTCGCCGCCGCCAACGCCACCCGCCTGGAGGAGCTGCGCCTGGGTGCCCTGGAGGACCGCATCGCCGCCGAGCTGGCCCTCGGCGAGGGCGGGCACGCCCAGCTGGTGGGGGAGCTGGAGGCCCTCGCCGCCGAGCACTCGCTGCGGGAGCGCCTCCACGCCCTGCTGATGCAGGCGCTGTACGCGGCTGGGCGGCAGGCCGACGCGCTCGCGGCCTACCGGCGGGTGCGCGCCGCGCTGGCAGAGCGGGCCGGCCTCGATCCCGGCCCCGAGCTGCGGCAGCTCGAAGCGGCCATCCTCGCCCAAGACCCGGCGCTCAGCGTCGCCGTCCCGGGCCTCGGGGGGCCCCCCCGAAGCCAGCCTATCAGCCGCGATAGAGGTGGTGCGGAGGTTATCCACAGCCCCGGGCCGATGCGGCGCGAGCGGGGCAATCTGGGCGCGCGCGGGCGGTCCACCAGCTTCGTCGGGCGGGAGCAGGAGCTGGCGCGGCTCCTGGACCTGCTCGGCGAAAACCGGCTGGTCACCCTCACCGGACCCGGCGGGGTCGGCAAGACCCGGCTCAGCGTCGAGGCGGCCCGCCGCTTCGGCGTCGAGCGGACTGACACGGTCTGGCTGGTCGAGCTGGCCGGGCTCAGCGAGGGAAGCCTGGCCGCGCTGGCCGTGCTCGACACGCTCGGCCTGAGCGAGCGGCCCCGGCTGGACGCTGACGGGCCGGTGCTGGGCCGCAGCGCCGCCGGCGCCAGCGAGCACCTGGTGGAGGCGCTGGAGCGCCAGCGCACCCTGCTGGTGCTCGACAACTGCGAGCATCTTGTCGAGGCGGTGGCGGCGCTGGCCGAGCGGCTGCTGGCGGCCTGCCCTGGGGTGCGGGTGCTGGCCACTAGCCGCGAGCCGCTGCGGGTGCCGGGGGAGGTGCGCTGGCCCGTGCCGGCTTTGCCGGTCCCGCCCGCCGGACCCGGACCAGTCGCCCCAGAGGAGCTGAACCGCTACGGCGCCGCCCGGCTGTTTCTGGAGCGCGCCGCCGCCGCGGTCCCAGGGTTCGCGGTCACCGACGAGCCGGCGGCGGCAGCGGTGGCGGAGGTCTGCCGCCGGCTCGACGGGCTGCCGCTGGCGATCGAGCTGGCCGCCGCGCGGGTCGCCGCGCTGCCTCCACCCGAACTGGCCAAGCGGCTGGACGACCGCTTCCGGCTGCTCACCGCCGGTGCGCGCACCGCGCTGCCGCGCCAGCAGACCCTGCGGGCGGTGGTGGACTGGAGCTGGGAGCTGCTGGAGGAGCCCGAGCGGGCAGTGCTGCGGCGCCTGTCGGTGTTCGCTGGCGGCTGCACCCTCGACGCCGCCGAAGCGGTCTGCGCCGGGCCTGGCCTGCCCGCTGGGGAGGTCGCGGCACAGATCGCCCGGCTCGCCGACAAGTCCCTGGTCGCGGTGGGTCCGACCGCGCCACCGCCGACGCCGTGGTGGCCGGGGATCGAGACGCTCGGCCTGCCGCCACCGCCCGAGCCCGAACCCGCTGGCGGCACCACCCGCTACGGCCTGCTGGACACTGTGCGCGCCTACGCCGCCGAACGGCTCGCCGAGGCGGGCGAGGCCGACCTGACGGCACGCGCGCACGCCAAGTGGGTGGTCGGGCTGGCGGAGGCGGCCGAACCGCAGCTCAACGGGCACGAGCAGCTCGCCTGGTTCGCGCGCCTCAGCGCGGAGCTCGACAACTTGCGGAGCGCCTGGCGCTGGTCAATCGATCACGGCGAGGCCGCGTCGGCCGTGCGGATCTTCGCGGCGCTTGGCTTCTGGCTGATGATGGCCGGCCATCAGGAGGAGGCCGTCGCCGCGATCAAGGAGGCGCTCGCCCTGCCGGGGCCGGTGCCGGACCGGGCCTTCGGCATGACCCTGTACATCCTCTGCCTGGCGGACGCCACGGGGACGGCCGACCACGACGCGCTGCTGCGCCGGGCCAAGGAGTCGCAGGCAGCCCTGGAGCGCGCCGCCGCCAACCCATTCGAGGCCGCCTTCGCGCGGACGGTGGCAGCGACCCTCAGCTTCTTCGTCGTCGGCGGCACCACCGAAGCCGAACGGGCCCTCGGCGAGGCCCTCGACGAGGTCGAGGCAGCCGGCGGCTGGCCCGCCGCGATCCTGCGTCAGCTCCGCGGGTTCGCCCGCGCCACCAAGGGGGACCTGGCCGGCGCGGCCAGCGACGGCGAGGAGTGCCTGGCGCGCTTCCGCGCGGTGGGCGATCGCTGGGGGATGACGCAGGCGCTGGAGCTGCTCAGCATGATCGACCTGGCCCAAGGCCGCTACCAGCAGGCCGAGCAGCGCATCGGGGAGGCGCTGCGTTTGTCCTGGGAGCTGCGCACACCGATGGAGCTAGCGGTGCAGGTCTGCCGCCTCGCCTTCTTGAAGGTCGCGACCGGCGACATCGATCGCGCCGAGGGGTTGCTCCAGCAGTCGCTCGCTGCCGCCGAGGTGTCCGCGCTCGGCGGCGTGACCGCCTTCGCCCACGCTGGCCTCGCCCTGGTGGCCCAGCGCCACGGCGACGCCGAGCGCGCCGGGCAGGAGTCCCGGCAGGCCCTGGCGCGGCTGCGGCGCCATGGCCTGCGCAGCCCGCTCGGGCCGCTCCCGCTGGGCTGGCTCGGGTTCGTCGCCGCACAGCAGGGCGACCTGGAGCAGGCCACCAGCCTCTTCGCCCAGATGCTGGCGTGGACCCGCCAGCACGGCGACAGCCCCCTTGGAATCGTCGCGGTGCTGGATGGGCTCGCCGGGGTCCTCTGCGCCAAGGGCGACCCGGAGCACGCCGCGCTGCTGCTGGGCGCGGCATCGACGGCACGCCGCGGCGCGGGCGTGCTCCTGTCGCCGAGCCAGCACGAGGAGGTCGACCGCATCGTCACCGCGGCCTGCGGCGCGCTGGGGGAGGAGGGCTTCACTGCGGCGCTCGCCCGTGGGGAGGCCCTGCCGTTCCCGGAGGCAGTCGCCCTCGCCGAGCAGACCATCGCCGAGCGGTCGTAGGCCCGTCAGCTCAGCCTGCGGTACTGCCGCACGGTCAGGGTGGAGAACACCAGCGCGATCACCGCGATCCAGGCGAGCGCCTCCAGGACGTGGGTGGTGGTGGGGCCGCCGAGGATCAGCGTGCGGATCGCATTCGCCACCACCGACACCGGGTTGGCCTTGACGAACGCCTGCAGCCAGCCGGGCATGGTGGCGGCCGACACGTACGAGGAGCTGGCGAACACCAGCGGGAATGACCACACGAACGACGACGCCTGCACCGCTTCGGAGTCGCGCAGGGCCAGGCCGATGCTCAGCCCGATCCACGACATCGCCCAGCCGAAGGCGACCGCCAGCAGCACCGCCCCCAGCGCCGGGACCAGCCCGGCCTCGAAGCGGAAGCCGATCGTCGCGCCCACCGCCACCACGATCAGGGTGGTGAAGGTCATGCGCAGCGTGTCGGTCATGACCCGTCCGGTCACCATGGCCGAGCGGGCCACCGGCAGCGACCGGAAGCGGTCGAGCGCGCCGCTCTTCAGGTCCTGGACGAAGCCCATCCCCGTGAACGACGACGTGAAGGTGAGCACCTGCACCAGCACCCCGGGAACCAGGTACTCGATGTAGCGGACCCCGATCGCCTTGATGGCGCCGCCGAATACGTAGTTGAACAGCAGCACCAGCATGACCGGCTGGAAGGCGACGAAGAACAGCGCGATGGGGGTGCGGATCATGTGCTTGAGGTTGCGCCTGGCGATCGCGGCCGCGTGGCGCAGCGCCAGCCTGGGGCCGAACCGCTCGGGGACGCCGGGCGCGGCAGGCCCGCGGTCCAGGTCGAGGGTGATGGTGGTCATGCCGCTGACTCCTCCTCGATCTCGTTCTCGGTATCGTTGCCGGGGTCGGTGTCGTCGTCGCTGGTGACACTCCGGCGGCCGGTCAGGCGCAGGAACACGTCATCCAGGCTCGGCCGGCGCAGGGCCAGGTCGGCGACGCGGACGCCGGCGTGGTCCAGGCGGCGCACCACCTCGGTGAGCACGTCCGGGTCATCGGTGGGCACGCTCACCAGGCGGCTGTCGGTGTCCACGACGGGGGCCCCGCCGGCCAGCTCCGCCAGCACCCGCGTGGTCGCCTCCAGGCCGTCCCGGCCAGCCGGGCGCACTTCCAGCACCTGCCCGCCGGCCTGGGTCTTCAGCTCGTCCGGGGCGCCGCGCGCGATCACCCGGCCGTGGTCGAGCACCACTACCGTGTCCGCAAGCTGGTCGGCCTCCTCCAGGTACTGGGTGGTCAGCAGCACTGTGGTGCCGCCGGCGACCAGTTCGCGGACGACCTCCCATATGCCGATGCGGCTGCGTGGGTCCAGGCCGGTGGTGGGTTCGTCCAGGAACAGGATCCGCGGCTGCCCGATGAGGCTCACGGCCAGGTCCAGGCGGCGGCGCATGCCGCCCGAGTAGGTCTTCACGCGCCGGTCGGCGGCCTCCACCGGGTCCACCTGCTCAAGCAGCCGGGTGGCGCGGCGCTGGCGCTCCGCCCGTTCCAGCCCCAGCAGGTTGCCAAACAGGTCCAGGTTCTCCCGCCCGCTGAGCAGCCCGTCCACGGTGGCGTCCTGGCCGGTCACCCCGACCAGCGCCCGCACCGCCATGGGCCGGCGGGTCACGTCGTAGCCACCGACCCGCACCGTGCCGGCGTCGGGCCGCAGCAGCGTCGCCAGGATCCGCACGGCGGTGGTCTTGCCGGAGCCGTTCGGGCCGAGCAGTCCGAGGACGCTCCCGGTGGGCGCCTCCAGGTCGATCCCGCGCAGCGCCCGGGTGGTGCCGAAGCGCTTTGCCAGCCCTTCGGCCTCGATCGCAAGGGTCATGATCTGCCGTCCTCCCTGTCCTGCCGGTTGGTGTCGTGTCAGGAGGAAGGGTGCACCGTGGTCCTGCCAGCGTCCTGCTCGGCCACTGACACCGCTGACACCGCGCTGACGTGGGCGCCGACGCTGCCGTGCGGCGGCGCGTCAGGGTCAAGCGGGGACAGCGGGGACGTCGAGGTGCTGGTTGAGGCTGCCGGCGATGTGGCTGAGCCGCTCGGCGGCGCCGCCGACCTCGGCGGGCACGCCGGGCTGGCCGTCCAGGACCCGGCAGCGCTCGGCCAGCAGCAGCAGCCGTTCGGCCAGCATCGACCAGGCGGCATGCCGGTCAGGGACGAAGTTGCCCATCGGGTAGAACATCTCGAAGCTGGGCGAGGCGGTCCGGCCCGGATGGCTCGGCCCTGCCGGCAGGGCGGTGATCGCGCCGCCGAGGGGGCGCACCACCGTGGCCATCAGCAGCACCGCCGCGGTGGCCAGGGCGTCGAGCTGCTCGTCGCTCTCGTCGGTGTGGGTGAAGAAGCGCAGCAGCGCCTGCAGCACCAGCTCGTAGGCGACGTTGAAGACGTCCACCACGGCGGCGGAGACCGGGTCGTCCAGCACCGGCTGGTCCGGTGGGGCGTCGTCGTCGCGCCGCACCACCGCCGCCAACACTGGACGGGCAGGCTCGAAGACCGGGTCGCGGGCCTTCAGCTCCTGGTACTCCTCGAAGACCCGCAGGAAGCGCCCGTAGTGGGCCTGCTCCCAGTGGCCCTGGGCGCCCTCGCCCTGCTCGACAATCTCCTCGATTGCGGCGATGGCGGACTCCAGGTCGGTCACCACGATCAGCTCCGGCCAGCGAAACGACGCCGGCGCCGCCTGCGCCCTGACCGGCCCGAGGAACAGGCGCTCTTCGCCGATCTTGGCGGCCAGGTGCCGGAACCCGGCGGCGATGCCGCGGTACAGGTGCCCGACGGTGGCGAAGTCCTCCCGGCGCGGCACGATCTCGTCGGGCGCGACCGGCACCGCCGCCACGCCGGTGGGCACGATCCCGGCGGCGTCGGCCAGGTCTATGCCCTCCGGCCGCTCCAGGAACAGGAAGTGACGCAGGGCCGCCTCGCCGAACGGCATCAGGGAGAACTCCACCCCGGGCGGGAAGTAGCGGGAGCCCTGCGGGAAGTTCGGGCGGTTGAACGTCGGCGCCAAGCCGACCGCGGTGAGCAGGTTGCACGCCAGCGCCAGGTGCAGCATCTCCTGCACGGCAACCTCGGTGAGCACCCCGCGCCAGCGGGTCACGGCCTCGAGTTGCTCTGGCGTCAGCCCCTCGTCGACCGACTGCTTGAGGCTGAAGATCGCGTGCAGGTACTGCAGCATCACCATGTGTTCCAGCTCCGCAGCCTCGCACAGCAGGTAGATGAGCTGCTCACGGTGCTCGACGACCAGTTCCGGCTCCCGCACCGGCATCAGCTCCCTCTCGTCCCAGGTCCTAGTCCGGCGATCCTCGCTGCGTGGATGCCCACAGACTACCGGGATGTCCGGACAGTGCCTGGAATGCTGGGAACGGGTGAGGGGGCCGGCCCGACGGGTGGGCCAGCCCCCTCACGAGTAACAACGACGCGGAGGCGCCGCCGTTACAGCATGGCCGTCACGGCTTCACCTGGCTGACGCGGGTCGACCAGTTGCCGAGCGCGGCGCGGGTGCCGCCGCAGGTGGTGTCGGCCTGCCATGTGGTGAAGGTGCAGGTCTGCTCGATCGACTCGGAGGCGATCCAGATGTTGGCGCCGAGCGTCACCGCCGCGCCGTAGTCGCCCCAGCGGGGGCGGGCCGCCGGGACGGCAGTGCCTGCGCAGTTGAAGAACACGTACTCGCAGAAGCCGTCCTGCGGGCCGGCGCCCGCACTGGCGACGTGGACGCCGCCGGTCACCGCGCCGCCGGCGAGCTTGACGTAGCTGGCGCTCGGGAAGTGGTTCCCGCCGGTCAGGGTGAAGGCCATCACGCCGTGGCCGTTCGGCAGCACCGCCACCGCCGGGTAGTTGACGTTGTTGCCGGTGACCGCGACGTAGCCCTGGCTGGCGATCGCGGCGGTGGCCGGGTCGACCACGAAGAAGGCTGTGGCCGCCTTGATCTTGCCGGTAACCCTGGCCACCGTGTCCAGCGCGCCGTAGAGCTTGCCGCCGGCGAACCAGGTCTGCTGCATGCGGCTGTCGTTGGAGTCGAGCGGGCCCTCCACCTCGGTCACCGGGGATGGGCCGATGCCGGCGAGGCAGCTGGTGTTGATGCAGTCACGCAGCGGCACGTTGCCGGCCTTCTGCTCCGACCGCGGCGGCACGCCGTAGTCCTCCGAGGTCACGATCGCGCTCGCCAGCACCGGCGCGGGGGAGGCGGTGTCCAGCGACGCCGAGTTGGTGAGCCGCCACACCCCGATGCGGTTGGACAGTCCGGCGGCGTTGAGGGTCTCCTGCGCCGCGGTCGAGCTGAGGAAGTACTCGGTGCCGCCGTTGCCGGTGGCGAACTGGCCTGGGTTGGACTGCGCCGGCCAGACCGTGAAGCCAGGGGTGACGCCGTCGCTCAGCACGGTGTTCTCGAACTGCACCACGTTGACGGTGGCGGCGCCGCTGGCCAGGGCCGCCTTGGAGAAGGCGTAGACCTGCGCGCCGTTGAAGTTGTTGCCGAACACGCCCGGCCCGCTGCCGAACGGGTACTCGTTGGTGGTGAGGTAGAAGCCGTGGCTGTCGGCGCCCAGGTGCGGGTAGTCGCCGATGCAGGGGCAGTCGGTGTGGCTCGGCGTGCCCTGGGTGCCGTCGTCCTGGACCGGGAGGCGGTAGATGTTCCAGGCGCCGAGGGGGCTGGCGGTCTGGCTGACCGCGACGTCGAGGTGGTTCGGGCCGAGGAAGGCGCCGGAGGCCGGGTCAACTTCGAGCGTCAGCACTGCCACGAAGAAGCGCTTGGTGGCGGCGTCCCACAGGCACGACGGGTCGGTCACGAACGGGCCGACGACCCCGGTGGTGCGGTCGATCTGGGCCGGGTAGCCGAAGAAGGTGTTCAGGTCGGTGACCGGGCTGGCCGCCGCGCCGGAGGTCCTGAAGACCCGCAGCACGTCGTTGACGGTCTCGATCGCGAAGCCGCCGCCCGCGCACAGGCCCTGGTCGGGGGGCTCGACGCTGAACTGGTTGCCGCCGTTGGCGAAGCGCTGCTGGAACAGGTTCAGACCCTCGAACGATTTCGCCTGGCCCGGGTTCGATGCGGTGAGCGCCGTGGGCTTGACGGTCGGCACCATCGGGTTGGCCGCCATGGCCGCCGAGGTGGCGCTGGGGCGGTGCGACATGCTGCGGCTGGCGGCCTTGCGCGCTGTCGCCGCGGCGCCGGCCCCGCCGCCCTCGCCGATGTCGCCGGGTGCGATCTCAGGGTCCTGGATGCCGTTGCGGGGGGTGACCGACTGGCCGGTCGGGAACGCCGCCGATGCGTTCTTGGTGATCTGGCGGACCGACCGCTGGTTGGTGGCCGCGGCCGCGTTCGTGGCGGCGCCCGCGCCGCCGTTGACCAGCAACGCCGCGACCACCATGAGGGTGGCCACGGCGGCCAGGGGAATGAGGATGGTGCGAGGGCGGATCCGGTGCATGGAACGCTCCATGGAGGTTGGGGGACCGGACTCTGTATCAGGGTGAGCTGGACGGGGGCCCACGGCCAGCCGGCGAACCGGCGGCGCTGCCAGCTCTCAGCAAAGGCGCTCCTCCCTGACGGCGTGTCAGGAGAAATTCCAGAAATTTACGGAAGCAACGCATATCACACCGAACTCATGGGTGAAACGTCAATTCGGCGCATGCCGCTTACCGCCGCCGCCGTAGCGCGGTTGCGTCGCTTCCGAGGCTCGGCTAGGAGGCCTGGCTGACCGAGCTCATGTTGAAGTCCGGGACCCACGCCGGGGGCATCACCGTGCGGGGGAACCAGTCGCCGAACTCGCGGGTGTGGGTGCGCTCGGCGGGACCGGCCTCGGTGATGCGGGCGAGCAGGTCGACCGGGCTCTCGTTGAAGCGGAAGTTGTTCACCGCGCCGACCACCTCGCCGTCCTCGACCAGGTAGACGCCGTCGCGGGTGAGGCCGGTGAGCAGCAGCGTCTGCGGGTCGACCTCGCGGATGTACCACAGAGTGGTCAACAGCAGCCCGCGCTGCATGGCGGCGACCATGCCGTCGAGGTCGCGGCCGGCGCCGGGCTCGTCCACCTCTAGCAGCAGGTTGTCGACCATCGGGGTCACCGGCAGGCCCGTCACCCGCGCGGAGTGGCGCGTCTGCACCAGCGCCTGCAGCGTCCCCTCGCGGATCCAGTCGGTGGGCCCGGCCGCCAGGCCGTTGTCGAACACCGAGGCGAGCCGGAACGACTGGGTGGTGGCCAGGAACGGCGCGCACTGCACTCCGGCACGGCCTGGGTCGCTGCGCAGGTTGAGGGGCAGGCTGGGGGCGAGCCGCTCGCCGACCCGGGTGCCGCCACCGGGCCGGCTGAACACGGTATGGCCTTCGTGGGCGTCGAGCGCGGCGGAACTCCAGTACAGATAGCACATCAGGTCGCCGACGGCCGAGGGCGGCAGCAGCGTCTCGTAGCGCCCGGCGGGCAGCTCGATGCGGCGCTTGGCCCACTCCAGCCGCGCGGCGATGGTGGCGTCCAGGCTGGCCGCATCCACGTCGGCGAAGTCCCGGGTGGGCTGGCCGACCCAGGCGGAGCGGCTGCCGTCCAGCGACCTGCCGGTCAGCTCCACCGTCCCGCTGGGCTGCTGGTAGCGCAGGCGCAGGCCCTTGGAGGTGGCCAGGTAAGTGGTGGTGACGTCGTGCTCGGCGTAGCCGTAGAGGTTGCGCCCGCTCGCCCCGGCACGCTGGAAGGCCTCGCCGAGGGCCGGCGCCAGCGTCTGGAACACCTGGATCGAGGTCTCCCCAGGCGCCTCCCCGAAGTCCTCGCCGGGCCCGCCGGCAAGCAGCGGCGCGGCGTCCTCGGCGGGGGTGAGCGCCCGCGCCTTGGCCTCGGCGGCGCTGACCAGGTCATCGAGGTCGCCGGTGGTGGCGCCGCTGCGGCCGACCGCGCCGACCGAGGCGCCCTCGGCCCGTTCCGCCACCGCGATCACGGTCAGGTTGCGGGAGCGGTTGACCCCGTTAGTGGTCAGGGTGTTGTTGGCCCAGCGCAGGTTGGCGGTGCTGAATTCCCGCACGATGGCGATGCAGCCGTCGGTGGTGGACAGCGCCAACGCCCGCTCCGCCAGCTCCTGCGGCGTCACACGACCCTCCTCGGCCCCAGTCACCGGCCTGCCTCCTTGAGGGTGTTGAGGATCCGCACGCCCCGGAACAGCGCCGCCGGGGCGCCGTGGCTCACCGGGGCGCCCTGGCCGGGCTGGCCCTTGCCGCAGGTGAAGGTGCCGCACAGCAGGTAGGTGCCAGGTCCACCGACCGCTTCCATGCTGCCCCAGAAGTCGGTGGTGGTGGCCTGGTAGGCGACGTCGCGGAGCTGCCCGGCCAGGCGGCCGCCCTCGATCCGGTAGAAGCGCTGCCCGGTGAACTGGAAGTTGTAGCGCTGCATGTCGATCGACCAGGATTTGTCCCCGACGACGTAGATGCCGCGATCCACCGCGCCGATCAGCTCGTCCAGCCCCGGCCCGCCTGGCGCCGGCTGCAGCGACACGTTCGCCATGCGCTGGATGGGGAAGTGCCAGGGCGCGTCCGCGTAGGCGCAGCCGTTGGAGCGGCCAAGGCCCTTGTGCCGCGCGATGCGCCGGTCAAGCTGGTAGCCGACCAGCACCCCGTCGCGGACCAGGTCCCAGCGCTGCCCGGCCACCCCGTCGTCGTCGTAGCCGATCGTGGCCAGGCCGTGTTCCACGGTCCGGTCGCCGCTGACGGTCATCACCGGCGAGCCGTAGCGCAGCGTGCCGAGCCGGTCGAAGGTGGCGAAGGAGGTGCCGGCGTAGTTGGCCTCGTAGCCGAGCGCCCGGTCCAGCTCGGTGGCGTGCCCGATCGACTCGTGGATCGTCAGCCACAGGTTCGACGGGTGGATCACCAGGTCGTAGCCGCCTGGGTCAATGGAGGGCGCGGCCGCCTTCTCGGCCAGCAGCTCCGGCAGCTCCGCCAGCTCCGCGTCCCAGTCCCAGCCGGTCCCCTCCAGGTACTCCCAGCCGCGCCCGGCGGGTGGCGCCAGCGTCTGCATGGTCTCGAAACGGCCGCTCTCCGGGTCGATCCAGGTGGCGGTCAGCTCCGCGTTGAGCCGCACCCGCTGCTGGGTGGTGGTGGTCCCGGCGAGGTCGGCGTAGAACTTGTTCTCCTGGACCTGCTGGAGGTTCGCGTCCGCGTGGCGCACCCCGTCGGCGGCCAGCAGGCGGCCGCTCCAGTCGCGCAGTCGCTCCTCCTTGTCGGCGTCGGCGACGTCGAAGGGGTTGACCTCGTAGGCCGACACCCAGGTGGCGTCGGCATGCACCGGCTCGTCGGCCAGCTCGATCGGTTCCGAGTTGAGCGCGCGGCTCAACCGGGCCACCTCCACCGCCTGCGCCGCCACCCTGGCGGCCTCGTCGCCGGTGAGGTCCACGCCGGCGGCGAACCCCCAGCTCCCGTCCACTACCACCCGCACCCCGAAGCCGCTGGTCACGCCCTCGTGGGCAGCCTCGAGGCGGGCGTCGTGCAGGCGCAGGGTCTGCTCCCGGATCCGCTCCAGGCGGAAGTCCGCATGCTCCGCGCCGAGCTGGCGGGCCCGCTCCAGCGCCGCCCCGGCCAGCTCGCGCAAGGGCAGCGCGAGGAAACGGTCGTCGATCGGATGCGTCACGGGCCCCTCCATTCCGCCACGGTCCGCCGTCAGGTGCGGTCTACCGTACGGCACGCCGGGCACGTCACGCCCGCAGGACCGGGACGGAACGGGAGGGAACGGGAGGGAGCGAAAAACGTTCGGCCCCGGCCGGTGCCCCAGAGCCGGCCGGGAGCCGAACATTTGGTGGGCCGTGCGACCGAGAATGAGTGGCCGCTGGATCGACCCGCTGCCAGGTGCAGTCATTTGGCGGTTGGCGGGACCTGACATCCGTAAGAGCCCCCCAAAGCGTCATAGATACGTATCTAAACGGAAGTTACCGGAGCGTTACCTAGGGGGCGGGAGCTATCGAAGTTGCGTGACTGCGATGCGACCATCACGATGCGCGACATGGAGCACGCCTGTCTGCCTGATCTGGCCGAGCTGGTGCGTGCCGCCTCGGGGGGCGACAGCGACGCGTGGGAGTGCCTGGTACGGCGGTTCAGCGGGCTCGTCTGGTCGGTCGCCCGCTCCCACGGCCTCAACTCCGCCGACGCCGCCGACGTGAGCCAAACCACCTGGCTCCGCCTCCTTGAGTCCCTCGGCCGCCTCCGCGACCCCCAGCGCGTCGGCCCCTGGCTCGCCACCACCGCCCGCAACGAAAGCCGCCGGACCCTGCGCCGCGCCGGCCGCCAGGTCCCCGTCGGCGACAACACCGCCCTGGACCTGGAGCCCGCCAACACCCCAGTCGACGGCCCCGAGACAAACCTGCTTACCGCCGAACGCGACGAGCAGCTGTGGCAGGCCTTCGAACGCCTCCCCCCACGCTGCCAGCTCCTCCTCCGGGTCCTGATGACCGACCCACCCCCAAGCTACGAAGAAGCCAGCGCCGCCCTGGACATGCCCATCGGCAGCATCGGCCCCACCCGCGCCCGCTGCCTGGACCGACTACGGGAACTGGTCACCGCGACCTGACTGTCGACCGGTACCGCGTGTCCGTCCCACTGGCGCCGACCGGTCCGGTTCGGTACGGTCGCCGCGAAGGTAATGCCCCGCGCCGTGCCCAACGGCCGGGGCATGGTCGGACTTGTGGTGGAGGCCCGACATGGTCGCGGAGCGCTCCGACATCGGCGCTGGCACCCTCGACACGATCGACGCCATCGTTGATCGGCTCTGCTGCGACTACAGCCGCGAGCCGCCGGGCTGGTTGCTGACGAAAGTGAACGACCGGCTCCGCCGGGTCGTTCGGCTGCTGGACGGGCACGCGCGCATTGATGAGCACCGTCGGCTGCTGGAGGCGGTCGGCTGGCTGGAGGTGCTCCGGGCCACCCTCGAATTCGACGTGGGTGATCCCGTTGCCGCCGAGGCGAGCCGGAACGTGGCCTTGCGGCTTGGCGTCCAGGCTGAGCATCCGGAGATCATCGCCTGGACCATTGAGCTCCAGGCATGGTGGGCGCTGGTCGAAACACGGTTCCGCGTCGCGGTGGACCTGGCGCGGCAGGGTCAGGCCGTCGCGCCGAGGCGGTCCTCGGCGATGGTGCAGCTCGCCGTCCAGGAGGCACGCGGGTGGGCGCGGCTCGGCGACCGCCGCGAGACCAAGGCGGCGCTCAAACGCGGCGCGGTCGCGCTGGCCGCGCTTCCAACGCCCGAGCACCCGGAACACCACATGGTCTTTGATGGTGGCAAGCTCGCGTTCTTCTCGGCGGACTGCTACGCCTGGCTTGGCATGCCAGAGCAGGCGGAGGAGTACGTCTGCGAGGTGATCCGGCAGTGCGGCAACGGCCGACGGAGAGGTCGGCTCTCCAGCGTCCATGTCGACCTCGGGCTCGCCCGTGCCCAGCGCGGTGAGATCGACGGCGCGGCCGAGGCGGGACAGCAAGCGCTCAGCATGTTCGACAAGCCGCCCCCAGGGACGTTGTGGCGGGCAGCTGACCTGCACCGGGCGCTGCGTCCCTACAGCGACGTGGCCGAGGTGCGGGACTGGCACGAGCAGTACCTCGGCTGGAACGGCTTGTCTAGCTGACTGGCGCCAGCCAGTCCGGTTCGGTACGGTCGCCGCAAGCAAAAACCCCGTACCGCTTGCGACGGCCGGGGGCACGTCGGAAACCTGGTGTGGAGGCCCGACATGGCAGAGCCTACCAAGCTCCCATCCATCGGCGAGCGGATCTACGCGCTCCGCATTCAGTGCGACCCACGGCTGACACAGGAGGAACTCGCCCACCGCGCCGAGGTGAGCGTCTCCCTGATCAGCAAGCTCGAACAGGGCGTCAAGCAGACCGTGCTGCTCACCACGCTGCACAAGATCGCCCGCGCACTCGATGTCAACGTGAGCGCCCTGCTTGCCTACCCGGCGCGGATCAACACGGGCGCCGAAGGTGGCGAAGGTGTCCAGGAGGGCGGTGCGGAGCGCGATGACCGGGGCGTGATTGCGATCCGCCGGGCGATCATCGGCTCGCGTACCGCAACCAGTGCCACGGCTGGCAGTGACGACGCGGAGCCCGCCGCCGTTGACGAGCTGCGGCGGTCAGCCCGCTACGCCTGGCATGCCTACTGGGCGAACCGGTTCGACGTCCTGGGCGGTCTGCTGCCCGGCCTCATCGCCACCACGCAGGCCACCACGCGCCAGACCTCGGAGCCTGAGGTGTTCGCGGTCTCATCAGAAATCTTCTGCGTGGCTGCGTCGATGTTGACCCTGCTGGGGTATGTCGATCTCGGCTATCACACGATGACGCTGGCTGCTGGCGCCGCCGATCGGTCCGGCGAGCAACTGCGCCGCGCTGCCATCTCCGGCTACCTGTCGTGGGTGCTGCTGCATCAGACCGGCGCCTTCGACCAGGCGACCGCGCTTGCCGTCGCCGAGGCCGACCAGGTTGAGCCGCGCCTGTCGGGTGCCAGCCCGGCGCACATTGCGATCTGGTCGGGACTACTGGTGTCGGGAGCGGTGGCGGCGGCGCGTGACAACCAGATCGGCGAGGCTGATGACATGCTGAACTTGGCGGAGGCGGCGTCGACGCGGCTGGACGCCGCCGATCCCGGATGGCCGTCGCGGTTGCCGCTGGCGGTGATCCAGCCGCTCGGGATGCCGCAGGTCATCATGCAGCAGGTCGACGTGGCCGTGGTGACTGGCCGCCCGGCCCGCGCGCTTGAGATCGCCAGGCGGATGCCTCCGGACGCGGATTTGCTGCTTGCCGCCAGGGCGCGGCATCTGGCTGATGTCGCCTCGGCGCAGACGAGCCTCGGCCGGGATGGCGATGCGGTCGAGACGCTGCTGGAGATCGAGCGACGAGCACCACACTGGATGCGCTACCAGCCCTACCCGCGCACGATCGTCCGGGAGCTGCTTGAGCACGAGAAGCGCGTGCGGACGCCAGGTCTGCGAGGTCTCGCGCGCCGCTTGAACGTCGCCTAGCGCATCGCCGGCTCACTGGCTAGCACGAAGCGTGAGAGGTCCTCGCGCAGTGCTGCTGAGCTAGCACGCTTCATCCTTGGACGGCCGATCCACCCGAACCTAGCGTTCCATACCATTGCGGCTATCAGACCAGACAAGCCGAATCTGATGGAGGGCGTGATCGGAATGGAGTGGGTCGCGGGAGGCATCACGGCGGGGCTGTTTGTGTTCGCCCTGATCGCCATCATCCGCCAAGACATCCGCGATGAGCGGAACGGCGTCGAGCATGACGAACCCCCGGCGAGCTGGACGCGGTCCAAGTGGTGAACCGGGTGATCCGGCAGGCCGCCGCTGAGACCGCGAAAGCCAAGGCGAATGCTAGCGCCACCAGCGAGGACATGCTCGGCCGCGGGCAGGTCGCCGCGCTGCTGGAGCTACTCCGGCAAGCGGTCGCCCGAGGCCGGTACGTGGCGGTGGACGCGACCCTCCACGGCCTGTGCGGCGACCAGGGCGTGAACGTGGCAGGGATCAGGTGGGCGTCCGAGCGGCTCGCAGAGGAGCTGGTCGACCCTGGCCCGGCAGCCGCACGGGTGGCGCTGGCAGTGGCGAGCCGCCCGCCAGAGGACCCGAACAACCCGTAGGGGTCAAGGCGCCGGGTTGGGGGCACCCGCTCCGCCGGTCTCCAGCCCGGCGGGCGCAATCCCGGCGGCGAGGTCGAACTCAGCCTCCCTCGCCGTCGGGGCGCCCCAGCCTGCGGGAGCTGGTTGCCGCGACCTGAGGCTGCGCCACGCTGATTCACGCGGGTGCCGCCCAGCAACTCAGCCGGTGGGCGTTGATCGCTTCTTGGCGCGTCGCAGGATCCTTCCAAGTGTTACGCACCCGAGAAGGAGTCCGACGACGAGGGCCACCAGCAGCACCCCACGGTCGACACCGGTGCCGATCCCGTCCGCGACCGCTTCGACCGCGACGACGAACACCGTCATCGACAGCACCGTCAAGGTACCGATCCGCCATGGGGAGGTCAGCAGCTCATCACGAACGGCCCGTGCCTGGGTTGGATCGGAAATCCGCAGCCCCATGGCAGCGAGTGCTCGAAGGCGCAGCCGGGTAGCGAACGGCAGGTCGCGAAGCATGAAGGCAGCTCCCTATCTCACCAGTGCCGAGGTGTCATGGTCAGCATGGTCACTCCTTGGTCATCTGTCCCAGGAATCTGGCGCGGCGCACCGGGAACCGCCGCTCCACCTCCGACGGCACCGACATCGAGAGCGCCCGCAGCGGCTCGGCACGGTCGTTCACCTCGTAGAACCGGTACAACTCCCTGCCGGCGAGGAAGCTGGCCACCACGACAGCTGAGCTTGCGAGGAGAACGACCAGGGCGGCGATGCGGGTGCTCGCCGGTCCGAAGATTCCCCACATGGCGGCCAGGGTGGAGAGCAGGACGACCGCGACGAGCCGCCGTGGCAGCGCTGACCAGCACCTTCAACTGGATGCTGGCGACCGCTCGGCAAGCAGACGGGCACGTACGAGCAGAGCAGCTTGTGGCGGACATCCATGGCGACGAGCGAACCCTCACCTTCGACGACCTCAACCAGGCGCTTGAGTGGTTCGAGGTCGAGCGTCCCAACCTTGTCGCTGCCGCGCAGCAGGCCGCTGCCACCCCTGATGTCCCGCCTCATCTGGCCGGGCAACTTATCCGCTCGTTGACGCGGTTTCTCGACTTGCGCAGCCACTTGGCAGACTGGGAGCAGCTCAACAAGACGCTGCTCGATCACGCCCGAGCCTACGGCGACCTCGCTGAGCAGGCCCAGGCGTTACATGATTTGGGGGGGCTCGCCGCACACCAATTCCGAAATCTTGAGGCGATTGCCTGCCTTGAGCGAAGCCTCGCAATGCGACGACAACTTGACGACCGAGACGGGCAGGCTCGGACCTTGAACAGTCTTGGCATCGTCCACTTTCAGCTCCGCAAGTATGACGAGGCCGCCGCCTTCTACCGGGAAAGCCTCGCCCTTGCCAGAGCGCTCGGCAATCCCGCCATCGAAGCTGTCGAACTCGGCGCCATCGGCGAGGTGTTCTGCGAGCAGGGTCGTCTTGACGAGGCTGAGGCCTACATTCGGCAAGCGAATGCGCTCTCCCGCTCGCTTGGCTTCCGCCGCTCGGAGGGCCGGGGCCTCACCAACCTCGCCGAGGTCTGGTGCAAGCAAGACCGCTACGAGGAGGCTATCGACGCCTACGAACAGAGCCTCAACCTTCTTCGGCAGATCGGGGACCGGCATTGGGGGGGCCGCGATCTCGCTGGCCTTGGCGATATCTACCGGCGGCAAGGCCGGCACGACCAGGCGATCACGTACCTCACCCAGGCCGTCGAGGCTCTCCGCGATACGGGTGCCCCCTTCGATGAGGCCTACGCCCTGTGGCAGTTGGGTCTTGCATTCGATAAGCGTGGGACTACCGAACAGGCCACTGCCTACCTGGAGGAAGCCTTGGTAATCTTTGAGCAGCTCAATCGTCCGGAAGCCGTAGACGTTCGCGCGCTTTTGGACAGTCAGGAGCGAAGTTCACTCGCCCGTCGCCGCCGCTAACTAGCGCCTTTCGAACCAACATGTGATCAGCCCACACCGAAGCAAACGAAGCAAGCGGTGGGATCGGGCTGTTCGCTCTCCCAACCGGGACTGCGGATGCTGGCGAGCGCCTCAGCGGGACTGAGCCCAGTCTGGAGACGCTCATGAAAGGCCAGCATTGGCGGACCAGCCGCGGCGTCGGGGACGGGGACCACCGAGGCGATCAGGGTGTCGGTGCCGAGGGCGAAGAGGGCGCCGGCCAGGCCCATCAGCTCGTCGCCTGGGCGCACTCCGGACAGGCCGGCGTCGCAGGCCGACAGGACCAAGCGCTGTGGTGCTTGGCGTAGGCCCTCCAGGTCGTAGACGGTGAGGGGGCCGTCGGCGAGCTGCAGGGAGGAGAACATCGGGTTGTCGGACCGGAAAGTGCCGTGGGCGGCGACGTGGGCGAGGGTGGCGCCGTCGAGAGCGGCGGCGACCGCTGCCACGGTGGCGTCGGGTCCGGCCAGGCAAGTGGCGTCCGGGTAGCGGCGGGCGAGCGCGGCGACCTCCTCGGTCGCGCCAGTCAGGCCGGGTCCGGCGACGATCACCACCTTTGAGCCAGCCTTGTCCATGGACAGCTCAGCTTCGGCTTTGGCGGCGGCACGTTGCCACAGCGCGGCGGATGGGGCGACGCTGACCGGCCTGCCGGCCAATGACGGCAACGTTGACCAGGGGAGGGCGTGGAGGATCCCGGTTGGGACCAGCACCAGGGAATGATCGCCGACGAGGCCGCGCAGCGGGCCAAGCAGCAGCTCGTCGATGCGCTGGGCGCCGTGACCGACGGCGTCGGCGGCGGCCTTGATCGACAGGTCTGAGCCGTGCCGTAGCGCCAGTCGCCGCAGCCCAAAGCGCAGGCCGTCCAGCTCTGTGCCGACCTCGTCGAGGCGGCCGAGGCGCCGCAGCGAGCAGCGACCGTCGGCCAGCACGACCGCATGCAGCCAGCCGTCCAGGGCGACCATCTCGACCAGTGCCCGGTCGCCGAGTAGGGCGGTGAGGGCGCGGAGGCCTGGCGTAGCGATGGCGTCGGACGCCAAACCTCCACCGCCACGGGTGCTCTGGGTCTGGGCCTGGCGCTTTGCCTGGCTCTGGCGGGCTCGTCGCTGAATCGCCTGCTCCAGGGCGGCCTGGCGGCGCCGGAATCGGGTCGGGTCGCGGCCCTCAAGGATCGCCCGCTCGGCCTCGCCGATCACGCGGCGCAGCTCGGTCAGGTCGGCTTCATGCATGGCGTCGTCTGGTGGGCGGACAGGGCGCAGGTGAAGGCTCGCCGCTCGCCAGCGTTCGGCCCAGGCGAGCGCCCTGTTTGGATCGTCTCGATCGAGGGCGAGCTGGAGTCCAAGCCCCGCCAGGTCTGCGGCATGGGCGGACACGTGAGCCCGCAGCTCGGTGGCGCCAAGCGCGGCGCGGAAGCTGTCGAGAACCCGCATCCCGGCGCGCAGTGCTCGCTCAGCGCCTGCCGGATCCCCCGTGGCGAGTCGTAGCAGTGCTTCCGCGTGCCAGGCGCGTGCACGCAGATCGACCGGCCCGCGCCGGCGCGCTCGTGCAGCGCCAGCGAGTTCCCTGCGGGCTGATTCGACGCGGCCGAGTTTCAAGGCCAGGTGCGCGGCCATCAGCCGCGCGTCGAGCGCTGGTTCAACCCAGCCGGCTGTCTCCAAGTCGCGAGCCACCCGCCGGGCGGCAGTGAGCAGAGCGGGGGAGCGTTCTCCACTGGCCCAGGCCGCCCGGAGCGCCGCATTGCGGGCCCTTGTCGCCCAGCGGGGCCTGCGCTGGCGGGAGAAGGCTCGTCTCGCCTCCTCCGCCTCACCCAACGCAGTGACCGGGTCGCCGTCAAGCAGCGCGGCCTCTGACAGCTGTAGCCGCGCAATGGCCAGGAATGACGCACGGCCCTCCTGGTCGAGGTGGCGGACCGCCGCCTCAGCAGCCTGGCGGGCTTCCACGACAAGCCCGGCCGGCAGCAGCGCCTCGCAACGATCAATAAGGCCGATCGCGTCGATGATCCCCTTGGCGTGGAAATAGGCATCTGCACGATCGAAGAAGGCGAGTGCTGCCGGAAGGTCGCCGCGGAGCGCAGCAACAAAACCAAGGTTCTGCCCGATCAAGGCAGCGAATCGCTCGAGGCCGAGGTCACGGGAGAGCTGTTCCGCGTGGCGGAGGTCGGTCTCAGCAGCCTTGAGCGCGCCCCTGTAGGAGTAGGCCATGGCACGGTTGTTGCGCAATTGGATCTCGTAGAGTCGGTCCCCGTCACGCTGAAGCAGCGGAAGGGCTCGCCGGTGCAGCTCCAGCGCCTCATCGAGCCGACCTTTGACGGCCAGGGCAGTGGCCCGCCGGAAGTACAGCCGGCCGAGGTCACCACCGTGCAGCAGCGGCTCAGCACGGTCGATCTCGCGCATCGCACCGTCCAGATCGCCGATGCTGATCAGCGCACTGCTGAGCATCACACGCGCTCGCGCAGCCTGCTCCTCCCGCCCGCTTCGTTCGGCGACCGCCACGGCGCGGCGCAGGTGCCGCAGCGCGCGCGGTAGGTCGCGCAGCTCCTTGGCGGCAGCACCAAGAGCGAGCTCAGCGGTGGCGATCGCCTCGGCGTCACCCTCGGCGCTGCCCTGACGCAACGCCGCGAGCGCCTCGAGGCTGGCCTGCTCGGGCGCGCTCGGCACCAAGCTGAGTGCTCGCAAGGCCCGAGTAGTGGCTGCCTCCTGGACCCCATGCTCTCGTACGAGCGCTGGGGTTGAGACCGACGCGGTGCGACTCATGAACAGAACAATGCACCTTGATCCGAAAGCATGTGAAGAGTGACGATCTGGATTCTCGCGATCGAAGCCGTGTATCAGGACGGCTTCGGCGGGCTCATGTGGTGGGGCGGGCACAGCGCATTCGGAGTTGAGGAGGGTTCATGGACCAAGCGAAGCTCCACGGCGGCTGGTGGCCCAGCTACGTCGCCCATCATGGTCCCGCGAGCGGCGGGCGCCATCGCCACCACTTCCATTACCGCCGGGACCAGCTCATTGTCGACGCAGGCGACTTGGAGCGAGTGCAGATGCGACTGCGGGCACTCGGCGTCGACTGCCGGATTGAGGAGCATGTCGAGGACCTCGGTGTTTCGCTGCTGGGCCTGGGCCAGAGCCGCATGCAGGTCCCCGACCTGGTCGAAGGCCTTCACGTCGGCTGGGAGGAAGCCCCGCCGCTGGTCGGGCCGAACCACGTCCTCGGCCCCTGCCACCATCAATTCGAGTCCGCGTCGACGCCGATGCCGACGGAGGTGCCGCTGCCGCCGATCCCGTCGCCGGATCCCGCTGGTGAGGGCGCGACCGTGATCATCCTCGACAGTGGCTACGACCCGGATAACGAGTGGCTGCGGGGCAGGGTCGATGGCGATCCGGAGAAGCCGATTCTGGATGACCGTGGCCGCATGATCCCCAACTGCGGGCACGGCACCTTCGTCGCCGGGCAGATCCTCCAGTACGCGCCCAGCGCCCGTGTGATCGCCCGGCGGGTCTTCGACGATAACGGCGTCGTCCAGGAATGGGAACTGGCGAAGGCGCTCAATAATATCGAAGACGCCGACGTGGTGAACATGTCGATCGGGTCGTTCGCCCGGCGGGACAGCGCCATGCTGGCGGTTGAGCGCGCCCAGCAGCGGTTTCTGTACCGCAACCCGGACGTTGTGCTGGTCGCCGCCGCCGGCAACGAGGGCGTCACCCGGCCGATGTTCCCTGCCGCCGACAAGTGCGTGATCGCGGTGGGGTCGGTGGAGCGGCACCCGGACTCGGGCCGCTGGCAGCGGGCGTCCTACTCCAACCACGGCTGGTGGGTGGACGCCTGTGCGCCTGGGACCGACGTGGTCAGCACATTCCTCCACTACCGGGGGCCGGTGGTTCCCTTCGACGGCAACGACGACGCGGAAGGGTGCGGCGCGAATGCCTCTCCGGGCGAGATGCATTCCTACGACGGCAGGGCCTCGTGGAGCGGGACGTCGTTCTCGGCGCCGGTGGTGGCGGCGCAGATCGCCAACTGGATCGGGGACGGGTACAGCGCGCAGGAGGCGGTCGCTGGGATCCTCGACGCGCCTGAGCGGACGCGGTTGCATGATCTCGGCACGCTGGTGCTTCCTTAATGGGTAGGGTGGGCCGCGATCGGGTACATTTCTGACACAGTGTCACGAACCGGCGTAGGCGTAGGGACCGGACGGAAGCGAGCCACTGATGAGCGACGAGCAGCACCACAGCGCTCCGGCCGCCAGCGAGGAGCAGGATCGTCTCCTCCTGGAGTTGCGGGCCGTCGCCAGCCGTGTCGACCCGGTACCGGCGGCGGTCATTGAGGCCGCCGTCGCCAGTTTCACCTGGCGCACCATCGACGCGGAACTGGCCCGAATCGTCTTCGACTCAACCGTCGACCATGAGGCCCTGGCGGTGGTCCGCGGCGCCGCCGAGCCCCGGCTGCTCACCTTCGAGGCCCCCGGGCTGTCGGTGGAGGTCGAGGTCGCGGCGATCGGCCCTCGCCGCCGCCTGGTCGGCCAGCTGATCCCGCCGCAGCGCGCCCGCATCGAGGTCCGCCACGCCGGCGGCACCGTCACCGTCGACGCCGACGAGCTGGGCCGCTTCCACGCCGCCGAAGTGAGCGCCGGGCTGGTCAGCCTCCGCTGCGACCTGTCCGGGCTCACCGCCGAGGCGAGCCCGGCCGCCGCAACGGTGGTCACCGACTGGATCCCCCTCTAAATTTAATTGCGGCCTGCCTGAAATTCTGCACGGAATCAGCGGCTAGGTGTTGCATCATTGCATCATGATGACGTGACGTTATACCGCTGGCATGCGTACTACGATTGATCTCCCGGATGATCTTCACGCTCAGGCGGTCGCAATCGCCAGGGATACCCACCAGTCGCTAAGCCAGACCGTCGCCGGGCTGATCCGCCGTGGACTCGGCTCAGGCAACCCAGGCGAAATATCCAAGAGCCCTCGTACTGGGCTCCCGGTCGCGCATCTCGGGAGGACCATCACCACCGAGGACGTGCGGCGACTGGACGACGACGATCAATGACCATTCTCATCGACGCCAACGTGCTCATCGCCCTGCTCGTTGATGATCATGCCCTCCATGAGGCTGCCGAGAACTGGTTCGCCAGAAACGAGTAGGCAGAGGTGTTGATCAGGTAGCGGGCGGGGTTCACCTCCGGTAGGCAGCCTTGTTGCCGACGAACTCATCGAAGTCACCACGGTCAGCCATCTCGCCAAGCTCGGCGAGGGCGCGCAGCCGCACGAGCCGCTGGCCCACCTCGCGGAGGGCGGCGTTCACCGTATCCTTCTTCGTTTTCGTACCCAGAACTTCCGCGGCGATCGCCAGGG
>WNGR01001056.1_pt1 | contig 41507 bp, 37 predicted proteins | sample 5407581 | NCBI WGS metagenome assembly WNGR01 (sample SAMN13153383, study PRJNA577476) | soil metagenome | isolation source: 80 cm soil or saprolite under Garry oak tree replicate 2 | place: USA:California | collected 2016-06-15 | reverse complement strand
TACCCCTGAACAACTCCCGCGCCGGCCGTCCAGACCTACCTTTCGGACCGCAGGTCGCAGCCTTGGTCATCCGCAATCATCACGCGGACAGGACAGTCACCCCAGCTCAGCAGCCACCCCGACTTCGACACAGGGCCTAGGTGCCGGTGCCCTCCACCCCCACCGAGCACAGCCGCCTGTGGCGACGCAGCCACCCAAGCAGCTGGCGGTAGCCGTCGGTGTGGGCGCCGAACTCGGCGTCGGCCAGCAGCCGGCCGTGCTGGTCGATGATGGCGGCGTGGTGGGTGCGGCCGTGGGTGTCGACCCCGCCGATGACAACCCGCATGCGGTTGGCCATCCTTAGCCTGCCCTTCCTTTCCCAGGACCGAGGCACGCGCCGGCCGGGCGGGCGGACAGGCCAGTGATGGGCTTGGGACAAGCAAGCTCGTATCAGGTCACGCCGTCCGTCCGGTCGCGTGCACGACCATGCCGGGCCCGACGGTGCGCCGGCAGATCCCACACCCGACACCAACGGGTCAGCCAACCTCAGGGTCAGACCCACCGCCGCAACCCGGGCCCATCCTCACCGAACGAGCCGGGCCACAGCTTCACTGCCAACCTCTCGGTGGCCGGCCAAGGCGACGACGCCGCGCTGCTGGCGGGCGCCACCCTCGCGGCCTTCGACCAGCCCGGCGCGTACGACACGATCACGGCTCGCCTCGACGAGGCGCTGGACGCCAGCTTCGCCTCTGACCCCATCTGGGGGACGCCCACACCGGACCGTTCGTTCGTCATCACCGAGCTGCTCCCGGACGACTCCCCCGCGCTCCAAGGGTTCGTGACGATCGGGTGGAGCGCGGCGAGTTCCGTCTCGGTTACCCTCCAGCCCGGGGCTTGGGCGCCTCCCTGGAGCCGTAGAGCATTGCCCACGCCTTGTCCCGGTAGGTGAACAACCACTCCTTGAATCTCTTCTGGTCGATGTGCTTCCACGAGAGGACCCCAGAGACTGGAATCTCCTCACCGAGGATCCCCAATCCCGCTTCGAAAACCTCACGGTGCTCATAGAAGAACTCCGTGACCGGCGCAGTCGGATCCGGCATCTCCTTCGTCGCGGTCGCCAGCATGACCGCTCGCATGAAGGCCCGGATCTCTGCCTGATGCGCCATCTTGCCTGGCTCGGCGGCTTCGAAAAGCGGTTCCCCGAAGTGCGCGACGAACTCGTCGTTGATCTTGACCAACTCGCCGCCGAGATGCTCGATCTGTTCAACGATCTTCTCGGTAGCGGGAAGCAGGTAAAGGTTGACGTAGATTCCGATGTGCGGCGCGACGTACTTGCTGCCGAGCGCCATGAGCGAGGCGAAGACCGTCACCGAGTCCTTGACCTGCTCAGCGCCCCTATCGAGATCCGTGGTCTTCTCGCTCCCCACGAGCACCCAACCGATGTTGATCAGGGCGAGACCCTTGCTCAGGACCTCGAGGCCCTCGGCCACCCTTGCCACCGTGGAGAGCTCCTCTTTCGCCTCGGCGATCGCGATGGCACCGCCGTGCTCCTTGTGCTTGACGAGCGCCTCTCCGATCTCCTTGGCCAGGTCGTAGCAGCGGAGGGCGAGGTCGTCGATGATCGCCGCCTTCTCCGCGATTCTCCTTATGCGCTCGGGCTTGCCACTCCGGAACGCCTCGCGCATGGCGTCGTCGAGCTCGAGCTTCAACTTCCTGGCCTCTTCCGCAGCCTCCTCCGCGGCCCGCCTGGAGCGCTTGAGGTCGGCGACCGCCTTGGCCTCGACCCGGTCCCGCTCGGCTCGCGCGATGTCGGCGCGGATGGAGACCCAGTCCTGGTAGAGCGTCCGGGCCTGACCGGCGACGAGGGGTCCGATGGGCTCCCTTGGTCGCGTCCTCGCCCACAGCTTCCAGTCCTCGGCCTCCGCAATCCATTGGTTGGCACGTGCGGAGGCCGCACTCGACGCGTCCGCCTCCTTGAGGTCGTTCCTCAGCTGCACGACGCCCGCATCGATGGCCAGGGCCAGTTCACGGTACGTCTTGACCTCGATCGGCAGGCCAAGGAAGGTGCCCAGGTGGACCGGGGTGGAGATGCCAGCGGCGCCCGGTTGCGCACCGCCCGGCAGCGGAGCATGTGGGTTGGCGCTCTGTTGCAGCGTCCGGGACACGGCTGCGTTGCTGGCCCCCGGAGTGGCAGCTGGCCCCGGGCCGGTGGAGGGACGAGCGGCGCCCGGACCGGGGCCGGGGCCCACGGCCGGGCGGGCTGGTCGTTTCTGGAGCACGGCTCAAGGCTCCAAACATCGTGCTCGAACGACGACCACTGCCCACGCGGCTTCACCGGCCTCGACGATGAAGTCGTACCAGGCGCCTTGCACCGTCGGCGGGCTCGTCAGCCGAGGGCGGAGCGTCTGCTGGGATGACGCGGCCGGGTGCCCTGAACTGCTGGCGCGCTCGGCCACGGCTTCGGCTTCCCGCTCCAGGGGATCGGCGGGACTGCTCATTGGGGTGTTCACCCGCGAACCCGCCGCGCCGGTTTGCTGCACCGTGTGGGTCAGCTCGTGCGCGAGAAGACGCGTCCCCCGCTTCGTGCCGGGCTCGTACTGGCCGGCGCCAAGATAGACGTCCTGCCCAACGGTGAACGCGCGAGCGTAGAGGTCCTCCGCGGCGCGAGCAGCGTCCGGTCCGTTGCGGATGCGCACGCCACTCATGTCCGAACCGAGCGCGTGTTTCATGAACGGTCGATGCGCGTCCGGTAAGCGCTCGCCACCGCCATGCTGGATCACCTGTCTCACGCTCGGCACAAGCGAGGATGGGGCGTTGCCGCTGCCTCGCGGCGCTGCACACCGCCCGGCGCCGGGCATGCAGTACCTCCTGCCGCTCTTGTCGGCCAGGTCGCCACAAGGGCGTCGCGCCGCTTCATCGCGGAATCGCGTGCCGTCATGCGAGCCCGCGGCACAACTGTGCGTCGCCAAGGGTTAACCGTGAGGTCAGCGTGGGCAATTCCAACTTCAGCTCCTTGGCTTCGAGATCGACCATCCCACGGCGCGGGCCGATTGGATGCGCGCCGCTCGCGCTCCATGCGGTCCTTCGCGTTCCCCCACCGCGGTCCGTGAACCTTCACATGGCTCATTGGCCCGGCCATGGCCAGAGTTCTTCGATGGCGCGGCGAAGCAGCAATGCGCCCCGCATGTCTCGGCTCCTGGTCCCCAAGAGCGGGTCGTCGCCTACGATGCGCAGCTTGTCGAAGACTGAGACGTCGCCGCCGGCGTAGAGCCAGACCGGGTCGCCCCCTGCTTCAGCGGCCCACTTGGAAGGGTCGAAATAGCGGAACGGCCCGGAGAAGTCCACGCCCCCTCCGGTGGTGCTGCTCAGCCAGGCTCGACGATAGAGCGCGAGCCTGGCGGCGGCAGCTTCGTCCGCCCGTTGCAAGTTACGTAGCACATAGGCCTTGCTGCCCTCTGTGGGCGTCGTGGTCGGTCCGATATCGCGGAACAGAGAGGACCAAACGAGAGCGTTCTGGTCGGGAAGCCCCATCATCAAGAAATTTGCGAAGCCAGTCCGCCGGATCACCGGGAGCAGGATGATGTCGAGATTCCGCTTGAACTGGTCCCGCAGATTGTTGAGCTTCGTCGTGAGGTCGCCCTTGACCGGTCCCATGACGGCTTCGTAGCTGCTCGGGACCGCCCCCAGCGTGCCCAACATAGCGCCAAGGAACGACAACAGGACCTTGGCGGGGACGAGCTCGATGCTCGTGGCCGCCCACATCAGGTTGCCTGCCAGTGCCAGCCGGACGGTCGACTGGTCGGAGACCATGCTCGACTTGAAGATACCCACCGCCTGAACGGCACCGGTATGCCAGTCGTCGACCAAGTCACGCCCGAGCGCCATACCTTGATTCAGGCTTGAACGCTGTTCCGCAGGTAGTCCCTTGATCTCCGCGCGCTCCTTCTCCGCGCGCTCCTTCTCCGCGCGCTCCCTCTCTGCGCGTTCGAGCGCTCGCCTGGCTGCCTGATTTCCGAGCGGCTGCGGGCTGGACCACGGCTGTTCAGGCAGCGGGGGAAATGGAAGCGGCCCGCTTGGTGGAGGGTGTGCGCCGACGCCAGGCTCTGGGACCGGGGGCATGACTGACATCTGCTCAACTCCTTTGCTGTTCGTGTCCCTGTCGAGAATTCGCATCCTCTTGCAGCAGATCGGCGTACCTGCCGAGGTCGCCTGGACGCAGCAGTCGCGCGTCGCGCTGGAACTGACGACTGACGCCGGCGACTATATGCGCGGCGGTGATGGCGGGGCTGGCGGCGTCGGCGGCCAGGAGGGCGGCGGTGCGGGCGGCGCCGACGATGGCAGCGCCGGTCATGTCGAGCTCGGCCAGCGCGTCGAGGTCGACGTCGGGGGCGAGCGGCGCCTCCAGCGGGAAGCCGAGGCGCCAGATGCGGCGGCGCTCCTCGACCCTCGGGCGGGGGAAGTGGACGATGTAGTGGAAGCGCCGGGTGAACGCCGGGTCGATGTTCTCCTTCAGGTTGCTGGCGAGGACGACCAGGCTGTCGGACTGCTCCAGGCGCTGCAGCAGGAAGCCGACCTCCAGGTTGGCGTAGCGGTCGACGCCGTGCCTGATCTCGCCGCGCCTGCCGAACAGCGCGTCGGCCTCGTCGAAGAACAGCACGGCGTGGCAGGCCTCGGCCTGCTGGAACGCGCTCTCCAGGTTCCTCTCGGTCTCCCCCACCCACTTGGAGACGACCTGGGCGAGGTCGACCTTCAGCAGCACCAGGTCGAGCATCCCGGCGACCACCTCGGCGGCGAGGGTCTTGCCGGTGCCCGGCTCGCCGGTGAACAACGCCTTGACCCCGGCGCCGCCGTGGCGGGCGAAGCCCCACGTCTCGGCCACCCGCGGCCAGGCGCGGTAGGTGGCCGCGACCTCGCGCACCGTCCGGAACTGGTCCGCGGGAAGCACCAGGTCCTCCGGTCCGCGCCGGGGCCTGATGGCGCGCGCGAAGCCGGCGGCCGGCCGGTGGACGATCGCGGCGGCGGCTTGCTCGACGCGGCTGACGAGCGCATCGCCGCCGCGCTGGCCGTTGCCGCCCACCGGACCGCCGCCACGCGCGAGCGCGGCGACGGCGCGGAGCTCGTCGCCGCCGATCCGGTAGCGGGCCGCCAGGTCCCCGGCCAGCCCGGCGGCCTGGTCGTCCAGGTCCGGCAGCGCGGCCGCCCACATGGCCTGGCGGTGGCGCCAACCGGGCTCGGCGACTTCGACCTCCGCCCAGGCGCGGCGGCAGATGGCGCGGCCCGGCCGCCACGGGCTGCTGCCGCTCAGGCAGGCGGGGGTGCGCGAGCGGGCGAGCAGCTCGTCGAGCGCCTGCCGCCGCTCGTCGCCGTCGAGCCGCTCGACCGGGATCCACAGGACGGCGCCGAGCGCCGCCGCGACGGCGAGCGCGCCGCCGACGGCGCCTTCCATCTCGGCCGGGCCGGCGTCGAGGTCCGCGGCGGGGACGCGCCGCAGGGGCAGCCCCGCCGCCTGGGCTAGGGCGAGCACCACCTCGTGCTGTCCGGCGCGGGGCGCCCCCCAGACACCGACGAGGTCGAGGTCGCCGGCGTGCAGCGCCTTGCCGAGCCGCTCGAGGAGGCCGCCGTCGACGTGCGGCGGGAGCGTGGAGCGCGGCGGGATGGCGACTGCGCCGGGGTCGTGCGCCAGGACCGCCAGGTCAGCGCCGGACCCCAGCAGGAAGTCGGCGACGCCGGGCGCCAGACGCAGCTCCTGGCGCAGCTCGGTCGGGGCCGTGCCGTGGACCTGCAGCAGCCCGAGCCGGCGCAGCCGGCCCGCGCGGCCGAGCAGTTGGCGGCGCGCGAGCCGCTCGCCGGCGGGACCGGCGGTGACCGCGCAGAGCAGCTCGGCGCACGGCAGCCGTCGGTTCAGGTCGTCGAGGACGTAGGCGAAGATGCGCTCGTAGGCGCGATCCAGCTCCGGCGCCGCGCACAGCAGCAGCGCATCCTGCTCCCCGGGGGTGAGGTCCACCTGGCCGGCCAGCTCGTCCAGCGGGAGGGTGAGCCCGGCGGCCGCGGCGCGCTCGCGCAGCGCCGCCTCGTCGGCCCGTTCCGCTTCGGTTACCGGCAGCCCGGCTGGCCCTGGCGCGGCGGGCTCGCCGAGCAGGGGCTCGACGTGGTCGAGGAGCTGGCCGACCTGCTCGTCGGTGATGCAGTAGGGGGTCAGGTCCGGCCGGTCGAGCCGCGCCGCCACGGCGGCCTGGCGCGCGACCGCCGCGCGCAGGGCGCGGTTGAGCGGCCGCAGCCGCACCTCCAGGTGCGCGATGGCCAGTGCTGCGCGCGTCGGCATCGCTCAACCTCCCGAGAACTCGACCACGCGGCCACCCAGCCAGGGGACGCCGTGCACGTCCGCGAGGAGGCCATGGGCGAGCAGGTCGTCGTGGCGGCGGCCGAGCGGCAGGCGCACCCGGACGCGGCGCTCGTCGAAGCGGACCCTGCCGCCGAGGTCCCCGAACCGTTCCAGGGCGAGCAGCGGGTCGGGCGTCTCGCGGTCGCGCCACAGCGTCCACGCGATCGTGCCGAGTGCGAGCGTGGCCGCGAGCAGCAGGCTGCGGCCGAGGGCGGGGCTGGCGGCGAGCGGCACCGCCGGGCGCTGTTCGGCAAACGCGTGGAGGAGGTCGTCCAGCCGGTCGGCCAGCTCTGGGAATCCGGTGGCCTGGCGCCGCAGCAGCGCCAGCGGGCTGAGGAGGTCGTTGCTCCACAACCGCTGCGGCGGCGGCAGTCGCCGCCAGCGCTCGTGCCGGGTCGGCGGGACGCCGACCACGAACCCGACCCCCGCGGCGTGCAGCGCGCCGAGGACCGCCGTGCCGGCGGCACCCGGCGCGACCAGGACGGTCGGCGAACCGCACGCCCGCCAGGCCGGCAGGAGACCGCCGGTCTCGTCAGCCCAGGTGATCGGGAACAGCCCCTCGCGGTCGGCCAGCACGAGACCACCAGCGCAGCCGGACCCGGGCGGATCGCCCGCTGGGGCCCGGGCGAGCAGCAGCGGTTCGCCGGGGCTGTGCCCCTGCGCCAGCGCCGCCACCAGCAGCGCGTCCAGCGCGGGCAGCGCCGCCGGCAGCAGCCGGGCGGATTCGACCAGCGCCGGCTCGGGCGGCGGCGCGGCGAGCGAGGCGAACGCGGCGGCCACGGCCAGGTCGGCTTCCGTGCGGCGCCAGCCGCGCTCCGGGGGCGGCAGCACCGTGCGGGCGAGGCCGGTGGCCAGCGCGGTCGCGCAGGAGGCGGCATCGCGTGCCAGCCCGGCGGCCGCCAGCGCCGGGTGGACCGTCTGCAGCCAGCCGACGGTCGCGAGCGGGCGGAGCAGCAGGAACGGCAGCACGGAGGCGACCTCCACGTCGGCCCCGGCGGCCGCCGGCCGGGCCGGGACGGTGCCTGGCGGCGGTGACGCCGGTCGCGCGCCTGGCGCCGCCGCGGGCTCGGGCCGCACGGCTGGGGGCCGCCCGCCGCTCTCGGGAGCGCCCGGTGCCGGCGGACTGCCTGGACTGCCACCAGGCATGGCGGCGGCCGGAGCCCGCTCCTGCCAGGCTCCCGGCGGCGCGTGATCTTCGCAGCCGCCTGACGCCGGCCGGGCGGGACCAGGGCCGAGGCCGTCGCCGAGGAGCAGGGCGGCCTCCGCGACGCCGGACGTGGCCGCGAACGCGGCCAGCGCCGCGAGCCGCCCGCGCAGCCAGCGGTCCCGGTCCGGCCCTGGCCCGGGCGGCGCTGGCGGCCGCCCTGTCGGCGGCCGGGCCAGGAGCGCCCCGTGCCAGGCCTCCAGCGTGCTCCGCGGCAGCAGGGCGAGCAGCGCCTCCAGCTCGCCCCGGAGGTGCGCCGCGGCCAGGAACCGCAGCAGCGCTTCCGCGGCGCTCGGGCCGGGGACGTCCACGTCCGGATCGGCCGCGCCGGCCGCGGCCGGGGCGGGCGGCGGCCGCTCGACGCGCATCGCGGCCTCGGCCGCCACGCCGACCCGGACGGCGGCTGCGCCGTCGGCGGGCTTGCGTTGCCATGCGAGCAGCTCGCCGAGGCGCAGCGACACCTCGATCCGCAGCGGCTCGGCCCGGCCGAGGTCGCCGGCACCGGGGTCGACCCCGCGCAGCCGCTCGGCGATCACCTCCGGCAGGGCCCGCAGCACCCCGGTGACGAGCCCTTGCGGGTCCGGGCCCCAGCTCCAGCCGCCGTGGCGGACGATCCGGACCACGCAGCGGTGGACGACGATCTCGTTGGCGTCCATCACAAGCTCACGTTCGCCGTGCCCTTGGGGGTGTAGCCCCTCACGAAGGTGACCGCGTTCCAGGTGCCGCTCTCGAGCGCGGCGGCCAGGTCGACCTTGGTGCTGAAGGCCGGGACCGAGCCGGACAGGATGACGGGGGCGGGCACCGGCGGGCTCGCGACGCTCTTCTGGAGCACGACGAGGATCGGGAGGGCCTCGGTCGGCACGACCTGGACCTCCACGGTGACGCCGCTTGCCTTCAGGGTGACGGTGAGGCCGCTGCCGTCCGCGAGCGTTACCAGCTCGTGGGTGACCGGGTCGTTCTGCTTGTGCTCGACGACCCCGCGCTTGGCCGGGTCGTCGGGGAAGGGCTCGCGGTCGAAGTTGGCGGCGGCCAGCCGGTCGGCCGCGACCGGGAACGCCATCGGGTGCTGCTTGTCCCCGACGCGCCGCAACGGCAGGCCGGGGCCGACCAGCGCGGCGACCGGCTCGGCGGCCCCGGGTGCGGTGACGCGGGTGACCGCGGCGAGGGCGTGGCCGGTGTCGCGCAGGTAGATGACGGTGAGCGTGGTCATGGGCCGGCTCCGCTGCTCGCTGGCGACGCGGTGGTCGCGACGATCAGGTAGTCGCACGTCGACGGCACGTCCGCGGTCTTCGCGGTGCCGATCTCGAACCAGCGGACCAGGCACTGCACCCGTCGGTCGTCGTCCACCCTGCACTCCAGCGCGGAGTGCCCGAGGACGCCCGCCAGCGGCGACGCGGATGGCGGGACGTGGGGGGTCAGCCCGATGTGGAGCGTGACCGCATCGTCACGCACCTGCTGGTCGGTGATGCCGTCGGGGAGCGGCAGGATGACGCCATCGCTGGCGACCCCCGACTGGACCCGCACCTCCCCCTGGGTCAACGCGCCCTTGATCGTCCCCGCCGCGGTCAGGTCGCCCTTGGCGTTGACGCTGAACCGCTCGTCCAGGCTTCCGTCGGCCTTGTAGACGCCGAACGCGAGCGCCACGGGGTCGCCGCCGACGACCACGCCGGCCCTGCCGGCCTGCACCTGCGGGTCGGGGCGCAGCTCCAGCCTGCCGCCGCGGGCCACGACCCGGTCGGCCCTGACCCCTGCGTAGCGGCGCCGCGTCCCGTGGGCGTGGTCGAAGGCGTCGGTGAAGCGGCCGTTCTGCTCGTCCCACTGGACGAAGCCGACCAGGATGTCCCATGGCCGGCCGGCCGGGCCGGGGCCGGCGTCGACGGCCGGGGGGGTCTGCTGCTCGATGGCGCGCTCGTAGCCGATCCGCCCGAAGGTGACCTCGAACGCCTCCTGCACGCGGGTGGGCTGGCCGTTTGGCCCGCACCTGCCCGCTGCCAGGGCCGGCTGCGGCGCGTCGCGGTCGAGGCCGTGCAGCACCACGGGGTAGAACTCGTCCTGCTGCAGCGAGGCGCCGTTGATCTGGTCGAAGAGCGGCTCGCTCAGCCGTGCCGGGGCCGCCACCACGACCTCACGGCCGGTGCCGTCGATGGCCACGCCCGGCTGGAGCGTGACCTCCGCATATGCGACGTTGTTCGCGTCACGCTTCTCGACGGCCCGCAGGTCGAGGCCTTCGGCGATGCCCCAGTCGTGCAGCAGGCGGCCGTGCCGCGCATCGTGGGCCCGGCCCGTCTCGACCGTCGCGGTCAGGTCGTTGGCGGCGAGGACCTGGCCCTCGAAGAACGTCGGTCGCTCAGGATCCACCGCTCCCCTCCTTGCGCCTGGGCCGCTGGGCCGGAGGCTTGCCGGCGCGCCCCCGCTCCTGCTGGAGCTGGCTGCGGGTGTCGCTGAGCTGCTCCGACAACTGCGCGACCCGCTGGCTCAGCGCGGCGAGCTGGCCCGCGAGCGCCGCCGTCGCGTCGGCGGGTCGCTGCGCCTCCCCCACCGGTGGGAAGGGCACGGGAAGCCGCATCCCGAGCTGCGCGAGGGCGGGCAGCAGCTCGGCGCCGAGGCCGGCGGGGCGCTCCGGGGCGGGCCCCGCGAAGGCGGTTGACGTGAATGGCAGGACGGCCGCCCCCTCGGCGCCGGTGACCGCCGCCATGGGTTTGCCCGCGACGCGGGGCTTGGCGCAGCAGACCTGCTCGACAACCTCGTGGAGCCGGCCAAGCCCCCAGTACCGCAGCGCCGAGCCGCCGAGCACGAAGTCCCGCGCGGCGTTGCAGATCCGCACCACCTCGCAGTCGCGCACCTCCAGGCAGGCCAGGAGCACACCGGTGTCCTCGCACGGCGCGCAGGGCGGGTTGATGGCGGCGCAGACGCAGTCGACCAGGGTGCGGCGGTGGGCGGCGGCGAGCCGCATCGCCGCGGCGCCCGTCTCGCGGACGGCGCCGCGATCGTTGGTGTCGGGTTCGGCGCCCGTGGCGGTCGCAACCGTGGCGAGCTCGTCCCGCAGCGCGCAGTCCGTCAGGTTGGGACGCTGGTCGAGCCACCGGAGCAGCCACTCCCGGACGCTGGCGGCGTCCTCCCGCAGGACTGTGAGCACCGCCGCGTTGAACGGCACGCCCTGCGCGAGCATCCGCAGCTCCACCTGCGGGACGGGCGGGCCCTTCGGCTCGGCCAGCCGGGCCGACTGCGCCAGCAGCGCCGCGACGGCCTCGCGGTCCAGCCGGTCGGCCCAGACCCGCTCGACGGTCCCGCCCAGCCGCTCCGCGGCACCGGCGAGGCTGGCACGGGCCTTGTCGACGTCCAGCCCGTGGTCCTTCTGGAGCTGCGCCCTGGCCGCCGGGTCCTGCAGGTCCAGACGGGCGAGCCCACCGGCCAGCACGCGCAGCCGATCGGTCGTCGAACGGGCCTGCTCGTCGCCGGGCTGCGGTGCTGCGGCGGCCTCCGGGGCGGGGGCCGCCTCGGCGAGGGCGTCGAGGCTCTCCCTGAAGCGCGCCGCGTCGGCCGCCTCGAACGCGACCGGGGTGTCGACCGAGCTCACGGCGTCCAGCAGCGGCCGGCCATAGCGGTCGAGGCGGTCGACGCGCCGGGCGACGTCATCGGTCGTGCGGGACGGCAGGCACGCGAGGACGCGTGCGACGGCGTCGTCGGCGGGCTGCTCGTGGTCCTCGCATCTGAGGAGGAAGTTGAACCCCTCGCGCACGCGGGACGGCTCGCAGCCCTGCCCGCAGGGCTCCTCGGTGGCGTAGGGGGCGACCGGGTCGGTCGGCTCCTCCGCATAGTGGAGGTACAGGCAGTAGTGCCGGGCGATCCCCTGCTGCGCCCCGCCGGTGGTGGTGGTGGTGTCCTTCCCGGCACAGGGATCGCCGCAGTCCTCGCCGAGCCGCGCGATGCGCAGGTCGCGAACGAGCGCATTGACGTCGACCTCCTCGGCGCAGGCGACGACGATGTCGCGGCCGCAGCAGTCGAGCGCGTAGCCGGGTTGCACCTTGACCTTGCCGCCGCCGCAGGGAGGGCAGGCCACCTCCAGCCCGCACACGACCCCCGCGCCGAACAGATAGCGGTTGCGCAACCGGTCCTTGCCGGTCACGTACGCGATGAGCAGCTCGAGGTCGTCCTCGGTCAGGAGCTGGCCGGCGAAGAACCGGGGCCGCAGGAAGCCCGGCTGGGACACGACCGGCCCACCGCCGCAGCCGCAGCCGCCGCCGCCGCCGCAGCCGCCGCCGCAGCCGCAGCCGCCGGTGGCGGCCACGGTCCCGCCGGCCGGATGGACGTTCACGCTCATGCGGACGCCGCCCCCTCCCTGACGTAGAACCAGCTCTCGAAGACGTCCCCGCCCACACCGGTACCGGAGGTCCATGGCCCGACCCCGCCGGGCGGGGCCGGGCAGTCGGCCGGAGGCGGGCCCGGCGTCCCGGAGCCCGCCAACAGCGGGACCCGCCCGCCGACGTGGGTGCCGTCGACCGGCCGGCAGCAGCGGTCGAGGATGAAGGCGCTGCGGACGATGATCAGCACGCGGTCGTTGCGCTCCAGCCCCTCCTCCGAGGTCTGGCGGAAGCGTAGCTCCCGGGTATAGTCGCCGGCCGGCGGGGCGATCCTGCTGTCCATGAAATAGGTGTAGCCGGCGCGTCCCTTCCCTCCCTGGTACACCAGGAGATCCACCACGCCGTCCCGCAGCGTGCTGGAGCGCACCGGCGCCGAGAAGCGCACCACCAACCCGCGCGCGGAATCGTCGGAGCCGAGCACCTGGCGTGCCTGCGCCCGGGTGTAGGAGCCGTCGTGGACCCAGCTGATGCCGCTGATGGTGGTGAACCGGTAGCGGGACAGCGGCCGGCGGACCTCCATGTGGATGGACGCCTCGCCGAGCGGCCGGCCCTGGTGCACGTCGTCGATCCTGGCGAGCAGCACCCGCGGGTCGTCGCAGCAGACGCAGCACGGGTCGGCGCACTCGTCGTGGGGCGGAGGCTCCCTGAGCGTGACACCGACCAGGTAGTCGTCCTTGCTCCAGCCGTACTCGCAGTCGGCGGTGTTGCCGCAGCCGTCGGTGAAGACGCCGCGGGTGCGCTCGACCGGCCGGTCGTGGTAGCGGATGCTCAGGTAGAGGGTGTCGCCATCGTGGAAGCGGGAGCGATCCTCCGGGGACAGCGCCCGCAGGAGGTCGACCTTCTGGTGGTGGGCGACCACCAGCTCGTTGCCGAGGCAGTCGATCGCCACCCCCGCCTCCAGCCGCACCCGGGGCTGGCCGGCGTACGACGGCGGCGCCTGCTGCGCCTCGCCCTCCTGCGCCTGCTGCGCCTGGGCGTTGTGACCCTTGCCCTGCCGGCCCTTCGGCCTGGTGGCCGCGGCCGGCTCGGGGGCCGGGGCCGGGTCGCAGGGATGCTCCGGCGGGACGGGCCGGATCTCGAGCCCGCACGCGACCCCGAAGCCGTGCAGGCAGCGGTTGCGCAGCTTGAGCTTCTCGCGGAAGTAGTCCTGCTCACGCTGGAAGTCATGGGCGCTGAGCAGCTGCCCGTGGAAGTAGCGCAGCCGCCGGAGCTCTGGAATCGCTGTGGTCATCGCTGGTCCTCTCATTCCGCCGCCGTCTGGATCCCGACCGCCGACCCGACGCCGACGCGCATGCCGAACCGGCGCCCCGAGGAGGCCGGCCATACCACGCTGTGGCGGCCGAGGCGGACCGCCTCGCCGCGGCCTCCCGAGGCGTCCCTGCCGAGCACCGGCGCCGGCATCCGCGTGAACGCGGTGTCGATGCCCACCGCCGACCAGGTGCCGACCACGAACCCGCGCCCGCCGAGGCGGACCTCGGCCACGGTGTGCGCGGGGGCCTGGCGCTCGACCAGGCGTGCCAGCGCTTCCCGGTCCGGTGTGGGCCGGCCGCGCGCCGGCGGCAGCAGCACGCGGAACCGGTTCGCCTGGGCGGTGAGCGGGTCGTCGTCGGGGTTGCCGAAGCCGCGCAGCGGCGCGCCGGACAGCGCCGAGCCGCCCAGCTGGAAGCGGGCGGCGGAGCGCCCGAACAGCCGCGCCGAGCGCAGCCGGCTCCTCCCGTCCAGGGCCGCCCAGCTCCGGTCCCCTGCGAGCTCGTGGATGACCGGCTCGGCCTTGAAGACGATCCGGATCGCCTCCCGCAGCGCCCACGGGGTGCCCCGCCGCCGGTACAGGGCGGGAGCGGCGGCCAGCAGCTCGCGGCGTGTGGCCGCGTCCCAGCCCGGGTCGAAGGCCAGGCCGAGCAGGCCGCCGAGCCACGGCAGCACCTCGACGGGCACGTCCCCGGCGGCGAGCAGCGCGGGGTAGCGCTCGACGGCGCGGTCGAGCTCCTCCAGGGAGGCGTCGAACAGCGACATGAACCGCTCGGTGAAGTCGTCGGCGGCCACCTCCTGGAGGTACACCGGCGGCAGCAGTTCCGCGCTGGACACCCGCGGGAAGTCGAGGCGGACCCGCCGGACCGTCGGGGTGGCCGTGCCGTCGCCGGTCAGCCGCAGGCGGACGTGGAGGTACTGTCCCGGGGGCCGGTCGACGAGGAAGTCCTGCACGCCCGGCGGCACCTGCTGCCAGTCGGCGGGATGCGGGATGCCGACCGGGCAGCCCTCCCAGCCCGCGGGCCCGGCGGGGGCGCCGGCCGGGGTGGCCGTCTCGCTGGAGGCCACCGCCACCGCGACGCTGGTGCCGGCGGGCACCTCGGCCTCGACCCGGACCCGGTGCCAGCGGCAGCGGGGCAGCCCGCTGTCGATGGCATGGCTGAGGAGCTGGCCGCTGGTCGCCAGCGGCGGGGGCGCCGGCGCGGCGACGTCGCCGGTCGCCAGCGGCGGGGGCGCCGGCGCGGCGACGTCGCCGGCCGCCAGCGGGGCGCCGTCCCAGTCGAAGCAGCTGGCCGCCGGGTCGCCGTCCGGGCCGGGCTCGGTGAGGCAGAACCCGCCCTCCGAGGCGGCGGTCAGCGCGGTCCGCTCGACCGCCGCGGCCAGCTCGGCGACGGTCGCCGGGGTGAAGCGGCCGCCGTCGTGGTGGCCGCGCCACAGCAGCAGCTCGCCGGCGCCGGCGCCCGTCCGGCGGGTGAGCACCCAGACGGTGCGGTCGCGGCCACCGGCGAGCGCCTCGACCTGCCCGCTGATGCCGCTGCCGATACGCCCGCACGGCCTGCCGGCCAGGTCGTAGCGGTGCAGGTCGGCCGAGCCGTGCCAGGCGACCAGCAGCTCGCGGCAGGCGGTCAGCCCCAGCACGTGCGCGGCGCCGCCCGCCGGGACGCCCGCCGGCGCGGGGATCACGGCGGCCAGGCTCTCCCCCTCCCTGCGCCACAGCAGCACCCGCTCGCCAGCAGCAGCGGCGATCAGGTGGCCCCTGGCCGCGACCGCGAGCGGCGCCCGCGGCTGGCCGGGGTCGCAGTCGGGTGGCCACAGCGGCTCGAAGCCGCCGTGGCATGGCTCGCGCCGCAGCAGGCCACGCCTGGCGCTGGCGAGGTACCAGGCGCAGCGGCCGCAGCCGCGGGCCAGCCGCCGGTCGGGGAGCCACGGCAGCAGCTCGTGGCGCTGGAGGCTCCCCGGCGCCCCGCCGGCGGGGGCGAGGCGGATGCCGCCGGGGCCGCCCGGCGGGGTCAGCCGGCGGACGTCGTGCTCGTCCCAGCCGACGTAGGCGTCGAGGAGGCGGAAGGTCGGCGGGGCGGGCGGGCAGGTCATGGCGCCCCTCCCTGCTCGACCGGGAGCAACTCGTGCCCGTCCGGCCAGACCAGCGCGTGCGGCGCGATCGGCTGGTCCGCGCACGGCGCCTGCCGGAACCCGTCCAGCACCACGTCCAGCTGCGGCACGGCCAGCACCCCGTCGACCGCCAGCAGCCGGCGCACCAGGGCGACGTGCCGCAGCGCGCCGCTGAACGGCCAGCCGCTGCCCGCGTCGCCCCCCAACAGCGGGTGCAGGTAGCGGTCGAGCGCCGCGGCAGCCTCGCGGAGCAGGTCGGTCTGCGGCAGGTCGGGGTCGAGCACCACGCGGGCCTCGACGCGCACCAGGTGGAAACGCGGCGCCACGGCGATGACCTCGACGCCGGCGGGCGCCACCCGCCTGGTCAGGTGGTCCGCGACGGCGCGCAGGTCCGCCTCGGAGGGGACCGGCGGGCCGCCACCGTCGGGGCGGTCGGGTGCGACCACCAGTACGGCGACGACGCCGGGGACCGGCACGCCGGGGAAGTCCGGGTGCAGCCCGGCGACCCCGTGGGCGCGCGCCACCTGCGCGCCGTCGGCACGGCGGGCGAGCACCGCGTAGTCGGCCGGGGTCACCGCACGCCCGCCGGCGCGCAGCTCCTCGCCGCCACGGCGGATGGCGTCCGCCTCCGGCTCGGCGTCCACACCGCCGGAAGCCGGGTATGGGTTGGTGACCTCGGTGACGAAGCCCACCGAGTTGATCGGGGTGGAGACGGCGCCGGCGCCGACCGCGCCGGCGGCGCCCCCGCCGGCGCGGTAGACGACCGCGCGGACGTTGCCGAGCCCCTCGGGGACCCTGGCGCCGTGCACGCCGTCGCCGAAAGTGACCTCCCCGCTGGCGTGATCGATCACGAAGACCCGCTCGCCGGGCCCGCGGCCGGCGAGGCTGGCGGCCTCCTCCCACCTGGGCCGGGGCGCGTTCCCGGCGCCGCCGCCGGTCCCGAAGACGTCGCCGTCCGGGTCGTCGTCCACCTCGATCACCAGGCTGCCCGGCAGCACCGGTGTCTGGCTGACCCGCAAGCGGGTGAGGCCGTCGTCCGGGCCGCCGGCGCGCTCCAGCACCTCGTCGCGGATGGTGCGGGCGGCGATCGCGCTGGCGACGTTCAAGCGGACGTCGGCCAGCAGGGGCGGCGTCGGGTACTCACCGTTGACCAGCTCGACCCGCAGCCAGCAGCCCTCGGGGAGGTTGGGCGACCCGGGCGGCCGGGCGGGCCGCCAGTCGCGCGGCACGCCGAGCTCCACCACGCCGCCGCCCCGCAGGCTGCCGGTCTCGTCGAGCAGCAACGCCACGGGCACCCTGCGGCCGCCGTCGAGGATCTCCCAGCGCAGCAGCGGCGGCGGTGGCACGGGCAGTGGCCCGACCCCGCCGGCCGGCGCCGCCGGCGGGGCGCCGGGCGGCGCCGCGGCGACGACCGCGAACGCCAGCGACGGCGACGGGCTGGCCACACCGGGTGGCAGGGCCAGCCCGATCCACAGCGCGTTGCCGGGACGCGGCCGCGCGCCGAAGGCCGGGACCGGCACGCCGCCGGGCTGCGCCCGCGCGCCGTCAAGGTCGACCTCGGAGATCAGGCCGGCCTCCTCGACGGCGACGCTGGCGATGGTCGCCGGGGTCGCCCGCAGCGCCCGCCCGGTCTCGAACACGACCTGGTCGCCCTGGCCGGTGGCCGGGTCGGCGCCGGCCTGGAACCCGAGCGGGACCAGCACGGAGCCCCCGGCCGCCGGGGCGACGGTGAACTGCAGCAGCGCGGTCGCGGCGGTGGGCGTCAGCGGCTCCGCGCCGGCGATCCGCAGGTGCTCGACGAGCGCCTTCTCCGGCAGCCGGTCGACCCGGCGCAGCACCGGCTCGGCCATGGAGCCGAACAGGCGCACCAGCGCCACCCCGGCGTCGCTCGCCTCGAGGTTGGTCCAGTCGGGAGTGAAGCCGACGACCCGCGAACGGATCGCCGCCCTGACCGCCTCGCGCGTGGCGGTGACCAGCTCCGGCTGGATGCCCGCCGGGCCCGGCCCGGGGACCATCCGCGCCCGCTCCCCCGGCGCGGCCTCCCGCCCCCACCAGACCTCGCTCACTGCAGGCCCTCCGACTCCACCGGGCCGGGCTCGGTGGCGGTGCCGAAGCGCACGCGCACGTCCTCGAGCACGACCAGCTCGTTCTCGCCGACCGGCACGTCCACGCAGTCCTCGAAGCCGTCCCCGCCGGCCTGGACCTGGGCGGCGATGGCGACGGCGGTCACCTCGCCGTCGCTGCCGGCGGCCTGCTGGGCGACCCGCAGCAGCGCCGACGGGCGCAGCGGCTCACCGAAGCGGCGGCCGCCGCCGTCATCGCCTCCGGTGAGCGGGTCGAGGTAGCGGCGCAGCCGGTCGCGCAGGCGCCGCCGCACGCCTGCCGGGTCGGCCGGCACCCCCGACAGCTCCACCCGCAGCCGCACCGGCCGGTACCGCGGGTCGCGCAGGAACACCTCGGCCCCGACCAGCCGGGCGTCCGCGAGACGCGAGCAGACGGCCTGCCGCATGCCAGGGTCGGGGTGGGGCTCCGCCACGAAGTCGGGGCGGTCCCAGTCCGCCTCGCCGCGTGGCACCTCGGGGACCACGTAGACGCTCACCGCCCCCGGCACCGTGGCGCAGGGGAAGCCGGGGTGGTCGCCGATCGCCGCGTGGGCGCGGGCCACGGCCACACCGGGCGTGAGGCGGGCCACCGTCACGTGGTCGTCGCCGGTGACGGCGCGATGGGGCTCGCGCAAGGCGTCGGCGGCGCGGCGCCTGGCCTGCTCGATCGTCTCCGGGGCCACGCCGCCGGCCGCCGGCACCAGGTTGCGGGCCGTCACCCCGACCAGGTCGAGCGCATGCCAGTTCGGGCCGCCGCCGCTCGGGCTCGTGCCGCTGTTGCCCGGCGCCCCGCCGCCGACCTCCCAGCGGACCCGGATCCGCGCCGCGTCGTCGCCTCGGGCGGGGACGGGGATCCGGCCGGTGCGGCCGTCGCCGAACCGTAGCGCGCCCGCCTCCCGGTCCACCACGAAGACCCGATCGGTCCGGCCGTGGAAGGCCAGGTCGGTGGTGGCCGTCCAGGGGTGCCAGCCGTCACGCTCGCGCAGCCGAAGGCGCGCGCCGAGCAGCTGGCCCCGTGCCCCTGGCAGGTCGAGGTGGATGCCGGGCAGGGGCAGCCACTGTTCGCGAACCTCCCGCTCGAGCGCCTCCCGCTCATCGCGGCTTGGCGAGACCCGGCGGCAGTGCCGGGCGGCGGCGACGTTCGGGGTGAGCTGGAGCAGCCGCGGCGGCGCGGCGAACGTCGCCCTGTCGGTGCGCAGCAGCAGCCGCCGGGCCCCGGCGGCCGCGGCCCGCCACGGATCGGGCAGGCGCAGGCGCACCACGCCCGAGCGCCGCAGACCCTGGGTGCCGTCGTCGACCTCGGCCGGGCCGAACTGGACCGGCTCGCCGCCATCGTCCCGGTGCCACCAGGTGATCCGCGCCGGTGGCGGCACGGCGGGGACCGCGTCCGGATGCCAGGCCGGCGGCACCCGGTCGGGCGTGGCCAGCTCCAGCAGCAGCGACAGCCACCCCCCTGGCGCGGCGCCGACCGGTGCCGCCAGCTCCAGTTCCAGCAGCGCCTCGCTCGGGCGGCCGTCGGCGGCCAGCAGCGCCACCCCGCGACGGGCGAGCAGGTCGTCGGTGCGGTCCCGCCCGCCGGCCGTGAGCCTGACCGCCGTCACCGGGAGCACCGTGACGCCGGTGTCGATGGTGAAGACGACCTCGGCCTCGCCGCGCGGGTCGCTGGCCGTGTCGCGGCGGAACGCGGTGTGGGCGGGGACGAACGGGCCGGCGCCGCCATCGGCCTCGACCTGGAGCACCGTGCCCGCCAGCCGCGCCGGCAGCGGCCCGCCGACGCCGAGCAGCCGCAGGACCCCGACGACCAGCGAGTCGGGGATCTGATCGAGCCAGTACAGGCGCTGCTCCAGCAGCCACGCGAGCAGCTCCAGCAGGGTGACGCCCGGGTCGACCGGCGCGTGCAGCGTCCAGCTGCCGCCCGACTCCGCCGGGATGCGGCGGCGGATCGCCGCCATCATCTCGCCCCAGGTCAGGTCGTCCAGGAGCGGTGGCCGCAGGGTCACGGTGACGCCCCCACCACGCCGAGGTAGAAGGGGAAGACCAGGTTCGCCTTGGTGTTGCTGCGCCGGACCCGGTAGGTGACCGACACGATGACGCGGGTCTCGTCGGTCGGTTCGGCCTCGGCCCGCACCTCGTCCAGGTCGACCCTCGGCTCGAAGTCGCGGACCGCCTCGCGGATCGAGGTCTCCAGCAGGCGCAGGTTCTGCTCGCTGCCCGGCGCGAACACCAGCTGCGGCGCGGCGGTGCCGAAGTCCGGTCGCATGACCCGCTCGCCGAGCGCGGTCTGCAGCAGCACCACCAGGCAGTGCTCGATGCTCTCCTCGCCGCGGGCGTAGCGCAGGCCGCCGGAGGCGTCCGGGAGGATCGGGAAGCGCCAGCCGGTGCCGAGGAAGTCCTCGCTCATGCCGGTGACACCTTCACCACGTTGGAGAAGACCGCGTTGGTCATCGGCGTGACCGGTGGCGTCGTCGGCAGCGGGCCGAGCGTGTGGACGTGGGCGTTGAAGAGGATCATGAAGCGCTGGCCGAGGATCAGGCTGTCCCCGGTCGGCGAGCCCAGCTCGATGCTCTGGGCGTCGAGCTTGATGGTGGCGCTCTTGACGGTGACGGTCTGGCCGCCCTCGAGCGTGACGGACGCGCCGCCCGAAGTCTCCACAACGACCTTGCCGCCGGCGTCGTCGAGGTGGACCGTGTGCCCCTGCGCCGAGGTGACCTTGACCGCCTCGGAGCCACCGGTGTCGTCGAGCAGCACCTGGTGGCCGTGCCGCGTGCGGATCAGCTTCTGGTCCTTGTCGGCGGCGTGATGGGACGGCGGCTTGTCCTTGCCGTTGTAGAGGCCGCCGAGCACGACCGGGAAGCGCATGTCGCCGTGGACGAACGCGGCCAGCACCTCGTCGCCCTTCTCGGGCACGAACAGGGAGCCGTAGCCGTCGCCGGCGTACAGCTGGGCGACCCGGCACCAGTCGCTGCTGGCGACGGCCCCGTCGAACCATGGGAACCGCAGCTTCACCCTGCCCTCGTGCTCGGGGTCGTCGACCTCGGCCACCAGCGCCTCGACGAGCCCGTAGTAGCGGCGGTCGGTGGTCCGCGAACGCGGCGCCGTGCTGGTCATCGCTTGCTCCGGTCCTCGATGCGGCGCACCTGGAAGCTGGTGAAGAAGCCGCCGCCTCCGAGGGTGTGCTCGACGTGGGTGACGAAGTACGGTCCGCTGAAGCGTCGGCCGATGCCATGGATCTCGAGGTTGTCGCTCGGGCGCAGCTCCGCCAGGCCCGCGATGCGGCCGGTCCCGGTGATGAACATGTAGGCGCGCTCCCGCAGCAGGGCGATGGCGAGCCTGCGCGCCTCCTCGTCGCTGGCGACCGGCGCGTCGATCACCGTCTCCTGCCGATCGCCGAAGGCCGCCTTGGCCGCGCGAGGCCCGGTCAGCCCGCGGCCGGCGGCGGAGCCGGCGCCGGTGCCGCCGGGAAGGTGGCTGGCGGTGGCGGTGAAGGCGATCGGCTCCTTGGTCCGCTGGTTCCAGCCGCGGACGGTGAGCGTGGTGACCTGGTCCGAGGCCGTCAACGTGGGGGTGAACTCGATGAGGTTCGGCACCAGCGGGCCGGCGCCGCCACCGCCGCCGCCGCGCGCCTCCTCGGCGGCGAGCCCGGGACCGTACGCGAGCTGGTAGACCCGCGCCCGCTGCCCCGGCCGGCCGCCCCCGCCCGCGTCGTCGTCGAGCCGCCCGTCGCGGGGGCGCTCGAAATGGAGGGTGTCCTTGCCGCTCTTGAAATCGGTGAGGATGTAGCACTCGAAGTCGATGCGCTTGGCCCGCTCCATCAGAAAGCTGGCGTCGTCCTGGTTCTTCTGCACGACCATCGGGTGCACCGGGCCGCTCTCGCTGGCCACCACCTGTAGGTTGTTGCGCGCGGCGATCCGCTTGGCGATCTGCCAGTCGGCCATCTTGGGGAAGTACCGCTGCTCGCCCTCACGTGCCTTGCGCACCTTGAGCTTCTGCATCTTGTCGGTGCCGCTGATCGCGATGACCGGCGCCCCCGACTCGGGGAAGCTCGGGCGCAGGTCGGCGATCTGGCCGGTGACCACCGGGACGAGCTTGTCCGCGTAGCCGAGCCGGATCTGCACCACCCGGCCGAGCTGGAACGCCTCGGCGCCGGGCTCGTCCTCGGAGTACTTGAAGCGCAGCTTGCGGTCGTCCCAGTTGTTGAAGGTGACGTCGAAGCTGGCCATGTTCTGGATGTCCATGGTCACGCGGAGCTGGATGACGTCGTTCCTGGTGGTCTCGTCCAGTGGCTTGCCTTCGACGTCGACGGCGAACTCGGGCGCGTACCCGCCGTCCGGCGAGACCACCACCACCTCCGGCTGCTGTTCGCTCACCTGACGCCCTCCCTAGCTCAGCCGGGGGACGGCCAGCACCCGGCCGGGCTCCAACCGTCGCGGATCGACGATGCGGTTGGCGCGGGCGAGCTCGCGCCACAGGGCGGGATCGCGGTAGACGGCCCCGGAGATGCTGGAGAGCGTGTCGCCACGGCGGACCTCGTAGCTCTTGTCCACCGTGGGCGAACGGCGCGGCGGGTCCTTGACCTGCTCGGCCGCGGGCCGGTATTGCTTCAGCGACAGACTGAGCCTGGCGCGCAGCGGCCGGCCGCCCGGGGCGAACAGCACATAGGTGACACCCAGGCTCTCCAGCACGCCCTTGAAGATCGCGCTGCCCCACTCGAAGGCGACGATCGGCGGCGCGTGCTCCTTGGGGTTCGGCGACATCAGCTGGCGCAGCCGGTTCACGTAGCGGTCGCGGACATCGTCGAGGGTGTCGGAGGTGTCGACCAGGACCTCGAGCGACAGCTTCTCACTGCCGCCTCTGATGTACTGGATGAGCGGCTCCTCCAGGCCGGGGATGGGGACCTCGGCGAAGGTGTTGCTCTTCGAGATCTGGTACTCGGTGGGGTTGAAGCGCAGCGGGACGACCGGATCCTCACCCGGCGCCAGCGGGCGGATGATCCGCAGTTGCGCCTTGACCCCCTGGGCCGCGGCGCTCACCGGGATCGCGGCCACGGTCACCACGGCTCCCCGTCGTCCCGGTCGCCGAGCGCCCGTTCGCGCTCGAGCTCGCCGAGCCGGCGGCGCTCCTCCTCGAAGCGGCGGCTCCAACGTCGTACGTGCTCGGCGAACAGGCGGCCGAAGGTGGCGTCGTCGTCGGCCTCCACGTCGAAGCGGACCTCGAGGTTGTGGATGGTCAGCATCGGCTCCTCCTTCACGGCGTTCCCGACCCCGACAGCAGGTCCCTGATCAGGCCCTCGTGGGCGATCTCGAGCGACTCGACGGCCACCGAGTCCTGCCCGCCGCGCAGCTCCGGGCCGGTCCATTTGGCCGCTAGCCCGGCCTTGAAGCCCCACGCCACCGCCGGCGTCCCCAGCGGGGTGAGCAGCATCACGACGCCGTCGCGCCTGGCGCCGAGCGACTGCGTCAGGCCGGCCTCGTACCAGGTCCACAGTCCGGCGTCGCGGACCACCCCGCGCCGCAGCGTGATCCGTCCCCAGGAGTGCCGCAGCGGCAGCTGGTGGACGTGGTCGTTGACGCCCCCTTCCGGGTAGGGGGTGACCTCCAGCTCGGCGCCGAGCCCGGTCACCTCCTGGAAGGCGCCGGCCGCCAGCAGCGGGACCAGCTGGGCCTGCGCGGGCGGCAGGTAGGCGTCGCCGGGGTCGAGGGTGATGACGAAGCGGTAGGCGGGCAGCGGGTCCTCGAACATGGTCATGCCTCGATCACCTCCAGCCGGCCCTCTTGGCCGAGCAGCAGCCGCAGCCGGATGAACTCCATCGGGACCGCCGGGGCGACCCCGATCTCGCAGACCACCAGGCCCGGGTCCTGCTCTGGCGGGTTGTTGGTGTCGTCGCAGCGGACGGTGAACGCCTCGGCCGGGCGGTCGCCCTTGAGGGCACCCGCCCGGAACGCCTCCAGCAGCACCGAGGTCACCGCCCGCACCAGGGTCAGGCGCAGCTCGGGGCCGTTGAGGTCGAAGACCAGCGGCGCGGCGACGGCGCGGGCCGCCCTCACCAGCCGGTGGACGAGCCGGCGGTGCGCAACGAACCGACCAGTGGCGCCGAGGTCCAGGGTGCGCCCGCCCCACACCTGCAGGCCCCGTCCTGGCGCGCAGCGCAGCAGGTTCACGCCCGCCTGGTAGACGGCCAGCTCCTCGGCCTCGTCGAAAGTCTGCTCCAGGTCGACCGCGTCGAGCACCACGGCGTTCGCCGGCGTGTGGTGCGCGCCGCGTTCGCGGTCCAGCCGGCTGATCACCCCGGCGACGTGCCCGCAGGCCGGGACGGTGCGCAAGGGCGTCGCGGCCGTGCCGAGCGGGTCCCGGACACGCAGCGGCGGGTGGTAGGCCGCCGCCGCGCGCAGCCGGGTCGGGTCACCCGGACGGAACGCGTTGGCCCAGTCGACCGCCTGGTCGGCCGCCAGCCGCTCGGGCGGCACGTCGAGCACGACGAGGCGGTCGAGCGCCGCGGCGGCGACCTCGAGCAGGGCGGTCACGACCGGCTCCCCCTGCCCGGCCGGCAGGTCGCCGTTGAGGTCGGGGGCGGCGACGATGGCGATCTCCGGCTGGTCGCCGAGGCGCTCGACCCCCTCCAGGTAGGCGTCCACGCCGGGCGGGCCGTCGCCGTCGCCGCCGCCGCCGAGCGTGATCGTCCGCCTGGCACCGACCGGGCCGGGCCCCGCCGGCGCCGCGCCGCCCTGGAGCGGCGCGGCCGCCGCCTGGAAGCGGACGAGCTGCGACACCTCGAGCCGCCCCGCGAGCGCTGCCGCCGGCAGGCCGCGGAACGCCTCCACTGGCTCGCCGGGAACCGAGACCCGCACGTCGACCTCTGGCGCCCCGGCCAGGCTGGTCGCCCGGTAGTCGAGCCGCACGGTGGCGCCGTTGGCCCAGGCGCCGGGGCTGGTCGCCGTCACCCGGAAGGCCGGCGCCGCGAACCCGGCGAGGTCGCCCACCGTCCACAGCGCATCGGCGGTGGTCGCGGCCGGCCCGCTGACCCTGACCACCCAGGCGACCTGGCCGCCGTTCTCGAAATACCCACGCACGGCGTAGCCGGTGCTGGAGCCCGGGTCCAGCCCGCCGAAGCGTCGCTGCAGGTCCGGCAGGCCGTCGACGCGCAGCGCCTCGCCGACCGCGCCGCGCCGGGTGCGGCCGATGAACCCGGCGATGTCGGAGCGCAGCGGCGTCGGCGCGGTGGGGCGCGGGACGACCTCGACGGTCAGCCCTGGCAGCGTGGTGGGCGCGGACACCGGTCAGGCGTCGATCAGGTTGAGCTCGCAGCAGATCACGAGCGTCTCGATGGCGATCTCGTTGTTCCCGGCGTGCAGCGCCGGCCCGGTGTACTTGCACGGCCAGGCACGGCTGAAGTTCCAGCGCATCACCTCGTTGCGGTTCTCGTCCAGCAGCATGATCGACCCGGCGGTGCGCCGCACCTTGCCGTTCAGCGCCTCGACGATCCAGTTCCAGAAGCCGACATGGCCGGTGACGCCGCGCTTGAGGGTGATGTCGGTGAACTTCTTCAGGCCGGGGATCTTGCGCTGGGTGATGTCCTCGCTCCCGTTGCGGTACAGGATCGGCGGGACCTCGACCTCCAATCCGGAGACCTCGCTGAAGGATCCGCTCACCGCCACGCCGTCGTCGCTGACGGTGGTGATGATCACTCGGAAGTTGTAGCCGGCATACGGGTCGTCCCTGACGACGGTCGGCATCTGTGAGTCCTCCTCGGCGTGCGCGCGCTCAGGTCTGCTGGTCGGTCAGCGTCTTCTGCTCGACCCGGATGATCACGAACTCTGCCGGGAACACCGGGGCGATCCCGACCACGCAGATGAGACGCCCGTTGGCGATGTCGTCCCGGCTCATGGTGGTGTGGTCGCAGTGGACGAAGAACGCCTCGTCGGCGGTGGTGCCGGCGAGTGCGCCCGTGCGCCAGATGGTCGTCAGGAAGTTGGTGATCGTCTGCCGCACCAGCGCCCACAGCGGCTCGTCGTTCGGCTCGAAGACCACCCACTGCAGGCCCTCGTCGAGAGACTCCTCGACCTGGATGAACAGTCGCCGGACGTTGACGTACTTCCAGGTCGTGTCCGACGACAGCGTCCGCGCGCCCCATACCCTCTGGCCGAACTCTGGGAAGAAGCGCAGCGCGTTGATGCCCCTTGGGTTCAGCAGGTCCTGCTCGCGCTTGGTGATGTCCTGGGCGAGGCCGCCGGTCTGGCCGGTCCGGGGCCGGATCCCGCGGATCACCACGTTGGCGGGCGCCTTGTGCACGCCCCGCTCCACGTCCACCCGCGCGTAGACGCCGGCCATGTGCCCGGAGGGTGGCACCTGCACGTCCCTGTCGGCGGCGACGTCCCTGACGACGAGCCACGGCTGGTACAGGGCGGCGTACTTGGTGTCGAACCTGTCGCGGAACGTCCGGACGTCCTCGATGCCGAGGCGGTCCCGAGGGTCGAGGATGGCGAAGCGGTCCTTCAGGAACTCGCAGTGCTGGATCAGGCTGGACTGGACCGTGCCCGACCACACGCCGGGGACGGCGCAGATCGCCACCTCGTCGATGTCCTCGAGCGCCTGGATCCCGGTGCGGTTCCCGCTGCCACCGTCCACGCCGACGAAGTCGCCGGTGTGCAGCGAGTCGTAGTTGTCGGCGCCACCACCGAGGGTCAGCCAGACGCCGGTGCCCACGACGCTCGGCGAGGTCGGCAGCAGCAGGTTGCCCGGGTCGGCCAGATCGGACGGCTGCGCGACGGCGACCAGCTGCGACCGCCCGTTGATCCTCGTCAGGCCGGTCTGGTCGTCCTGGGTCAGCCGCAGGTTGGTGAACTGCTCGTCGGTCGTCCTGCCACGCTCGTCGGTGTAGCTGACCGACACCTGCAACTCGACCAGCCGGAGCTTGTGCGTCTCGAAGTAGTCCGCGTTCGCGTTGGTGGTGAAGGTGACCACGTCGCCCACGACGCTCTGCACCCGCAGCGTCTGCTTGGTGGTGCCGGTGTCGAGCTCGACGATCGCGCCGGGGTACAGCCGCGCGGCCCCGCCGACCCGCAGTGTCGTGCCCGGGGCGGTGGTGGCCCTCCGCACCCGTTGGACCGCCAGCGGCGGATCCCACGGCCGGTGCGTGTGAGGGGCGTGCAGCGTGAGCTCGACCTGGTCGTTGTGGCCGGCCACCGGCCCGATGCTGTCCACCTGGAAGGTTCGCGGGCCGATCTGGACGAAGAACCCGCCGGGAGGCACCGCCGGCGGCCCGACCGCGAGCCCCGGGACCGCGAGGACGTTGACCGTGGCGCTGTCTTGGGCCGCATGCGCGGCGACCTGCGTCCGGAACGGGTCGCCCTCGTTCGGGTCGGCGAGGAGGCTCAGCGTGCTCACGACCGGCCGCACCAGCACCCGGATCGCGTCCCCCCACGCGCCGGGCGCGGAGGCGATGACCTGCAGGGTGAGCGGCGCGGCCGGGGCCTTCACCTGGACCAGGTCGCGCCCGGCCCGGAGCGGGTGCGCCAGCGGGTTGTTCAACGTGATCCTGCCCGTGAGGGCGTCGTAGGCGTCGACGCCGACCGGCTGCGTGGCCTGGCTGGCGGGGTCGCGGTACAGGATCGTGACCTGCGAGCCGTTCTGGATGCCGACCAGGTGCTCCAGCGCGATCTCGGTGTCGCCCTGCTTGGCGTTGCTCGTGACGGCGCTGACCAGGCCTCCCTGGAAGTCGCCGCTCGAAGCGCCGGCGTCATGGGCGGCGACCCGCTTCACATAGAGCCGCTGCCCACCGTTGTCGAAGAACCCCTGCACGGCGTACGGGAACAGCCACCAGCGGCCGCCCTCGTCCGGGTCGTCGGCCCATCTGGTGAGCAGGACCGAGCCCGCCAGGGGCTCGGGAAGAAACCCCCCGAAGGTGCGCTGGAACTCCCCGAAGCTGGTGATGAGCGTCGGCTTCCCGGTGGTCGGCCCGCGGGCCGTGACCCCCACCATCCCGGTCGTGCTCGTGCTCACCGCCTGGATGGGGTGCGGGCCGGCGTCGAGTTCCTCGACATAGACGCCTGGGCTCAGGTACTCGGGCATGGCAGCTCCTTGGTCACCCGATCTGGATGCGGTGGCTCTGGTCCAGCGCGGCGGGCAGGCGGACGCTGATCGTGCCGCTGCGGGGTGGCTGGCTGCGCCGGTCAGTCGCGCCCACGACCGTGTCGGCGTCAAGGGCGGCCCACCGCAGCGGCAGCGCGAACGCGCCCGACCCGTCGGTCACCGTCCGCTCGAGCGGCAGCGGCGACGCCGGGGGCGTGCTCGGCGATCGCACCAGCGCGTTGGCGACCGGGACGCCCGCCGGCGAGACCACCGTCCCGTACAGCGTCGGAACGTCGCCGGGGAGGCGGTGGCCCAGCGACGGCGCCAGCTCGACCACTGCCAGCGTGGCGCGCTGGGCGGGCGGGTGAGTGTTGTCGTACGGAAAGGCGTCGAACTCCTCGCCGTCGCGCTCCACCAGGTACAACGGGATGTAGGTGTCAGCCTCGAAGCGCGCGCGGTAGCGCCGCGCAGGCGCGGCGAGCGGCTGGCGGCTGCGGCCGAGCCCCGGGTAGGCGACCGCACCGCTCGGCGTCACCACGGCCTCGATCCCGGTGGCCGTCCAGCTGCCGCCGTCCGCCAGGTCGAGAGTGACCCGCAACCGCTCGACCGGCGGGCCGCCGCTGAAGACGTCGACCGGCCGGAACCAGGCCGGGCTGTACGTCACCGACCGCTCCTCGGGCAGGATCCGCCATCTCATGGCGGCGTCGGCCCGGGGTCGGGGATCGCCGCGTCGAGCGTGCGGGCCCGAACCGGCTCGGTGCGATGACGCGTCAGCGCGTCCAGGTTGACGACCCTGACCTCGTAGTTGAGCGACAACCGATAGGGCTTTTGGAACGCCCACCACACTCTGGTCCGCTCCTCCAGCGTCAGCTGGGCCAGAGTCAGCTTGAGGGTGTCACGGCTGCCGCGAAGCCCACCGAGGAGCTGGAGCCCGTCGAGGATCGCGTCGTCGTAGAGCACCTGCATCGCGCGCCCGACCATGCGCTGCACGGTGGCCTGGTCGCCACCCCATGGCGTCAGCAGGTAGCGCAGCAGCAGGGCCATCGGAGGCTTGCGGGTGACGATCGTCTCCCCGTTCGACTCCCGCACGGGGGGGCGGTTGCGTGAGGTCGGATCCTCGAGGATCTCGTAGAGCGTGACGGTGAGCACCAGCCCGCTGGGGTCCGCACCCGCCAGGTCGTTCAGCTCCGTCCGCGCGGGCGGCACGAGCCGGCTGAGCTCCCCGTCGAGCACCGCGACCAGGGCTGCCGAGACGTCGCCGACGACACCGAAGTCCGCCACACCGATCCTCTTCGCTCGAGCCAGAACCTGCTTCCGGCCGAGCATGAGCCCAGGGCATCACCCGGGCGTGACGCGGCCATGGCGCCGGTGTCACCGCCGTGTCACCAGACCCATACCGTTATGGACGGGATACGTGCGACAGGAGGATTGAGGGTATTCACGAAGCATGCGCTCTGCTACGGTCACACGCGGAGGAGGTTCGGGCGCCAAATGGCCCGGATTGCGGCTGCGGGGGGGACGGAATGGATCGCCGCGTTCTGGTGCGTCCCCAGACGGAGCCAGCCGCGACGGCCGGCGGACCGGAGACGTTCCGGCTCACCCTCATCGGCGGGTTCATGCTGACCTGCCGTGCGCAGGTCGTCACGCTACCCCTCGGCGCCCAGCGGCTGCTCACATTCCTCGCGCTGCACTCGCACCCGCTGCGGCGCTCGTACGTGGCCGGGAGCCTCTGGCCCGACAGCAGCGAAGCCCGCTCGTCCGCCTGCCTGCGGTCAGCCCTCTGGCGCCTGCGCTGCCCGGGAGTCCTGCTGGTGCATGCGAGCAGCAACCACCTGCGCCTCGCGGATGGGGTAGCGGTCGACACGCGGGAGATCGCCTCCAGAGTCCGCCGGCTCATGGACGAGTCGGCCTCCTGCCTTGCGGAGGACCTGGATCCCGCCCCGCTGACAGGGGAACTCCTGCCCGACTGGAACGCGGACGACTGGATCCTGGTCGAACGCGAGCGGTTGCGGCAGCTCAGCCTCCACGGGCTCGACGCCATCTGCACGCGTCTCCTGGCCCTTCACCGATACTGTGAGGCGGTCGAGGCCGGCCTTGCCGCGGTGCGCAGCGAACCGCTTCGCGAGAGCGCCCACCGCATGCTCATCGCGGTCCATCTTGCTGAGGGCAACTACAACGAGGCCCTACGCCAGTTCCGCTGGTACGAGCGGATCCTTCACGACGAGCTCAGCCTTGCGCCCTCCGCCCAGATCACGGCGCTCGTCGGCGACCTGCTGGCTGCGGTGTGAGGTCTCGGAGCGCAGATCGCTCGGCCAGCGCAACGGCGCCATCACGGCGCGGTGACGCGCGCGGCTCATAGTCCTCGCGGCATGTCCCGGATCGTGGAGCGGAGCGGGGTGCTCGTGGTGCGCGCCTGGATCGAGGGCGCCGGCCCGAGTGGCCTGCGCGCGCGCATCACCCAATCCCGCGACGTCACTGGTGGACAGCAAATCGAGATGACTGCGGCGACCGTCGACCAGATCCTGGCAATCGTCCGCGAATGGCTCCAGTCCCTGATGGAATCAGAGCACAGCGATTGACGAAGGGGAGGATCGCAGGCCGGCATCAACTCGAAGCATAGGCCTCCAAGGCGCCGCATCGAGGATGCGCGCAGCACGCTCCGAGCGAGTTAGGCGAAGGGAGGTGAGCACATGCAGTCCTTGCAAGTCCTCACGCTTGTCGTTGCGGGCTTGTCGCTCATCGTCGCAATCGGCTCGCTGCTCCTCGTCTATTCGACGAGGAGGGCGGTCGTGCATTGCGGGAGCAGCCGGATCCAGCCCCATCACGACGCGACGATGCAACCGCGCCACGGGGACCGGGCAGAGCAGAGGAAGGACCTTGACGTTCTCCGCCTGCAGCACGCCCTCTGGATTGTCCTGGCAGGCATCGTGACCGTCTTCGTTGCCTTCATCGTGGTCCTCTTCCGGCTCAGCTACGACAGGACAACCCTGGGGACGTTGTTTGGCAGGGTAACCGCTGCCGTGGGCACGCTTGTCGGACTTATCGCAGGGCACGCCGCAGGGTCAGCAGGAAGAGACCGCACCGAGGAGCGCAATAGACAGGCACTGGAGGAAAGGAACCACGAGGTGTGACGATCGAGGTTGGCCAGTCGTAGGCGACAGCATCCGGCGCAGACAGTGGCTTGCCCACCATCCAGGCCGAACCCTCCTACCCTAAGTTCGAACTGGTGTTCGAGTAGCCCCGACCGGATTCGAACCGGCTGGGGTGCCAGGACTCGAACCTAGACTAACGGGGCCAGAACCCGTCGGGCTGCCAATTACCCCACACCCCACTGGACCCTCGGGGCCGCAACCATCGGGACCTGGCTGGATGCCTGATCGTCTGGCCGCCCTTGGGCTCGCGCATGATAGCGGTTGAAGGCCCGGTGGCTCAACCAGCGTGCCACCATGGTGCCCGCAATGTCTACCGGCCCAAGGCGCTCGCCCGCTCCAGGCGCGCCAGCGAGCGCTCGCGCCCAAGCAGCTCCATGGATTCGAACAGCGGCGGGCTGACCAGCCGGCCGGTGATGGCGAGCCGGATCGGCTGGAACGCCTTGCGGGGCTTCAGCTCCTGCTCGTCGGCGAGCTCGCGGAGCACCCGCTCGATCGCCTCGGCGGTCCACGGCTCGAGCGGCCGCAGGACCTTGACGGCGGCGTCCAGGAAGCTCCGCGCCTCCTCGGTCAGGACCTGGGCCGCCTCCTGCGGATCGGGCTCGACGCGCTCGGTGAGCAGGAAACCGAGCATGTCCGGCGCCTGGTCCAGCCGGGTGATGCGCTCGGCGATCAGCGGCGCCGCCCGCGTGAGCAGCGCGACGTCGGGCTCGGCGTGCCCGGCCGCGATCATGAACGGCACCAGCCTGTCGGCCAGGTCGGCCGGCTCCAGCCTGCGGATGTACCAGCCGTTCATCGCAGCGAGCTTGGCGTCGTCGAACATTGCGGGATTGCGCGAGACGCGCTCCAGGGAAAAGACCTGCTCCAGCTCCCCCAGGGTGAAGTGCTCGGTGGTCTCGTCGTAGCCCCAGCCGAGCAGGGCGAGGTAGTTCACCATCGCCTCGGGCAGGTACCCCTGGGCACGGTAGTCCTCGATCGCGACCTGGTGTCGCCGCTTGGAGAGCTTCTTCCGGTCCTCGCCGACCAGCAGCGGCAAGTGGGCGAACACCGGCGGTTCGGCGCGCCCGAGTGCCTCGAAGACGTGCACCTGCCTCGGGGTCGCGGGCAGCAGGTCCTCACCGCGGATGACGTGCGAGATGCCCATGTCGAGGTCGTCGTAGACCACCGCGAACATGTACGTGGGCATCCCGCCCGGACGCATCAGCACGAAATCGGTGAGCGTCGAGTTCTGGAAGACGATCTCGCCGCGGATCAAGTCGTGGACGACGGTCTCGCCCTCGTCGGGCATGCGGAACCGAACAGCCGCCTTGCGGCCCTCGGCCTCATACGCCTTGAGCTGGGGCGACGTCAGGTTGCGGCAGAAGCCGTCATAGCCCGGCGGCAGGTCCCTGGCGGCGGCCTCCTTCCGGCGCTGGACCTCCTCCGCCGTGCAGTAGCAGGGGTAGGCCTGGCCGTGGGCGATCAGCGCGTTGACCGCGGTGTGATAGCGATCGAGGCGCTCGGACTGGCGGTAGGGGCCGTGCGGCCCGCCGACCCCGTAGCCCTCGTCCCAGTGGAGGCCGAGCCAGGCGAGCGTCTCGGCGATTTCGTCGGCCCCGCCCTCGACGTTGCGAGCGACGTCGGTGTCCTCGATACGCAGCACAAAGGAGCCCCCGTGGCGGCGCGCGAAGAGGTAGCTGTAAAGAGCGGTCCGCGCTGTGCCGACGTGCAAGTAGCCGGTCGGGCTGGGCGCAAACCGGGTTCGGACTGGACTGAGATGGCTGCTCATTGCTGTGGATGCTAGCAGCCGGCTGAAGGCGAAGCCTGCCCACCCTGGTCGGCGGCATTGCCCCCGTAGGGAGGAGGCCCTGTGCTCGAAAATCTCAGCCATCCGCCGCTCAGGATCGCGATCGTCGCGCCCCCGTGGTTCCCGATTCCTCCAGGCGGATACGGCGGGATCGAGTCAATGGTGCACACCCTGGTCGAAGGCCTCGCCACTCGCGGCCACGAGATCGTCCTGGTAGGAGCCGGGAAGCCCCACCGCAGTGCGAAGTTCCTGCAAACCTATGACGAGCCTCCGCTCGAGCGCATGGGCGAGGCGTTCCCCGAAGTGGTCCACGCGCTGGCGGCAGCGGACCACCTGGCAGACCTCGACGTCGACGTGGTGCACGACCACTCGCTGGCCGGCCCCCTGACCTCGGGCTGGAGGATCCAGCCCACGGTGGTCACGGCGCACGGCCCGATCGCCGGCGAAATGGCCATCTGCTACCGCGTGCTCTCGCGCTACACCGGCCTGGTGGCCATTTCCGACGGGCAGCGCGCCAAGGGACCCGACCTGGCCTGGGAGGGCCGCGTCTACAACGCCATCCCGGTGGACGAGTACCCGTTCCAGGAGAAGAAGGAGGACTTCTGCCTGTTCCTCGGGCGGATCAGCCCCGAGAAATCTCCTGACCTGGCGATCAAGGCGGCGCGCGAGGCCGGCTACCCGATCGTGGTCGCCGCCAAGTGCAACGAGCCCCCCGAGAAGCGCTACTTCGAAGAGCGCGTGCGCCCCCTGCTGGGCCCCGACGCCGAATGGTTCGGCGAGGCCAACACCGAGCAGAAGAAGGACCTGCTGGCACGCGCCCGCTGCCTGGTCTTCCCGATCCAGTGGGACGAGCCGTTCGGGATCGTGATGGTCGAGGCGATGGCCTGCGGCACCCCGGTGGTGGCGTTGGACCGCGGCTCGGTGCCGGAGGTGGTGGTCGACGGCGTGACCGGCTTCATCTGCCACGAGGCGGACGATCTGCCGGACGCGATCCGGCGGGTCGACGAGCTGGACGCGAAGGCGTGCCGGCGGCGCGTGTTCGACTGCTTCGACGTGGCGGACATGGTCGAGGGCTACGAGACCATCTACCGCAGGATGCTCGAGCAGACCGGCAGCGGCGGACCCGCTTGAGCAGAACCTGACCAGGGCCTCTGCTGAGGCTCCCAGCCTGTGCACGCCGGCTCGGTGACTGTCGGGCCGGCGTGCGATCATGCGCGTGGCGAGAAGGCGTGACCCAAGGAGTGGGGAGATGGCTGAGCGGCTCACGGTCTCCAGCGGCGACATCCTGGTCCTGGTCGGCACGACCAAGGGCGCGTTCCTGTTCAGGACCGACCCGGAGCTGCGGCGAACCGAGGTGAGCGGCCCGCACTTCCCTGGCGAGGCGATCTACGCGCTGGCCTACGACGGCAGGGCCGGACGGCAGCGGGTGCTGGCCGGCACCGAGAGCAGCCACTGGGGCTCGGTGGTGCGCCATACCGACGATCTCGGCGCGACCTGGACCGATCCGGCCGAGGGCAACGTGCGCTTCCCGGCCGACGCCGGGGCGGCCCTCACCCGCGTCTGGCAGCTCACGCCCGCCGACGACGAGCATCCCGAGGTGGTCTACGCCGGGGTCGAGCCGGCGGCGCTGTTCCGCTCCGGCGATGGCGGTGAGACGTACGAGCTGGTCCGGGGCCTGTGGGACCATCCGCACCGGACGCGGTGGGAGCCGGGCGGCGGCGGGTTGTGCCTGCACACCGTGCTGGTGGATCCCGACGATCCCGATCGGATCTGGGTGGCCATCTCGACCGGGGGCGTCTACCACTCCGAGGACGGCGGCAAGTCCTGGCGCACACGGCACCAGGGGGTCCGGGCGCAGTTCCTCCCCGACCCGCATCCCGAGTTCGGCCAGTGCGTCCACAAGGTCGCCCCGGCAGCGGGCCGGCCGCAGCGCATGTACCTGCAGAACCACTGGGGCCTGTACCGCACCGACGACGCCGGGGAGCAGTGGGTCGACATCGCCAACGGCGTGCCGAGCGACTTCGGGTTCCCGATGGTCGCGCACCCTTCGGACCCGGACACGGCCTGGTGCATCCCGCTGACCTCGGACGGGTTCCGCTGCACCGCCGAGGGTCGGGCTCGGGTGTTCCGAACACGCGACGCGGGCGACTCGTGGGAGCCGCTGACCGGCGGCCTGCCGCAGGAGTGGGCCTTCCTGACGGTGCTGCGGGACGGGTTCGGCAACGACGGCGGCGACCCGGTCGGCCTGTACTTCGGGACCAGGACCGGCGAGCTGTTCGGCAGCGCGGACGAGGGCGATTCCTGGAAACTGCTGGCCGAGTGGCTCCCGCCGATCATGTGCGTCAAGGCGGCGACCGTTCGCTGACGGCCATGCTGGTCCATCTGCACCTTCCAGGGGCGCTGCGGCAGTACGCCGACGGGGCGGGGCGGCTCGACCTGCGCCCTGGCGGCGCCACCGTGGCCGGACTGCTGGAGGCGCTGGGCGGGACCTGCCCGGGCGTGCACCATCGGGTCGTCGACGAGCTGGGCAGCCTGCGCCCGCACGTCAACGTCTTCGTCAACGGCGAGAACATCCGATACCTCGCCGGCCTGGCGACCTCGCTCCGCGAGGGCGACGAGGTCTGGCTCCTCCCGGCGGTCTCCGGCGGCTCCGGCGGGTCGGGCGGACCCGGCGCCTGACCCGCTGGCCAGCGGCGGGCCGGGCGGGGCCGGGCGGGCCCCGGGGGCTCAGACCGGCTCGGCGATCACCGGGTTGCGCAGGACGCCGATGCCCTCGATCTCGACCTCGACCCGGTCGCCGACGGCCATCGGGCCGACCCCGTCAGGCGTGCCGGTGAGTAGCACGTCGCCGGGTAGCAGGGTCATCACCGAGGAGACGAAGGCGATCAGGCTGGCGACCCCCCGCTCCAGCCGTGAGGTGCGGCTGGACTGGCGGGCCTCGCCGTTGACCAGTGTGCGCAGGGCCAGGTCGCTGGAGTCCAGGTCGGTCTCGATCCAGGGGCCGAGCGGGCAGAAGCTGTCGAAGCTCTTGGCCCTGGTCCACTGGCCGTCGATCTTCTGGAGGTCGCGGGCGGTCACGTCGTTGGCGCAGGTGAAGCCGAGCACGGCCTGCATGGCGCTGTCCTCATCCACCCGCCGGGTGAGCTTGCCGATGATGGCGGCCAGCTCGCCCTCGTAGTCGATCCGGTCGATCCCCGATGGATAGACGATCGGGTCGCCTTGGCCGATCACCGCGGTGGAGGGCTTCAGGAAGATCACCGGCTCGGCCGCGACCTCGCCACCCATCTCGCGGGCGTGCTCCGCGTAGTTGCGGCCGACCGCGACGATCTTGGTCGGCAGCACCGGCGCGAGCAGGCGCACCTCGCCGACCGGCAGGCGCGTGCCGGTGTACTGGAACGGCCCGAAGGGGTGCGGGCCGATGGCCGCGACGGTGCCGTCCTCGAGCACACCGAAGCCGACCTCGCGGCCGTGACGGTAGCGGCAGATTCGCATGACCCCTCCGTTGTCGTTGGCTGCCTCGCATTCTTGCAGGCTTGCCGCACCGCTCACGCTCGCAGCAGCAGCGCCTCCAGGGTCAGACCGGTGCCGAAGCCGAGCGTGACGAGCCATTGCCCTGGGCGCACCTCGCCCGAGCCGACCAGCGACTCGAGGATGAACAGCACGGTCGCCGACGAGCGGTTGCCGCCGTCGGCGAGCACCTCCCGTGAGGGCGCGAGCTGGGCGTCGGAGAGGCGGAGGCGGCGCTGCACGCGGTCGAGGATCTCCGGGCCGCCGGGGTGCACGGCCCAGTGGGCGACGTCGCCGAGGGCCAGTCCGTGCGGTACGAGCAAGTGCTCCACCAGCGCACCGAGACCTCGGTCGACCAGTGCGGGCACCCGCGGCGACAGCGACATGTGGAAGCCGTCGTCGCCGATGAGCCAGCCCATGCGGTCCTGGCTCGCCGGCAGCGTGGCGGTCCGCGCCGCCACGATCTCCAGCCCCGCGGGCCCCGGCGCCCCGGACCCGGGGGCGATCAGGGCGGCGGCGGCGCCGTCGCCGAAGAGGGCCTGCGAGACCGCTTCCTGGCGGCTGGTGGCGGGCTGGAGGTGCAGGCTGCACAGCTCGACGCTGACGACCAGGGCGTGCTGGCCGGAGGCGGCCACCAGCGCGGCGGCGGTCCGGATGGCGGGCAGGGCGGCGTAGCAACCCATGTGCCCGAGGGCCAGTCGCCGCGTCCCCTGGCCGAGGCCGAGGTCGCTTGCCAGATGGACATCCAGGCCTGGGCCGGCGTAGCCCGTGCAGGAGACGACCACGAGATCGCCGATCCGGGCGGCGCGGTCGGAGCCGGCGCGATCCAGCGCCCGCCTGGCCGCCGCCGCCCCGAGCTGCCGCGCGGCCGGGGCGAACGCCCGCATCCGCTCGGCGGTGCCAGGCTGGTCGGCGTAGAACGCGTGGACGTCGATCACGGCGGCGCGCCGCTCGACCCCGCTGGCCTCGAAGACCTCTGCCCAGTCCGGCTCCCATCCTGGGAGCCTGCCGAAGAAGCTGTCGACGATCTCGTCCTGCTTGTAAACCCGTTCTGGCATCGCGGTGCCCAGTGCCTGGAGCCGCGCGGTCACGGATGCACCCCTTCCTCGCCGGGGCCGGTCTTGCGGTAGTGCCCGAGATACGAGGCGCGCCGGTCGGAGCCGATGCGGAACTCGGGTAGGTCGATCCTGCGACGCAGCAGGCCGCGAGCGATGTCGGTGGGCCCCACCGCAGGCGCCAGACCGGCGGTGGCGACCGGCACCAGCCCGGCGCCACGGAGCAGCACGTCCAGCTCGCCGGGGCGGATCAGCAGCCGCCAGTCGTGCGTGCCGCGGGGCAGCAGCCCGAGCAGGCGCTCGGCCCCCCACAGTGTGGTGAACCAGGCCCACACGGTCCGGTTGATGGTGTCGAAGGCGAGGCTGCCGCCCGGCGCGAGCACGCGGGCCAGCTCGCGGACCACGGTGGGCAGGTCGGGCACGTGCTCCAGCACGTCAGCGGCGATCACCGCGTCGAACGCGCCGTCCGCGTACGGCAGTCGCTCCAGGCGCCCCGCGGAGGCGTGGAACCTCCCGCCCGCGACCACTCCGCCGCCGCCCCCGGCCGCGCCGCCCCCGGCGCCCGACGGCGCCGGGTCAACCGCGGCCCGCACCGCCCGGCGGGCGACCTGAAGGCTGCGCGGCGACTGGTCGAGACCGACCACGATGGCGCCGGCCTCGGCGAGGCCCTTGGCCACCAGGCCGCCGCCGCAGCCGGCGTCCAGCACCAGCCGGCCGCGCAGGTCGCCGAGCGCGGCGCGGTAGAACCGCAGGCGGGGGCCGTTGATTGCGTGCAGGATCGCGGCGGGCCCGCGCGCGTCCCACCATTGCTGATCGTCGATCTCCTCGTAATAGTCGTTGTCGATGACGAGGCGGGCCGGCGGGATCGGTCGAGTGCGGTCCACGGCGCGGGGCAGGATGCTCACGGGCCGCCTCCGGCGCCAAGCTCCACGCGCCCGATCCACTGGAGGGTGGCGTCGTGCGACGGCGGCAGCAGCAGCCCGGCGTGGGCGTCGCGCAGCAGCCGCTCCAGCGGCGCGGTGCGCAGGTAGCCGCTGCCTCCAGCCGTACGCAGCGCGATCGTGCAGACGTCCAGCGCCGTCTGGCAGGTGAACAGCTTGGCCCCGGCCATGCGGCCGTAGTGGGCAGTCGGGTCCGGGTCCGGAGGCCGCGAGACCGCCGCGTACAGCGCGGCGCGGGCGGCGTCCAGGCGCATGCGCATCTCCCCCACCGCCTGGTGCACGCCTGGCAGCTCGGCAAGGGAGCGTCCGAGTCCCTCGTTCCGCCGCCCGGGGAGGGTCTCCACCACATACCGGTAGGCAGCTTCGGCCGCTCCCAGGAACACGCTCGCGAACGAGGGCCACGACCAGTGGGAGGCCAGCAGGAAGCTGGCGGCGACCCCGAAGCCCTGGTCGACCACGCACTCGGGCGGCACCTCCAGCTCGTCGACCGCGATGGCGTGGCTGCCGGTGGCGCGCATCCCCATGGCCCGCCAGTCGCCGAGCACCCGGATGCCGCGCTCCGGCTTGGGGACCAGGAAGGCGATCGGCTCGCGGCCGGCCTCGGTCTCCACGGCGGCGGACAGGAACAGGTGGGTCGCGCGCGGGAACCCGGTAAAGAAGCTCTTGACGCCCTGGAGGCGCCAGCCGCCGCCGTCCAACGGGACAGCGGTGGTCGCCTGGTACCACCAGTTGCCGCCGGACTCCGGCTCTGAGAAGCCGCCGGCGAGGATGGCCCCGTCGGAGACCACCTGCTTGAGGAACGGCTCGACGCGGTGGCGCAGCGTCTCGGCCAGGATGCCCACGCCGTGCAGGTGCATGTTGACCGCCAGCGCCGTCGCCGGCGAGCCCTCGGCCAGCCGGCTCTGCGCGGCCACCAGGTCAAGCGCGCCCGCGCCCATGCCGCCGAGGTCGGAGGGCACGGTGATGGCGGTGTAGCCGCTGGCGATCAGGTCGTCGAAGTCCTCGCCCGCGAACGCGTCCGCCTCGTCGAGTGCCGCCGCCCGGGCGGCGAGGGTGGGCGCGAGCCTGGCGGCGAGCTCGACGATCTCCGGCCGAGGCGCGGATCGGTCCTGCACTTCCATGGCGGCTCCTCGAGTCGAGCGGGGTGCCGACCGGCACGGCACCCCTGACCACACCGCTGGGCAAGGCATGACCCCGGACTTCATCTGTTAACCCGGGAACCCCGCAGCGGCTTCCCCCGTGGTTCGAGTCTACGGTCGGCACCCGAGCAGTGGAGAATTAGGATTAGGATCGCCCCTGATGCCCCACCCGCTGCTCGAGGTCCTGCTGGCCGCCGCCGATGGCCGGCCGCCGACGCCCGACGGCTCGGTCGAGCTGCTGCCTCCACCGCCCGGGCCGGTCCATGCGGTGCTGACTTTGACCGCGCACTCCTACGTGGCGGCGCCTGTCGAGCCCGAGCGGTTGCGGGCGCGCCTGCGTCCCCGCGCGACGAGCCGCTGTTCGCCCAGGTCACCCCGGGCAACGTCGCGTCCGTGCGGGCCCTGCTCGCGGCCGGCTACGCACCCGTCGCCAGCGAGGTGCTGCTGAGAGGCTCCCACGAGCCCGCCCGGTCGCGGCGCTAGGGGGCCTCGGTGGTGCCCTGCGGGGCGACCGACCCCGAGGGGAGCAGGGCGCCGCGGCCCACCAGCGCGGCGAGGAAGGCGGCCGCCATACAACCCCAGGAGACGACCAGGGTCCAGGCCACGCCGGGGCCTCCGACGAGCACTCCCGCCAGGGCGATGCCGGCGGCGGCGGTGACGTTGATGGCGGTGATGACCCAGGTCGCCGCCTCGGTCATGGTCCCGGCCGGCGCCAGCTCGGCGGCAAGCACATAGGCGCAGCTCTGCACCGGCGACAGCAGCAGGCCGACCGCCACCACCACCAGCCCGAGCAGCGGCAGTGGCCGGGCCAGCGGCAGCGCGGCCGAGACCAGCGCGAGCAGCGCGAGCATGCGCAGATAGCGCGAGCCCGCCTCCAGCCGCCAGGCCCGCCTGCCGTACCACAGGCCGCCCACCACGCCACCCGCCGACAGCAGGGCCAGGAGCACCCCGCCGAGCGACGCCGATCCAGCCTGCCTGGCCGCGGCGACCAGGGTGATGTCGATGATGCCGACGGCCGCGCCGAAACCGGTGAGGGAGATCACCAGGGTTCGGATGCCGCGCCCCGACATGGCGCCGGCCCAGCCGGCGCGCCCCTCCCCGACCGTCGGGATCCAGCCCTTCGAGACGGGGCTGGAGATGAAGGCGAGCGTCCCGACCACGGCGAGCGCGGCGACGGCCGCCAGCGCCGCCGCGGGAGCGAAGGCCGCGGCGAGCCCGCTGGCCAGTAGTGGCCCGAGCGTGAAGAGGACCCCCTCGACCACCGTGTCCAGCGCGAACGCCGTCTGGAGCCTGGGGCCGCCGCCGACCAGCGCGCTCCAGAGCACGCGCATCGAGGCCGCCAGCGGCGGGGCCGCCGCGCCCGCGACTCCGGACAGCAGCACCGCGGCCACCTCGCCCGCCCTCCCAGCGCTGGCCAGCAGGAGCACGCCGACGAATGCCGCCGCGTAGAGCAGCGACAGCGGCGGCAACGTGCGAGCCTGCCCGTAACGGTCCACCATCCGACCCCGCACCGGAGCGAACAGCCCGCTCGTCAGCGCGGTGGCCGCCGATGCCGCGCCGGCGACAGCGAACGACCCGGTTGCCGCCCGGACGAACAGAACCAGGGAGAGGGGTCCCATAGCGAAGGAGAGCCGTCCGAGCAGCGCCGCCCCGAACACCCGCAGAGCACGTGGCTCTTTGAGCACCTCTCGATACGAATAGGCCATTGGCTCAGCTCGTGTATGTTCGGTCCGATCAGGTGGTCCTCATCCTCATGGTCGAGAAGGTTGCTTTGCTTGACTTGCTTTGGGAGATGCCGCACGTTGGAAAGCGACGGTTTTTCCCGGATCCGGAACTAACCATCGACCCCCCGCCGCGGGTGCTGCCAGAAAGCGAAGGCCTCATTTATGCGTTCTCGAGAAGTGTCCCATTCGAGACGGCGAGGGGGTGAATTCATGAAGACCAACCGTACGCCGGGCGTCACGTGGGGATAAGCGGGGCGATGATGGTGAACGACGGCGCACCTCGGTCAGGCCGGGGTGCGCCGTTTACTAGGGTTGCCACCCTTGGATACTCGCGCCAAACTGGGGGGAAATGTCGAGTCGGCTCAAGTGGTACGTCGCCCTGGTGTGTGCGACGGCCATCGTCGTGCTGGCTGGCTATGTCACAAGAATTGACGCGAGCCGGCTAGGCGAAGCATGGCCAATTATCACGATATTTGGAGCACTGCTCGCAATTGGCGAATTTCTCCCAATTCCGATTCGACATCGTAATCAAACTAAATTGATCACAGTCACGAATACGTTCGCGCTGGCGATCGTGCCGGTGGCTGGTACAGCCCTCACGGTGCTCGTGTACGTGACCACCTCGGTCATCACCGACCTGATCCACCGCAAGTCGGCCGTGAAGGTCGCCTTCAACGCCGCGCAGTACGTGCTCTCGCTGGGAGCCGCCGGCGCGGTCTACACGGCGGCGGGCGGGACCTTCGGCGTCTCGTCCGG
>WNGR01000548.1_pt1 | contig 41536 bp, 33 predicted proteins | sample 5407581 | NCBI WGS metagenome assembly WNGR01 (sample SAMN13153383, study PRJNA577476) | soil metagenome | isolation source: 80 cm soil or saprolite under Garry oak tree replicate 2 | place: USA:California | collected 2016-06-15 | reverse complement strand
CGCGGCATTTGGAGAGCAGTTCAGTATTTGACTTCCATCCTCTCATGTGATAAAATTAGAACATGAATTCAATGTATTTTGTACACTAACATAGATTTTATTCGGTCAAATGTACGCATTTATCACATTATGCGATGAATATCAGGAGAACTAGGAGCGGGCTACTATGAGTATTATGCAGTTCACCCAGACAATACACATCATTCCTTCTGTGGTAGGCTCACGGAGCAAACTTGCAAAGCAACCGACTCTGCCAGGTTTAGAGCTAGAGGCTGAAAAAGCCCCTGTAGTGACGAACCGCCAGATCGCCGAGGTGCTTTCCAGTATCGCCAGTTTGTTGGAAAATCAAAATAGCAACCCATACCGCATTCAAGCGTATCGCAATGCGGCTCGAGGTGTGCTTGAGTTGACCGAGCAGGCAGCGGAGACCCTGGCGCGTGGAGAGGAATTACCGGTACCCGGCTTGGGACGGCGTTTACGAGCACGCATCAAGGAATTGGTGCAAACCGGAACGATGACTTTTTATAACGACCTCTTTATACAATCACTTCCACCGGCCGCGCGCAAATTGATGGCCCTTGACCATGTTGGTCCTCATACTGCCATCCGTCTCTACGAAGAACTGAATATCGATACCCCGGAGAAACTCTGGTGGGCTGCTCAAAACCAGCGCATTCGTGGCCTACCCGGCTTTGGAAAACGCAGTGAAGCACGGCTGCAGGAAGCAGCTGCTCGTGTACGCAAGAGCAGCAGCACGGTATCACTTGATGGTGCGGCCTGAGATCAACATAAGATAACACCCGGGAAAGAGAGAGGCATGCAAACATTGCCTCTCTCTTTTTGTGTCTATGACAATGCAAGCGTAGATTGGCTGGCTTAGATACACCCCTGGATATGGTAGAATTGAGTATGAAAGATTGTCAGAGTTGACGAGACATTCTATGATCTACTATTTTCCCAACCAGGAGGCTATTTATGTCCGAGCGTATTCCTCACCTTGACATTCCCGGAGCGAAATCGCGTGAATTGCTGGCACGGCGCAATGAGTTTGTGGCGCGCGGTGTTTCATCGACGATGAATGTGTTTGCTGCCAAAGCTGATGGCGCTATTATCGAAGATATAGATGGAAACCGCTACATCGACTTTGCCGGTGGCATTGGAGCCATGAATATTGGGCATGCTCGCCCAGAAGTAACGAAAGCCATTGCAGAGCAGGCCGCGAAATTCACGCATACATGCTTCAGCGTCATGATGTACGAACCATATGTTACTCTTGCTGAACGCATCGTGAAGCTGGCCCCTGGCGATTTCGCAAAGAAGGCGATTTTCTTTAATAGCGGCGCAGAGGCCGTTGAAAACGCTGTCAAAATTGCTCGTTACGCGACCGGACGCCCCGCCATCATCACGTTTGACAATGGCTATCATGGCCGTACATTGATGACCATGACCATGACCGCTAAAGTCAAGCCCTATAAGCATCGCTTCGGACCTTTCGCATCAGAGGTTTTCAGAACGCCGTTTCCCTACCCCTATCGCATGGGTATGTCACCGCAGGACGCTTCCGCTTTCTGTATCCAGGAACTAGAGCGCAAGTTTATCGGTGAAGTAGCGCCAGACCAGGTAGCGGCCGTCGTCATCGAACCAGTCCAGGGTGAGGGGGGATTTATGGTAGCCCCTCCGGGCTTCTTACGAGCAATCAAGGCTGTTTGTGAAAAACATGACATTCTCTTTATTGCCGACGAGATTCAGACCGGTTTTTGCCGCACAGGTGAAATGTTCGCGGTACAACATGACCAGGTCGTACCCGATCTGATGATTATTGCTAAATCGATGGGGGCAGGTATGCCAATCAGCGGTGTCGTTGGACGCGCCGATATCATGGATGTTCCGCCTCCAGGAACTCTTGGTGGAACCTATAGCGGGAATCCTGTTGCCTGCGCCGCGGCATTAGCGGTTCTTGACCTATATGAGCAAGAAGACTATGCAGCTCGTTCACGCGAGATAGGTCGAGCTGTCACAGAACGCTTCCTCAAGCTACAAGAGAAATACTCCCTAATAGGAGAAGTACGCGGCCTAGGCGGTATGGTTGCGATGGAACTTGTGAAGGACCGCATAACTAAAGAGCCAGACTCACACGCCGCAAGCGATGTGCTAGCAGCAGCACACCAGCGAGGACTGGTGCTCATTAAGGCAGGCATGTACGATAATGTCCTGCGCGTCCTGGTGCCGCTCTGCATAACCGACGAACAACTGAAGGAAGGTTTGGACATTTTTGAAGATGCTTTTGCCATTGTCGCCGAAGCAGCCATAGCAACAACATCTTCCGTCGGTTGATAACCATGGCTATATATTCCTTTCATGCTGCTGACGCGAAGCGCAGGCGCGCTGTAGAGTGCGGATGTATCCAGCACGTCGTCGTTGCAGCATGTCTTTCAATAAGCGACAGCGCTACGTCAGCTAGTCATGCATTACTATTCCCCACGCTCAACCAGCTCTATAAACCACTGTTCCAATTCATAGGTTCGCGGGCCGGGCACACCTTTACCAATCGTTATATCGTCGATCTGCACAACCGGCATAATTTCCTTGGAGGATGAGGTGATAAACGCCTCGTCGGCCTGGGCTAATTCCTCCAATAAAATTGGGCGCTCCTCAATAGGAAAGCGTCCCCTGGACAGTTTAAGGACCACGTCGCGCGTGATCCCCATCAAAATACCTTTCCCAGGCGTGACCAATGTATCCCCTCGGAAAATGAAAAAGTTACTACGTGTGGCCTCGAGCACGTGACCCTGCTTGTTGACAAAGAGTGCGTCCGTAGCATTTCGGCGTGCCGCTTCTTTTAAGGCTCGTATCGCTACAAGATAATTGGTGGTCTTTGCCTCCGGCGTTATCCGTTGAAATGCAGTCGTAATAAGCTTATACCCCTGTGCGAAACGCTGCATATCTCGTTCCGGCAGCTCAGAGATCAGCACAGCAAGCATTGGCTTCCCTATGGGCAGGATGCTATCTTCGCTCTCCCCACCAGTAACAAGTATACGAATGGCAGCGTGCTTGTATATATTCCGTCCAATTACATCGTAGATAATAGCCGTTACATGCTCCCACGACCAGGGAATCTCAAGTTCAATCAATTCTGCCGAGTGGTAGAGGCGGGTGAGATGCTGTTCCAGGTGAAATGGACGCCGATTATAGGTACGCAAAGCCTCAAAGGCGCTATAACCACGTAATACCGCGACATCATTGACAGATATCGTGGCTTCGTGAGGATGTACCCAATGTCCCCCAACATACCACCATGCTGCCTCGTCAATCATATCTTTCTCCTTTTTATTACCCATTGAGGATATCACAGTTTTGTGAACAAATCGAGAAAAGCAATGCTTTCATCTAACCTATCATCATTCAATCCGTATACATAATGTAGTCAAAAACAGCAATAGAGGCTACATAAATATAGCACGCACCATGCTTGATGGCCTTTTATACGACCAGGACGTCAATATTTGCATGGTTCGTGGTTTGAAAAAAGAAATACAGAGACAGAAGGAAAGGGATTATCATGGCAGAAACAGAGCCAAATGTAGAACAGAAGCAGGGGTTCGAGGAACTACAGGTAATGGGCGAACAACTACTTACGAAAGTGAAGGAGTTGGTCCATGAGGGCAATGTACGGCGTATCATCATCAAACAAGAAGGACATACCATTGTCGAGTTTCCATTAAGTGTTGGACTGGTTGGTGTTGTCTTTGCTCCCACGCTCGCCGCCGTCGGCGCTATTGGCGCATTGATCGCTCAGTGTTCGATCGAGGTTGTGCGTACAGAACGCCCGGCAGAGACTCCGAAGAGCACCGTTGAAGAAGTTACGCATGATGAGCCATCCGCCCCATAAAACGGTTACCTGCCTTTAGCATTCTCTTTTAGGGTCAAAGCCATCCTCGCTTTCTGGTGGCTTTGACCCCAATTATTTTACAGGGCAAATGTCGAGCACCCAATTCGTGTATAATAGGGAAGAAATCAAAGCACGAGGAGTTCACTATGCCCCAACCAACACCCGAGCAGATTGACGCTTTCGAAGCAACCCCATTCCAATAACGCATATTTTGTGAGGCCTACTGTTATGTCAAATAGGATATCTATTCTCTCGAAGCATTCTTCCAAAGATCGGCTGCAAGCGTATGCACTCCTCCTCCTCGGAGTAGTTTTCCTCATATTGGCCTGGTTGCTTCATCCGAGTACAAGGGATTACCCGGTCGGTGTGCTGTTGTTTGGCTTAGGGATGCTCTTAGCGGCTGTGATTAACCCATTTCGTCTGGTGTCAGCCAGTTTTCTCGTAACTTTCCTGGGAATAGCTGTCTTCCTGGCGTTCAAGCACCTCATACCTGGTAATCAGATTCTCTCTTCCTACATCCTCGCCATCGGACTTGCGCTTCTTGGCATCGCATTGATGGCCCGGCGAGATTATGTGAAAGCTGGAGCCGTGACACCCGGTTTACTGGTAATCATTGTGGGCATTCTCGAGTACCTCCTGGCAGCAGGGCTTACACCCTCCATTTTTATTCCCTTTATGCTTTCGCTCTGGCTGCCTGGTTTTGGCCTGCTAGCTCTTGGATTGGTTTACCTGTTAGCCACATTCCTCAAAACAAAGGACTAATGCGATGTCGCTCAGCGAGGAGCGCCGAGCAGTGCTCAGAGAGCAGTTGCGCTCTTTGCTGCCTATCTCAGCAGATGGTTCAATTCACCTGATCGCTCGTGCCTGGGCCGTGCGCGGTGTTCGCGAATAGTCCCTAACAGGTGAAGGGAACAAGCACCCCTGCGGTTTTAGCACAGGGAGTCTCAGAATCGGACAACGCCCAACATACGGCCCTTCACCAACGAGACACCTTTTCTTGCTCGCGTGAAAGACTTCAGGTCCATCGCCTTTATTGCTGTGACCTGCTCTCCTTCTTCGTTTTTCCAGGTTAGCAGCAGGTGGTCTTGCTCGCTGATGATCATCGTGAGCAACACACGTTCCTGTTCAGTAAGTTCCGTGGTCACGACACCCGCCGTTGCACGTCCCTTAGGGGGGAACTGGCTCAACGGTACTTTCTTGCCCAGTCCGCTCTCTGTAACCACCAGCAGGCTCAAGAAATTGCCGGTACTGGCCGCGAACTCACTATCCAGGTAGGAGGCACTCACAACCTGCGCATTTGGTCCAAACGCGATAGCGGTCACACCCTGACCAACGCGCCCCTGGGCGCGCAAAGCATCATCATTGAAACGCAAAGTCTGCGCGGTACTTGTTGTCACAAAGTATTCACCCTGTCCTCGAGAGAGCAATGCGGCAACAACCGTATCACCTTCAGCCAGTTTCATATCCTGCAAACCGTCAACGTCCGCCGTTTTATACTCGCTCAGTGGCGACTTCTTGACTTTCCCCATCTTGCTAAAGATGACCAGGTAACGATCCTCTTCGTAGGATTCGACAGGAAGCACCGTCACTACCTCTTCACCTGGAGCTAATTCCAACAATCTGCGAACAGGCTCACCTTTTGCTGAACGATTCCCTGTAGGAATGCGATGAGCTGCAATCTGGAATATGCGCCCATTTGACAAGACGCACAAGATGTAATCTTGCGAAGTGGCCCCAATGACCTGGCGCAGTTGCTCGTCTCCACGTACGGGCGTATAAACGGCTGCACCATTTTTTCCCCTTGGTACAAACGTTTCTGCCGGGAGAGCCTTGAGAGCACCAGCACGTGTGTAGGCAATGGTAAGTGGCTCTCGCTCGTGGAGGCTCGCCACTTCCTTGATGGGCTCATGGATCTGACCTTCTACATCAATGACCGTACGGCGCTCGTCGCCGAACTGCTTGACGAGTTGCTGCATTTCTTTCTTCAAGAGCTGGAGCATGGCATTGCGATCAGAGAGGAGGAGTTGTAATTCAGCGATACGCACCTGCAATTCCTCTTTTTCTTTAGCATATTTACTCGCGTCCAGCCGCGTCACCTGCGCCAGGGTCATCGAGGCAATGACTTCCGATTGGATAGGCGTGAGCTTATATGTCTTCTCGATCACCTGGCGAGCAACCGCCCGGTCTTCAGCCTGCTGGAATATCTTGACGATCTTATCTGCATGGGCGGATCCAATGATCAATCCCTCAACAACATGCAACCGTTCCCGCGCCTTACGCAGGTCAAACTGGGTTCGGCGCGTAAGCACATCCATCTGGTGAGCATTCCAGTAGTTGAGCAATTCGACTATCCCTACATGTTTAGGTTGCCGTGCAGCCTGCATCGTTTCACCGAAGAGAAATACCATTTGAAATGAAAGGGCAACCTGTAAATCCGTCTCGGCGAAAAGTTGCGAAAGCATCTGTGCGGCATCAGCATCCTTGCGCAGTTCCAGAACAATGCGCATGCCCTTCTCCGTATCGCTTTCGTCGCGCACGTCCGGCAAGAGCCCCTCCAGCCTTCGCGCATTAATTGCTTTTACAATAGAGGCTTTGACCTTATCTCTGCCAATTGGAGGAATCTGGGTAACAATGAGCGAGCGACTGCGAGGAGTATCTTCCAGTCGTACCTCCGCGCGCACGATGATACGTCCTTTGCCGGTGGCAAAGTAATCTTTAATGCCATCAATCCCTATGATGCGCCCTCCCTGGCAAAAATCCGGCCCCTGTATAAATGTCATAAGCTGCTCAACGCTCATAGTTGGTTGATCGAGCAGAGCAATACAGGCGCGCAGTACCTCAACGAGATTATGTGGTGGGATGTTGGTGGATAAGCCTACCGCTATACCACTTGATGGGTTGACGATAGGTGGAATACGGCCAGGCAGGTAATCGGGTTCCAACACCTTTGCATCCTGCTTATATGTGGGATGCTGGGGAACAGTCTCACGCTCCATATCGGCCATCAAAGCTTCAGCCAGGGGAGAGAGGCGCATTTCTGTATAGCGGTAGGCAGCAGGTGCATCGCCATCTTCACTGCCCATATTTCCCTGTCCCTCGATTAAAGGGTAGCGCAAAGTAAAAGGTTGAGCCATGCGTACTGCGGCATCATAGACAGAAGTGTCCCCATGTGGATGATAGTTACCAAGGATCAGTCCTACCACCTCCGCGCTTTTTACAGTCGGGCGGCTAGAGAGGTATCGAGCCTCTCGCATCCCAGCCAGGATACGCCTCTGTACAGGTTTTAAACCATCCCGCGCATCAGGAAGCGCACGATCAGTTACGACAGAGAGGCCATAGGTAGCGAAAGCCTGGGCCATGATCACAGAGAAATCCTCTTCGCGGATTGCTCCTGTTTCTACTGTAGTAGTATTTTCTGTTCCCCGAGCCATACATACTTCCTTGCATCCCTGCTGACGTAGGTAGAAGCGCTACAAGAGCGCAGTTGCAGGGATGGCTTGCAATAGACTACACATCCAATTCTTTTATCTTACGAGAGTGCTCAGCCAGGAAGACACGCCGGGCTTCCGCATTTTCATCTTCCATCAATTCCTTGACCAGGCGAGCTGCTAATACTCCATCCTCCATGGAGACGCGTTTCAGTGTGCGCCGCGCCGGGTCGAAGGTCGTATCACGCAATTCTTTCGGATTCATCTCGCCCAGACCTTTGAAGCGCTTGAATTCCAGCCCCTGAGCATCTATGTGGGTTTTCATAAATTGAAGGCGAGCATCGTCATCTAACAGCCAGAGCGTCTTGCCCTTATATTTGACCGAGTACAGTGGGGGACAGGCAATATACACGTGACCCTGCTCGATGAGGTCACTAAATTCCTGGTAAAAGAGCGTGAGCAGCAGGCATTGAATGTGCAAGCCGTCTACATCGGCATCAGTGGCAATGATGATACGATGAAACTTCAAGCGGCCAATGTCAAATGAATCGCGTGTTCCCGTACCCAAAACATTGATGATAGTACGAATCTCTTCATTTTCGACGATACGCCGCAGATCGGCCTTTGCGACATTGAGCGGTTTCCCCTTGAGCTTCAGGATAGCTTGAAACTCCGAAAAGCGCCCCTGACCAGCGCTTCCACCGGCAGAGTCGCCCTCCACGATGAAAAGTTCGGCACGCTCAGGGTCATTGGAGTTACAACGCAGAAATTTTTTAGAGAGTGTCGTGTCGATTAACTCGCCATTCTTCTTAGTGCCGCTTCTCGCCAGTTCTTCTACCAACTGTGCCTCGTTGCGGGCCTTCTGCATTTGCTGTATCTTTTTGATCCACTCTTTTCCAGGGCCCGGATTACTCTCAAACCAGTCTTTCAAGCCCTCATCGACAATCGAACGCACAATACCCTCAACTGGCGCGTTATTGAGACGGTCTTTGGTTTGTCCCTGGAATTGGGGATTGCTCAACTTGACCGAGATAACTGCATTCAGCCCCTGCTGGATAACTTCTGGTCGGAAACCATCCTCCTCACGATTTTTGATGATCTTCCATTTAAGCGCATAATCATGGACGACCTTTGTTAACGCAGCCTTAAAACCTGTTTCATGAACGCCCCCATCTCGAGTGCGCACAGCATTGGCAAAACTATACATTGTCGTCTTATAACCCGTCGTCGGCTGCAAGGCCACCTCTACCTGTACTCCATCCTTTTCTTTAGTTATGCCAAGCACATGTTTGAATAGGGGAGCGCTGGTACTGATAGAGAGCTCTCGCACGTAATCAGATAAACCATCACGAGAATAGAACGTGCGGCTTACCTGTTTATTTTCGGCGTCATCCCAGGCATCGAGATGAAAGGTGACCCCACGATTCAGAAAAGCTGCCGCATTGAGGCGGCTTTCAATAGCTTCGAGTGGGTAGTAAGCTTCATCGTCAAAGATTGAACGATCATATAACCAGTGTAGCTGTGTACCGTGCACCTTTGGGTCACAAGCAGTAATTTGATGTGGCATTGCAACCCCACGGCTGAAAAGCTGAGTGAACCTCTGGCCGTCTTTCCATATCGTCAATTCCAGCTTTTCAGACAGCGCGTTAATAACTGTCGCACCTACGCCGTGCAGACCTCCAGCCGTCTTGTAAGCCCCCTCGGCAAACTTTCCACCAGAATGAGGAACGGTCAGGATAACGGTCGCGGCAGGCAGGTAATCTCCCTGGTAGAGCATAGGATCAAAGGGCATACCACGAGCCTCGTCCTTTACGGTTACCCAGCCTTCGCGATCAATACTCATCCAGATATGCTTACCGAAACCCGCCACCGCTTCATCCACGGCGTTATCAAGGGCTTCCCAAATAAGGTGAAGCAGGCCAGATGTTGAAGTTGACCCTATATACATTCCTGGACGATGGCGAATCGCTGCAATGCCTTCTAATACCTGAATATCTGAAGCATTGTACGTCGAACTCTTTTTTGTTCTTGCCATTGCTTTCGTCTCAATCCTGGCCGGTGTAGTCTCTTTCTTGGATGTTCCATTGTGCTCTTCTATTTTACGAGGAGCGAAAAGCGATAACTGCTCTTGCCCAGCATCATGATCATTTTGTACAGTCGAGATGATTTTGGCGGAATGTGACATCTAGCCTGCTACCTCACACAAATCGGGCAAGGAAGCCCCGGCTTTCAAGCGGGGGATGAATTGCCCGCCGCCGCAGCGGCACTATTCAAACGCTGTCCCCTTGCGGGGGAAGACGAGAAGTGCGGTCTCCTCTTCATTGCCAGAGATGGCTGGCACCCTTTCCCGCACAAAGTAATGGTGGCCTCGACAAACTTATCCGAAGGTTTGACGCTGACAGCACTGCATAGACCCCGTTTTGCTGTTTAACCATCAGCCGTAGAGCAAGGGGCTGGCCTCGCACCCCTTGGTACCTATTTCTCCGGTAAGGTAGCTAGCACCAGCCTGATGGTATCCAGGCTGTATGTGCTAGACTCTAGTCTGGTCAAGTCCAGGACTTGCGAGAGACGGGTCTAAAGCAACCCCACTCACCAGCCCCCTGCTTTCAAGCGGGGGTACTTGACTTTGCATACATCTGTTGTTACACCAGCATACAGTCTTCATTTACAAAAGTCAAGAGGAAATTTGACCAAATGTTCTAATTACAAGAAAACTCATTTTCCCCTTGATTTCAAGCATAGATTACTTCTCCGCCCTCCATTCCAGTGTGATATAATGTGTTACAATCTTATCAGAATCAGAGACTTCAATGTCCCTTGAGAGGGAAGTTTCCTATGACAAAACCAATTACCGGCCAGTATGAGTACCTGCATCGTTCTGGGGTAGGGCTTGACTATTTTACTTCGCGTATCGATAGTCTCACGCTCCTACCAAATGGGCGTTTTATCCTGGTCATACAGGAACGCAGTCGCATCGCTAACGCAGCCCAATCGCTGATGAGTGGGCAGCAAGTTGCTATGAACGCTCCAGAAGTACGGCGCGAAGGTACTTATAGCGCCCAGGGAAATGCTATTTCGTTTCGTTTTGACGATGAAGCAATCGAAGATGGGCAGCTGGCCTGGAACGGCGAGGGAATGCAGTTCGGCCCCAACTTTTTTAACAAGGTCTCAGATTCAACTATACTGCCATCCCCTCAGCGGATGAAAAAGGATATGGATGATATCGCCAAAGGCCTGAAAATCGCAGGTACCATAGGTGGTATGGCGATCAAGGCAGCGAAAACTATCCAGGATACCATACAGACTGCACAAGAACCTGGGCCAGGGCAAAAACAGAATGGTCCTTCCTCACCACCCGTTGAAGCAAGTCAGCCAGTCCCAACTGCTCAGCCACAACGGCCAGCACCCTCTTCGCCTTCATATACGCCTCCGTCGCAGCCTCAAGTGCGAAGTACAGTAACACCTCCACAGCAAAGGGAGCAGCAAGAAGCGATATTCTGTGATCAATGTGGGGCACGTGCTCGGCCTGGCAAGCGCTTCTGCAATAATTGTGGCGCGCAACTGCCGTAGTGTGTTCATTGTTTTGCCTGATCCCTCATCAAGAACTCGTATGCAGCGATGATGCGTTTCATTTGTTGCTGGTCTCCTCCCCGATCAGGGTGGTGGCGCTTGGCGAGCGTTCTATAACGACGTTTTATCTGCTGTGGAGTTGCATTTGGCGGCAAACCCAGTACATTCAAAGCTTGCTGGCGCTCTATTAACGGGCGTGCAGGATTGGCGCGGTTCTCCCAAAGGGTTTTGAAACTCAAACGCAAAACATCCCACAATAGCGCCGCAAAAGACTTTTGAGGTGGCTGTGCATTCATTCCAACATTCCTAGCTTTATGGGAGAAACTTGCAGCCGCTCGACGACCTCATTAGCCAGACCAGGATGGTAAAGTCCTTCAGCGATGATTGCAGCCCCAATAGCGACTTCATACCAGGGCTGTTCATCATCACCACGCGGGAAAAGATAGCATTGATACCTATCGTTCAACCACTCAATGACGTTGTCTTTGCACTGGCCGTTCACTACAATATCTTCGAGATGATGAATAGCCATCAATCCAGCCAGGTCCTGGGTCAGGCTCTCCCAATAGGCTTGTTCTGCAATTGCTTCGCTTTTTAGAAGATCCTGCCAAGCAACATGATCGGTAGCGCCAAGTTGAAGAGCGCTAAAGCCAGCGGAGGTTTCACCTATACCATCAACAATTCGCCCATCTTCAACGACAATGATACTCCTGGAATGACAATCCGCCGTCAGGTAGAAGAAACGCATCTCTTGCCAGCTAGCCTCCTGCTTTCTCATACGAAAAGTTAAAGTGGTTACTGCGCACAAATCGCCTGACGAGCCCATATCCAATCTATATTGCTTACGATAAAGTGGTACACTTGCTAATTGCCTGATAGAAGGGAGGTAATAGGTGTTGAAGTACACTGATTCCAGCGCGAGAAGAAAATCATGGACCTTGTTTTCACCATGGTTATGCGGTGAAGTACCATTTGATACCGAGGTATTTGCAGTGGCAGTCAAGTGAGTTGGATAGCCGTTTTTTCTGGCTGATACAGCGATAACCGGCTCAGGATAGAAACTACAAATATGTCTTACATACTCTAATGCCGAACGAACGTCATTCAATGGTCGAAGTTCCAGTGTTCTTCCATTTTCCAGCAAGCTGGCTCTCCAATCTTCTCCATTGCAATCAATGCCGATATTTAAAACCATTGTGTCGCTCCTCAAGGAATCGATTATCCTCTTATAATTCCTTCTATTTTCCTCATTACAAGCCATATGTCAAGTCTAAAGGCCCTATTTTGCTTGACGCTACACAGACCCATCTGTTACACTTTGACATAATCAAACACAGACCCCTTACACATTACATATCAAGCGCGCTATGAACGTTTGTCCCTGTAGTGAGCACTATGTCACAGCGCATCAATTGCGCCAATCATCTTAATTGTTGAAGAGGAAGAAAGCATGTTAGGTGAACGCCCCTCATTCACCCACGAGCAAGAACATCAACGGCTAGTCACTGCTTTACGCGAAAGTGAGATTTTGCGTGAATTAGCAGAGCTGTTAGCATCTTCACTTGATCTGAATAACATCTTGACTGTCCTGACGCGACGTACTACCGAGGTCTGTGAAGTTGAGCGCTGCTCAGTCTGGCTACGAGATGATACGCAAGATGTTTTTCGGCCAGCAGCCTACTATCTTTCCTCACAACGTATTGATCGCGAGAAAATCTCCAGTGGTGACCATCTCTGGCGCCAGGGATCCGTGCGCTTCCATGATCCGGATATTTTCCACCTCCTACAGGAAAAGGGCATGCTCGTTATCAACAATCTCCATGACCATCCAAAAGTACGAAACGTTGCAGATGGATTCTTTGTCAGTTCAATACTGTTCGTTGCCCTGAAACGCGAAGATCGTATTTTAGGTATGTTGACACTGGATGATCCGTCTTTCATCCGCACATTTTCCCCTGAACAGCAACAACTTGCCAGTGCAATTGGACAGCAGGCCGCACTTGCCATAGACAATGCCCGGCTCTATCAACAAGCACAGGCAGAACGAACTCGCGCCGAGCGCTTAATTGAACGTGCGCAAGCAATTTATCAAGTGGCATTAGCCGTCAATTCAGAGGAGAATCTCTCGGCAGTATTACAAATCGCTACACATCACCTGGTGAGTGGTCTCAACGCAGATGGTGGCAAGATCGTTCTCCTGGAGGCTGATATGTTGCGCCTCGCTGATATCGCTGAGCAAGATCAATTTCACATGGCCGCTTCAGTCGAGACAGCGTTCGCGCTGAGAGACTTGCCTCATATTCACCGGGCTGCATCGACAGGTTCACCTCTCTACGTCACCACAAAACAGGCTAGTGTAAGCGAACAACAATTATTTCGCAAACTGAGTTTTAGCGGTGTAATGGTTGTTCCTCTTATTACTGGCAGTGGTCATGCAAAATCTTCGACACCGAGAACCTATTCACCACCTCATACATCTCAGTGCATTGGTTTTGCCTTCGTCAATTTTCAAAACCCCGGCTATCACCCGGGCAAAGGACAATTTGCTTTTGCTCAAGATATCGCGGCCCAATGTGCACTTGCCGTAGAAAAAGATCGTCTTCTATCCGATGTTCACACCGCTGCCGCCCTGGCGACCGAGCGTGCGAATACGCTTGATGCTGTCTTCCAAGCAATGACCGAAGGTATCACTGTACTCAACCAGGACGGGGAGGTACTTGTTCGCAACAACGCTGCCTCTCGATTTTTAGAGATACCAATAAACTCAACCGCTAACCTGAAGGCACTTCTTCAACGCTTCCCAACGCGCACACTACACGGGCAGCCACTTTCAGAGGAAGAATTTCCCCTGAGCCGCGCATTGAAAGGCGAGCGGATCCATGGAGAGCGCTTCGTCACAGTTCGTGGGGACGGCGTTGAGCGGGTGCTCGAGGTAAACGTCACCAACATGCTGGACGATTCCCAGCGGCAGATAGGGCTCGTCAGCGCTTTCCGCGATATAACGGAGCAGGCTCGTGCTGAACAGCGGATACGCAAGGCATTAGAAACAATGCTTAATGTCGCAGAAGCTTTTTCTGGTATCACCGAAATAGAAGACATCCTGCAGAGTGTCCTTGGAATGACGCTCTCCACACTCAACTGTGAACGCGGCTCCGTACACCTGTTTGATCAGAATGATCAGGCATTTACCATCCTGTTATCCAGTGGCTTTGGAGATAATGAGTCTGAGCAGGAGTGGCTGCTTGAACAGAGCCTCTGGCTTTCACCCGCTGAAAACGAGTATCAAGGGTTCCGCAACCAGGTACTGGAGGGGCACGCCACCGTCATCAATGCCGAGCAGGATGATAAGCAGCACCATCCAATCAATCAGACGATGGTGCTTGCCGCCCCGATCACCCATAATCATCGCCTATTGGGTCTGATGATAGTGGATCGCTGCTCATCGCATACCACGGGTACTGCACTCAGTAAAGAGGAATGGCAATCCCGACCGCAAGAATTTTCAATCTGGGACATGGCAGTCATCGAAGGTATTGCACAGCTTGCCGGGCTGGCAATTGAGCAGGCCCGCTGGCAGGAAGAAGCTATAAAGGCTCGCACCAGCGAGGCCGCGATGCGCGAAGCAAACGCTCTTAAAGACGAGTTTCTGGCTATTACTGCACATGAGTTTCGTTCTCCACTTACCGTTATTCTTACTCACAGCCAGGTTGGTTTACGTGCGTTACGAAAGGGCACTGAACCGCAGACCATTCAAAGGGTGAACGATAGTCTCACTGCTATTGAAGAACAGTCGCACCAGTTGACCAACATTGTCAATACTTTCTTAGAAGTAACACAGATCAATCGCAAACAACTGGTCATCAAATCAGAACCAATCGATCTGGCAGAGATTGCTGAACATGTGGTAGCAGCCCACAGCGCAACTTCAGCGGTACACCAGATCAGTTGTCAAATAGCACCCAGCGATCACCCCTACATTGTCATTGGAGACGACGCACGGCTTAAACAGGTTCTAGCCAACTTGTTACAGAATGCCATTAAATACAGCCCATTCGGCGGTCCCATTACTGTCTCCCTCTGCCAGCATGAGAGCAAAGAGGGCGACGGGAGGCGAACCATCGACGTATGCGTGGAAGATACTGGTATTGGTATCCTTCAGGATGCACTACCCCGACTCTTTGAACGTTTCTATCGAGGGTCCAACATCGATGGGCATAGGACAAGAGGGATAGGGCTCGGCCTTTATATTGTCGCGGAACTTATTCGGATGCATGGCGGCACCATCCGAGCAGAAAGCGCTGGTATCTCTGGTCAGGGTAGCCGCTTTATTTTCAGTTTACCTTCATCACCTCTAGAAAGAGAAACAGCCGCTGGTGAACTCTAGCAAGCGCGGCATTGGAGAGTACACAGCAGCACGCAATCCTAGCAAATTCGATAGTTGAAGGTGGTCGGATTCTTCGCAGGCGCACTTAAATGGACGGTAAAACCCACCGCTGGCTGGAGTGAAACATACTGTACTACTACTGGACCTGGATCAGCTGTGAGCACCACAACCACAACGCTCGTCGCTGTAATATGAGCATTGGCAACCATCACCTCGGATTGATCCCTTTCAAAGTTGGCCGAGCCAGCTGTTGCCGCGCTACCTTCGCGTAAAGGCGATGCAAAGCGCCCCTCAAAGCTCTCTACTGCTGGCAAACCGGGATTCGTAGCTGTCTTAGAACGAGATACATCACCGCTGGCAGCCCTTGCGATTGCCTGAGGCTTGGGAACAACTTGCAAGTGTACCTTTGTCGTGTGCAAAGGAGAACGCCTCTTGTTCGGTACTGTTCTGGGAAACTCCGTTTTGGGGGAGACCACCCCTTCTTTGGTCGCGATAGGAAGATGATCAGTGCGTGCCTTTGGCAGCGTACGAACGGCAGGCAATTGTTTGGATTGAATGCTGAGGCACGGTGGAATGAGCATGGCTTTTTGCACATCAGGTACAAAGTCATCAAACTCTTCCGCTTCCAGGACTTCCTGAGCAGATTCGTCGATCAATGCCTCTTCTACCGAAGCTGAAAGGTCTAATCTCTCTCGCGTAACGCGGGATTGCCATTGTTGCTGTTTCTTCTCATCGATATTATCTTGCCAGTGCATCATCAACCTCTGAACGCTTTTTCAACAAATTATCGCCGATCATGAAATAAGGTGAAACATCAAGGGACAGTATAGCATACCTTGCTCAAACCACCACTCTATATAGCACATTTGGGTAAAATTGGGAGCGTCTATTTATTGCGCCCCTCTGGAAAGCTGATCCAGGTACAAGGGCGCAACGAATGGACGCTCCTATTTCTGCACTGAAATAATAGCTCCAACCATTTCCCCAACTGGCGGGACCAGCATTCCATCGCGCTCAACCAGCCACCCCTGCAATAATTGTCGCAACTCTGCGCGTGTCTTTTCGTCATCAGGCAGAATGAGCTGCTCTAACATCTCTTCTACCGCAACATCGACAGAAGGATATTTGAGGACAAGAGGAAGCGAAACGATCTCTACGTTTGCATAGATACCCATTTCAAATAATACATCAAGTGCATGAATATAGGCAGGAGGCAGACAGCGCTCATCTCCATGGAAATGCCGCCAGAGGCCGCCAATCAGGGAATCAATGGCGGTCGCTCGCATGTAGAAATAGCAGATTTGGCGTGTAGCAGTATAGAGTTTCGCCAGGAAGGGTGCAATTGCGAAAATTGGATAGAGCACATGGCTACAAATGACGATATCTGCCGCAAGGTTCTCAGGTGCATCCTGCCACGTTGATTGCATCAGCGTGATATTCGTGAGATGCTGTTCGGTAGCATCTTGACGCAGGTAGCCCAACATCGCAGCGTTCGGCTCAACGGCAGTGACATGCCGGGCCTGCGGCGCGAGCGCCAGGGTAAATCGCCCCGTACCGGCTCCGACGTCCAGCACGGTCATCTGGGTGGTGACTACGCTCTGTAACCTGTGAAATAAAGGGTCCTGGGCAACAGCATCCTTCGTTGTGCTGTGAAAGCGCCGTGCCCGGCGATCCCAGAAATCTGCACTGGTGCGCCCTAGACGCGCATAGGCCGCATCCATCTGTTGCGCCCGCGCATTGAGTATTGCCTCCCAACGTTCTACAGCGGTTTCCATAGAAACCTTTTCCCTACTTTCCCTACTCCGCAGCCACCTCTGCATCGGCAGCCTGTAACTTTGTTTTGAGGCACTCAAAGAATTGATCGGTTAATTTTTCGGCCACGCCCTGCAGGAGACGAGCACCAACACTCGCGATTGTGCCGCTTACAACGACCTTGGCTTGCCAATCCATGCGTGTCTGCTCATTCTCAAGTGCTGAAAGCTGCATATCTCCAGACAAATCAACAGCGCTACCCGGCGCTTTACCTCGCCCCTGGACAAGCATACGTTCTGGCTCTTGTATTTCTGGCCGTGTCACATCCATAGTGAACTTGGCTTTTACAGCGCCAACGCCTACACCGACGATCGCCTTCCAGTGTTCCTCTCCCAATTCTTCGAGGCTTTGAAAGCCAGGGGCGCAGGACGCTACCTTATTTACATCGAGAAGAAACATCCACACCTTGTCAATGGATGCATCGATGGTTTGAGTCCCAGAAAATTCCATACAAAGCCCTTACCTTTCGTACTGATACATACCCTGTGCGATTTCGCTTGAACAGGTACGTAAAGCCTCGGACAGTCGAAAGCAATCAGCAGAACAACCTCAAAGTTCCCAACCTCTCGATTGATTCCATATCCGACGTCCGACTCAAATTGTGTCTTCTATCATACCACAGGATGGAGTTACAGGCGGAACGTCGTTTCATCTTTCTGGCTGAACGAGATATTCTTGTGGGTTCCTTTCAAATAATCGTTTACAGGCAGGACAGCAAAAGTAAAAGCTACGGCCCTCGACATTGCTGATGTGGCGCGCGCGCGCCATTTCCACTTCCATACCACAAACAGGATCAATAGCCACAGCATTGGCAGCAGTTGTAGCCTGTTTTTCGTTTTGAACCCTCTGCAAGGACTGGTCGCTGCCCTCATGAACAGGTGAACCTCTACGGCGAACCTGCACGAGTTCCGCCAGAATGCTGGCGGCAATCTCCTCAGGAGTGAGCGCACCGATATCAAGCCCCGCTGGAGCCTTGAGGAGAGCTATTTGCGCTTCACTCAAACCGGCTTCACGTAAGTAAGTGCGACAAGCTTCAGCGCGTTTTCGGCTTCCTACCATACCAATATAGCAGGCGGGACTGCGTAATGCCTGTTCTATTGCATCTTCATCATATTGGCCATGAGTAGCGACAAGAATACAGGTCTGCTCATGGATATTGACCTTGCTGAGATCGGCATTGTGCAGTTGGATGACCGCAAAGTCGATGACGGGCGCCAGTTGACGTAAGGCTGCGATCACGGGGGAGTCACCAATCAAGATGAGTTGAGGCAGGGGGAAATGTGGCTCCATATAGATATCTAATACGCCTCCACTGGTACATGACATCGGGAACACTCGCACATCCTTACGCATGATCCCCAAATCTGGAGCTCCTAATCGCAAGAGATAAGGCTCGCCGCCTTCCCGCAAGATGCGCGCAGCCTCGCGCAATACGACAGGTTGCGCACAACTGCCACCTATCCAACCCGCCATCTTCCCATTGGCCTGGATGAGGGCCTGCGCGCCTGGTTTCGCCGAAGTGGGACGTTCGCACCACACGACTGTTGCCAGCACAAATGGTTCGCCAGCCTCCGTCAATTGGTGTGCAAGCTTCAGTAGTGTATCGGACATAGTATCCTCCGAGAAAAATGGGAACTGCAATACCTAGTCCGCTGTCAGGCCCTTTTCCTTGAGGATACTCCAGACTTTCCACGGAGTTATTGGAATGTCAATGTGACGCACACCAAGGTGAGCAAGAGCATCAACAACGGCATTGACGATCGCTTGCGGGGCACCGACAGTCGGCGACTCGCCAACTCCCTTGGCTCCAATAGGATGATGCGGTGATGGCGTAATGGTTCTATCCGTTTCCCAGTGTGGTGTCTCCATCGCAGTGGGGATGAGATAGTCCTGGAAGTTACCGCCCAGGATATTCCCATTGTCGTCAAATGATATCTCCTCATACAAAGCTGGTGCAAGCCCTTGCGTCAATCCGCCATGTATCTGTCCCTCGACCACCATTGGATTGATAATTGTGCCACAATCGTCCACCGCCATAAAGCGACGGATATGAACCTGGCCCGTGCCCTTATCGATATCTACGACACAGATGTAGCTTCCAAAGGGATAGGTAAGATTGGGTGGATCGTAGTAGTTCACTGCCTCCAGACCAGGCTCCAGGTAGGGCGGGCAATTTGTATAGGCAGCAAAAGCCAGTTCTTGTATGGTTTTGCCTTTACCAGGCGTTCCCTTGACGAAGAAACGCCCCGGCTCCCATTCGAGATCATCTTCACCGACTTCCAGGAGGTAGGCGGCGATCTTCTTCGCTTTGTCACGCACTTTACGAGCCGCAAGGGCGGTGGCAGCACCAGCCACTGGCGTACTACGGCTGGCATAGGTGCCTAGCCCATAGGGTGCGGTATCGGTATCACCATGCTCGACATCCACATCATCAGGTGACATGCCAAGTTCCGCTGCAATGATCTGGGCAAAAGTGGTTTCATGGCCTTGCCCCTGTGTTTGCACACCGATGCGCGCGAGAACCTTGCCCGTTGGATGGACGCGAATTTCGCAGCTATCGAACATCTGGATACCAGCAATATCAAAGTGTTTACCGGGGCCGGCGCCAACAATCTCTGTAAAGCTAGAGATGCCTATGCCCATCAGTTCGCCACGAGCACGCTTTTCGGCCTGTTCACGACGTAACCCTTCATAGTCTACATTCTTCATTGCCAGCTTCAGTGCGCCTTCATAGTTTCCACTATCGAAGGTCCAATCAAGGGCAGAACGATAGGGAAAAGCTTCTGGTTTAATGAAGTTTTGCAGGCGAAGTTGCGCCGGGTCTTTCCCAAGGTCATGGGCAAGCGTATCCATCATACGCTCAATCAGGTATGAGGCCTCGGTCACGCGAAATGAACAGCGATAGGCAATGCCGCCGGGAGCCTTATTCGTATGGACTGCATCCACATCGACGAAGGCATGTTTGAAATCATACGAGCCTGTACAGATATGGAATACTCCCGCTGGGAATTTGGTAGGTTGAGCCGCGGCATCAAATGCGCCATGATCCGCCAATGTATGGACTTTTAATGCCTTCACGGTACCATCTTTGTCAGCGGCTATCTCCGCGTGAATATGATAGTCACGAGCAAAGCCTGTGCTAGCGATGTTCTCGGAGCGATCCTCAATCCACTTGACGGGCTTGCCAGTGGTGAGAGAGGCCACAACAGCACATACATAGCCAGGATAGATGGGCACCTTGTTGCCAAAACCACCACCAATATCAGGCGAGATTATGCGAATACGGTGCTCAGGCAGGCCAGCAACGATAGCAAGGAGGGTACGCACCACGTGCGGTGCCTGCGACGTGATCCAGACGGTCAGTTTACCTGTCGCCTTGTGGTAATCTGCAACACAGCCACACGTCTCAATTGGGGCCGGGTGAATGCGCGGAATATATATATCCTGCTTGACAACAACGCCATTGGCTGCTGCCTCGGCGAAGTCCGCATCGGTGCCAGCCCGGTCGCCTGTCTCCCAATGGTAGATCTGGTTGGTGGGTTGTTTGTCCTTCTTGTCCGGGCGCAAAAGCGGGGCATCAGGTGCCAGAGCCTTTTTGGGGTCAACTACCACTTGAAGAGGTTCATATTCGACCTCGACAGCAGCCACGCCGTCCGCGGCGGCATAGCGACTGGTGGCAACGACGAAAGCAACCTCTTGCATTTGAAAATGGACACGATCCAATGCGAGCACTGCCTCGGTGTCCCCCGAGAGGGTGGGCATCCAGGCCAGTCCAGCGGCATCCAGGTCTTTCCCCGTTATCACCGCTACCACGCCAGGGACCTGCATTGCCGCACTACTATCAATACTCTTGATAAGCGCGTGGGCATAGGGGCTACGCACAATATCGCCGTAGAGCATCCCTTTCAGTTGTACATCATCGACATAGTTGCCCTGACCACGAATAAAGCGCGCATCTTCCTTTCGTTTGTACGCTTCGCCCAGGCCATGTTTAAACACTTCAGTCGCCATGATTAGCCTCTCCTTGATAGATATCAACTTCCTTCGCCAGCACTGACCGGGACCTGTTCGGATGCCTGCAATTTCTCTGCGGCATATTGAATAGCTTTGACGATATTGACATAACCGGTGCAGCGACAAAGATTGCCGGAAATGCCCACGCGAATCTCGTGTTCTGTGGGGTTTGGGTTGTGCTGTAAGAGCGCCGCTGCCGTCATCATCATTCCAGGTGTGCAATACCCACATTGCAACGCATGTTTCTCATGGAAACCTTCCTGCAATGGATGGAGTTTGCCTCCCTGTTCCAGGCCCTCTACGGTCATAATCTGGCGGCCATTCGCCTGGACAGCAAACATGGTGCAGGATTTGGTAGCCTTTCCATCGACGATGATAGTACAGGCACCACAGGCTGTTGTATCACAACCAATATGTGTGCCGGTCAATTGCAGGTCATCACGTATCCAATGGACCAGCAGCGTTCGTGAATCGACATCACCCTCGTAAACTGTGCCATTGATGGTGACACGAATATGATGTGTACTCATGCTATTCCTCTCCTCTTGCACGGGCGGATGCTCTGCGTAAGGCGCGAACCGCCAGAGTGCGCACCATCGCGCGCTTATATTCTGCAGGCCCACGTATATCGCTGGTGGGTTGAGCAGCAGCGGCAGCGAGATCAGCTGCTTGATGAATACTAGCTTCGTCCAGAGATGTACCCAGCAGGTAATGCTCGGCATCTCGCGCTTTGACCGGCACAGGCCCAACATTGGTCAACCCAATACCTGCATAGTTGACATGTCCATCGCCATCCAGTATGACATACGCTGCGACTCCAGCAATGGCATAGTCACCAACTTTGCGCTCTAACTTAACATACGCTCCTCCGCTACGCTCCCTGGGAGCCGGAACGCGTATCTCTGTCAATATCTCATCAGGTCGCAGTGTGGTCTCAAAGGTCGAATCAGTGAAAAATGCTTCAATAGGAATGATACGCTCACCATCTGGGCCAACAGCTACCACAAGGGCGTCCAGAGCCAACATGGTAGCAGGATGGTCATTGGCAGGGTCAGCATGAGCAATATTCCCACCAACGGTGGCCCAGTTTCGCACCACAGGATCAGCTACCATCGAAGAAGTATCGAGCAGTATCGGGTAGCGAGTGCGTATCAGGGGCGAATGATCCAACTCTGCTTCGCGAGTAAGTGCGCCAATGCGCAATGTGCCATTCGTCTCTCGAATGTACGCCAGATCAGCAATCCGATTGATGTCAATCAAAACTGAAGGACTGGCGAGACGGAATCGCATAAGGGGGATGAGGCTCTGGCCACCAGCCAGAATTTTGGCCTCGTTACCGTGTTGTTGCAGTAGGGAGACAGCATCGGAAACACTGTTCGCTACAACATAATCGAAGGAACCAGGAATCAAAATATCACCTCCAACAAACAGTCGTACAAGTGAAGACGCGCATTTTTGCGCGCTTCAGGTCAAATCGCTCAACATCTTTTAAGATAAAACCTTTGGCGCCCGCCTGAATACTTTGCGCTATGACTTGTTCATCAGTAAAGGTGGTCAAGATAATGACAGCAGTCTCGGGATACTGCTCCGTGACAATACGACAAACCTCAATACCACTCACACCTGGAAGCCGAACATCAAGCAACGCTACATCTGGACGCAAACGCTCTATCAGTATAAGTGCCTCCTCAGCATTGGCAGCTAAACCAACAATGGAGAAATCAGGCTCAGTTACTAATATGGCCTTTAGCCCTTCACGCACCATCTCATGGTCATCGATAATCATTAAACGAATCATAAAGGTACCACCGCCTTTACGATTAAGCCGCCCTCCTCACCATTTGCCAGAGCAAATTGACCTCCGAGTTCCTCAAGGCGGTTATGCATACCCTTTAGCCCGAGATGTGTTGTATTGCTCCGATAGGTTTGAATAACCTGCGGAGAGAGGCCAATGCCGTTGTCCTGTACCACAAGGATGGCCTGTTCATTGGTTATCTGTACGGTCACAATCACAATCGTTGCTTGAGCATGACGCCGCACATTGGAGAGCGCTTCCTGGGCAATAGTCAAGAGAGCGCCTTCAATTGGCGTAGGTAAAGGAGCAGCCAGCTCTGCCACCACCAGGTCAGCCTCAATTGAAGTGGCCTCGCGCAGATCATGTATCATCGTGTATAGCACACTCACCAGGCCACCCTCTTGTAGTTCAGTCATAGAGAGCGCAAAGATGGCATCACGCACTTGCGCCGTTCCCAAAGAGGCGAGCTGTTTGATAGTATGCAATGCGCGAATGTAGGGGCCCAATTCATTGCGCCCTTCAGGAGGCAACTGACCTATGACCCAATCAGCTTTTAGACCGATGGTGAAAAGCGTTTGCTGCACGCGGTCATGCAATTCTTGAGCAATACGACTACGCTCATCCGCGAGCATCTGACGCTTCTGGACCTCTGTAAGCTCGTGGTGCAATGTCTGCATATCGGTAGCATACTTGCTCAATTCTTGATTGCGCCGCTCCAATTCAGCCGTACGCTCATTGACTTCTCGTTCCAGTTGGGCCGCATACAGCTCCATTGCTTGACGCTCACGAGCAATAAGCTGCGCATTGTGTATGGCGACAGCAGCCTGAGCGCCCAGTGCTTCAATCAATTCAACGTGATGAGTACTGAAGCGACATGTTCGCGTATCACCTATCAGGAAAGCTCCCAGAGTCGTTCCTTCGCGCGTGCGCAATTGAACGCCCAAAAAGCTGCGGACAGGGATGTGTCCACGCGGTACGCCAACATAGCGCTGATCTGCATGTACATCGTCAACGACCACGGAGGTACCTTCCCAGAAAACGGGATGTAAGACACCAATGCCTTCAACCGGTCCAAGATGCCTGAAGTGCTTCTCAATAGCCGGAGTAGCGCCGGAGATAGCCGCCAGGTTGAAAATCACTTTATTCTCAGGCTGCTGCGCATTCTTCCCAGCAATTTCAGGTATGAGGAAGAAGGCGGCATATTGGGCGGCGGTGACTCGACGGGCAGCATCCGTAATCATCTGCAGTAACCTTTGCAGATCAAATTCAGAAGTAAGAGCTATCGCAATGCGGTTCAGCTGGGCCAGTCCATCTTCTGGTACCTGCTGGTCTATAAGAAGCTGTGCACGACCATCTTCAATGCTCTGAGCCATAGAACAAACACTCCATTAATTACCTCGATGTAATCACTTCTTTGAAAATGTAGGGGCGGTGGGAACAAGTATACCACAAGCAACGGCTTTTAGCCTACCCGACAAAAAACGGCTTTGAGGTAGGCAGTCTCAGGCATTGCCAGGTTGATGGGGTGATCAACACCATGTGTGTAGCTTTCCAACAATTGTACGGGGCGCCGAAGATAACGCGCTCCTTGCGAAAGCGTACCTAACAGATCGTCCATACCCACAACCCCTGAGCACGAACAGGTGAGTAATATCCCTCCAGGTCGCAACACCTGCATACCAAGCGTATTCAATCGGCGATACGCTTTCAGAGCTTGCGACCGCGCTCCTTGCGTTTTAGCAAAGGCTGGAGGATCGAGGACAACCACGTCGAACTTGGTGCCATCTCGCCGTGCCTGTTCCAGGTAGTCAAACACATCAGCTAGAAGAAATTCATGTTTGCCCGGCTCAAGACCGTTTAATGTAAAGTGATTGCGTGCCGCCTCGATGGCCGACCCAGAGATATCGACGGTCGTCACAATAGTGTTCTTTCCACTCAGTGCTGCATAGACAGAGAAGCCGCCAGTGTAGCTAAAGCAATTCAGTACACGCTTGTCCCTGGTATATTTGCGCAAGGCCGCGCGCTTATCGCGTTGATCGATAAAGAATCCGGTCTTCTGGCCCTGCCATGGGTCAACAAGAAACTGTACGCCATTTTCTTGTACTGCTACCTGCTCTGGCACCTCACCGGCGGCTACAACAGGTTCCTCCATCTCCAGGCCCTCGCGCCGACGTGACTGGCTCTCATTGCGTAACAATATCCCCGCTACTCCCATTTCCTCCATTAATGCATCGATCAACAATGGTCGCAGTCGCTCCATTCCAGCAGTGTGGATTTGTGCGACAAGAATGTCCGCGTAGCGATCGACGATTACCCCTGGGAGGCCATCACCTTCGGAGTGAATCAGGCGATAGGTATTGGTCTGCTCCGGGTCAAATACCTGTCGAAGCTCGGCTGCGCTGCGGATACGTCGGCGGAAAAAATCGCCGTCGATGGCTTCCTCAACATCGTGTGTCAGGATACGAATTGCTATATCCGTCCGCGGGTTATAGTAACCGCGAGCAACAAACTCTCCAGTAGATGATTTGACATCGACCAGCCCACCATGTTCTATCCAGTGCGGGGGTTGTTGGAGCGCACCAGAAAATATCCACAGATGCCCGCTCTGGAGGCTCTCTTCGCGGCGAGGCTTGAGGCTGGCAGTTGGGTAACGAACAGGTAATGACACAATAGTTTCTCTCTTTATTCAGGCGTTTTGGGTATTATCGCATAAAACCATGCTTCATTATGGACTATTGCGCTCACGAATAAGCAGAAAAATGGCGAACCGCGGTTCGCCATTTTTCTGCTTATTCGTGAGCGCCTTGATCCCACCAGGCTACCTTATTTATGATCAGCGTGCAACTTTAATCGCAGCGATCACAGGGTCTGTATGCGGCTTGGTGAGACGCCATTCGGCTTTCTGAAGGTTTATTGCGCTATTGATAAGTGCGATATGCGTAAAGGCCTGAGGGTAGTTCCCTAAAGCGATTTTACTACGTGAGTCAATCTCCTCAGAAAACAGGCCGAGGCGGCCTGTATAGGACAACAGGCGCTCGAATAGCGACCTGGCTTCGTCAACGCGACCCTGCATTGCCAGGTTATCTACCAGCCAGAATGTACAGATAGAAAATGTACCCTCAGAACCTTCTAACCCATCATCAGCAGTATAACGATAAACGAAACCGTTCACGTCGGTAAGACGCTCTATAATGCGATCAACTGTTGAACGCATCCGCGGGTCATCGGGTGGAATGAAACCCACAAGCGGCAACAAGAGATTTGAGGCATCAAGGGCATCATCGTCATACGATTGAGTAAACGCGCCGAGAGCGGTATTGTACCCGTGTGAAAGGATATCGGCACGGATCTGATCACGTACAGCACACCAGCGAGGAAGATCAGCCTCCAAATTGAGTTGCTGTGCCGCTCGAATTCCTCGATCAAGTGCCACCCAGCACATGACTTTAGAATACACGAAATGGCGAAGGTCTCCCCTGACCTCCCAGATGCCACTATCGGTCTCGTGCCAATGCGCACAAACATGCTCTACAAACTCGCGCATCATCACCCACAGGGTGCTGTCGAGTGTCTCGCCATACCGCTCAAAACAGCCCTGGCGGCGATAGAGGTGAATGCAGTCCATTACTTCGCCAAAAACGTCGAGTTGCTTCTGAAGTACCGCACCATTACCAATCCGCACAGGACTTGTATTACTGTAGCCACTGAGGTGCGTGAGTATGTGCTCGGTCAAATCACGTTCACCGCGTATACCATACATAATCTGCAGGTCTTCACCGTTGGCATACGAAAGGCGACGCAACCAGTGAGTAAAGGCGCGAGCCTCATCCGTAAAACCAAGCACGCTCAAAGCATAGAGCGTAAACGTGGCATCGCGCAGCCAGGTATAACGGTAATCCCAGTTGCGCGTTCCTCCAAGGAACTCTGGAAGAGAAGTGGTTGGAGCAGCGACAATGGCGCCGGTAGGTGCGTAGGTCATCATCTTGAGCGTGAGCGCGCTGCGTTCTACCGCGTCGGCATATGGACCAACGTAGTTGCAGCTTTTCACCCACATACGCCAGCAGTGTAAGGTATGGGCAAGTTCAAAGTCGAAGTTGCGCTGGTGTAATTCATGTTCCACGAGACGATAAGCTGCTTGTAGACTGCGACCCACCCCAACAGCGAAAAGGATTCTTTCACCCTCGCGCAGGGTCATCTGTACGACAATCGATGGATGTGCTACCCCTTCATGCTGCTCAACACTCATTGAGTAGGAGGTTACACGATACGCACCCACAATTGCCAGGCCAACATGCTGATTCCCGCCAGTGATTACCGCTCCCAGGTTGTTCTCAGCCAGGAATATCTCACTTGGCGATGCTGCATAGTTTGGGCTGACCTTGAGTGTCATGGTAACTGGAAGTTCACCATGTGTACACTCCACACTGCGCACCAGGCAATGGCAAGAGCCATCTTCGCGTGTCCAGGTATTATTATTCATCCCCTGGTACGGCCAGGCCTTCAATGTTTCCACTGGCATAAAATCGGTGAGCACTATCTCACCAGTGGTGCTGGCAAACCTGGTTTGCAGCACATTACTACCACGCAGGTAGCGCTGTGATCCAGGAATGGCACTGTCGGTAGGAGCTATTTGAAAATAGCCACCTTGCTCCGCATCGAGCAAACGACAGAAGAGAGCAGGGCTATCAAAGTCGGGCAGACATCCCCAGTCCACTGAGCCTTCAGGACTGATCAAGACTACTGAATGACAGTCGCCAATTACTCCGTAAGAATTGATTGGTTGATAATTGCTTAAAATTTGGTTCATCTAAACACATCCACTTTTAACGTGCACATTTTATAGAATATTTTTTGGGAGAACATAAGGTTCCTTATGTCTCAATAGGACGGAAGAGACTACACTTTGGTAACAAGACATTAGTACTTTCCCAACTGGGGGATGTCCGGTAGAATACACTCCATTATATATAACATTAAGGTGTCAGATTTTATTCTCCTGGAAACGAGAAAAACACGCATGTTAAGCTTATCGAGAAGTTCTAAGCGTGTTGTCTTGAAGATATATACTCCAAACCAGGCTGTTCGCAAGAGCAGCTATTTTTCGATTTTCGTTATTCATTTATGTTCGTAGAAGTTTCCCTCCAAAAACGAGTGTATTTATAGTAATTAGACGCAAGTAAAGGTGGAAATTGATCATGTTCCAACAGGTAATATTTCACAAAACATTCTTCTGGACTACAATGATATACTTTCCTCAAATACCTTTTATGATCCATTACAGCTTCCTTATTGACGCGTGTACAATAGTTAAGAAAATACGTAAGCAGAACAGAGCCTGTAACTCAACGAGATAGATATGAACCGTACAACAAACACCATTATTTGAGCCTTGTTTTTACCAGGAAAGAAGGTATGTGGTCGCTTGTACACGATCAAACCACTATCGTGTTATAGGGCCGATGTTACCTGGAGAAAGAGACTTGCCCCTCTGCCGCTTATATGCTAGTATCCGTCATGAGGATTTCATAAGGAGCAGTATTAACCCATGCAAGGGCAAGATCATACCGAGGTTACAATAGAGTCTCAAGAACCAACAGGAAAATCAAGCGACGAGGTACTGGCGGATCAACATACAGCACCTGCGCTTACTTCCGGTCTCAAAACAGGTGTAGAGCGCTTTGACTGGCTGGCTCTTGGCGTGGTCATTTTGATCGCCGGGCTTTTTGCACTGGTTGCGCGTCTCAACCCCCAGCCTTCAACGTCAATTGCACCTATCGCTGTGCTGAGTGCTACAGGTTGTGGCTTACTTGTTACTGCCATCCGTAAAATTCACACCTCAAAACATCCTGGCTTGTTTGAAGCTGCCCTAGGAGGCCTATTCCTGGCACTTTTCCAGTTCCTTGTAGCTATCTCTTATCCAAACGTCATCTATAGTATCAGTATCACTGCTGATCAGAAAGTTGGCTTCCTCACCACATGGGTATTGATAGCGGCTTTCTCCTTGCTCTTTAGTGTCATCGGTGCAACGTTGGGACACCTGGCTTTCGCGCCTATGCGCCCCCTACCTCCCACGAAGAGAAGAACTCAGCCATCCCCGTCTTCACCTACTATGGTAATCGCTTCTGAGCCTAAGCCAGGCGAGCAACAGCGTTTATTCGCCGGGTATTTCATATCCGTGCTCTTACTTGGGCTGGCTCCCACGATTGCTGGATACGTTTTTTCTGCTGCCTTTGATTATATGCTGAGTATAAATCACTTTTTCCCTGGCCCTTATTCGACACTGCGTTTGCTCAGTGCCTTGCTCCCCTGGCAAATTCCCTTTGCTACGAATCTAACTAGCAATAATCCAACAACCATGATTTTTTTCTTATGGCAGTTGTGGCGTTTCCCTGTCTTCCTCGGTAATCCAACAATGTTTGATATACAAGCTTTGGAGCCCTATATCTTCAATGGTGCCGCGCTAAGTTTGCTCCTCTTAACCTTACGAGATCAAAAAAATGGGGCTTCTGAACAACCTTCCACCATACATTGGCCAAAGTATATCTTTCTTCAGCTTTTTCTGGGCCTTTTTTTAGTGCTACCTGCCGACCTGTGGATTGTAAGGGGATTGGAGGGACTCCTGCAAAGCCCGGTTATTTCCATTCAGATACGGACTCTGCATATCCTGGATCAGACTACCTTTATGCTCAACCTTATTAGCGGACCGCTCATTTGCCTGGGATTGGCAGTGCTTTTGCGTTTATTCTTTGCAAAAAGAGGAAAGATATAGTTCATTGAACTGTACACAGAAGAAACATATTTCAGGAGGATCGCATAACCGATGAATAATCCACAATTTCTCACACTTTTTACGATAGTTTTTATCCTCCTCGGAGCCTACAACATTTACATAGGTTTAAGGCGCCAGAGAGAGGCTCAGAAGCTCGGACAAACGATTGCCTGGTACAAGCAGATCAACCTGTTAACAGGCCTTGAGTACTTGCTCCTCTCATTTGTTTTTCTGATGAGCGTCAATATCAACAACCACACGCTGCCAAGTAGCCTGAAAAGTATTGTAGTTCCCTTTTACTTGATAGTCCTTCTCGGCTCTGCTGTATTGGCCGCGTTCGTCATCAGACAGGCCATACTCAATACTCGTCGTACCGCGCAAAAGACCCCAGCGCAACCAGAACGCAATGGTTCAGTTACTAATAAATTAGATTCAACAGATGAATCTGACCCGAAGCAACAAACGCAAAAGGTGCAACACCGGCGTGAACGCCGTCAAAAAGCCGCCGCTGCTCGCCGTCGTCGCAGTGGTAAAGCTTGAGGTAGCATCAAGCAGTGCGGCCGATATTCCATAGTACTCGGTAATTTCCACGGTGCTATCATCTTAAACCTGGTTCCTTTCGGAATCCAGTACTTCCTTGCATCGCTGCTGACCGTAAGTAGAAGCGCTGTAGAGTGCGGATTTATCCAGCACGTCAGAGTTGCAGCGATGGCTTTCAAACGGACATGCCCATGGTCGTTCACTATCGTGCTGCGCGGAGGCCCCTGCCCTTCCAGGCATAGGGAGGAAGCGCCGCCTCCTTTCTGTCTTGCCCCTTGCGGGGGAGCGTTTTTCGGTGCAGAACGCTCAAACTGCGCCCGTAAGGGCCTGTGTCACGCGCCTCGATTGCTCGAAGCGGCTCCTCTCGACAAAGTTATCCGGCAGTTTGTGTGTACAGAACACTGGCTCGAACCCCGTCTGCCTGTTTAATCCTGTACCGTAGAGGTTGGAACTGAGGAGGCATTCCAACGTACCTATGTATTTGCCGGTAACATAGCCCCATCAGGCTTGCGCCTGGTGGCTGAGTCTGGTCAGGTCCAGGCATGTAACAGCCGGAGCGAAAGTGCTCCACAATACACATGCCCCTAGCTTGTAGCTATGGGGTACCTGACTGATATTTCCCGCTTGTATGGTTGAACATCTCAACATCCAGCGCATTCCATGCGGCCTGAACGCACTGTTTTAGCAGGAGGATGTTCGTCAGTGGCCCGACACCTCCAGGTGTTGGGGTAAGAGATCCAGCCACCTGGCGTACCGATGCGAAATCGACATCTCCAACTATTCTCCCCTCTGGCGACGTATTGATCCCCACATCGATTACAACCGCCCCGGAGCGTACCATATCCGCGTTAATCAAATTCGCCTGGCCCACAGCCGCGATAAGTACATCCGCCTCTCGCGTGAACCTGGCCAGGTTGACTGTTCGCGAGTGGCAAATGGTAACCGTAGCATTTTTCTGTAACAGCATCATGATGAGGGGTTTGCCAACGACGTTGCTTCGCCCTAAAATGACCACGCGTTTGCCGGCAAGCTCTGTACGCGTGCGATCGAGAATTTCCATCACTGCTGCCGCTGTAGAAGGCAAAAAGCTTGGCAGACCAAGAAAGAGATTCCCGGCACTTCGAGGGCTGATGCCGTCAATATCTTTGCTCGCGGATACGGTATCAGCAACCATTTTTTGTGACAGGTGAGCAGGTAAGGGCATCTGCACAATGATTCCTTGCGCTGTCTCGTCATTGTTCAAACGCAGCAATATTGAGCGCAGTTCATCCGCAGGGGTAATGGTGGGTAATTGCTCCAGCGAAGCCTTTATACCAACTTCTTCAGCTACACGCAAAATCGCTTTGCTATACACACCAGATGCGGCATCCCCACCAACACGTACAATCACCAGTCCCGGTGCCCTTCCCTTTACCTGGATATAGCGGCGAATCTCATCTTGTAACTCTGCTTTGATCACCGCTCCCATAGCACGCCCATCAATTATCTGTGCCGTCACGCTCTGCCCCCTACTATGCTTGTTACCTGCTGGCTATATTCAGTGATCTCATCAAGAGCCGTACTGAGACGCTTACTCAATACTTCTACCAGTTCCAGGTCTTTCATAGCGCGCAGGTTGGCTCGTACCATCCAGGCTGCACCTGCTCCGGCGCTTGAAGCCAGCAGCGCTCCAGTTGCTACATCACTGAGTACATTCACATTGCCAATTTCGGCAATCCTACAGCAGCATTTCACCAATGAGGAGCCACATTCGGCCATTTCCAGTGGCACAAGCGCTGCTTCGACAAGGTGCGCTTGAATAGACTTACTACGCGCGTTTACCTCCTCTGGGGTTGTGCGTGGCATCTTAAAGGAGGCTGAGAGCCTACCATAAGCATCAATATCTTCCTGCATGAGCTGCTGAAAGCGCTCACGCAGTTTTTCGGTTTGTTGCAACAGTGCCTCAATCTCTGGCTGCATCCACGCCACATCCGCGTAATCGGTCTTTCCCAGTGTGAGACGGGCAACCATACTGGCAAGTGCAGCTCCCATTGCCCCACTTAATGCGGCAGCAGAGCCACCCCCAGGCGTGGATTTCGCCGATGCCAGTTCATCAAGGTAGTATTGTAAGGGTTTATCTAAATACATGGTGCGGATAATCACTTCCTCATTGCTAATCATCTCTCCAACGCACACGGCCTTCACCAATCTTCCTGCTGTATTGGAGAGCATGTTCTTGTTCGTAGGTATCCAGTTGTCATTGTCCGTCATTGTCGGGGTTGCTGTCAATGTTCCTACATATTATGCAAACAAAGTTGTAAAATTACCCTATTCAACTCTACGAGAGTAGTATAAGTTGTGTTTTCATCTTGACGCAAGCATACAGCGTATTTAACAGGAAATGATCATTCTGCTGTGACATGATTGAGATGAGCTAAACTCTGCTAGTGATTGCTCTGTGATTCCGTAATCATATGCTCGATAGAGTGAAGATCAAAGGACACATTGCTCACGATTGCGATAAAACACCATGATGACAAAGATGAAAGAAACAGCAGAGGTGCAGAGAAAAACTTCACCTTTCCTGCGAGTGTGGCATATTCTGAAACGTTATCCGCTTCCAAGCGGAGCACTGGCGCTCCTGTTGGTGAGCCTGGTCCTCTGGCTTCTCGGGCGAACCGACCTGGCCAACTGGGTGCTCTTCACGATTGTCCTCCTGGGAGGACTACCACTCTTATGGGAAACAGTGCAGCATTTGTGGCACAGAGAAGTCAGTATCGACTTCATCGCCGTGCTTGCCATCACCGGATCTCTCCTCCTGGACCAGTACCTGGCTGGCGCATTCGTGGTTCTCATGCTCTCAGGCGGTGAGGCCCTGGAAGCCTTTGCGCTTCAACGAGCGCGTAGCTCGTTGTCGGCACTTGCTGATCGCGCTCCGCGCACAGCCCACGTCTGGCAAGACGAACAACTGGTCAACATCCCGGCTGAACAGGTCGAAGTCGATATGGAGGTTGTCGTCAAACCTGGTGAGTTGATCCCCGTCGATGGCATCGTTGTAGAGGGTTCCTCCAGCGTGAGTGAAGCTGATCTCACCGGTGAGCCTGTACCAGTGCGTAAATCGACCGGTATGCTTGTGCTCTCAGGCAGTGTGAATCTGGATGGCGTTTTAGAGGTGCGTGCCAGCAAACGCAGCACCGAGAGTAAATATGCACAGATCGTGCGTCTGGTACAGGAAGCGCAAGAAAAAAAGGCGCCCATTCACAGACTTGCTGACCGGTACAGCGTGGCCTTTACTGTGGCAGCGCTGCTTCTCGCCTCTCTGGCATGGTTTTTTTCGAAAGACAGTGTCTTTGCCCTGGCTGTTTTAGTGTGCGCCACACCCTGCCCCCTCATCCTGGCGACGCCCATCGCTATTATGTCCGGGATCGATGTCGCGGCCCATTACGGTATCATCGTGAAAAGTGGGGCAGCTATCGAACAACTTGGCGAGGTGGACATCGCTGTCTTTGATAAGACCGGCACACTTACCCTTGGGATCCCCAAAGTGACTACGATACTCCTGGAAGAAGAGCACATCGTTACACGTTCTAAGGTAATGGCCGGTAGTATTCCAGAGTTGTCTGAAACCCAGCCCGTAGAACAGAAAGCAACTGTGCTGAAACAACGCGATGAAGAGAATACATTACTGCGATTGGCAGCCTCGGTTGAGCAGCTTTCGACACATATCCTGGCACGTGCCATTGTTGACGCTGCACACGAGCGCGAGCTACCCCTGAGCTTAGCCAGCGACTTTGAGGAAAATTTTGGCAAGGGTGTCCGCGGAAGGGTACCACTTATTAACGAAGATCAATGGTCATATCAACTATCCACAAATAATGAGCATGAAAATACCGTTGCTCCTGATACAGCGCCTGAGACCTCCGCTGCCAAAGAAGTGTCAGAAGTGTCAGTTGCCGTCGGTAATCGAACCTTCATGCTTCAGCTCGGTATCGCACTCCCACCTTCGTTGGTGGCAGAGCGAGAGCAGCGCACCGCTCTTGGTCAGATTTGCAGCTTCGTCGCTGTTGATGGTCAAATAGTCGGGTTGATCGTCCTGGAGGACATTCCCCGTGCGGAACTCGCGCGGCTCTCACCTGACCTGAAGCGCGAGGGTATTCAGCAGACCGTGTTACTCACCGGAGATGGTGAGATCGTGGCTCGACAAGTTGGGCAAGCTGCGCACATTGATCGGGTGGTGGCACACTGCCTACCTGAAGAAAAGGTTCGCGTGGTACAGGAGTTAGTGAACCAGAAACACCGCGTACTGATGGTAGGTGACGGCATCAACGATGCCCCTGCTCTGGCGACCGCAACTGTCGGCATGGCACTCGGAACACAGGGATTGACAGCAGCCGCAAACGCAGCCGATACGGTTCTGCTCTCAACAGATATTCTTCGCGTGGTGACAGCGGTACAACTTGGGCACCGAGTTATGCGCATAGCTCTGCAGGGCATCTGGGTTGGGATGGGGTTGAGCGCTATCGCGATGCTCTTCGCCGCCTTTGGCTACATCACCCCAGCAGCCGGGGCCATTCTGCAAGAGGGCATCGATGTCATCGTGATCCTGAACGCCTTACGGGTAGGCAGGTTCAAAGTAAAACCAAACAAATGAATCTTTCGTTGTGGTCTTTCGAGTTCTAAGGTAGAATATGCTTTCTATCACCCATTTGCCTCACTCTGCAACGAGATGTATAATCTCTATCGATACGTGGTAGGAATGTTTCCCACAACCGTCCTTGAATGACCTGCTAAAAGGATTTTTGTTGTATGTTGCAAACGCTTCCGCTAGTGCTGTTCATCGTAATGACTGAACTTTCGATAGGGGCTTTTACAGTACTTTTTGTGCTGGATTGGCGCAAAGAAGTCAAACGCAGTTTTTTAATTACCTATGGGCTTATTTATGTTGTTTTGACCGGTCTGACCTATTTGTTTCAGCAGAATTTTTCAACGCCTGATCTGCTCAATAGTTTTCCGCAGCTTGACAAAGCCTGGACTGGCAATGAAACACTACCGATGTTGCTTTTCCTGCTCCTCATGCTGCCGTATAACCTCTTCCTCTGGCTCGACAAGAACGCAGGTGTGAGTGGCAAAGAGAGCCAGGAAAAAGGGCAAAAGCGACCTTCGCCTGTGCGTTTGCTGCGGATGATTAGCGGTGTATTAACGGTGATGGCAGGTGTGGCTACACTGTTTGTGATGGCAATGATTTATCGGCCGGTCGCGCCCACGGTCCTGGGTGGAGCGTTTACTATTGCCAGTTTCTTTGCGGCCGCCCTCGCACTGGGTGGGGTGATGACGGCGATGTGGCTTGGGCATTGGTACCTGGTGACACCGGCGCTTTCTGAGAAACCACTTCAGTTCGCGACGACGCTGGTACTACTGGGAGTGCTGGCCCAGGTCATTTTTGCTGTTACAGCCGGGCCTACAGTCACAAATGGATCCAGCACGACTGCCACGACCCCTGCAGTGACAGCGACTGCACCTGCTGCAACACCTGTGCCGAATGCGCAAGTTAAACCCACCGGGGCGCCTGTGACCACACCGTTGGGTACGGATGCTATTGGTTGGCTGCGTATCCTGGTGAGTTTTGTCATTCCACTGGTTTTAGGTGGGATTGCCTGGAAGTTGATACGCGACCGCTCGTTCCAGTCCGCAACGGGTATGCTCTACCTGGTGGTGGTGTGTACCCTGGCTGGCGAAGCTATTGCACGTGGATTGTTTTTGATAGGTATATAGAACGATACATAGGAATAGAGGGCGACCGGGGTGATCGCCCTCTATTTTTTAGATCTCCCCTGCTCTGCGAGCCTTTTCAAGCTCTTTTAGTTCGCGGCGCAGGATTTTACCTGAGGGGACCTTGGGAATAGCCTCGATGAACTCAACGGCGTGAATCTTCTTGTAACCGGCAAGCTTGCCATTGGCGAAGTTAAGAATGTCGTTCTCGGTAACTTCTTCATGACCCTTGCGTATGACCACAAAGCCTTTGGGGAGCTCACCAGCCTCATCGTCTGGAATACCAATGACGGCGGAGTCCATTACCGCGGGATGTTCCATAAGCAGGGATTCTAGCTCGGCGGGAGCGATGCCAAAGCCCTTGTACTTGATCATCTCTTTCTTGCGATCGACGATATAGGTGTAGCCGTCGGGGTCTACATGGCCTATATCGCCTGTGTAGAGCCAACCGTTACGAAGAGTACGGGCGGTCTCCTCGGGGGCTTTCCAATAACCCTGCATGATCTGAGGCCCACGAATAATGACTTCTCCATCCTCGCCAACAGGTAATTCGCGCTCACCGGTCTCGATATCGACAATTTTCTGTTCGGTGTTGTGGACGGGCATACCGACGCTATCAAGTCGCACTAGAGCAGGATCTCCTGGCTGAGCATGGGTAATTGGAGATGCCTCAGTCAAGCCATAGCCCTGCACAACCCTGATACCTGATTTTTTCTCCAATTTGCGAGCAGGATCGAGCGGCAAAGGAGCCGCGCCGGAGAAGACGTATTTGACAGTCTTCAACTTGCTGAGATCGAGAGGGGCATTGGCAAGAGCCAGCACAATGGGCGGGACAGCGAAGTAGTACGTCACGCCATACTTTTCACACAGCTCGAGTGACTGGAGCAGGTCAAAGCGTTCCATCATCACCTGCGTGCCGCTACAGGCCAGGAAGCTGCCTGTCAGCATCACACCATAGATGTGGTAGAAAGGCAAGAAGATCAGGGCCACGTCGGTGAAGTTTGTGCGGAGAGCGGTGGTAAATTGGAGATTATTGGACGTCAGGTTACGATGGGTAAGCATGGTCCCTTTGGGGAAGCCGGTGGTGCCAGAAGAATAGGGCAAGGCGACCAGGTCATCACTGCTGATCTCAACATGCGGGGGATGCTTCGGAGAAGATTCGCGCATGAGCCTGGCAAAATGTATGGCCTCAGGCATACTTTCGGGAGGATGATTACCTGTGACCAGAATATGTTTCAGAGCAGGAAACGGTTTCTGCATTAGTACCATGTGCAGCAGTGGAAAGAGTTCACGCTGAATCAGTACAGCCCTGGCTTCTGAATTTTCAAGCTGATAGGCTATTTCGCGTCCTTTATAGCTGGGATTCATCGGGCTGACGACGAGACCAATCGAAGTGGCGGCAATGAATGTGATAGTATACTCAGGACGATTGGTCGTAAAGAGACAAATACGATCACCTTTTCGCATACCCAAATTGTAAAGGCCGTTGGCGATACAGTTGACCATCGAGACTACTTCACGATAGGTAAGAACAAGATCGTGAAAGATGATGGCCGGGCGGTCGGGAGTGCGTGCAGCGGCATTGCGCAAGAGGTGGTCATAGGGTATGTCAGGGAAGTCTACTGGTGGACGGAAGAGTTCAGGTGTTACCATTTTTTCAGACATGTCTGGAGTCCTTTCTGGCTCAGGCTTGGGCGATTACCAAAAAATGGGTCGCCTCTACAACATTGTAGCCCCTACTGCTTTTCAGAAGACTTATACGCGGAAAGGGACAGCTACAGATCATTACTGACCCAGGCTATATTATGTGTTGTAGCATACTATAGGTCAGATACCCCATGACTGGAAGTCAGGGGCTTGTGTCTGTACTCCACCGCAACTCAGCTACCCGGAGATACTGCTTTGGCTTCATCGCACGACACATCACGGGAGTCCAAAGACTCCACTGGGCATTCCGACAAGATGCCCGTCCTTCCCCACCGGGGCCGAACCCTTTGCGAGAAAGGAGCGTTACCTTATGCCTACGCTGTTTTACCCTGGCCGTGGGAACAGCTCTGTTCCACTCATCAGGAACCCAATTGGCAGCTTGGGCGGGCATTCCGCGAGCCGTCTCTCCCTGTGTCCTTGCGGACGTTCGCCAACCATGGCTGGACGAACAACAGGGTGCCTTAGCGCACCTGTAGTATAGCACGAACAGATGTCCCTGTATAGCGCCAATTCCTCCCCATGCCCGAGATCGGCAGGGGACTCCTTGGCGCGATAGTTGAAGATTTGAGAGTGTAACATGAGCAACCGAAGTGAAATCGAGGATATTAACTGGTCAGCCAACAGGGTTTTACCAGCGTTTCAGGCGCCACAACAATTGACTGTATTTGATTTGCGCGGGGCATCTCAGGATATACAACTGAGCGCAATAACGATGGCCGGCTTGATCAACCGGCCACTGCCCAAGGTCTATCTTATTACGAGCAATGAAGAGGTTTTCTGGCTCAAGGAAGCTCTTGGCTCAATACCACAAGAAACTTCCACTGCCACGGGGGATGCTGTTCTAGAGGCATTGCTGATGAGCTTTCGCGAGGCCATAGAGGGCATGATTATTTATGATCCCAGCTTCATTGATAGTATCAATATCGCAACCACCATGGCTGGCCAAAGCGGCGGTATTGTGGTCTCACCAATTCAAGCGCAAGACCTCCAACAGGCGCATAAGCTTCCCATACTTGCTGACTTGCGCACCTATAACTGGAAATGCAGACTACGAGCGTATGACTGGGCGCGGCAAAACCTCCTCCCAAATAGCTCATCCCGTATTGTAGCGGGGCTTGACCCCAACAATGCTGCCGGGCTGCGCTCGTTTCTGGTGGCGACCAATACTTTTGTTTACTATCTCGACTCACGCAACTTTCTCCCTGATTTGACCTACGGTTTCCAATCGGAGAAGGGTCTGATGCAGGCTATTTTCAAGGAGTACCCGCCTGGAGCGGTGCATCTCGGCTGGTTTATCGACGAAGGGAGTGGCGTGAGTCTGACCTCGGATGCCGCCATAGAAGTGCTGGCCAGCGACTATTTCTACAACCTGGAAGTTTGGACAAGCAAGCAACCCGCCACAGCAATCGCCTGGGTGACACCACTGGCACAAGCTATACCCTCTCTTACTCCTAACCAGGTTGCTCTTTCTTTCACGATCAGTGATGGTGATAATCTCCAGTATAGCCAGCACCGCATGTTGCGACTCTGGGGTGACCCGGCGCGTGGTTCATTTCCGCTTGGCTGGACCATTTCACCTGTGTTGATACAGGCAGCTCCGAGTATGGCCGAGTATTACTATCGCACGGCTTCGGCCAATGATGACTTTATAGCCGGGCCGAGTGGAGCAGGCTACATGTTTCCTTCGCACTGGCCCGCGCAGGAACTATCCGGCTTCTTAGAGCGCACTGGCCAATTGATGCAGAGTATGGGTTTGACAACGCTGGAAGCTCTGGATATCAATTTCTTACAAAGCACGGGGATACCGTTTATCGCAAATTTGCGACAGACAGGGATGGTCGTCAGCGACACTAACGCGCAACAACGATGTATACAGGCACTGCTCCCTTTTGGCCTGAAAGGCTTCCTGAGCGGCTCAGGAGTAAAGAAACCTGAGATGCAAGTGGCGCAGGGTGCACCCGTCTACCAGAATCTCGGTCTTGCCGATAGCGTCAATAAGACGGTGAAATTGGTCAGAAATGCAACGGCATCCCTACAGAATCGTTCACTCTATCTGAATGTCTATGTTATGGCCTGGTCTATGACTCCCTCTGATATAAAGCAGGTAATACAGCAGCTTGGAAGTCAATACGTGGTCGTGACGCCAGGAACGTTGATGGAGATGATCCCGAAGGGAAGGTAAATTGTTTTTGACATGATTCGGATTCCTATGATAGCATCTAGTATATTGAGTTCAAGTAACAAGCAATGGCAGAGATGACCACTATAGTCGCCCAGGAAAACCCTCGAAGCATTTTTTTTGTGAAGCTACTGAACATTCAACAAAGGGGGCTTACACATGAACATCGCACAGGGACTGGCACATGCCAAAAAAGTCTATGGCAATCGCCAGGCTGTTGTATGTGGAGACACACATTATACCTGGATTGACTTTGACCAGCGCACTGACGCACTGGCACGTGGGCTGGCGTCTTTCGGCGTACAGCGTGGTGATCGGGTAGCGGTATTGATGCTCAACTGTCATCGCTACCTGGAATTGTACTATGCCTGCGCGCGCATGGGGGCGGTCATTGTACCGCTGAATATTCGACTGGCGCGCCCAGAAATAGTGTTTATTCTCAATGATAGCGAGTCAAGGGCGCTAGTGGTAGACAAGACCTTCGCTCCCTATACTACGGGCCGGGATACCTTCCCCACAGTTCAATCCCTTATCTTCGCCGGTGATGAGACACCCGCGGGCATGACAAACTACGAGGATGTAGTGAGCAAGGGCACGCATATGCAAGAGAGTGTCGATCAAGAGATGGAGGACGATGATCTCTCCGGCCTCTATTATACTGGTGGCACCACAGGACGAGCCAAAGGGGTGATGCTCTCGCACAAAAATGTTGTCTCAAACGCGCTGCATGTCATCATGACAACGAGCTACAATGATCGCGATGTGTATCTCCATGCCGCCCCAATGTTTCACCTGGCTGACATTGCTTCGACGTTTGCAATTACAATGCTCGGCGCTCGCCATGTCTTCATTCCCCTGTTCAACCCTATCCATGTCCTGCAAGCGATACAACAAGAGAGGATAACGAGGACGCTGCTTGTCCCCACGATGATTAACGTCATACTGAACCATCCCGATGTTGACCAGTATGATGTTTCCAGCCTGCACAGCCTGATCTATGGAGCAGCTCCAATGCCAGTGGAGCTGCTCCAAAGGGGGTTGGAAAAGTGGGGGAAAGTGTTCCGCCAGGGCTACGGTATGACTGAAACAGCACCTTTACTGACTGCATTAGACCCACTGGATCATATTCCCGACGGCACGCCGGCGGAGGTGCAGCGACTGACCTCGTGTGGCAAGGAGGTTCTTGGCGTCGAGGTGCGCGTGGTCAATGCCAAGGGTGAGGATGTGAAGCCGGGGGAGATCATCGCGCGAGGGCCGAATATCATGCTGGGCTACTGGCATATGCCGGAGGCGACTGCCGCGGCAATTGTTGACGGCTGGATGTATACGGGCGACCTGGCAACAGTGGATGAGGATAATTACCTGTATATCAAAGACAGAGCCAAGGATATGATCATTTCGGGAGGCGAGAATATCTATTCGGTGGAGGTAGAGAATGCGCTCTACACGCACCCGACGGTGCTGGAGGTGGCGGTCGTGGGCATACCAAATGATACGTGAAACAAAACTGTCCACGCGGTGGTCGTGTGTAAACCAAAAATGAGCACAACAAGCGAGGAGTTGATCGCGCACACACGCACATTGATCGCCGGTTACAAGGTTCCACGGAGTATTGAGTTTCTGTCAGAGGCTCTGCCCAAAAGTGGCGCCGGGAAGATTCTCAAGCGAGACCTACGCGACAAATATTGGGCCGGGAGGAGT
>WNGR01002681.1_pt1 | contig 41569 bp, 45 predicted proteins | sample 5407581 | NCBI WGS metagenome assembly WNGR01 (sample SAMN13153383, study PRJNA577476) | soil metagenome | isolation source: 80 cm soil or saprolite under Garry oak tree replicate 2 | place: USA:California | collected 2016-06-15 | reverse complement strand
TCGACCGCGGCGGGCAGGTCGGTGGCGCAGACGGTGCGCCAGCGTGGTGGCGACGTCGATCTCCCGGACGGTGACCGAGAACAGGTCGAGCTCGCGGGGAGCTGCCTGGAGCCCGACGAGCAGGACGCGGCCGCCACGACGGGTCGCGGCCAGCGCGGCCGCGGGGGCGTGCGGGGCTCCCGACGCCTCGATCACGACGTGGGCGCCCTCATCGCCGGTGGCGGCGAGGACCACGCACGCCTGGCCCGCCTCGACCCCGGCACGCCGCACCGCGTGCAGCGCGACGGCGAGCGGCTGCGCCATCGCCGCCGCATCGTCGGTGACCGTCTCCGGCACCCGCTGGCAGATCGCCACCGGCGTGACGGCGAACTCGGCGAGGCCGCCGTCGGCGTGCAGGCCGAGGGTGAAGTAGCTGGCGCACAGGTTGGTCCGCCCGGCCCGGCACCACGCGCAGCCGCCGCACGACACCCCGGCACCGCAGACCACGCGGTCGCCGGTCGCCAGCCCGCTCGCGGCGTCCCCGGCGGCGTCCCCGACCGCGACGACTGTCCCGGCGAACTCGTGGCCAAGCACCACCGGCGGGCGCGCCAGCAGCGGGCCGTGCGCCCACTCGGCCGCGTCGGTGCCGCAGATCGCCGCGCGGGTGACCTGGAGCACGACCTCGGCGGGGCCTGGATCGGCCGGGTCCGGCACGGGCTCGACCTGGATGTCGCCCCGGCCGTGGTAGACGGCGGCCTTCATGGCTTCGCGAACTTTATGGGCACCCTGGGCTTCATGGCGCGGTCTGGATGTGGACCTTGAGGTTGTGGGCGGTGTCCCGCGCGGCCGCCAGTGCCTCCATCGCCGAGCCGAGCGGGTAGCACGCGGTGACGATCCCGCTCGGGTCGGCAACGCCGCTGGCGAGGAAGCGGATCGTCTGGGGCCACAGCCCGGCCGAGCCGATCACCCCGCGGATCCGCAGCGCCTTCGACTGGATCAGCCCAAGCTGCGCCGGGGCGGTGGAGCCGACATTGATGCCGAGGTAGACGACCGGCCGTCCCTGCGACAGACCTCTCTACAGACCTCTCTACAGACTTTCTACAGGCCAGGTGCTGGGCCTGGTGGCGGCTGCTGGTGCAGGCTGAACCTGACCGTGTCCTGCTCGACCTGAGCGTCCAGGACCTTGTCGTCCAGCTCACCTGCGGCCAGCTCCTCGACAAAGACCCGGCTACCCTCTTCCTCGACGACCCGGTCGGTTGCGGTAGGAGCACCAGCGACCGACAACTCCAGCGCCGCGCTGCCGTCGCTCACCGGAGTCGTCGTGATCTTCAGGCCGCCGTCAGGGACCGGCGACGACGACACGATCGCCTTGATGGCCTCGGCGGCGGCAGGGGTGATGGTCAGCACGATTGATCACGCCTTTCAGTAGACCGTCCGGCAACGGCGTTGGCATCTCAGCCTACCCACAGGTCGGGGCGCGAAACGTCCCGAGCCGATCGCCGCGTCAGCAGGCAATGCGCCCACAGGATGGGTTCATCAGCGGATCATTCGAATTCCCTGGTCACGACGCGCACCCGTGTTTCTGCGCCCCACGGCCCTTGCCTGGAGCGCGGCCCTTCCAGCGGGGGTCGCCATCCAGACAAGCGACAGAGCGAACACAGGGGCCATGACCCGGTGGTAGACGTCGTTTGCCACGCTGCTCGGCCCGAGCCCAGCGGCGATAGCCGCAATGCCGACCAGGACGGCCACCAGGGAAAACGCCTGCCCGATCACGGTTGCTCGCAGGGCCCAACCTCTTCCTCTGACCAAGGCGTAGGCGCTCAGCGACAAGAGAGCCCCGCTGAGCCCTTCGGCGATCACCGCATCCTCAATCCGATCGGTGCTGACCACGGCGAACCCGACCGGGATCCGGACGCCCAGATGCAAGACGGCGAAGATGAGGAACGACAGGGCCTCCAGCACGACGAGCGCCCGAAACGCGGTGGCCATCACCTGATTGCTCATTCGACGGCGACGCAAGGTCTCGATCAGGGACCGCGATTGTGTCCTTGTGCCCTGGCTCATCGTGGCTGCTCTTCCAGAACGGCGAGACGACGTCGATACTCATCTTCGTCGATTTCGCCGCGGGCGTAGCGCTCCGCGAGCAGCCGCTTCCCAGACCCGGGTCCTTGCTCTCGGTCCCAGGAGTCCCAGGAGCGACGCCACCAAAACCACCGACCACCGAACAGGATCACCAGGACTAGGACCCAAGCAATCCAGAAGAACGGGAGAGGCCACCATCCGTGCCAATACGCGATCATCATGATCCCCTATCACGCTAAGCATTTGAGCTGGATCCATCATCGCGAGATGGAGGCCCCATGGCGTCGCCCGAGAGGACCGTTCTGGCTTGCAGCGCGGGGAGTACGTGAGATGCCTGCGCCTACCACGGAAGTGGTAGATCAGCCTCGCTAATCGGTCTCCTGCACCGGGCAGCAAGCGACGTGCTGTAACAGCCAAGCGGATTTGACCGCTTCTCTCAATGTGACGCGAGTCACCACATGTCGTCGCTCGCCTCCAAGGAAGGAGCTCAGATGCGTAGTAGTCGCTTCGTTACGCTTGCGGCGTTGCTCGCTGTGATGGCGGCATTGGCCATCCCGGCGACGGCCGGCGCCCAGATCGCCGAGACCAAGGTGTCGGTCGCCGGTCCCACCAGCCCCTATCTCCCGAACGCGGTCAACGAGCCCGCGCTCGCCATCGACGCCAACAACCCACAGGTGCTCGCGGGTGGCGCCAACGACCTGGTCGACAGCGCCCCGTGCAACGGCAGCAGCTGTGACCTCACCCCCAACATCGGCATCTCCGGGATCTACCTCTCCCTCAACGGCGGCACCACCTGGACCCAACCGACCTACACCGGGCTGACGGCACAAAACGGCACCACCCACGTCGGCCCGATCCACACTCTGCCCAACTACTTCGAGCACGGGATGTCCTCCCACGGCGACCCGGCGCTGGCGTTTGGGCCCAAGCCCGGCCCCGGCGGCGGGTTCTCGTGGGCCAACGGCTCGCGGCTGTACTACGCCAACCTCGCCTTCCCGATCCCCGGCCAGGCGCCGTTCACCGGCGCCTCGGCGGCCGTGGTGTCCCGCACCGACGACGTGGCCGCGGCGGCGGCGAACCAGCAGAGTGCCTGGATGGACCCGGTGATCGTGACGCGCCAAAACGCCGCGCTGCTCAGCGACAAGGAAGACATCTGGGCAGACAACGCCGCCTCCAGCCGCTTCTTCGGCAACGTCTACGTCTGCAACACCGCCTTCCGCAGCGTCGGCGGCCCACCCGAGCCGATCATGCTCTCGGCCTCCTCCGACGGCGGCAGCACCTGGCGCCAGCGCCAGCTCACCTCGGCGGTCAGCAACGCCCAGTCGGGCGGGCGGCAAGGCTGCGCAGTGCGCACCGACTCGACCGGCGTGGTGTATGTCATCTGGGAGGGCACCGCCGCCGGCCAGAGTGTGTTCTACCAGGCCCGCTCGTTCGACGGCGGCTCCAACTTCGAGAACCCTCAGCCGATCGCCACGGTCTTCGACGTCGGCGTGTTCGACCGGGTGTCGGGGCGGTTCACCTTCGACGGGTTGGCGGGGACCCGCACCGACAGCTTCCCGAGTCTGAGCATCGCCAACGGCGCGCCGGCCGGGACCGACGCCACCAATACGCTGGTGCTCACCTGGACAGATGCCCGCGCCGGGCTCAACCACGAGCAGGCCCTGGTGCAGACCTCCGCCAACCAGGGTGTGACCTGGTCGACCCCGGTCAACGCCGCCGAGGCCGGCGACCGGCCAGACAACCCGGCTCTGGCGATCTCACCCAACGGCAACGACGTCTACCTCGTCTACAACGGCTACCTGCAACCCTTCCAGACCAGCACGGCCAATCCTCGCAACATGCAGGGCGTGGTTCGCCACGCCGACGTGGGCGCCGGCGGGACGCTGGGCGCCTGGTCGACCTTGCACCGCGGGGCGGTTGGCGACGCGCGCGGTACCACCAGGACGCTGAACCGGGAGGCGGTCTACGACTACAACTTCGCCGCGGCGACCAGCACCTATGGGGCAGCGGTGTGGATGGACGTACGCAACGCCGCGTCCTGCGACGCGGTGAATGCCTACCGGCAATCCCTGATCGACGGCACGCCGATACCCCCACCGGCCCCGCTGACCGACTGCCCGGCGCAGTTCGGCAACAACGACATCTACGGCGGCACCTACTCCGACCCCACCCCCTAGGACTCCAGCCGCACCGCTGCCGGTGAGGGGCGCCTCCGGGCGCCCCTCACCCCATCATCGGCACCCCAATCGGCACCCCATCATCGGCGGCCGCGTCCAAGGGCCGGCACGCACCGTCCCTGTCGACGATCGCAGAGCCGACGCCGCTTCAGCCCGACGTGCGGTCGGTGGCTAGTCGGCGTCGTATTCGTCGTGTCGGCGGAACCAGTTGAGAGGGTCGTCGTCGGTACGCGTCTCGTTTCGCCCTCGCGGTCCCCTGTCCAGCCACTGGTACATGCCCCAGAGCCCGTCCAACCCGCGCGCGTAGGCCGAATAGGTGTGATAGACGATGCCGTCCTCGAGCGCGAACGCGCTCATGCCGGGAGCCTCCCGCGTGTAGGTCGCCCAGTCCGTGCCGGTCGTGGCTGCCCATTCGGCCAATGGCCCCTCGTTGCCGGCCTCCGCAAACGAACGCAAGTCCGTCGCGCGGAAGTTGTACTCGCCGACTCCGGACGCTTGCTGCTCGTCGCTAGAGCCGGCCTGGAAGTCGTAGTTGAAGTCGCTCCCGTACGACGACGCCCACGGGAAGCTCCAGCCCATCCTGCGCTTGTACGCCTGCAGTTTCGCCAGTGGGGCCCGCGAGACGGCGCAGAGGGTGACGTCGTGGTTAGCGAGGTGGACGACGAAGCCGTTGAAGCCGTCGGCGATCGCCGAGCAGGCCGGACACCCGGCCGTGTAGTCGGGCCCGAACATGAAGTGGTAGACGAGCAGCTGCGAACGCCCTCGGAACAGATCCGCCAGCGAGGCGCTGCCCTCATCGGTCTCCAAGACGTATTCCTTGTCGATGCGGACCCAGGGCAGCTGTTGCCGCCAGCGCGCCAATTCATCGCTGCGCCGCGTTAGCGCCTTCTCCGCCTCGAGCAGCTCCAGCCGGGCCGCGAGCCACTCTTGCCGTGTTCCGATCTTGTGCCTGGTCATTGCTTCTCTCCTATCGTTACATCGCTTGGCTGGGCGCCGCATAGACCGCCACGCCCACCAGCGTCCAGACGGCAAGGTACGACCCGACAAACAGCGGCACGGCGCGCACATCACCGGTATGAGCGAGTCTCATGGCTGCCGGTGCCGCGCCCGGCAACATCATCGCCGCCATCATCGACACCCACAGCGCGGCAAAGAACCCAAACGAACCGAGCCCGGCCGCCACCCCCATGTCCATTCCGTTCATCTGCCGGACCGCGACCACCCACGATGCCGCGGCGATCCCGAGCGTCGTGGTCGGCCCGATTGCCGTCGCGGCCGTGCGACCGCTCGTCATGGCAGCGGGGGGGTTGTGGTGGGCTCGCGAGCGGACCGGGACCGGTCGAGGTGCTCCTTCAACCCATCGAGCGGGCGGTCCCAGTCACGGGCCAGCGCGGCCAGGAACTGCTGTGCCACCTGCATCGGCGCTGAGCGCAGCCGGTACCGCACCCGGCGCCGCTCTCCCGGTTCGGCCCTCACCAGGCCAACCTCGGCCAGCAGAGCCAGGTGTTTGGCAATCGCCTGCCGCGTGATCGGCAGGCGATCGGCCAGTTCGGTCGCCGTGGCCGGACCATCTGCGGCCAGCGCGGCCAGGATGGCCCGCCGGGTCGGGTCGGCCAGGGCAGTGAAGACCTGCTCGGCGATCGCCTCGACATCAGGGGCATCAGGCGGCATCGAGGTAGTCGACCAATTCGCTCAGCTCGCTCGCCCAACCCTGGGTGTTGGCGTCGTACGCCTTGCGGTAGGCGTCCTCTGGCAGCTGGGCGAAACCGCTCTCGACCACCCGCAGCCGCGTGCCCGCACCGACGGGTTCGAGTGTGAACTCGACGTAGGTTCGGCGCGGATCGTCTGCGGGCAGCCCATAGAGCTGCCAGGTGAACCCGAACACTGTCGGCTCCTCCACCCGTTCCACGCGCATGTCGACCGAGAACCCGCCGGTCCACCTCATCCGGGCCACCCCACCCGGACGCAGATCGATCGTCGCCTCGTCGCCGAACCAGGCGCCCAGACCCTCGGCCGTGGTCAGCGCCGCCCACACCTTGCTCGGCGGGTGCGCGAGCTCCATAGTCCGCTCGATGCGATCAGGAAAACCCATCACAGCCTCCAACCGAGTGGCAACTAATCGGTTGCTACATTATCGCAATCGAATGGTTGCAGCAACAGCCCTGCTCGAGAGGTCGCTCGCCTCGTGAAGAACCGAACGCCTGCTCGGACCGACGGCACCCGGCGAGCCCTCGCAGCGCCCTGAGCCACCCCTACGACAGCCTGGAGGCAGCGGCGAGCTGCTGACGTGCGGAGCGAGGGCCGGCTGCGGCAGGATGCTGCCATGCCAACCCATATCGCCCTGCTGCGCGGGATCAACGTCGGCGGCCAGCGCAAGGTCGCCATGACCGACCTCCGCACGGTCGTGTCCTCCCTGGGACACGCGCAGGTCTCCACCTACATCCAAAGCGGCAACGTGCTGTTTGCCACCCAGCAGACCGACACCGCGGCGATGGCGGCCGCCATGGAGCGGGCCATCGCCGCCACCCTGGGCCTGCAACCCCGCGTCGTGGTGGTGTCGTGCGAGGAGCTGGCCGCGGTGGTCGACGCCAACCCCTACCCCGACGAGCCGAACCCACGGCATGTGCACGTCATCTTCCTCTCTGAGGAGCCGGGCGCCGACCTGGAGGCACGCGTCGTGGCCGCGCAGGCGCAGGCCGCGCGCAAGGGGAGCCGCGACACCGCGCGGCTGGTGGGCCGCACCCTGTTTGTGCACACCCCGGACGGCTATGGGCGCAGCGAACTGGCGGCGCTGCTGGCACGACGCGCCGACGGTCCCAGCGGCACGGCCCGCAACTGGGCGACCGTCACCAAGCTGCTCGCCCTCTGCCAGCGCTGACGCCAGTCGCAGGCGTTGGTCACTTTTGGATGACGGACAGAATGTTGCCGGCTGGGTCCCGGAACCAGGCGGCGGGGTGAACCTCCGGCGTGCGGTGGATGCCCTTGGCGTCTGTCTTGGGGGTCTCGTACTGTTCGAAGCGGACCCCGCGCGCGGTGAGCTCCTCGACGGTCCGCTCAATGTCGTCGACCAGGAAGTTCAGGATCGTGAACGTCGCTGGCGTATGGCCGGGCTTCGGGTAGACCATGACCCTCGTCCCGGGTCCGAGACGGATCTCGCGTGCTAGCGTCACCCCATGACCATGACGCGGATCCTGGTTCCCTACCACCTCGACGAGCACCTGCCCGACCTGGACGTGCCGGTCGACACCCAGACCACGGTCTGGGCCGCGGTTCCGCCGAGCGGGCCCGGCCCTACCTGGAGGCTGCCCTGGCCCGTTGGGATTGACCCCCTTGCCGTGGCCGCGGCGGTGGCCGAAGATCGTGGGCATGTGTAGGAACATCACCACCCTCCGCGGCCTCGACCCGCCGGCCACCGACGAGGAGATCGAGGGCGCCGCCCGCCAGTACGTCCGCAAGGTCAGCGGCATCACCCACCCGTCCGCCGCAACGGGCGAGCCGTTCGAGCGGGCGGTCGCCACGATCGCCCGCGTAACCGCCGAGGTGCTGCGCGACCTACCGCCGCGCCGCCAGCCCCCCAAGGCCCTCCCGCCGCTCCGGCGGCCCGAGGTCCGCGCCCGCATGCCCTGAGACGAGCCGGGTGCGACCCGGGCCGGCCAGAACCTGCGGCGCCACCGACCGCCGCCCCGTGCTGGAGCAGGTCGGCAAACAGCGCGACGGGAACCACCCGCACCCGCTCACGGACCAGGAGCAGATGATGGAGTGACCCGTCCTGCCAGGTGGGCGGGTCACTCTGGGCGAGCGCGTCAGGAGGTTCGCCCGCGGTCTCGCTGCTCCCGGAGCACCACGCGGCGCTGCCGGTACTCCTCGGCGTCGATTTCACCGCGTGCATAGCGCTCGGCGAGGATCTCCTCGGCCGACGGACCGGCGCCGACCTGGGTTGGGCGACGCCGGATGAAGTACACGCCAATGGCCAGCAGCGCGCCCCAGAACAACACCGTCCACGAGATCCACAGCCATAGGCCAGGACCACCATGCTGTGCATGCCAGTACCACGCCATCATGTCGAGTCTCACCTCCTCGTTAAGGTCGGGCTCTCGAGTTGGCCGAGCCGCTCCAGCAGCCGCTGGGTGAGCTGCGCGCGCTCGCCCGGGTCGAGGCGGCGTCGCAGCTCAGGGACGAGCAGCGCCTCACTGTCGTGCTCGTGCTGGCGGAAGACCTGCATCAGCACCCGCACCTTGGCGTCAAAGCGCCGGTCGGATGGGACCATGCCACCAAGCTCCACCATGAGCAGATCCAGCAGGTGGTCTTGCTCGATCTGCTGTTCGATCTCGGAGTCGTAGACGGCAGTTTGGGCCCGCAGCGCCGGATATAGCAGCTCGTCCTCCAGCGTCACGTGGCTGGCCAACGCCGTGCCGATGGCTCGCATCGCCTGGTAGCGCTTGGGGTAGCTGCCCTCGGCCTGCCGGTAGAGGGCGAACTGCCGCTCGATACGGCCATGCAGCGCCACTAGCGTGCTGGCCGGGTCCACCGCCGCGTCCACAGCCAAAGGGACAAGGGTGAGGGTGTTGTCGCGGCGAGCCGCCCGTGCGCCGTGGGTCTCGGGTGCTTCCTGTAGCTGGAACATGTGGTGCCTCAATTCGGGTGTCGTTGTCGTCACGCTTTGATGATCGGCGCCGACGCCGCTGGCGTCATCGGCTGGGTGGCGGCTGTTGCCGTACCGCCTGGGGCGTACGAGGGCCCGGCGCCTGCCTCCCGGAGGTGTACGGCGACGCGGCACGCTGCGAATTCCCGGCCTGGAAGCTCCGAGTGGTGGGGAAGGAGGGCTCCCGAGGGGGCCCTCCCGAACTGGGGCTACTGGGTGACGTCGCGGGGCGCACGACCGTGGCGCCTGCGGCGAAGATCACCAGCACTCCGGCCTGCGATGGCGCCGCCGCGCAGCTCGTCGACCGTGATCTCGGCGATCAACTCCCCGTGGGCGATCACCCCGACCCGGTCGCAGAGCTGCTGCACCTCCCCGAGCAGGTGGCGGTGGCCTGCCGTGCCCTGGCGATCGCGATCTCCTCCCTGATCACGATCTCCTCCCTGTCGGACCCAGGCTGAGCGCCTTGGTGGCGCGACCGAGCGCGTTGCCGATCCCCCACCTGGCGTCGAGGTCGGCGAGGGCCTGGGCGTCGGGCGGATGCTGCGGCAGGCTGGTATCGATGGCGGGCAGCGGCAGCGTGCGGACCGTGCGCACCACCTCGGGCGCCTTGGTCAGATAGTCCCTGGCACGGTTGAGCTTGGCGGCGGCCTGAAGCAGGCGCCGGTCGGCGCGGGCGGTCGCGTCGAGCAGCTCCTCCAGAGTGCCGAAGGTCTGCAGCAGGCCGGCGGCGGTCTTCTCGCCGATCCCCGGCACCCCGGGCAGCCCGTCGCTGGGGTCGCCCCGCAGGGTGGCGAAGTCGGCGTACTGCCAGGGGGCGATGCCGTAGCGGGCCATGACGGCGGCGGCGTCCATGACCTCCAGCTTAAGGACGCCACGGCCGGTGTAAAGTACGCGCACATTGCGGTTGTCGTCGATCACCTGGAACAGGTCGCGGTCGCCAGTGACCACCTCCACCGGCATGGTGGCGCGAGCGGCGAGCGTGGCGATCACGTCGTCGGCCTCGTGCTCGGCGGCGCCGAGGAAGGCGATGCCGAGCGCGGTGAGCGCGTCGAAGATGATCGGCACCTGCTCGGCGAGCCCGGGCGGCTCCGCCTCGCCGGGCGGGGCGCCGCCCGCGGCGGTGGCGTGCTGGTCGGCGAGCCGGTGGGTCTTGTAGGAGGGCAGCAGCGCGACCCGCCAGGCCGGGCGCCAGTCCTGGTCGACGCAAGCCACCAGGTCGCTGGGGCGGAACCGGGCGATCAGCGTGGAGACCATGTCGAGGAAGCCGCGGACCGCGTTGGTCGGCGTGCCGTCCGGCGCGGGCATCGGCGCCTTGACGCCATAGAAGGCACGGAAGTACAGGCCAGCCGCGTCCAGCAGCATCAACATGGCGACCGGGTCAGCTCCAAGCGGACGGTCGGCTCCGAGTCCTGATAGGCCTCCGTGAGGATCTCGTACCGCACCCGCGCTCCCTTCTGGTGATCGGCCCCAGCCACGGCAGGATAGCGGCTCGCGCGGACGTCAGCGGGTGGCGACGGCGGTGCTGCACCGATCCTCACGGCCTCATGGCCTCGTCGACGAAATCGCAGCTCAGCACCCACGATCGAATTTCTGGCACCCACACTTCCAAGCAGCATGCCGAGAAGTCGGCGTGTCATGAGGTAGAGGAAGGACACCGGGACAGCTCGAGATAGACGAGTTTCGGTAGCGACGGCCTCCTACACGCAGGGGGGCCAGGGTGATCATAAGGTTGTAGCTCTGGTCTGCTCCGGCGGTAGGACTCGAACCTACAACCTTGGCCTTAACAGGGCCCCGCTCTGCCGATTGAGCTACGCCGGAATGGCGGGGAGATGGTACACGACCGGGGCGGGGGTGTTCAGGGAGATGACACCAGGAAGACGCAGAGTTGCCGATACCGGTATGGGTAAGAGGATTTCCTCGCCCCAGGGAAGGGTAGACAGGAATACGAGCTGTCGCGTAGGAGGTCGCTGATGAAATTCAAGTCCGGTATGCTGCTCGGCTTCGGCGCGGGCTACGTCCTTGGGGCGAAGGCCGGGAAGGAGCGGTATCAGCAGATTGTCGAGGCGACCCGGGCATTTCGTGAGAACCCGGGCGTGCAGCGTCTGACCGAGCAGATCAACCAGACCGTCGCCACGGGCAAGGAGCGGGTCAGCGAGGTCGCCGGCCGCAAGGTCGAGCAGGTCAGCAACGGGCTCGCCGATCAGGCCGCCAAGGCCAAGGAGTTCGTTGGCAGCAGCGGCAAGACGGACGAGCCGGCCAGCGGGCCGGGGCCGGTCACCACGAGCCCCTCGCGCACCTCGACCAGCCCGTCGACCGCGGGGTCCTCGACCCGGGCGGGCAGCAAGTCTTCGTCGTAGCGTCGCAAGCAGCGAGGTGGGCACCCATCTCGACCGTGGGTGCCCACCTCGCTGTGCGTATCGCCGCAGTTACTCCAGGTAGTCGCGGAGCTTTTGGCTGCGGGAGGGGTGGCGCAGCTTCGACAGCGTCTTCGACTCGATCTGGCGGATGCGCTCGCGGGTCACACCGAACTCGCGGCCGACCTCCTCAAGCGTGCGCGGATGGCCGTCGGTCAGGCCGAAGCGGAGCTGGATCACCTTCTTCTCCCGCTCGCTCAGGGTGTGCAGCACCGAGTCGAGCTGCTCCTGCAGCAGGATGAAGCTGGCCGCGTCGACCGGCACGACCGCGTCTGAGTCCTCGATGAAGTCGCCGAGGTGGGAGTCCTCCTCCTCGCCGATCGGCGTCTCCAGGCTGACCGGCTCCTGGCTGACCTTGAGGATCTCGCGGACCTTCTCCGGGGAGAACTCCATCTCGCGGCCGATCTCCTCGGGGGTCGGCTCCCGGCCGAGGTCCTGCAGCAGCTGGCGCTGGATTCGGATCAGCTTGTTGATGGTCTCCACCATGTGCACCGGGATGCGGATGGTGCGGGCCTGGTCGGCGATCGCCCGGGTGATCGCCTGGCGGATCCACCAAGTGGCATAGGTGGAGAACTTGTAGCCCTTGGTGTAGTCGAACTTCTCGACCGCTCGGATCAGCCCGAGGTTGCCCTCCTGGATCAGGTCCAAGAACAGCATGCCGCGGCCCACGTAGCGCTTGGCGATCGACACCACCAGCCGCAGGTTGGCCTCGATCAGCTTCTTCTTGCCGAGCTGGCCCTGCCGCTCCACCCGCTGCAGCTCCCGTAGGCGGGTGGTGCTGAGCTTCTTGCCACCGTCAACGGCCTTGTCGAGCTCGGCGGTGGCGGCCTCGCCCTCCTCGATGGCCTTGGCGAGGATGACCTCCTGCTCCGCCGTCAGGAGCGGGACCTTGCCGATCTCCTTCAGGTACATGCGGACGGGGTCGTTGGTGGGAGCCTTAAGGGCGAGTTCCTCGTCTCGTGCGGAGCGGGCCTCGCGCGCGAACTCCTCGGCCTCGAGTTCATCGACCATCTCGACGACCTCGATGTTCTCGTCCTGCAGATGCTGGAGGATGTTGTCCATCTGCTCGGCCGAGACGTCCACCGGCGCCAGCGCTTCGATCACCTCTTCATTGGTGAGGAAGCCGCGCTCCTTGCCCTTGGCGACGAGATCGCGCACCTCGTCGATCTGGGCTTCCTTGGCCATAGCCATCTGGTCAAGTACCTCTCGTGTCGTGCGGGACGTGGGGCGCTGCGTGCCCGTTACGTACGCATGATGCGTTTAAAGGGTGGCGTCCCCGTCGCCTTCGGGCCGCGGCTCCCGCAGGGCTCGCCGTCGCGCCTCGAAGGCGATCAGTTCCTCGAAGAGATGAGTGTACTCGTCCGGCCGCTCTACCGGGTTCATCCGTTGTAGCGTCCCCTTGAGCTGGTCGATTACACGGGTAACCCGGAACTCTTCGAGTCGCCGGAATACCTGGCCAGCGTACCCCCGGTTCTCCTCCGCCGCGAATGCCTCAACCGCGAGGCCGCGCAGGAAACGGCGCTCGGACTCGTTGGCGGCCGCCTCCAGCACCGCCTCCAGCGGCGTGCCCGGTCCGCCCGCTTTGACCAGGGCGGCAAACGACGCCCTGGCGGCCGGCGCGGTGAACCAGTCGGCCTCCCAGCCAACCGCCGCCTCGGCGGTCCAGTCCGGGTGCTGGAGGGCGAACTTGAGCGCCTCGCACTCGACCCGCATCTGGGGAGTCCGCGACCGCGGCGGCTCCTTGGCCTCGCCCACCCGCGGCCGGGCGGCCGGCTGCTGGCCGGCGACCATCGCCAGGTACTCCCGCTCGTCCAGGTGGAGGCGCTGCACCACCGAGCGGGCGTACTCGGTGCGCTGCAGGGAGTCGGGGATGGTGCGCAGCAGCGGCACCAGCTCGCGGGCGGCGCGCACCTTGCCCTCCGGGTGGCGCAGGTCGAAGTCGGCGAGCTTCCACTCCAGCCACCAGCGCACCAGCGGCTGGGCGCCGTCAACCAGCCGGCGGAAGGCGTCGCCGCCCTGGTCGGCCACGAACTCGGCCGGGTCCTGACCGGCCGGCATGGTCAGCACCCAGGCCGACAGGGACGCCTCCGGCGCGGCCACCAGCTCGCCGATGCCCCGCTCGGCGGCCTTGGAGCCGGCCGTGTCGCTGTCGAAAGCGAGCACCACCTTGCCGGTGAAGCGGGCCAGCAGCTTGAGGTGGTCGGCCCGCAGCGCCGTCCCGCAGGTCGCCACCGCCTGGGTGACGCCGGTTTGGTGGCAGGCGATCACGTCGGTGTAGCCCTCGACCACCACCGCGAAGCCGGCCTGCACGATCGGGACCTTGGCCCAGTTGAGCCCGTAGAGCGCCTGACCTTTGCGCCAGATGATGCTCTCGGCGGTGTTCAGGTACTTCGGGCCCCGGTCCGCCCCTCGACCCGACTGCGGGTCCGGCCCGCCCTGCTCGTCTGCCGCCGGGTCGAGGATCCTCGCACCGAAGGCGACCGGGTCGCCAGCCACGTCGAAGATCGGGAAAAGCACTCGTCCGTGGAAGGCGTCACGCAGACCCCGGTTGCCCGGCTTGGCGAGCCCCGCGTCGGTCAGCTCCTGCGACCCGTAGCCCTTGCCGCGCAGGTGGGTCACGAGCGCCTCCCACTGGTCGCCCGGCGCCCAGCCCAGCTTGAACCGCTCAGCGGCGGCCCGGTCGAACCCCCGCGACGACAGGTACCCCCGCGCAGGCCGCGCGTCGGGCGAGCTGAGCAGCAGTTGGTGGTAGAACCCCACCGCCTCGGCATGTGCGGCCACCAGGCGGCTCTTGCGGCCGAGACTTCCCCGCTCCCCCGCCGCCCGACCCTCGTAGCGCAACTCGATCCCGGCCCGCTGCGCTAGCCGCTCGGTCGCCTCGACAAATGACAGGGTCCCCTGCTTCTGCAGGAAGTCGATGGCGTCGCCGCCTTCCGAACAGCCGAAACAGTGGTAAACCCCTTTGACCGATTCGACCGTAAAGGACGGAGTCTTCTCCTGGTGGAACGGGCAGAGTCCCTTCATGCGGGTGCCGCCGGCGGGGCGGAGGCTCACGTACTCGCCGACGAGAGCGACGATGTCGGTCGCCTCACGGACCTGGGCGATCGAGTCGTCACGGATACGGCCGGCCATGACGCTCCCTGCACCTCGGTGGGACCAGTTGCTGCTTACTGCGCGCTGCGGGGAGGGACAGGGCGCGGGGCCGATTGTACGCGGCCGACCCGACAGTCAGCGGTAGTAGCGGTAGAAGCGGCGCCGGCGGCGGCGCTCCCGGGCCGACCAGCGGTCGTAGCGCTGCGGGAGCCGGCGGCTGGCGTCCGGAGAGGGCGGGCTAAAGGCGCGGATCGCGTGGGAGCCGAGCACGAACCCCCAGCCGAGCAGCGTCCAGATCGGCCAAAAGATCAGGACGTGCCCGGTGGCCAGGCTGCTGAGGGCCCACAGGCCGATCATGAGCCCGTTCACCCAGGTGTAGGCCAGTAGATGCTGGCGGAAGCTGTGCCGGTTGTTGCCGGCCGGCGCCGCCCGCAGCGAGGTATGGTCCAGGACCGTCGGGGTCGGCGGGATCGACAGCGGCAAGTCGGCGGTGAGGACCTTCAGATCCCCGAAGGTCTTGGACGCAAAGGCCTTTTCCATCCGCTCGGTGAACTCGTGGATGGTCAGGCGGCCCTCGCTGTGATGCAGACGCAGAAGCTGCACCGTTTCTTCACGGTCGGCGTCGGAGGCGCGCAGCAACGCTCGCTTCTCGTCAGGCTCGAGGTCCATCCGGCCTCCCACGACTCACCACCCTCGACCAATCCCAGAGTAGCAGCCCGACCTAGCCGGTATCAGTCGTGAAGGCGACCTTCCAAGCGGCAAGCGCGTAACGGTCGGTCATTCCCGCGATCGCGTCGACCGCCTGCTGCTCGACCGGGTCGGTTGCTAGGCTCGCACCCATTGGCATCGTGTCCGGATGCTCCAGGTAATGCCCGTAGAGATCAGTGAGTAAACGACGCGCCCGCTCGGTCTGGCGCTCTGATTCCCGCCGCAGGTAGACACGCTCAAACATGAACGAACGCAGCCCCGTCATGGCCTCGGAGCAGACGTCGCCCTGAACCACCTGCGGCGCGCCGCGGGAATGGCGGATCACGTCCTCGACCAGCGTGCCGATCATGTCCGAAGGATTGTCGCCGAGCACCCGCCGGACCTGGCGGGGCAGGTCGTCAATGGTGCCGAGCACCCCAGCCCGCAGCGCGTCGGTCAGGTCGGCGGTGAGGTAGGCGATCCGGTCAGCCAGCCTGGCGCACATCCCCTCCAGCGTGGAGGGCGGCTCGTGCTTCCACGAATGGCGGCCGATGCCGTCGAGCACCTCGATGGTCAGGTTGCGCGGCTCCAGCAGGATGAGCAGCCGCACACCCTGTGCGGCATGGTCGAAACCGTCCGGAGCAAGCGCCTGCAGGGCTGCCTCCCCCCCATGGCCGAAGCAGGCGTGGCCGAGATCGTGCCCGGTCGCGATCGCATTCGCCAGCGGCACATTGAGGGCCAGCGCCTGGGCGATCGTGGCGGCAATACGGCCGGTCTGCTGCATGTGGGTGGCGCGGGTGACGTAATGGTCGCCGATGTAGGGCCCCCCCTGCCGACCAGCTGCCGGGCCCTCGCCAGCGAACGCCGGGATGAACGACTGGGTCTTGCCATGCGCCCGCATCATCGCCCGCGAGAAGATGATCCGGTCCAAATCCCGCATCCAGCAGGTCCGCACCGAATCCTCCGGCTCCGGATCCGCCCGGCCCCTGGACTCAGCCGACCGCGCCGCCCACGGAGCCAGAGTGCGCACCTCAGCCGCCTCCAGCTCCGCCCGCACGGTCCCAAGCCGCACCCAGTCCTGCGTCACCTTCACGTCGTGCTCCCGTTACAGTCCGAACATCCCATCCCGACAAGTGTGACCCTGACCCGCGACAGCCAGCCGCCGCCCTCGCCGCCAGGAGCCAGCTATGACCCACGACCTGCTCGTCGTGCAGGTGCCCCTACTCGAAAAGGCGATCCGCTCAGTCGCCGTCTACCTGTTCCTCCTGATCGTCCTCCGCCTCGCCGGCAAACGCGAAATGGCACAGTTGAATAACTTCGATCTGGTCGTACTCCTGATGCTGAGCAACACCGTCCAGAACGCCATCATCGGCAATGACAACTCCCTGGTCGGCGGCCTATTCGGCGCCACCATCCTGATCGCCGCCAACCGCATGGTCGTCCACTTGAGCTACGACCGCCCGATGCTCAGCCGACTGGTGCAGGGCACCCCCACCACCCTGATCCGCAACGGCCGCACCCTGCCCAAGAACCTCCACCGGGAGCTGATCTCCAAAGAGGAACTGTTGGCCGCCTTACGCCATCAGGGCACCAAGAAGCTCTCCGACGTGGACCTCGCGGTGCTGGAACCAAGCGGCACCCTCACCATCGACCAGCGCGACCACCTAGAGGAAATCCTCGACCGGCTGCAGCGTATCGAGGAACGCCTCGGCGGACAGCCGGAGCAGGTGAGGTCATGAGGCAAGTGGCGCGGGGCCGCCCAATTCCAGGGCGGCCCCGCGGCTCGGCTTGGGTGTTGGTTATTTAGTGGCGCTGGAGGCTTCGCCGAGGACTGCCTGGCCGGCGGCGAGGCGGGCGGTTGGGACGCGGAAGGGGGAGCAGGAGACGTAGTCGAGGCCGACCTCGTGGCAGAAGCGGACGGAGTCGGGGTCGCCGCCGTGCTCGCCGCAGATGCCGAGGTGGAGGTGCGGGCGGGCGGCGCGGCCCTCCTCGGCGGCGATGCGCATGAGGCGGCCGACGCCGGGGCGGTCGATGGTAACGAAGGGGTTGGCCGGTACCAGCTTGCGTTCCTCGTAGAGGCCGAGGAACTTGCCGATGTCGTCGCGGGAGAAGCCGAACGCGGTCTGGGTGAGGTCGTTGGTGCCGAAGGAGAAGAACTCGGCGACCTCGGCGATCTCACCGGCGACAAGGGCGGCGCGTGGCAGCTCGATCATGGTGCCGAAGAGCACCTCCAGCGTCACGCCGCGGTCGCGCAGGACCTGCTGGACGACTGGCACCAGCTCCTCGCGCATCTGGGCGAGTTCTTCGCGGGTGGCGGCGAGCGGGATCATGATCTCGACGACAGGGTTGCCGCCGTCGCGCTTGACCTGGCAGGCGGCCTCCATGATCGCCCGGACCTGCATGGCGTACAGGCCTGGCTTGACGATGCCCAGGCGGAGTCCGCGCAGGCCCAGCATGGGGTTGGCCTCGTGGAGGTCGTTGACCTTGGCGAGCAGCTCCTCGGCCTCGGCCAGGGGCAGCGCCTCGTCGCCGGCGACCTGGACCTGGTCCTCCCCGGCCTGCTTGGCGAGGGCCACCGCCACGGCCAGGTCGACCTGGTTGGGCAGGAACTCGTGCAGCGGCGGGTCCAGCAGGCGGATGGTGACGGGCTTGCCGTCCATCGCCTGGAAGATGCCGACGAAGTCGCCGCGCTGCAGCGGCAGCAGCGCCGCGTAGGCGGCCTGCTCCTCGGCGTCGGTGTCGGCGAAGATCATCGTGCGGACCGCGTGCACCCGCTCCTCGCCGAGGAACATGTGCTCGGTACGGCATAGGCCGATGCCCTGGGCGCCGCGCTCGAGCGCGTTGGCGGACTGGCCGGGGGTGTCGGCGTTGGCGCGGACCTCGAGGCGGCGCACCTCGTCGGCGCGGGCCATGAAGCGCTCGTAGGCACGCCAGATCTTCTCCTTGCGCGCCTCCGTGTCACCGGAGCGGGCCCGCTCGATCGGCGAGTCGGCGAGTTCCAGCTGGCCGGCGTAGACCTTGCCGCTGAAGCCGTCGATGGTGATCCAGTCGCCCTCACCAATGGTAGTGGCGCCGACGGTGAACTTCTTGCCGGCGCGGTCGACGCGGATCGCGTCGGCGCCGCAGACCGCCGGGATGCCCTCGCCGCGGGCGACCACGGCGGCGTGGGAGTTGGTGCCGCCGGCCGAGGTGAGGATGCCCTGGGAGCGGATCATGCCGTGGTAGTCGTCGGGGGTGGTCTCGCGGCGCACCAGGATTACCGGCTCGCCCCGCTGCGCCCATGCCTCGGCGGCGTCGGCGGTGAACACCGCCCGGCCGACGGCGGCGCCCGGGGAGGCGTTGAGGCCGCTGGCGATCTCCTCGGCCTTGCTTCCGGGGGCGATGACCTTCTTGAACAGCTCCTCCAGCCGGTTGGCGTCAAGGCGCAGGACGGCGGTGTCCACGTCGATGAGGCCCTCGTCCTGCATGTCGAAGGAGATCACCCACTCGGCGAAGGCGGTGCGCTTGCCGACGCGGGTCTGCAGCAGCCACAGCTTGCCCTGCTCGACGGTGAACTCGATGTCGCACATGTCCTTGTAGTGGGTCTCCAGGGTCTGCATGTGACGCTGGAGCAGCTCCCAGGCCTGCGGCTGGACCTGGCCCATCTCGTCGAGGGCGAGGGTGTTGCGGATACCGGCGACGACGTCCTCGCCCTGGGCGTTGGCGAGGTAGTCGCCGTAGGGGTGCTTATCGCCGTTGGCGGGGTTGCGGGTGAAGGCGACGCCGGTGCCGGAGTCGTCGCCCTTGTTGCCGAAGACCATCGACTGGACGTTGACGGCGGTGCCGAGGGAGTCGTCGATCTTGTTCTTGCGGCGGTAGTCGATGGCACGCTTGTTGTCCCAGGAGCCGAAGACCGCCTGGATGCCGAGGCGGAGCTGCTCGGTGGGGTCCTGGGGGAACTCGCGGCCGGTCTCGGTGCGGATGATGGCCTTGAAGCGGTCGACCAGGGCCCGCAGGTCTCCTTCGTCCAGCTCGATGTCGTTGCGGACGCCTTTGCGCTCCTTGGCGTGGTCGATGGCGTCCTCGAACTTGTCGCCGTCGACGCCGAGGACGGTCTTGCCGAACATCTGCAGCAGGCGCCGGTAGGCGTTGCAGGCCTCACAGGTGACGGTGAACCCGTGCGGGACGGGCAACCCCATGTTGGTCATCTCGGCGAGGTTGGCTCCCTTGCCGCCGAGAAGGTACTTCATGTCCCTGTTGCCCTCTTCAAAGTCGTACACGTATTTGGTCATCTCGCCTCCCTTTGAGATCTCCCCCCAAGCCTATATGCCCACATCGCGGGCCGCGCCCCAGATCGGGTATCTGTGGACAACAATGGATCCATGTTCTCGTTCTCGTCGCTGAGCCCGCGCCGGCGCCTGCTCGTGGCCGCGCTGGCACTGTTGGTGGCGCTCGCCACCGTGATCAGCCTGCTGTTCACCTTCGTGCTGCGCCCAGGACCCAGCCGGGCGCCACACAGCCGCGTCGTGCCGGTGCTACTGGTTCCCGGCTACGGCGGCACGCCCTCATCCCTGGACACCCTGGCCAGCCAGCTGCGCGGAGCCGGCAGGCAGGTCACCGTGATCGGCCTGCCCGACGACGGCACCGGCGAAATCGGCGCCTCGGCGGCGGTGCTCGGCACGGCGGTCGCCAAGGCGATGGCGGCGGCTGGCGCCGACCATGTCGACCTGGTCGGCTACTCGGCCGGCGGCCTGGTGGTGCGCGCCTTCCTGGCGCTGCCGGGCGAGGCCAGCCATACCCGCCACGTGGTGCTGCTCGGCAGCCCCAACCACGGCGCCGCGCTCGCCGGCCTGGCGACCCTGCTCGGCGCCCAGGTCTGCGCGGGTGCCTGCCCTGAGCTGGCCCCCGACTCGGCGTTCCTGCAGCGCCTCAACGGCACCCGGGAGGTCCCGGCCGGGCCCGACGTCACCAGCATCTGGACCGCCGCCGACCGGATCGTGGTTCCTCCAAGCTCCGCGGTGCTCTCCGGCGCCCGGAACATCCGCCTCCAGGACATCTGCACCACCGCCACCATCGACCACGGCGGACTGGTTCAGGACCCGCTCCCGCTCGCTCTGGTCGGTCGCGCCCTGGCCGGCGGCCTCCCCGCTCGGCTTGGCCCGTCCGATTGCGCGACGCTCCGCGCCGCCGCATGAACGCTCGGGCCGCCGATGGCTGGCAGGAGGTCGGAGAGGGCGTCTTCCGCCGCCGCTACCGGTCCTTCGACCTGAACGTCAGCGTCGTCATTGGCGAGGGCGAGGTGCTGGTGATCGACACCCGCAGCTGGCGTGCCGAAGGCGAGGAGCTGGCCGAGGACCTGCGCCGCCTCACCCCGCTCCCCTGCCGACAGGTGGTCAACACCCACGCGCACTTCGACCACTGCTTCGGCAACGCGAGCTTCCGCGACGCCGCCATCTGGGGACATCCGCGCTGCGCCGAACTGCTCCGCACCCGAGGCGAGGAGCAGCGCGCCCAGGCCCTCGCCTGGGCGGCCCACGACGACGCCGTGGCGGAGATCCACGCCACCGAGATCGTCCCGCCCGACCACCTGGCCTCCGACCAGATCGTCCTGTCGGTTGGAGGCCGCGCCGTGGAACTCCATCACCTGGGTCGCGGCCACACCGACAACGACCTGGTCGTGCTGGTCCCAGACGTGGGCGTGCTGTTCGCCGGCGATCTTCTTGAGGAGGGCGCACCGCCGTCGTTCGAGGACGCCTTCCCGCTGGAGTGGCCTGCGACCGTCGACCGACTGCTCGCCTTCGCCCCGCAGGTGATCGTCCCCGGCCACGGCGACGTGGTCGCCCCGGACTTCGCCCGCCGCCAGCGCGACGAACTGGCAGCGATCGCCGCGCTGTGCCGCCAGCTCCTGAGCGGCGAGCTGTCATTTGAGGAGGCGCTCCGCCGCGCTCCCTACCCTGAGGGCTACGCCCGCCCCGCCCTCAACCGGGTCAGCTCTTGATGTCTTTGGTGGCGAAATTGGCCCAGGCGGCGCCGAGGAAGACCACGATGTAGACGCCTTGGATGGCGAAGCCGCGGCTGACGTTGTGCCACAGGATGGGGGTGCGGAACAGGTCGATGAAGGAGAGCCAGTAGTGGGTGGGCAGGTAGGGTTTGACGGCGGCGGCGGCGTCGAGCAGGTCGAGGACCTGGGAGGTGACCAGGGCGGCCAGGGCGCTGAGGGCGGCGGCCAGCGGTGAGTCGGTGAGGGTGGAGGCGAACAGCGCGATCGAGGCAACCCCGAGCATCGACCAGGCGACGTACAGGACGGTGACAGTGGTGCGCCAGCTCGCCTCGGGGCCGGCGATGGTTTGGCCGGAGACCGACGGGAGGGGCTTGACACCGAACATGGTGGCGCCGACCACGAACGCGACGGCGGCCACGATCAGCACCGCGAGGAACACGAACACGATCGTGACCAGCAGCTTGACCACCAGCAGGCGGGTGCGGCCCACGGGGCGGGTGAGCAGGTAGCGCAGGGTGCCCATGCTGGCCTCCCCGGCGACGGTGTCGCCGGCGGACACCGAGACCGCCACCGGCAGGAACAGCGGCAGCACCAGCGCCAGCGCAGCGGCGGGAAACAGGGCGCCGTTGTTGAGCACCTCGGCGAGGAAGGCGGGGCCCTCGCCGGGGCGCGGGCCGATGCCGGTTACCTTGAGGAACACCGCCACCAGGGTCGGCAGGCCCGCCAGCAGCGCGATCGACACCCAGGTCCGCGGGCGGCGCACCAGCTTGCGCAGCTCAACCAGCAGCATCGGAAGCACCCCCGCGGGTGAGGGCCAGGAACACGTCCTCCAGGGAGGGGCGCACCATGACCAGCTCGCGGACGCGGACGCCGCCCTCCACCAGGTGCTGGTTGAGCGCCTCGGGGCTGGTGCCGTCGAGTTGCACCACCAGGCGGCCGGCGCGCGGCTCGCCAAGATCGATCCCGGGGAGCCGCGCGGCCAGTTCGGTCGCGCGGTCGAGGTCTGGGGTGGCGACCTCGACCCTGCCGGTGGGGACGAGCAGGGCCTCAACGCGGTCCTGGGCGACCAGGCGGCCCTGGTGGACGATGGCGGCGCGAGTGCAGATGAGCTCCACCTCGGCCAGCAGGTGGCTGGAGAGGAACACGGTGGTACCGCCGGCGACCAGCTTGGCCAGCAGGTCGCGGACCTCGCGCATGCCCTGCGGGTCGAGGCCGTTGGTGGGCTCGTCGAGCACCAGCAGGCGTGGGGCGCGCAGCAGCGCCGCGGCGAGCCCGAGGCAGGCACGCACCTGGCGGCGGCCGACTGTCGCCAGGCCGACCCGCTCCAGCGCATCACTGACGCGCCGCCGCCGGGTAGTGCGGCCGCCTCCCGGGCCCGGCGGGCCGGCCTCGTCGAACAGCGTCAGGTTGGCGCGGCCGGACAGGTGCGGGTAGAAGGCCGGCCCTTCGATCAGCGACCCGACCTCTGGCAGGACCGCGCGGGCGCCCGCAGGCATCGGCTGCCCGAGCAGCTCGATCCGTCCGGAGGTCGCGAACACCAGCCCGAGCAGCATGCGCACCGTGGTGGTCTTGCCCGACCCGTTCGGGCCCAGGAAGCCGAACAGCTCCCCCTCGCGGACCTCCAGATCCAGGCCTTCCACGGCCACGACCTGGCCGAAACGCTTGGTCAGCCCCTCCGTGCGGATGGCGGCGGCCACACTCACTGTGGTGTTCCTTGCCGGAGGCCCAGCGGCTGGTTGACCAGCGCGGCGGCGGTTCGCTCCAGGGCGGCCTGGGTCACCGTCCCGGCCAGGACGTAGGCGACCTGGTTGTGCTCGAAGATCATGCCGTTCAGCAGTGGCGTGGAGATGACGCCGGCCGTTCCCCAGGGCCCGGTCTTCTGGGGCAGCTGCGCCAGGAAGGCTCGGGTACGGCGCGAGATCTGGTTTGGGAACGCGAGCGCCGCGACCAGGTCGAAGCGCTCACCGTAGGTGCCGGCGGCAGCGCCGACCGTGGTACGGCGGGGCAGGCCGCCGATCTGATCGGGCAATACGAACGGCGACCAGCGGTCGATCGCCTGGGCGATGTCCTGGGTGTCCTCAACCTCGGCGGTGGCGTCGTCGGGGAGCTGGAAGCCGACCACGGCGGGACTCGGGGCCGTCTGGCGCAGGTCGAGGAAGGTGCTGACGATGATCGGCGTGGCGGCGCCCTTGGTGGTGACCTCGACCCGGACCGGGAGGCCGCTGGCGGGATCTGCCCACAGGTCGACGTGGCCGACGGTGCTGCTGGCCGAGCTCGGGGTGATCCGCAGCCCAGCGGCCGCCACCCCAGCAATCCGGCGACCGGCGATGGGGCGCACCTCGGCAGGGGTGGCGGCGGCTGCCAGGCGGCGGCCCAGTTCGGGCGGGAGCAGGTCGGCGGGGCGCGCGAAGCGGACCGCTGGCTCGCCGCGGGTCTCCTCGGCGTGGCGGCTGCCCGAGTCCCACAGCCAGGTCCCGTCCGCCTGGTGGTAGAGGTCGTGCTCGCCGATGGTGGTGAGCTGGTCGACCCGCCAGTCGACCGGGCTGGCCACCCAGGCGCGCATCCGGGTGGTCTCGCCAAGCAGGGCGACGACCCCGCTGGCGTTGGGCACGTCCGGCAGGCCGAGCCCCGCCCTGGACTCCGCATAGCCCTGGTAGGGCACTGCCGCCGAGGCCTGAACCCGGGCGAGCAGCGTCGCCGCCGGCACGCCCCGGCCTGGCACCGGCAACGCGCCGGCCAGCGCCGGCAGCGCCGCCAGCACGGCCACGGCAGCGAGCAGGACGACCCAGCGCCACCATCGCAGCCGCAGGAGAGCGGACGGCAGTCGCATCCTTCCACGCTACGACGTCCTGCCCGATCGTGCTGGAGTTACAACGCTGCGCTTGGCGCTCGCCACGGAACGGATCGGTACCCAGGCAAGGCGCTAATTTCGCTGTGCTGGTCAGGCAGTGGCGAGCTGGCGCAGGGCGGCGTGGAGCTTGGTGGCGGCGGGACCGGGGTGGCCGTCGGCGACGGGCTGGTGGTCGATGGTGACGACTGGGAGGACCTCGCGGACCGAGCTGGAGACGAAGGCTTCGTCGGCGGCGGCGAGGTCGTCGGCGCTGAAGACGCCCTCAAGGACGCGGTAGCCGAGGCTGCCCGCCACCTCCAGCAGGGCGGCGCGGGTCACGCCGGCGAGGATGCCGAGGTCAAGCGACGGGGTCTGCAGTGTCTCCCCCACCCGCCACCAGAGGTTGGAGGTGGGCAGCTCGAGCAGCTCGCCGCCGAGGCCCACGAGGATCGCGTCGTCGGCGCCGCGGGCGGCAGCGGCGCGGGTGGCGGCCATGTTCACCGCGTAGCTGATGCTCTTGACGCCGGGGAGGAGCCACGGTGAGCTGGCCCGCACCAGCGGGTCGGCGGCAATCGTCAGCAGCACCAGGTTGAGGCCGCGGCGCCGCTGGGCCTCCAGCTCGGCCGGGACCTCGGTCACGACCGCGAACGCGGCGGAGGCGAACTCGCCCTCGATCCCGCGGGTGCAGACCAGGCGCAGGACCCCGTCGCCGCCGGCCTCGGTTAAACCGGCCTCGGCGACGGCGCGGGTGCAGAGCGCCTCCAGGCCACGCGGGAGGGTCAGCTCCAGCGCAGCGGCGGAGCGGTGCAGGCGGGCGAGGTGCGCCTCCAGCCGGAACGGGCGGCCCTGGTAGACGCGGGTCACCTCGAAGGCGGCCTCGCCCCGCTGCAGGGCGAGGTCCAGCGGGGACAGCTCAGCCGGGCCGCCGTCAGGGCCGGCGGTCGCCACGGCCAGCACCCCGGGCGCCCTCCTCCCGAGGACCCGGAGAGGCTCACCAGGTCCCTGCCCCTGCTGTGTGTGCGTGCCCACTTCTGCGGTCCCCGCCTACCAGCGGGGCAGGCGCTCGTCCAGGTAGGCGACGAGGCGGTCGAGGCCGACGCGGTCCTGGCGCATGGTGTCGCGGTCCCGGATGGTGACCGCCTTGTCCTCCAGCGAGTTGAAGTCGACGGTGACGCAGTAGGGCGTGCCGATCTCGTCCTGGCGGCGGTAGCGGCGGCCGATGGAGCGTGCGTCGTCGTAGTCGATCGTCCAGCGCTGGCGCAGCGTCGATGCCACCTCGCGGGCGAGGGGCACGAGCTGGTCGTGACGCGACAGGGGCAGCACCGCGACCTTCATCGGCGCCAGGCGCCAGTCCAGCCGCAGCAGGGTGCGGTTCTCGGTGCCGCCGGAGGCGGTGGGGGCCTCCTCCTCGCGGAAGGCGTCGACCAGGAAGGCGAGCGCGGCTCGGTCGACCCCGCCGGAGGGCTCGATGACGTAGGGGATATAGCGGGTGTTGGCTTCCTGGTCGAAGTAGGTGAGGTCCTGGCCGGAGAACTTCTGGTGCTGGGACAGGTCGAAGTCGGAGCGGTTGGCGATCCCCTCCAGCTCCGACCAGCCGAAGGGGAACTTGTACTCGATGTCGACCGCGCGCTTGGCGTAGTGGGCCAGCTCGTCGACGCCGTGCTCGCGCAGGCGCAGGAGCTCGCCACGTAGGCCGAGGTCGAGATACCACTGCCGGCGCTCTTCGATCCACTGCTCGTGCCAGCCCTCGTCAGTGCCGGGCTCGACGAAGAACTCCAGCTCCATCTGCTCGAACTCGCGGGTGCGGAAGATGAAGTTGCCGGGGGTGATCTCGTTGCGGAACGCCTTGCCGACCTGGGCGATCCCGAAGGGGATCTTCTTGCGGCTGATCTGCTGGATGAGCGGGAAGTCGGTGAAGATCCCCTGGGCGGTCTCGGGCCGCAGCCACACCACCGCGGCGGCGTCCTCGACCGGGCCCATGAAGGTCTTGAACATCAGGTTGAAGTTGCGCGGGTCGGTGAACGGCCCTTTGCCGCAGTTGGGGCAGTGCAGCTCCCCCGCCGCTGGCGGGCGGCCGTGCTTGGCCTCGAACGCCTCCAGCAGATGGTCCTCGCGGAAGCGCTGGTGGCAGTTGGTGCACTCCACCAGCGGGTCGGAGAACGACTCCAGGTGCCCGGAGGCCTCCCACACCTTGGGGGCCATGATGATGGCGGCGTCCTGGCCGACCACGTCGTCGCGCAGCTGCACCACCGCGCGCCACCAGGCCCGCTTGATGTTGTTCTTCAATTCCACGCCCAGGGGCCCGTAGTCATAGCTGGAGCGCAGGCCGCCGTAGATCTCGCTGGAGGGGAAGACGAAGCCGCGGCGCTTGGCGAGGTTGACAATCGTGTCCATCAGATCGGCGGGCACTTGCGGTACCTCCTGGGGCCCCGCATGGCCTGCGGGGCAATCGAGGGCGTAGAGGTGGACATCGCAGACCGCCACTGCGCTGTGGTCTGCGGGGAACGGCATCGCCGCACCGGCTGGCGCGGCGCTTGCTCGGCCATGTGGTCGCCCAAGCCGCCGGACGCGGCCGGGGCGACCAGCCGTCGCTGCTGCGTACGCTACCTGGGTGACCGCCTTCCGGCAACGCGGTTTACCGTGGTTTTCAGGTTCAGGTGGACGGCTCGAAGGTGTGCCTGCGCTTCCGCAGGAAGCCGTCCGGCAGCAGCGTGGTCTGCAGCGTGCCGCTGAGGAGGCCCACCAGGAACCCGGTGACGGTGGGAGGGTACAGCTCGTAGCGGGTGCCGCGGCCGTCGAAGAGCGCGACCTCCCAGCCGGCCGGGTCGCCTTCTGTGACCCAGTAGAGGTCGTTGCCGTTGTCGGTGCGGCCGAACGGCAGCAGGCCGCCTGGCTCCGGGAACGGCGGCAGGGGGAGCTTGTCGGGGAACTTGCTCCGGGTCTCGGTGTAGGCGGCGAGGACCTCGTCCTGGGCGGTGATGAGGTTGCCGCCGCTGTCCGGCGCTGCGAACGGGTTGAACAGGTACAGGAAGTCGTCGAACTTGCCCGAGCCGTAGAGGTTGGTGAACGCCTTGTAGTCCTCGGGCAGCGCGGTGGCGAGCTGGGCCTCGATCTCGGGCCAGCGCTCGGGGTCGCCGGCATCGAGCGGCTTGTCCGGCGGCGGGGCGAGGGCGCGCAGCCGCTCCAGCGAATCGATCAACGGCTCACCTCATCACGGAGTCTTCACGGAGTCTGGGTCGGCGGAATGTACTCCTTGACGGTGGCCTGCGGCGTGTTGGCGATCTCCACGTCGAAGCGGAAGCCACGGTTGCCCTGGGCGCGGAGGCGGACCGCCCGGGGCGGGCCGTTGTCGGTCGGGCTGGTGTAGAGCGGCTGGACCTGGTAATTGACTGTCTGACCGGCCGCCACCGCGTCGGCCAGCATGCTCTCGTAGTCGCGCATGACCGGGGAGTTGGCCCGCAGCTGGTACAGCGTGACCAGGTTGGCCGGGTTCTCGCCGGAGCCGCCGAGCTGGCGGCCGAGCAGGTGGCCGCGGGCGCGGTTGCGGGACGGCAGCTGGTCCCAGCCCGGCGGGTGGATCGCCGGGTCGGCCTCGGAGCCGAGCTGGTCCTGGTCTGCCGCCTTGACCATCGCCGGGGTGATGGTGGCGGCGATGCCGCTGCGCTGGCCGCTGTGCGGGTCGATCTTGCCGTAGTCAACCTTGCCCCCGAGCCGCTGGATGGTCTTGACGTTAGCGGCCGGGGTCTCGTGGCTGTGGGTGCCGCCGCCGGAGGTGACCCGTGGCGTGGTCGTGAGGGTGGGGAGCCTGGGGAGCCCCTTGCCGGCGTTCGGCCCCGCCCGGTTGAGGATGTCCGACCCGACCCACCACAGCCCGACCAGCACCAGCAGCACGACCAGCGCCGCGCCCGCGTTCGGGCGGCGGCTCCGGGAGCTGGGAGAAGTCCTGCGGCGCCTGCGCCTGGTCCCTGTCCTGGCTCTGGTCCTGGTCCTGGCCATGCGGCGGATTCGGCCCCCTGCGGTCGGCGGTCGGGCGGAGGTGGAGCGTAACCCTCACGCTGTTCTACCCAGCGAAGCACGGAGCATATCCGCCCGCGCTCACACGTCCGCTCACACGCCGACGGGATGCCAGACGGTCTTGGTCTCCAGGAACGCCGCGATCCAGTAGGGGTCCTGGCCTAAGCTGTCGTCCAGCCAGGCCTTGGCGGGGAGGTTGACGGGCGCCACCACGCGCTTGACGCTCTCGGCGGCGGCCAGCTCGGCGTCGCGATACAAGGCCAGGTCGAGGCCAGCCAGGTCGAGGGCGTTGACGTCCATGTGGGCAGCCAGCGGCCCGATCAGCTCGGCGGTGAAGCCGGTGAGCAGGTTCACCACCCCGCCGGGCAGGTCGCTGGTGGCCAGCACCTCCGCCAGCGTGATCGCCGGCAGGGGCCGCTGCTCGGCGGCGAGCACCACCGCGGTGTTGCCGCTGACGATCACCGGTGCGAGCCGCGACACCAGCCCGAGCAGCGAGGAGTCCGGCGGCGCGACGACCCCGACGACCCCGGTCGGCTCCGGTACCGAGAAGTTGAAGTACGGCCCGGCGACCGGGTTGGAGGACCCGAACACCTGGGCGATCTTGTCCGCCCACCCGGCATACCAGACCCACCGGTCGATGGCCTTGGCGACCACCTCGCGGGCGGCCTTGCGGCTTATGCCCTCGGAACGGCCGACCTCGTCGGCAAGCTGCTCGCGCCGCCCCTCCAGCATCTCCGCGATCCGGTAGAGGATCTGCCCCCGGTTGTAGGCGGTGAGCCCCGCCCACCCGGCGAACGCCCCCCGCGCCGCCACCACCGCATCCCGCACGTCCTTCCGCGACGCCCGGCATGCATTCGCCAGCGGCTTGCCCCCCTTGGCTTCACTCACCAAATACGACCGCCCCGACTCGGTACGCGAAAACTTCCCCCCGATATACAGCTTGTAGGTCTTGCGCACCTCCAGCCGCTCCTCGTCAGTCATGCTCCGCGCCTCCTCACGACAGGTCCACGTAGGCGGTGAGGCCGTGGAGGCCGCCTTCGCGGCCGAAGCCGGATTCTTTGTAGCCGCCGAAGGGGCTGGTGGGGTCGAAGCGGTTGAAGGTGTTAGCCCAGATGACGCCGGCGCGGAGGCGGTTGGCGAGGTCGAGAATGCGGCTGCCTTTGTCGGTCCAGACGCCGGCGGAGAGGCCGTAGGGGGTGTTGTTGGCTTTCTCGACGGCTTCGGCGGGGGTGCGGAAGGTCAGCACCGAGAGGACCGGGCCGAAGATCTCCTCCTGGGCGATGCGGTAGGACTGGGCGACCCCGGTGAAGACCGTGGGGCGGAACCAGAAGCCGCGGGCGGGCAGGTCGCAGGGGGGTTGGTACAGCTCGGCGCCCTCGGCTTCGCCGCTTGCGACCAGTTCCTCGATCCTGGCGAGCTGCTGGCGGGAGTTGATGGCGCCGACGTCGGTGTTCTTGTCGAGCGGGTCGCCGACCCGCAGGGTGGCCATGCGGCGCTTGAGCTTGGCGATTAGCGGCTCGGCGATGGATTCCTGCACCAGCAGGCGCGAGCCGGCGCAGCAGACGTGGCCCTGGTTGAAATAGATGCCGTTGACGATCCCCTCGACGGCCTGGTCGATGGGGGCGTCGTCGAAGACGATGTTGGCGGCCTTGCCGCCCAGCTCCAGGGTGAGGCGCTTGCCGGAGCCGGCGAGGGTGCGCTGGATCGCCTTGCCGACCTCGGTGGAGCCGGTGAAGGCGACCTTGTCGACGTCGGGATGGGCGACCAGTGCGGCGCCGGTCGCGCCCGCGCCAGTGAGGATGTTGACCACCCCTGGCGGCAGCTCCGCCTGCTCCAGGACCTCGCCGAGCAGCAGCGCGGTGAGCGGGGTGGTCTCGGCCGGCTTGAGCACCACGGTGTTGCCGGCGGCCAGCGCCGGGGCGAGCTTCCAGGCGGCCATCAGCAGCGGGAAGTTCCAGGGGATCACCTGCGCGGCGACCCCGAGTGGCTGCGGCTGCCGGCCGGGGAAGGCGTAGTCGAGCTTGTCTGCCCAGCCGGCGTAATAGAAGAAGTGCGCGGCGGCCAGCGGCAGGTCGACGTCGCGCGACTCCTTGATCGGCTTGCCGCCATCGATGGTCTCCAGCACCGCGAACTCGCGGGCGCGCTCCTGCAGGATGCGGGCGATGCGGAACAGGTACTTGGCGCGCTGCGCACCGGAGGTCTTCGACCACACCTTGTCGTAGGCGGCGCGGGCGGCCTTGACGGCGAGGTCGACGTCCTCCTCGCCTGCCTCGGCGACCTCGGCGAGGACCACCTCGGTGGCGGGGTTGACGGTCTTGAAGCCCTTGCCGGACGCCGGCTCGACCCATTTGCCGCCGATCAGCAGGCCGTAGTGCTCGCGGATCCTGACGTGGTCGGTCGCCTCCGGCGCGGGCGCGTAGGCCAAGTCGAGGCCGAGGCCGAGGCTGGCGGCGGAGACGGGCGTCTGGTCGGCCATACGCGGGTCAGTCCTCAATCCTTGGAGAAGTAGTCGGCGGACTGGTAGCGGCCGGTGCGTTCCTTGGCGAGCTGCATGAGGCAGTCGTTGAGGAGGCTGGAGGCGCCGATGCGGTAGCGCTCGGGGGTGAGCCAGTCGGGGCCGAGGGTCTCGTTGACCAGGATCAGGTGCTGGATGGCCTGCTTGGCGGTGCGGACGCCGCCGGCTGGCTTGAAGCCGACCATGCGGCCGGTGCGCTCGTGGAAGTCGCGGATCGCCTCCAGCATCACCAGGGCGACCGGCAGGGTGGCGGCGGGCTCCACCTTGCCGGTGGAGGTTTTGATGAAGTCGGCGCCGGCGGCCATGGCGAGCACGCTGGCGCGGCGGACGTTGTCGTAGGTGCCGAGCTCGCCGGTCTCCAGGATCACCTTCAGGTGGGCCGCGCCGCAGGCCTGTTTCACGGCCACGATCTCGTCGAACACCTCGCGGTGCCGGCCGGCGAGGAAGGCGCCTCGGTTGATCACCATGTCGATCTCGTCGGCGCCGGCGGCCACCGCGTCGGCCACGTCGGCCAAGCGCACCTGCAGCGACGACTGCCCGCTCGGGAACGCGGTCGCCACCGAGGCGACCCGCACGCCCGAGCCGGCCAGCGCGTGCTTGGCGGTCGCGACCAGCGCCGGGTAGACGCAGACCGCCGCCACCGGCGGGACCGCAGGGTCGGCCGGGTCGGGCCGGCGCGCCTTGGCGCAGAGCGCCTCGACCTTGCCGGGCGTGTCGGCGCCCTCCAGGGTGGTCAGGTCCATGACCGCGACCGCGAGCCGCAGCGCGGCGACTTTGGAGCCCTTCTTGATGCTCCGCTTGGCGAGGGCGGCGGCGCGCTCGGCGACCCCGACCTGGTCGACCGCGAAGCGGGACAGGACCGGGCCGAGTTCGATCTGCCGCAGGAAGCCGTCACCGGCCTCGGCGAATCCCGCCTCGGCGAGCCGTACTGGTATGGTCGCCACGGCCGTCACCTCCCGAAGGCTCCGAGGGCTCGCTTGCTCCCAGCGGCGATTGTAGCGACCGGCATCCGGCGTCTCCCGTAGTGACTCACCGGTAACTCACTCAGGGAACGCGACGATCGTGTCACCATCCTGTGATCCGCCGAGACGATGCTGGAGGTAACAACCGAATTACGATCCCTATTCTCGGGTACGATCAACGTGATCAAGAGTATCGTTAGAAATGGTCGATTCGTACGTATTCACCCGGGGGAGCGAGGAGTGCAATGAGCCTTGATGTATACGTCGGCTCGCTGACCCGGTATTACACCGAAGGTCCCATCGCTGTCGTCGAGAAGCTCGCCCGGCAGCAGCGGATCCCCTATGCGATCGTGCACGGCAACGGCGTCGACGACTGCCCAGGCCTTGACCAGGTGGTGCGCAGCGCCGTGCTGGCCTGGCGCGAAAACCTCCGGCTGGGCCTCGGCGAACGCCTGGAAGCCCCCTTCGACTGGGACGAGGCGGCTGACAGCGTCAGCTTTAACGAGAAGCCTGGCTGGGACGGCTACGGCGCCACCCTGCTGCTGGCAGCCCATGAGGAGCACCCGGAGCTGCCGCTGCCAAGCAATGTCCTGCCGGACTGGCCGGACGACCCCGCCTACCTGGCGGCCACCGCCGAGGGCGCTGCCACCCGCTTCGACCAGCTGCTGATCCCGGAGCTGTGGCTCCCCCACCCGATCGGCTTCACCTTCCGCTCCCAGGACGTCACCGGCCAGGACGTGGAGATCGGGTCCAGCATCGGGCTGCTCGCCCAACTGCGGGCGCTCGGCGAGGCCCACCCGCCCAACGGCGACCGCCCGATCGCAGCCACCGCCCACGAGGGTATGCGGGTCCTCATCCAGATGGCCGAGCACTCGGTCCAGCACCGCCTGCCGATGAAGCTGGACTTCTGAGCGCCTGAGCTGCTGAAGCAGCGCCAGGTCAGGCGGTTTTCGATTCGCCGCCGTCCGGCTCGATGCCGTGCTCGCGCAGCAGCCCCCGGAGTCGCTCCACCTCGGCGCGGAGGTGGCGGTTCTCGTCGAAGACGCTGGCGACGCCAGCGATGATCTCCTGTTCGCGTCGCTTGGCCTGCTCTTCACCGGCCACTTCGGCGAACTGGCCGCTGGCGAGGACCTGGATGACCTGCTGGCGGACGCGGGAGAGGTCGGCGCCGAGCTTCACCAGTACCAGGGCAGCGACGCCCTCGCCCTCGCGGATCAGCCCGAGGAGGATGTGCTCGGTGCCGACGTAGTTGTGGTGGAGCTGCAACGCCTCGCGCAGCGACAGCTCCAGCACCTTCTTGGCTCGTGGGGTGAAAGGGATGTGCCCCATCGGGGCGTCCTTGCCTCGGCCGATGATGCTCTGCACCTCAGCGCGGACCGCCTCAAGCGAGATCCCGAGCGACTCCAGCGCCTTGGCGGCGACCCCTTCACCCTCGTGGATCAGGCCAAGCAGGACGTGCTCGGTGCCGATGTAGTTGTGGTTCAGGAGCCGGGCTTCCTCCTGGGCGAGCACGACGACTCGTCGAGCCCGATGGGTGAAGCGCTCGAACACCTCTCCCAGACCCTCCTTGTCCTTGCGCCGTCCTGGGCGCAGGTCGCGGACCCGGCGGATCGCCTCAGCGACCGGTCGTTCCCTGGTTACGGCATAGCCGGCGTAGCCTCCAGCCTCTCCGGCCATCAGCCAGGCACAGATCTCGTCCACGTCGGCCGTGCCGCGGACGACCCGGTCGAGCAGTTTCCGCGCCGCTTCGGGCGGGTCAATCTCGCTGACCGGGCGACCGTTCAGGGCCATGAGCTGGAGGGCGGCGACCAGCGCCACCTCCCCGCTGCGGGGCCCGAACGGCTGCCGTAGCCCCACGCCGTGCAGCAGGGTCGCGGCGGCCCGGGGCGGGTTGTCGCAGCGGCGGGCCTGCTCCAGGACCGCCTCGGCGCCGTCGAGGTCGGCGGTGTCGAGCAGGGCGTCCGGCTGGGGGCCCAGGACCCGCTCCGCGATCACCACGAGGTCGGCGAGGTCGAGGTGGATCATGGCTCGCCGTCCCGCAGCAGCTCCAGCAGGCGCTGGTGCCTGGCCAGGTTCTCCTCCAGCAGGCTGATGAAGCGGTCGTCGGCGCGGCGGCGCTCGACCAGCTCGGCGATCGCCTCCCGGATCACGTCGGAGACGGAGCGGCCCTCCACCTCCGCCACCAACTGCAGCCGCTCGGCCAGCGCGGGGTCGAGCCGCAGCATCATGTTCTTGGTTCCGTCGTGCCCGGTTTCCGGGCTTCCGGCTCCAGTGCGTCGCGTTGTCATAGTGATATCAGGATATCACGATAGCCGGAGACTGCCAGCTTGGGTTTCGATCAGATAACAAAAAGGAATTAGTTTGACACGCGATGCTTGTGTACCGATGTCCGTGTCCATGTCCTTGTAGCCCCAGTTCCGCATTCCCCCCGGGGCGCCCTAATTAGGGAAGGAGTGATCAGTGGCCAGATGGACCAGATGGGCAACGATCGCTGGAGCAACGGCGGCCCTGATCCTCGGCACGCTGTTGGCTAGCCCCGCCTTCGCGGCGGATCCCAGCACCTTCACCACCGACCAGCTCTGCAGCACCGCATTCACGGGCGCCGGCGAGGCACCCGGCGTGACCAAGACGATCGACGCCTCCGGCACCGTCATGGCCGGTCAGGTCGTCAACGTGACCGTCACGCAGAACCCCCCAGACAACAACACCAAGATCCTGATCGCCGGTGACTGCGTGCGGGTCAACGGCGTCTACCAGCACGACCTGAGCCAGTCGTCCCACCCAACCAACGTCCACGGCCCGTGGATGTTCAGCTACACGGTCCCGAGCTCGGCCAAGGCCGGCGACAAGATCTGCGACCGGGCGGTAGTTGACGCCAGGCGCACCGGCTCGGACACCTCCGCGCACGAGAAGAGCAAGGAAGTCTGCGTGATGGTGGCAAAGAGCCCCAGCACCTCCACCGCCACCACGGCCCCCGCCAGCTCGGTCGCGGGCCAGACGACCTCGACCAGCGCCCTGCCGTTCACCGGTTCGAGCACCTGGCCGACAGTGATGGTCGGCGTCGGCCTCCTCGCCATCGGCGGCGTGATCGCCCTGCTGACCTCAGACCGCCGCCGGAGGTCTACCAGCTAGGTCCCGGTCAGGAAGTCAGGTTCGACAACGTCCCCGGAAGCCAACCAGCTCCGGGGACGTTGTCATGGACGGCTCAACCCTTGGTGGCTCCAAGGGTTAGGCCACGGACGAACTGGCGCTGGAGGGTGAAGTAGACGACCAGCGTCGGCAGTGCGGCCAGCAGCGCACCGGCCGCGATCAGGTTGTCGTTGGTGAAATAGATGCCCTGGAGGCTCAGCAGGGCCGAGGTGATCGGGCGCTTGTCCTGGCTCTGCATCAGCACCACGGCCCAGAAGAAGTCGTTGTAGATAAAGATGAACTCCAGGGTCGCCAGCGCGGCCAGGGCCGGGCGGGTGAGCGGCATGATGATGCGCCAGAACTGGCGCCACACCGAGGCACCGTCGACCAGGGCGGCCTCGGTCAGCTCGTGCGGGATGGTGCGCATGTAGTTGGACAGCACGAAGGTGCAGAAGCCCGTCTGGAAGGCCACGTGGATCGCGATGATGCCCCAGTAGGAGTCGTACAGCGTGCCCGTGGCGTTCATCCAGGTGGGCAGCGGGATCATCAGGAACAGCCGGTACAGCGGCGTGATGATCACCTGCTGCGGCAGCAGGTTCCCGGCGGTGAACACCATCAGCAGGGCGATGTTGAACTTCCAGCTGAAACGTGCCACCGCGAACGCCACGAACGAGGCCAGCATCAGTGTCAGCAGCACCGACGGCACCGTCACCAGCAGGGTGTTGCCGTAGTACTTGATCAGGTCCGCCTGGTTCCACGCGGCGGTGAAGTTGTCGAAGCCGTAGTGCCCGCCGACCGAGAAGTAGCCGTGATCGGCGGTGTACTGGTAGGGGCGCAGCGAGGTGTAGACCGTCCAGGCCAGCGGTGCCAGCCAGATCAGGCAGGTCGCGATCAGGAAGGCGTGCAGCACGGCCCGCTGCGGCCGCAGCCGGCGGCGGCGCCCGGTGACGATCGCGGCCGGGGCGGTGGAGGGGGCGAAGACGTCGACGTCGGTTGCGGCCATCGCTACCTCGCCCCCCTGGCACCGAAGTTGGCACGGAAGTAGGCGACCAGGTAGGGGATGATGAACACCAGGGAGACCACCAGCAGGATCACCGCCAGCGCCGAGCCGTAGCCGATGCGGCTCGCCTCGCCGACGATGTTGCTGACCACCAGCGCCGAGATCAGCTCCAGCCCGTTGGTGCCCTTGTTGATCACGTAGAGCAGGTCGAAGGCGCGCAGCGCCTCGATCACGGTGATCACCAGCACGACCACGTTGATCGGCTTGAGCGCCGGGAACACCACCCGGGTGAAGGTCTGCCACTCGTTGGCGCCGTCGATCGCGGCGGCCTCCCGCAGCGAGGCGTCCACGGCCTTCAGCCCGGCCAGGTAGATGATCATGATGTAGCCGACGTGGCGCCAGCTCGCGGCGACCAGCGCCGACCACAGGTTGATGCGGGAGTCGCCGAGCCAGTCGACGTGGGTGTGGAACAGGTTGTTGATCAGCCCGAAGTCATACGAGTACACCAGGTGCCAGATGAAGCCGACGATGGCGAACGACAGCATCACCGGCATGAAGATGACGCTCTGGTAGATGCGGCTCCCGCGCAGGCGCTTGTCGAGCTGCACGGCGAGGAACAATCCGACCCCGGTGGCCAGGAACAGGAATCCCATCCACTCCAGGTTGTGGCGCACCGCCGGCCAGAACGGCGGGTAGATGGTGAAGATCTGCTTGTAGTTCAGCGTCTTGATCCACTGGATGGAGCTGAACCCGCCGATCCCCTCCCAGCGGCTGAACGACAGCGCGATCGACCCCAGCGCCGGTACCCACACGAAGGCGAGGTGCAGCGCGGACGGGACGCCGACCATCAGGGCGAGCACCAGCCTGTCCCGCCGGGTCAGGCTCCTGAGCGAACGGCCGCGCCTACGGGTGGGGGTGCCACCCGCCGGCGCGGCCTTCTCGAGCATGGCCATGCAACCAACCCTGCCCCGTCAGCCGACGAAGATCGCTTGCTTCTGCTTCTCGATCGACGACAGCAGGCTGCTGGTGGCGCTCGGGGTCGGGTTCTTGATGAAGCTCTGCAACGACGGGATCATCACCGTCGAGACGAAGTCCGGCCGGCTGTCGCGGTCCATGAACTGCGAGATGTGCTGGGCCGAGCCGATCAGTTCGAGCGACTTCTTCTGCAGGGCGTTGTAGTTGCTGGTGTCGGCCTGGGTGTTGGCCGCGATGTTGGTCGGGTCGGACTTGAGGTAGGTCGCGATCGCCTCGGGGCTGGCCATGTACTCCAGCAGCGTCTTAGCGCCGGCCAGGTTCTTGGGCTTGCGGCTCACCATGAAGCCGTCGATCGGCGCCTCCACCGAGTCCTGCGCGAACTGCGCGTTGATCTGCGGGAAGGCGAAGAAGTCGAGGTCGGCCAAGTCGGCGCCGCTGAACTGCTGCGCCACGAACGACCCCAGCAGGAACATCGCGGTCTTCTTGTTCTTGAGGGTGATGGCCGCCTCCTCCCACTTCCTGGCGAGGCCGCCCTGCAGGTCGTGGTAGGGGAGGGTCTGCGCCCAGTGGTTGAAGACGTCCATCACCTTGGGGTCGGTCCAGGCCTGCTTGCCGGCCATCAGGTCGACGTGGAACTGGTAGCCGTTAATGCGCATGTTCAGGTAGTCGAAGGTGCCCTGCACCGGCCAGCCGCCGTCGTCGGCCATGGCCAGCGGCACGTAGCCGTCCTTCTTCTGCTGCTTGAGCAGGGCGAGGTAGTCGTCCCAGGTCTTGGCCGGCTGGTAGCCGTGCTTGGCGAAGACGCTCTTCCGGTAGAACACCGCCCACGGGTAGTAGTAGAAGGGGACGAAGTACTGCTTGCCGTCCTGGCCGGTGGAGGCCGCCTTCAGCGCCGGGGTGTAGCTGCTGCCGATCTTGTCCCACACGTCGGAGATCGAGGTGGCCAGACCCTTCGCCGCGAAGAACTGCATGCGGTAGCCGGCGAACCAGAAGAAGACGTCCTGCGGGGTGCCCTGCAGGTAGCTGTTGATCTGCTGTTGGAAGGTGTTGTGGTCAACGGTGTTGACCTGGAGGTCCAGGCCGGTCGACGCCTTGGCCTTGGCGAAGACCTGCTGGTAGGCGGCCTTTGGCGCCGCATCCGAGGCGTTGGAGCCGATAGTTACGGTCTTGCTGGCGGTCCCACCGCCGCCACTCTTCTTGCTGCCGCAGGCGGCCAGCAACTCCGGCAGAGTCACGGCGCCCGCGGTGACGCCGACCATCTTGAGCATGTCGCGCCTGCTCAGCAGCGGCATCCCGACCGCGCTGGGTGCAGGCGACCCGCTAGGGCTTGACGAGCGGGGCATACGGCCTCCTTGCCACGGGCTCATATGAGCAGGTTCCAACGCAACCCCACAACCTTGCACATACTCCAGCGCGTTCATGCAACTGTGTCAAGGGTTTCTTGTTGCATCATGTTGACTTCTGGTGGGTTCTGGTTCGATCCTGACGCCATGACGATATGGCCGGACAAGGTCGACGGCCTCTGCTTCGGGGGTGACTACAACCCTGAGCAGTGGCCCGAGGCCACCTGGCGTGACGACGTGCGGCTGATGCGCGAGGCCGGCGTCAACCTGGTGACCGTCGGGGTGTTCGCCTGGGCGCTGCTCGAACGCGAGGAGGGCCGCTACGACTTCGGCTGGCTCGACCGGGTGCTCGACCTGCTCCATGAGGGCGGGATCCGGGTGGACCTGGCCACCGCCACGGCCGCCCCGCCGCCGTGGTTCACGCGCCGTTATCCCCAGAGCCAGCCGGTAACCCGGGAGGGGCAGCTCCTGTGGCCGGGCAGCCGGCAGCTCTACTGCCCCAGCTCGCCGGAGTACCGCGCCGCCGCCGTGCGGCTGGCAGAGGCGATCGCCACCCGCTACGGCGACCATCCGGCCCTGGCCATGTGGCACGTCAACAACGAGTACGGCTGCCACGTCCCCCACTGCTACTGCGACGTCAGCGCTGCCGCCTTCCGCGCCTGGCTGCGGCGTCGCTACGGAAGCCTGGACGCCCTCAACCAGGGGTGGGCCACGACCTTCTGGAGCCAGCGCTACAGCGACTGGGCGGAGATCACCCCGCCGCGGCTGAGCCCGAGCTACCTCAACCCGACGCAGCAACTCGACTGGTGGCGCTTCTCCTCCAACGAGCTGCTCGACTGCTACCGGGCCGAGCGCGCGGTGCTGCGGCGCATCACCCCGCAGGTGCCGGTCACCACCAACTTCATGGCGGCGCAGTTCAAGCCGGTCGACTACTGGGCCTGGGTCGCCTCCGGCGAGCTGGACCTGGTCGCCAACGACCACTACCTGCGCGAGGAGGAGGCGCCCGACAGCCGCGTCGACCTGGCCCTGGCCGGCGACCTGACCCGGTCGCTGGCTGACGGCGGGCCGTGGCTGCTGCTGGAGCACTCCACCAGCGCGGTCAACTGGCAGCCGCGCAACCTGGCCAAGCTGCCGGGGCAGCTGCGGCGCAACAGCCTCCAGCACGTCGCCCGCGGCGCCGACGGGGTGATGTTCTTCCAGTGGCGCGCCTCGCGCGGCGGCGCCGAGAAGTACCACTCCGGCATGGTCCCCCACGCCGGCACCGACACCAAGATCTGGCGTGAGGTCGCCCAGCTCGGCGCCGACCTTCGCCGCCTCGGCGAGGTCAAGGGCAGCCGCGTGGCCGCCGAGGTGGCGATCGTCTGGGACTGGGAGGCGTGGTGGGCACTAGAGCTGGACGCCCATCCCAGCGCTGACCTCGCCTACCTCGACCAGATCCGCGCCCACCACGCCGCACTGTGGCGGCGCGGCATCACGGCTGATTTCGTCCACCCCGCCGCCGACCTGTCCGGCTACCGGGCGGTGCTGATCCCGAGCCTCTACCTGGTCAGCGAGGACGCCGCCGCCAACCTGCGCCGCTACGCCGACGCTGGTCACCTGCTGGTGCAGTGCTTCAGCGGAATCGTCGACGAGCACGACCAGGTGCGGCTCGGCGGCTACCCGGGCGCCTTCCGCGACCTGCTCGGCATCCGTGTCGAGGAGTTCTTCCCCCTGCGGGCAGGCCAGACTGTCCGGCTCGACGACGGCTCCCAGGGATCGCTGTGGAGCGAGCTGGTGCACCTGGACGCCAACGTTGACGGCGCCAAGGCCGAGGTGCTGGCCACCTATGCGGACGGACCAGTGACCGGAGGCCCTGCGCTCACCAGGCGCGGGACTGCGTGGTATCTGTCCACCTGCCTGGCGCCGGACGACCTGGAGCGGCTGCTCGGCCGGATCTGCGACGCCGCCGGGGTGCCGGCCGCGAGTCAGACACCCAACGGGCGGGCGCCCTCCGGCGTCGAAGTGGTCCGCCGCGTTACTGTTGAGGCATCCGGGGGCAACTCCTACCTTTTCATCATCAACCACAACGACCGCCCGGCGACCGTGCCCCTGCCGGCGAGCGGCGTCGAACTGCTGAGCAACGTCGAGGTCGCCGGGAGCATCGTGGTCGCGTCCGGGGACGTCGCGATTCTGCGAGAGGCCGGTGCCTGACCGTGCTGCCAGCCCAACGACAGGAACAGATCCTTCAGGAGATCCAGACCAACGGCGGCGTCCGCGTCAGCGACCTGACCGAGCTGCTCCGCGTCTCCGACATGACTGTCCGCCGCGACCTGGACGCCCTCGCCCAGCGCGGGCTGGTCCAGAAGGTCCACGGCGGCGCCACCCTGCCCGGCCAGGGCAGCACCGACGAGCCGGGCTTCGAGGCCAAGTCCAGCCAGCAGCGACCGGCCAAGGAGGCGATCGCGCGCCGCGCGGCCGAGTTCGTCCAGCCGGGCACCGCGGTCGCGGTCAGCGCCGGCACCACCACCCACGCCTTCGCCCGCCACCTGCTGCGCATCCCCGGCCTGACGGTGGTCACCAACTCGCTCCCGGTCGCCGAGGCACTCCACGCCCACCGCCGCCCAGACCACACCGTGGTCCTCACCGGCGGCGTGCGCACCCCCTCGGACGCGCTGGTCGGGCCGGTGGCGGTGCGGGCGGTGCGCTCACTGCACGTCGACTGGCTGTTCATGGGCGTCCACGGCGTCGACCCCGAGGCCGGCTTCACCTCACCGAACCTGATGGAGGCCGAGACCAACCGCGCCATGGTCATCGCCGCCCGCCGCCTGGTGGTCCTGGCCGACCACAGCAAATGGCAGGTGGTGGGCCTCAGCACCATCGCCTCGCTGGAGGACGCCTCCCTGCTGATCACCGACTCGGGCCTGGCAGAGGACGCACGCGAGCTGCTCACCGGCCGGGTCGGCGAGCTGCTGGTGGTCGACCCGGAGCAACCCCGCCTCACCGCGCTGCCTCTGGAGGACCCAGTGGAGGACGTGGATGAAGATGTCAGCGCCTGAGCCGGTGCGGGTCACCCAGGCCCAGGGCGAGGCCGAAACCGAGGCGCCGCCCGGCGAAGCACCCACACCGCAAACAGTGCCGGAGCGGGAGGAACACGAGCTGCCCGACGGCCGCTACCTGCTCGCCTACTGGAGCCGCCGAGGACGCCAGGATCAGGACCGCTAGTTGCCCGAACTGCGCTTCAACCAGCTCCGCGACGAATGGGTCGCCTACTCGACCGTGCGCAACGACCGCACCTTCCTGCCCAGCGGCGACTCCTGCCCGCTGTGCCCGAGCGGCCCCGGCGGCAAGAGCGAAGTCCCCCTCGACGACTTCGAGGTGGTGGTCTTCGAGAACCGCTTCCCCGCCCTCGGCCCGGACCCGGACGAGCACGGCCGCCCGCTGCGGCCTCCCAGCAGCGGCTGCGAGGTGGTCGTCTACACCCCCGACCACCACGCCAGCCTCGCCGACCTGCCGCTTGAGCGGGTGCGGCTGCTGGTGGACGTGTGGGCCGACCGCTACCTGGAGCTCGGCCGCCGGCCAGAGGTCGCCTACGTCTACGAGTTCGAGAACAAGGGCGAGGTGATCGGGGTCACCCTGCACCACCCCCACGGTCAGATCTACGCCCTGCCGTTCGTCCCGCCGGTGCCCGCCACCGAGCTGGCGCAGGCAGCCAACTACCGGCAGGCCACCGGCGGCTGCCTCCACTGCGACCTGCTCATCCACGAACGC
>WNGR01001043.1_pt1 | contig 41596 bp, 39 predicted proteins | sample 5407581 | NCBI WGS metagenome assembly WNGR01 (sample SAMN13153383, study PRJNA577476) | soil metagenome | isolation source: 80 cm soil or saprolite under Garry oak tree replicate 2 | place: USA:California | collected 2016-06-15 | reverse complement strand
CCCGAGCGATCTCCTCGGCGCGCTCAGCGTCGGCTCCGGAGGCCAGGGCCTGGCCGCGGGTCGTGGCGGCCTCGTTGAGGACCTGGTGGGCGGCGGCCAGCGCCGGGACCAGGTCGGTCGTCCGCGGTGGGCGACCGAGCGGGTCGTCCGCGGTCGCCGCGGCCTCCCGCAGTCGCTCGGCCGCACCCTCCGGCCATGCGACGCACGAGGTCACGTCCACCAGGCACTCAGCGACTTCGGTGAATGCCTCCTGAGCGGAGACGGTGTGGCTGACCAGCGCCCCGAGCCGCACGGTCGCGCGGTGAGCGCGGATCGGTGCGGCGGTGGTGTCGATCCGGCCGTGCTCGACCGGGACCCGGTCGCGCACCCGGGCCAGCACGTCCTCGGTGGACATCGGCTTGCCCGAGTTGGCCAGGGCAACGACCGCGACATCCCCATCGTCCACAATGGACTCGGCGGCGTTGGTGATCTCCGGGTGCCCGGCCCCCAGGAACAGCACGCCGTCCTCCCGTGCGATGTCCGGATCATCGGTGATCAGCGCCGACTCCGGCAGATCATGGCTGGCGGACAACTGCTCGGGCAGCACCGCCAGGACAGTGTCGCCGGACTGCTCCCACAAACCGCCGCGCGCGTCCAGGTAGTTCAACCAGAAGGCGAAAGCGGGGCTCCGGTGTGCGAGGCTCATACGTCGTCGTCCGTTCCGGCCAGAGCGTCGACGGCGTCCCGCTCGGCGAGGTACGTGGTGCGGGCCGCGGCGAGTTCGTCGCCGAGGGCGTCCATGCGGCGGACGAAGCCGGCATCGTTGTCGGTGGTGGTGAAGGCGTCGAACACGGCCTGCTCGAAGTCGAAGTCCTCGTCGATCCGGCCCAGAATCATGTCGAGTTCGCCGACCACCAGCTCGAACATGTTGATCTTGGTTTCCAGGACGTGCAGGATCCGTTCCTCGATGGTGCCCCGGCAGACCAGATTGGTCAGCAGCACGTCGTGCGTCTGACCGACCCGGTGCAGCCGGCCGAGGCGCTGTTCAATCTGCATGGGATTCCACGGCAGGTCGAGATTGACCATGACGTGGCAGAACTGGAGATTGCGCCCCTCGCCGGCGGATTCGGTGGACAACAGCACCGGCACGTCATCAGCGAACGCACCGATGACCCGCTCCTTCTCGGCCCGGGGCAGTCCGCCGTGATAGACCACCGCGTCGATACCGGCCGCGCGAGCCGCCGCGGTCACGGTGTCGAGGGTGCGCCGGAAGGCCGTGAACACCCTCTTTGGCCTCCACCCGGACCCGATCGGCCAGTTCCTCGTAGAAGGCGTGTTCGCCGTCGTCCGGGACGACGATGGTCGTCTCGGCGAGGCGCTGCGGCAGCCGCAGCGCGACCTCACCGCGCCGATGGCGCACCATCACCTGCCGGGTCCTGGCCCGCAGTTCGGCCAGGTTACGGGGCTGGCTCATCTCCCCGCCCGTCGCGGCGTGCCGGGCACGGAACTGGGCCGGGGTACCCAGCAGACCGGGCGCGACCAGGGAGATCATCTCGTACAGGTCCTGTAGCCGGTTCTCCACCGGGGTGGCGGTCAACAACAGCAGGAAGCGGGCCGTCAACGCCCGGATCAGCTTGCCCGACGCGCTGCGCGCCGTGCGCAGGCGGTGCGCCTCGTCAGCGATCACCAGGTCCCAGCCGACGCCGGTGAGCTCGGATTTCAGCGGGTCGCGGCGGGCCGCGGCGAGCGAGGCCAGCAGTACCGGCCAGTTGCCGTGCCCATCGGGGACGTGGTCCTTGCCGGAGAGGATCGTGGTGGGCAGGCCGAACTTGCGTTCCAGTTCGTCGCGCCACTGCTCGACCAGGCCGGCCGGGGTGATCACCAGAGTCCGGTTGGCAAGCCCCCGCAACCGCAGTTCGGAGGCGATCAGCCCGGCTTCGATGGTCTTACCCAGCCCGACCTCGTCGGCCAGGATCGCGCGGCCGCGCATCCGGCGTAACACCGTGGCGGCGGTTTCGCGCTGGTAGTCGAACGGCTCGAACGCCAGTTGTGGCAGGGACAGCAGCGTGTCGAACCCGGGACGCCGCAGGACCGCGACCGCCTGGTCCACCAGTGCCGAAGCTGTCGTGTCCACGACCGGAGCGGTGGCGAGCCGGCCCACCAGCCGCAGCAAGGATTCGGGCAGAGCAGGTTGGCCGGATGATTCAGTGGAGCCGCCTACCCGTACCACCATTGGAGTGATCGTAATCAGTCCCATGACCTCCCGGCGCACCCACCCCGTCGTGGCGTGTCCTCGGCTCGCCTGGGGTCAGCGCTCCGCCAGTTGTGCGTGACGCTCCGACTCGATGATCTCCCGGGCGCGTTCCGGAAGTGCGGCGTCGATCTCAACCGCGACCTGTTGGAACGCGCGGTGGCCGGGCAGCCGGGCAAGGCACTTGTGCACGAGCTTGCGGGCGAGGTCGAGATCGCCGCGCTGACGAGCCAGTTGCGCCTGCAAGAACGTCAACTCTGGTCCGCCGAGAGCAGGGTGTTGGGTGAGCCTGTCCAGCCGGTCGTCGGCGTCATAGTCGGGCAGTCGCTCCAGCAGCAGGCCGTGCCACTCGGCCAGATCGCCGGTCCGCTGATCGCGTTGGAAATCCCGCGCTCCATCGGCGTGATCGAGCGCGTCGAGGTAGTGGTCGGCGAAGGTGACCCACATGTCGGGAGCTTCGAGCGTGCGGACGAGGACGCTGGCGAGACTGGTTTCGTTCTGGGCGATCGAGCCCCAGCCGCTGCGCGTCCAGCCGTATTGGGACTCCCACCGGACAAGCTGGGCCGCAGCCTGTTGCGCGAAGCGGCCGAAGCCGTAGGCCTGGCGCAGGCGGTCCCACAACTGCTCCACTGCGTCCGACACGACGAAACGAGCGGCTTCCATGGGATCGTCCGACCTGAAGTAGTCGTAGCGGCGGGTTTCGCAAGCGAGGTCGATGATCAGTTCCAGCGCGGTGACGCCAGGGCCTGGATCCTCGACGGCCAGAGCTTGTCGCGCCTCGGTCGCAAGGCGCTTGAACGTGACGCGCCACTGGCTCCGCTCCTTCGGCGAGACACGCCGGTCACCGCCGATGTACGCCCGGGTCAATGGCCGGTCTGGTGGTCGGTTTGGGGATGACCGGATCGAGTTCGGCCTCAACGCGCTCGCGAAGCGTGGCGTTGCCGCGCCAGTACAGGTTCCACAGTGCCTTCTTCAGGCGCTCCTCGTCGAGGCCGGCGAGCTTGCCGAAAAACTCCTCGCGGTTCATTCGATTCACCGGCACGACAGCAGACACTATCGGGCCCGTCTGTCCGGGCCTGTCGTCCTACTTGTGGGACGGCCTGGCTGGCCATGTTGACGATCACTGGTCACCATGCTTGACACGGAATCGAATGCCGGCCGGTATGGGGCGATGCTGTTCTCGCTGGTGATCGTGAGACCGGCTGACATCGTGAGCATGCGGCCACGCGACATGGCCCGCCAGCGAGGCGTGCTGGCGGGCCATGATTTGCGCTGGGACGGCCTGTAGACGGGCCTGAAAGCCTGGTTCGACCGGTGTTTCCGTTGGTCAGACCACTGCACTTGCTCTCGGAATCACACGTCGTAGTACAGCGCGAACTCGTACGGGTGCGGGCGCAGGCGCAGCGGGTCGATCTCGGTTTCCCGCTTGAGGGCGATCCACGTCTCGATCACGTCCGGCGTGAACACGCCGCCTTCCAACAGGAACTCGTGGTCGGCTTCCAGCCGGTCCAGCACGGCGGGCAGCGACGACGGGACCTGCGCGACCTCCTTGGCCTCATCGGGCGGCAGCTCGTAGAGGTCCTTGTCGACCGGCGTTGCCGGCTCCATCTTGTTCCGGATGCCGTCGAGGCCCGCCATGACCATCGCGGCGAACGCGAGGTACGGGTTGCCGGACGAGTCCGGGCAGCGGAATTCCAGCCGCTTGGCCTTGGCGTTGCTGCCGGTGATCGGGATGCGGACGCACGCCGACCGGTTGCGCTGCGAGTAGACCAGGCTCACCGGCGCCTCGAAGCCGGGCACGAGGCGGTGGTAGGAGTTCACCGTCGGGTTGGTGAAGGCCAGCAGGCTCGGCGCGTGGTGCAGGATGCCGCCGATGTAGTGCCGCGCGGTGTCGGACAGGCCGGCGTAGCCGGACTCGTCGTAGAACAGCGGCACGCCTTCCTTCCACAGCGACTGGTGGGTGTGCATGCCGGACCCGTTGTCGCCGAACAGCGGCTTGGGCATGAACGTGGCGGTCTTGCCCGCCTGCCACGCGGTGTTCTTGACGATGTACTTGAACAGCTGCAGGTCGTCCGCGGCGTGCAGCAGGGTGTTGAACCGGTAGTTGATCTCCGCCTGGCCCGCGGTACCGACCTCGTGGTGCGCGCGCTCCACGGTGAAGCCGGCGCCGATCAGGTTCAGGGTGATCTGGTCACGCAGGTCGGCGAAGTGGTCGGTCGGGGAGACCGGGAAGTAGCCGCCCTTGTACTTGACCTTGTAGCCCTTGTTGCCGCCCTCCTCGTCCGCGCCGGTGTTCCACCAACCGGCCTCCGAGTCGATCTCGTGGAACGAGGCGTTCTCGGTGGTGTCGAAGCGGACCGAGTCGAAGATGTAGAACTCGGCCTCGGCGCCGAAGTACGCGGTGTCCGCGATGCCGGACTCGTTGATGTACTGCTCGGCCTTGCGGGCGATGTTGCGTGGGTCGCGGCTGTACGCCTCGCGGGTCAGCGGGTCGTGCACGAAGTGGTTGACGATCAGCGTCTTCTCGGCACGGAACGCGTCGAGGCGCGCGGTGGCCAGGTCCGGCAGCAGCAGCATGTCCGACTCGTGGATGGCCTGGAAGCCTCGGACCGAGGACCCGTCGAACGCGACGCCACCCTCGATCGCGTCCAGGTCCCACGACTGGGCCGGCACGGTGAAGTGCTGCATGATGCCGGGAAGGTCACTGAACCGGACGTCGACGAACTGGACGTTCTCGTCGCGGATGAATCCCAGAACCTCGTCGGGACTGTTGAACACCGTCGTTGGCTCCTTATCTATGTTTGGCCAGTGTGTCGCGTTTGTCGCGGCAGGCTCGGTCACCATCGTCGCACCGCTGTGGCCAGCATGAATAAGCCAGCCGTTTGGGTGACGACGGTAGGAGTGCGGTGTTGCCCGGTGGTCACCCCGGTGTTTCGCTGATGTTAACGGGACGGTGGGGTGGCCGGGGGTTTCCGCCCGGACCTACGCTGGACAGCGTGACAGGTCGCTTCGAAGCCTGGCTGGCCGGCGGTAGTGCCGCGGCGAAGCCCCAGGTCAGTACGGTTGACCCGGACGGGGGAGCGCAGGCCGGTGTTCGTTACCCAGGGCAGCGATACGACCTGCCGGCGTCCGGCGCCGGCTCGGTCGCCGCGATGGGCCGCCGGCTGGCCGCGCTACTCGTCGACTGCGTGCTCGCGGCATTGATTACGTCTTTGTTCGTACATGTCCAGTTCGCCCGGCCCGAGACCATGCAGACGCTCAATTACTGGAGCGTGCTCACCTGGTTCGTGCTCACCGTGGCCGGCACGTCGTTCTTCGGCGTGACGCCCGGCATGCTGCTGTTGCGTCTGCGGCTGGCCAGGGTCGACGGTCACCCGACGCTGCCACCGTGGCGCGCGGCGGCCCGTGCCCTGCTCGTCGCCCTGATCGTGCCGGCCGTGATCTGGGACGGCGACCATCGTGGCCTGCACGACAAGGCGGCAGGCACGATCGTCCTTGTTAGCTGAGTCCCGTCGACGACGGTCCTATCGACGACGGATGGTGCGCTGCACGTTGCGGACCTTCGCGCCCTGCGGCAGCGGCCCCTTCGGCATCGCCGCACCCCGGCTGGCCAGCGCCGCGAGGCGGGTTTCCAGCGTGTCGATCTGCGCGGGCGTGATGTTGCGGGGCAAACCCGCTTCTTCTCCTGAGCGAGCAACGTCTTCACCCGATGCGGCGCACCCTCGGCGACCAGCACGATCCCGGGCCGCCCGATCAGCCGGTGCACGGCGTCCAGTTGGGTGGTCCCGGCCACCGCCTGGGTCAGGTTCCACCGCCCACGCATGTTGTCCAACGCCCACCCGGCAGCCCCAGGCTGCCCCTCGGCCTTGGTGTAAACGCTGCGCTGCACCCGCCGCCCGAACACGATGACCGCGAGCAGCACGCCGAGGATCGCACCCAGCGGAAGCAAGGCCCATTGCAGGTGGAAGAACAGTCCGGCCACGAACGCGACCACGACCGGCGCCAGGAACACCCCGATCATGATCGGAAGCAGCGCCTTGTCCTCGCGGCGCTGCATCTTGAACGCCTCGAAGATCTGACCACGCTTGGCCTTGCGCTCAGCGCGCCGCGTGGCCGACGCCTCCTTGGCCGCCGCCTTGTCCTGCTTACCTGCCATACGCACAAGGATACGGTGGCCAGCCAGCCCACCCGACAGCGCGTAATGCGCTGTCTCACCAACCTCCGCCCGGCCGGTCGAACCCCAACCCTCCCGGCAACCGAACACATTCGCCCGACGCCGCACGCGCTCCGTCCGGCCCACACACGCAAGCCTCAACCGGCACCGGCAAACCGAACCCCAACACCCCGCCGGCAACGGAACCACCCTGCAAATATGAAACCGCTCCGTATCGAACGCCGCCCCGGAGACAGCCCCCGCCCTCACCGGGGGCTACGGCCCTTTTCGAGCCTACTCGATCTTCAAAACGGGAGCGAGCGGCTGCGGGCTGCCTGTGGACAACTCGGAAGTTGCGCACAGGTCGGCAGGTCTGCCGCACCTGCGTCGGTTCGCTCTGTCAGGATGCCCGCCATGGATGGGGCGCGGACGCTGGACGAGCTGGATCCCGAGCAGCGGACTGTCGTGCTCGCGCCACGGGGTCCGGTCTGCGTGCTTGCGGGTGCCGGGACCGGCAAGACCAGGGCCATCACCCGACGGATCGCGCAGTTGGTGCATGTTGGGCAGGTCGCGCCGGGGCAGGTGCTTGCCGTCACCTTCACCGCGCGGGCGGCCGGTGAGTTGCGGACTCGGCTGCGAGCCCTTGGCGTGCACGGCATCCAGGCCCGCACCTTTCACGCCGCCGCGCTGCGGCAACTGCGTTACTTCTGGCCGATCGTGGTCGGCGACCAGCCGTGGGAGCTGATCGACCACAAGCTGCGGCTGGTTGGCCAAGCGGCGCACAAGGTCGGGCTGGCCACCGAGGCCGAGATGCTGCGCGACCTGGCCGGCGAGATCGAATGGGCCAAGGCCTGCCTGGTGACCCCGGACGACTACCCGGCGATCGTGGCGAAGACACAACGTGACACGCCCGTGGCCGCCGAGCAGGTCGCGGCCGTCTACCGGGGCTACGAGGAGGCCAAGAACCGGGCCAGGGTGCTCGACTTCGACGATCTCCTTCTGCACACCGCTGCCGCGCTCGATGAGCACGCCCAGGTGGCCGAGGAATTTCGCGACCGCTATCGCTGCTTCGTGGTGGACGAGTATCAGGACGTGACCCCGTTGCAGCAGCGGGTGCTCGACGCCTGGCTGGGCAGCCGGGACGACCTGACCGTCGTCGGCGACGCAAACCAGACCATCTACTCCTTCGCCGGTGCCTCACCCCGTCCGCTGCTGGAGTTCACCCGGCGGTTCCCGAGCGCCACGGTGGTCCGGCTGGAGCGTGACTACCGGTCCACCCCCCAGGTGGTCTCGATGGCCAACCGGGTGATCGGCGCGGCGCGGGACCGGCCGGCCGGCTCCCGCCTGACGTTGATCGGGCAGCGGGCGCCCGGACCGGAACCGCGGTTCGCCGAGTTCGACGACGAGCCGGCCGAAGCGGCCGCGGTGGCCGCGCGGATCAGGGATCTGCTGGACATGGGTGTGTCAGCCAGTGAGGTCGCGGTCCTCTTCCGGGTGAACGCCCAGTCCGAGGTGTACGAGCAGGCACTGGCCGAGCTGAGCATCCCGTACCTGGTGCGTGGCGGTGAGCGGTTCTTCGCCCGGCCGGAGGTACGGCAGGCGATGATCGCGCTACGCCAGGCCGCCGGTGCCGAACCTCCCGGCGACGATCTGCCGGGCATCGTGCGCCTGGTGTTGGAACCACTCGGCCTGTCCGCGGATCCGCCGGCCGGTGGTGCCGTGCGGCAGAAGTGGGAGTCCCTGCTGGCGCTGGTCGAACTCGCCGAGGAACTGGCCGGCGTCGAGGCCGACGCCGACCTGCCGCGCTACCTCGTCGAGCTGGAGCAACGCGCGGAAGCCCAGCATCCGCCGACCGTCGAAGGCGTCACGCTGGCGTCGCTGCACGCGGCCAAGGGCCTGGAGTGGCAGGCCGTGTTCCTGGTCGGGCTGGTGGACGGCACACTCCCGATCCTGCACGCCGACGACGACCCGGTGGCGATCGAGGAGGAGCGGCGGCTGCTGTACGTCGGGGTCACCAGGGCCAAGGAACATCTGTGGCTGTCGTGGGCGATGTCCCGCGCGCCAGGTGGCCGTCGTGGCCGGCGCCGTAGCCGATTTCTCTACGGGCTGATTCCGGACGACCACCCGACCGCCCGGCTGACCAAGGCCGGCGCGTCGAGGGACAGGGCATCCCGAGACAGCGCACCACCGAGGTGCCGGCTCTGCGGCGCGCAACTGGTCGGCACCCTGCCGGTCAAGCTCGGCCGGTGCGTCGACTGTCCGTCGGACGTCGACGAGGAGTTGCTGGCCAGGCTGCGGACCTGGCGGATCGCGCAGGCCCGCACGCTGCGGGTGCCGCCGTACGTGGTCTTCACGGATGCGACGTTGGTCGCGATCGCCGAGCAGCGCCCGGCCGACCCGGCCGGCCTGGTGTCGATCTCCGGGATCGGCGCGGCCAAACTCGACCGCTACGGGTCCGACGTGCTCGCTTTGGTGCATGGCCGCGACACCGAGAGCGCCTGAACGGTCACGGACCGTCAAACGGCGAGGTAGGCGTCTCTGACCTGCGGCGATCGCCGCTCGTGAGCACCTGACGCCTGATTCGGTCAATTCGATAAAAAGTGTTGCCTGACCCGCCCGGACCCAATAACCTACTGTCACCGGGTCATCAGGCCCAACATGTCCCCCGAAGCACAGGTAGGAGGTGGCCAACGTGGCAGTTTCCAACGCCATCGCGACCCCTGGCTACTTCATGCCCAGGGGCACTCGTCTGTCCGAGATCGAGACCACGTGGGTGCAGCTACACGGTGGCCGGCAGGCGTCCATCCGACCGTGTGTCTTTGGCGCCAATCGAGCTGCCGCTCAAATCTCGCTCAAGCACGTCCGCCTCATGACGAATGTTGTGACCGATGCACTGACCGGTATACCGCCGTCCGCACAGGAGAGGCGCACTTGACGACTGTCAAGCGCACAGGCTCTCGAAGGCCGCGGACCCGGATATGGGATCCGCGGCCTTCTTGTTTGTCCAGGCACGACCGCAACACCAGTAACCGCAACAAAACCGAGGGGACAGGAGAACTGATGTACACCGCAACCGCCCCGCCTTCGGGGGCATTTCTCGAGCTCGGTGGGGGTGTCGCAGAGCTGTTGGACGCGACGCCGCTGACCGGGCCGGACCTGGCATGCCAGGTCAACGACCCGGACCTCTGGTTCGCCGAGTCGCCGACCGACCTGGAGCGGGCCAAGGCGTTGTGCGCCGACTGCCCGGTCCGTGCGCAGTGTCTCGCTGGCGCGCTCGCCCGGCACGAGCCGTGGGGCGTTTGGGGTGGCGAGATCTTCGAGCGGGGCCTCGTGATCCCGAGGAAGAGGCCGAGAGGGCGGCCAAGAAAGGACGACCGCAGGCACGAGCCCGTGCCGAGCGTCCGGACCGACAAGGCAGCCCAGGAGACAGCGGCATGAACACCACCCAGCAGCACCCGATGACCGAGCACTACTACCCGAATGGGGCCGTTATGTTGTTGATGCATGAAGATCTCGCCAGAGCTCGAATGCAAGAGAGCCAACGCTCCGCTGCCGAGTGGCGGCTGGCGCGTCGGCTCACCTCCGCGCGGCGATGGGGTCGACTGGCCGGTTGGGCTGGACGACGTGCCGCGGAGGCGAATCGCGCACTGTGACCGACCATGACCCACACGGGTCGACATTCACCACGGGTTGAGCGGCGGTCGGCACGCGGATAGCGTGCCGACATGCCCGCCCACACTCACGACGGAATCGACTGGGTGGCGCGGCTTGCCGACCTACGGCAAGCCGACGCGGCGAACGCGCCCGCGCTACGGGCAGTCGCCGATCGCCTGATCGAGTCACTACCGGCACCGCGACCGACCGTGATGGACGTCGGTTGCGGTGCCGGTGGCATGAGCGCCGCCCTGGCCGCCGCCCTGGCAGGGAGGGCCGCCCGCGCTGCTGGCCCCACCACCGGCACCCTGGAGACCGCGGCCAACACCCGAACCGACACACCCAACGCCCACCTGGACCTCAACGCCGCCACGCCCGCAGCCGCCACGCCGGCAGATGACGCGCCGGCAGATGACGCGCCGGCAGACGACGCGCCGGCAGGAGATCAGCCAGCTGACCCGGCTGACCCGGCCGGCTCTTCGGCCGGCGACTCGGCTGGGAGTTCGGCCAGCGACTCGGCCGGGAGTTCGGTTCTTGGTGGCTCGCCAGTCGGCGCCACGATCGGCGGTTCGCCGATTGGTCGGTCTTCGGCCGATGGCTCTTCAGCGGAAGATTTGGTGCTCGGCGGTTTGCCGGGCGGCACCGTGATTGGCGGCTCGTCGGCTGGTGGGGAGCTGGGCGCTGGGTCTTCGGCCGGCGATCCATTGCTTGGCACTGCGGAGCGGTCGGCGGTTGGCCCGCGGACCGCGAACCTGCCGTCTGGTGGCTCTTCAGGCGATTCCTCGGCAGGAGATGCGCCTTCGAGTCATGGTGGCCGGAGTGTGGGCTCGTCGGCGAGTGGTCTGTCGGTGGCGGCGAGAAGCGTGTCGGGAAGGCCGGCTTCCGGTGATCTGCCTGCCGGTGGGACGTTGGTGCTGGTTGACATGGTGCCCGAGTTGTTGGCCGCGGCCGAGGCGGTCGTCGCCGGCGCGGCTGGGGTTGACGGTGCGGTGCGGGTGCTGACCATGCTGGCCGATATCGCCGATCCGGCGCAGTTCGAGGGGCTGCCCGATGCTGACCTCGTGTGGGCGTCCAACGTGACTCATCATGTGCCTGACCAGCGGGAAGCGATCGCGACGCTGGTGCGGCGGCTGGCGCCGGGCGGCTGTCTTGCCTTGTCCGAGGGTGGGCTGTCCATGCGGTGCCTGCCGTGGGACGTCGGGGTTGGGGAGCCCGGGTTGCAGGATCGGTTGGTCGCGGCCCAGGGCACGTGGTTTCACCGCATGCGGACCGAGATGCCCGGTGCGGTGCGGATGCCGGTCGGCTGGAATCAGGCGCTCGGTGATGCCGGGCTGAGCGGTGTGATCTCCTTCAGTTTCCTGGTCGACGTGCCGGCGCCGCTCTCCGACGCCGGGCGGGACGCGGTGGTGAGCTGGCTGGCCTGGATGACGCGGGCAACAGCGGACCTGCTGGACCCGGCCGACACGGTGGCGTTGCACCGGCTGCTCGACCCAACCGATCCGGCCTACGTCGCTCGGCGGGACGACGTGTTCATGCTGAAGGCCAGCACCGTGTACCTGGGCTGGCGATGATCATCAACTGGCGGCCGCGTCGCAGGTCGCCGGACATATGGCGTAGCGTCGGCGCGTGGCTGACGAGATGGCCGTGACGTGCGGCCGCTGCGGGCGACAGCGCGACCGGCGACTGCTGACCGCCGACGCGCTGGCGTGGGTATCGGAACGCGACCGCGGTGTGGTGCGGTGGCTGTGCCCAGCCTGCGCCCGCGCGCACACGAGGGACATCGAGGCCAAGCTTCCCCAGGAATACTGGTAATCCGGCACAAGCGTTGGCCCGAGCCCCAGCGGGTTCAGACGTCGGTGAAGCCGGGTTGCCAGCGTTCGACGATGGCTCGGACGGCGACATGGGCGTCCAGTTGGCACAGGATGCCTGTCGCGCCCGCGGTGACCCGGTGGATCAGCAGGAACTGCGGCGGCAGGTTCAGCGAGCGGCCGGTGCGGAAGTCCTGGCCACGTGTGTCGCCGACCCGGCCGGCCTGTTTCTGCAGCCAGCGGCGGGTGAAGTGGAACCGTTCCGAGCGCAGTGGGTCGGTGAACGGGGACAGGTAGCGGAGTACGTCGCTGGCCTCCAGTGTGGTGCCGGGGCGGATGAAGTGTTCGTTGCGGAGCAGGTCGAGCAGTTCGGCGGATCGGCCGTCCAGGGCGAGGCGGGTCATCACGCCCAGCGGCCTCGGTATGCCACCGGGCAGCCGGGCGCACGCCCCGAAATCCAGGACGCCGAGCCGGCCATCAGGCAGCAGCAGGAAGTTGCCGGGGTGCGGGTCGGCGTGCAGCCGGCCGGATCTCGCCGGTGCCGAGAAGTGGAACTCGGCAAGGCGGTGACCGACGTGGTCGCGCTCGGCCGTGGTCCCCCCGCGGATGATGGTCGCCAGCGGCGTGCCGCTGATCCACTCGCTGACCATCACCTTGGGCGCGCTGGCCACCACCTTCGGTACCACCACCGATTCGTCCCCGTCGAACGTCGACGCGAACGTGCGCTGGTTGTCGGCCTCGGTGCGATAGTCGAGCTCCTCGGCCATCCGGTCCCGTAGCTCGGCGAGCAGCGGTTTCACCTCCTGCCCTGGCACCATTGCCTGGAAGATGCGGCTGAACCGCTGCAACTGCCGCAGGTCCGACAGCAGTGCCTCGTCGGCCCCCGGGTACTGGACCTTGACCGCGACGTCCCGGCCGTCGTGCCACCGGGCGCGGTGCACCTGCCCGATGCTGGCCGACGCGGCCGGCTCGTCGTCGAACTCGGCGAACCGTTTGGCCCAGCTCGCGCCCAACTGCTCGGCGAGCACCCGGTGGACCGACCGGACCGGCATGGGCGGCGCCGCCGTCTGCAGCTTCGTCAGCGCCTCCCGGTAGGGCTCGGCGAGCTCGTCGGGCACGGCCGCCTCGAACACGCTCAAGGCCTGGCCGAACTTCATCGCCCCGCCCTTGAGCTGCCCGAGCACGGCGAAGACCTGCTCGGCCGTCTTCGCGGAGATCTCCGCGTTGACGTCGTCCGGGTCGTGCCCGGCCAGCCGCCGTCCCCAGCCGCCGACCACCCGACCCGCCACCCCGATCGGGAGGCTGGCCAGTTTGGCCGTGCGGGTTACGGCCTTGCGCGGGATGTCAGTCACACCGTTATGCCCTGTTCTCGCCGTTCCGGCAGTCGTGTCGGTCCGGTCCGGCTCGTTGATTGCCTTGGTCCGGTTTCGCGTCCGGCCCGGTGCTCGTTACGAGCGGGTCGGGTCCGCGGTCAATCTTGGCCGAGCCGCCCGGCGACCGGATCGTCCCCCGGTCTGCTCTTCGGAGTACGTCGGTTGTCGAATCTCCTTACCTCGACGGTATCGGGCTGGCCGTTGCCACGGCCGCGGTTTGGCCGGTGCGTCTGGCGACTCCGCACGGACAGCGCGGGTGCGGCCGCCATTCGACCCGTGTCGACCGACCGGTGAACACGTCGATCTCCATGGCCGCGCCCCACACCGGTAACCCGGCGTCACCGGCCGTGGGTCCCCGGCAGCCGTGCAGGAAGCGCAGGGCCTGGGCGGCCCCGAGCGCCGCCGTGGCCTGCGCGGATGCCAGGTCGGCCGGCTGCGGGTGGGCGGCCAGCTGCGCGGCAAGGGCCGGCCAGCACGCGTCGACGTCCGTATTGTGTAGATCAACGCAGTGTAGGCAACTTGTGCGCCCCGGCATGACGAGTGGCCCGACCACGCCGGTGCCCTCGGCGGCATGGACGAGAAGGTGCGGCAGGCCGGCCGCGGCCAGGTTGGCCGACAGCCGGGGATCGGGTACTGCGGCATCGGTGAGCATGACCAGGTCGGGCTGCCGACCCGGGTTGGGCCGCCAGGTTCTGGTCTCCGGGGCGATCCGGCGCACCGCGCGTTCGGCCGCCTCCGCGCGGGCGTGGCCGATGTCCTCGTCCAGGTAGCCGGTGCCGGTGTCCGCGAGGCGCACGACACCGTCGGCCACGGTGTGCACCCAGCCGACACCGGACGCGGCCAGGAGGGTGGCCAGCGCGACCGCGATACGACCGCTGCCGTACACGATCACCACGGCCGGCTCCCGATGCGCGCGCAGCGACGCGTTCCGGTGACCGGACCGCAGTACGTACGCGGTCCGGTCGGCGGCCAGCCGGGTCGGGCCGACCAGGGTGACCAGGTCGGCGTCGTCGTCGACCAGGCCGAGCCCGGCCAGGTGGGTCAGGATCTCGCGCAGGGCGGGCTCGTGGGCCGGACCCGCCCTCGCCAGCAACTCGTCGGTGGTATGTCGGCCGTCGAGCCGGTGCAGCAGGGTGGCCAGGGCTTCCGGTACCCCGCTCAGCACGATGGCGTGGCGTGGACGGGTGCCGATCTGGGTCTCGCCGGCCATACGGCGCAGGACCGGCAGACCGGACAGCAGTCTTGGTCGCTCGGGGAGCGCGGCCGTGACCGTGGGCTCTGTGACAGGAGTGGTGAGTGGGACGAGTGCTGCGGTTGTCGTGGACATGGGACCAGCTTGCCAAGGAGCGTGAGACTTCTCGAACGGCTGTCCACAGGCGATCGGATCTGTCCACAAGCCACGATCGGATACTTGATAACGCCTGTCTGGACAAGCAGAAGTCCGATCACCCGTCTGCGGTGTTGGTCACATCCAACTGGCGGACCATTTGGTCGGGTGTTGGCCGTACCGTGAACCAGTGGCCGAACCACTTGTCGAGGTACGCCGCAGCCGGCGCAGGAGCCGCACGGTCAGCGCGTACCGCGAGGGGGACACCGTTGTCGTCCTCCTACCTGCTCGGATGACCCGTGCCGAGGAACGGCACTGGGTCGCGGAGATGCTTGCCAGGCTCCAGCGCAGCGAGACCAGACGCCGATCGCCTGCTCGCGTCTCCGACGCGGCACTGCTCGCCAGATGTCGCCAGCTCGCCGCGCGGCATCTTCGGGGCAAGGCCGATCCACTCAGCGTGCGCTGGGTGCCGCCGATGCGTACCCGATGGGCGTCGTGCACCCCGGCGGACGGCACGATCCGGGTCAGCGACCGGCTGCGGGACGTGCCGTCCTGGGTGTTGGACTACGTGCTCGTACACGAACTGGCGCACCTGCTCGTGCCAGGCCACGGCGCCGACTTCTGGGCGCTCGTGCGCGGCTATCCGCGCACCGAGCGGGCCATCGGCTATCTGGAGGGACTCTCCGCGGCGGCCGGCTGGGGCATCACCGAGGACGACTGACCGGGTGGCCGGCGCGGAGACCCGCGCCGGCACCGGTGGTCACTCAGCGTCCTCCGGCTTGTCATCGGCTGGCGCGTCGCCCGGCTTCTCGTCGGTGGACGCCTGCTTGTCGCGTTCGGCCTGCTCGGCGCGTTCGGTGCGCTCCAGTTCCGCCATCGGGTCGGCCAGCAGCTCGGGTGCGGCACCGAGATGTTCGGCGAAGTCGAGCGGTTCGTCCAGGTCGGCCGCGGTGGGCACCAGGTCGGGCGACGCCCAGACCCCGTCCCGCACCTTGATCCCGTGCCGGTCGCTGACCAGCCGCCAGAGTGCCGAGGCGGCCCGCAGCCGGCGTGGGCGCAACTCGAGACCGACCAGGGTCGCGAAGGTCTGCTCGGCCGGTCCGCCGCTGGCCCTGCGCCTGCGCAGGGTCTCGCGCAGCGCGCCCGCGCCCGGCAGCCGGTCGCCGACGGCGTCCGCGACCACGACGTCGACCCAGCCCTCGACCAGCGCGAGCAGTGTCTCCAGCCGGTTGAGCGCCACCTTCTGCGCCTCGGTGGTCTGCGGTTCCAGCAGGCCGGAGGACATGGCCTGTTCGATGCTCTCCGGGTTGGCCGGGTCGACCTGCGTTGCCAGCTGTTCCAGGGCCGACGTGTCCACCTTGATGCCGTGCGCGAACTCCTCGACCGTGGCCAGCAGCCGCTGGCGCAGCCACGGCACCTGCGTGAACAGGCGGTGGTGCGCGGCCTCCCGCGCGGCCAGGAACAGCATCACCTCTTCGGCGGGTCGTTCCAGACCTGCGGTGAACTTCTCGATGTTCGCCGGCAGCAGAGCGGCCGTGCCCTCCGGACCCAGCGGCAACCCCACCTCGGTCGACGTGAGGACCTCCGAGCCCAGTTGCGCCAGCGCGCCGCCGAGTTGCGAGCCGAAGGCCATGCCACCCATCTGGCTGACGATGGACAACAGCGGTCCGGCCGCCTCCTTGGCCTCGGCCGGCAGGGCCTCGACCCACGCGCCCGAGACCTGCCTGGCCACCGGGTCGCACAGCCGCTGCCAGGTCTGCAGCGTGCGATCCACCCAGTCACGGGCCGACCACGCCTCCGCCTTCGTGGCACCGGCCGGCAACGCGGTCACCGGATCGAGCCACTGTTCGGCCAGGTGCATGGCCTCGGTGACCTTGGCGGTGTCACTGGCGTCCGAGCCGCCGAGGCCGGACGGGGTGAGCCGCTGCACCGCGATCTGCTTGGCAAGGTCGTAGTTGACCGGCCCGCTGGCGCTGCCCGCCTGGCTCAGCATCTGGCCGAGCTGGCTGAGCATCTGCCCCAGCTGGCCGAAGTCGAACTCGCCGCCAGGGCCGCCGAAGGGATTCTCGCCACCTTGGCCGAACGGCGTGTTCTCGCCGTGTTCGTCGGGGTCGGACGGGCCGAACCCGAACGGCAAATTGGTCATGTGTCCACGGTACGCGGCGGGACCTGTCATGGGCCGGGAACCGTCCCGGCGTCCGCTACCGGCGTGACGACTCCTTACCCGTACGCTATCCGTCCGTGAGGATGGTGTATCCGTGACCGAACGCGATTCGAGCACGGCGACCGAGAGCAACGACGCCGCGACGGGCACCGAACCGCCCGCCGTCCGGCGAACTCTGGGCTGGAGCCGACGTACCTGGACCCTGACCTGGAGCCTGGTGCTGGTGGCCACACTCGGGGTGATCGGCGGCTTCGTCCAGATCCCCTACGTGGCGCTTGGCCCCGGCCCGACGTACGACACGCTCGGCTCCAACAGCGGCACCCAGGTGGTCGCGGTCAACGGCACGCGGACCTACCAGACCAGCGGCCAACTGCGCATGGTCACCGTCTCGCTGACCGAGAATGTCACTCTTTTCGGTGCACTCGGCCTGTGGATCACCGGCGGCTACGCGCTGGCGCCGCGCGAGGACTACTTCTCGCCCGGCGAGACCGAACAGCAGGTCCAGCAGCAGAACGTGCAGCAGTTCAAGGACTCGCAGAGCGACGCAGAGGTGTCCGCGCTGCGCTACCTGCACTACCCGATCAATGTGGTGGCACAGCAGGTGGTCACCGGGAGTCCCGCGGACCGGCGCATCCTGGCCGGCGACCGGCTGGTCACGGTGAACGGCAAGAACGTGGCCAGCGCGGAGGCCGTGCAGAACGCGCTGGTGAACACCACGCCGGGCCAGACGGTCGACATCGTGGCGCAGACCGGCAATCAGGTACCACGTGACCTGAAGATCAAGCTGAGCAGCAACCCGGACCGCAAGCAGGGCTTCCTGGGCATCACGCCGGCTTCTCACGCCAACATCCCGTTCAAGATCACCATCAGCCTGAGCAACATCGGCGGCCCGTCGGCCGGCCTGATGTTCGCGCTGGCGGTGGTGGACAAGCTGACGCCAGACGGCGTCAACGGCGGCATGGTGGTGGCGGGCACCGGGGAGATCAACGACCTTGGCGACGTCAGCCCGATCGGCGGCATCCCGTTCAAGCTCACGGCGGCCCGCGACGCAGGCGCCACCGTGTTCCTCACCCCGGCGGACAACTGCTCCGAGGCGAAGACGCACGTGCCGGCCGGCCTACGGCTGGTCAAGGTGACCAGCCTCGGCTCCGCGATCAAGGAGCTGGGCGACCTGAAGGCCGGCCGCCCGGTACCCGGCTGCTGAGTAGGCAGCTACTCGCGCAGGGTCTCGCGCAGTGCGTCGACCAGGTTGGGTGCCAGCTCCGGGTGCTCGACGATCTCGTCCGGCGCGTCCTCGTCGCCGCGCACCCGTAGCACGCAGGCCGCCGAACCGTCCCGCAGCACGCCAGCCACCAGCCGCGCCTCCCTGCGCTGCGGATGTTCCATCGCGATCCGCCGCATCCGTGCGGCATCCGCGTCCTGGCCGGTGGTGGCGGCGTCCAACTCGGCCTCGGCGTCCTGCGGGAGCACCACGATCTCCTGCACCAGCGCGCAGCCGCTGACCGTCTCCGGCCACACGATGCCGGCCAGCGCGTCGGCGAGGTCCTCGTCCGGCAGCGGCTCCTGCGCGACCGGGGTCAGCGCGCTGTCCACGTCGACCTGATCGCCCAGCTCAGGCTGCTTGGCCAGCAGTTCCGCCGTGGACACCAGCGCGAACAGCTGCGGCGGCTGGTCCCAGCCTGCCGACGCGGCGAAGTCCTCGACCTCGCGGACGACTTGCGGGAGTGCCATGGCGGGTGGGATCGGCCGGGCCGGGATGCCGGGGTCTGACATTGCTCCATCGTCTCATCGACACCACCTGGGGCGAACGGGCTGGTGGACCGAAACGGGAACCCAACAGGTCCTCCGTAGAGTTGACATGGCAGCGGATGTCCGGCTTGCCGGTCGCGCCGCGCCGGGGTGCTGCCCTGGCGTGCGTGGGGCTTGGCTGCGGCGCCCGTGGAAGTGCCTGTTCGACGTCCCCGATCCAGGAGCGTGTCCCAGTGGCCACAAGGCCGGCGGCCGGACTGCCGAGGCTGTCACGACGCAGCCGAATTCTGCTCATCATCGGCCTGCTGGTATTGATCTTGCTGATCACGGCCGGACGTCTCATCGACACCTACGTGAACTGGCTGTGGTTCGGCGAGGTCGGCTACCGGTCGGTGTTCACCACCATGCTGGTGACCCGGATCGTGTTGTTCTTCCTGGTCGGCCTGGTGGTCGGCGGGGCGCTCGCGATCAGCCTGATGATCGCCTACCGCAGCCGGCCGGTGTTCGTGCCGGTGACCGGAGTGGACGATCCGCTGTCCCGCTACCGCACCGCCGTGGTGCGTCGGCTGCGGTTGATCGGCATCGGCGTCCCCGTCGTGGTCGGGGTGATCGCCGGGGCGGCCGGCCAGGGCGACTGGCAGCTGGTGCAGCTGTTCCTGCACGGCACCAAGTTCGGCATCACGGATCCGCAGTTCGGCAACGACATCGGGTTCTACGCCTTCACGCTGCCCTTCATCCTGTGGCTGAAGAACTGGCTGTTCATCGCGGTCACCATCGCGTTCTTCGGCGCGCTGATCGCGCAGTACCTGTTCGGCGGCATCCGGCTGGCCGGTCGGGGCGGTCAGCTGTCGGCGCCGGCCAGGGTGCAGCTGGCGTTCCTGATCGGCCTGTTCGTGCTGCTCAAGGCGTTCGCGTACTTCACCGACCGGTTCGAGCTGCTGTACTCCACCCGTAACAGCAAGTTCAACGGCGCGACCTACACCGACCTGAACGCGCTGCTGCCGGCGAAGCTCATCCTGCTGTGTATCGCGGTGTTCTGCGCGTTGGCCTTCTTCGCGGGTGCCTTCCTGCGCAACCTGCAACTGCCGGCGATCGCGCTGGCGCTGCTGGTGCTGTCCAGCGTGCTGATCGGCGCGGCGTGGCCGGCGATCATGCAGCAGTTCTCGGTCAACGCGAACGCGCTGCAGAAGGAGCAGGTGCCGATCCAGCGCAACCTCGACGCCACCCGGCAGGCGTACGGGCTGACTCCGAACAAGATCAACAGCGTCACCTACGACCCGGCCAAGGCCAGCCCGACCCTGAACCAGGTGAGCACCGACACCACCACGGTGCCCAGCATCCGGGTGCTCGACCCGAATGTGCTCTCGCCCACATTTACCCAGCTCCAACAGGGCCGCAACATCTTCGGCTTTCCCCAGAAACTGAACATCGACCGGTACACCGTGAATGGCAGCACCCAGGACTACGTGGTGGCCGCGCGGGAGATCAATCCGGCCAACCTCCAGCCCAGCCAGCAGGACTGGACCAGCGAGCATCTGGTGTACACGCACGGTGACGGCTTCGTGTACGCGCCGGCCAATCAGGTGGCCAACGGCGCGCAGGGCGGATATCCGCAGTTCGGCGTCAGCGACCTGAGCAACAACAACGGGCCGATCACGGTCACCCAGCCGCGGATCTACTACGGCATGCTGGACGGCGACTACGCGATCGTCGGCGGCGCGGGGGCGCCGCGGGAGTACGACACCGACACCACCCGCTTCACCTACCAGGGTTCGGGCGGCGTGTCGCTGTCGAGCTGGTTCAACCGGCTGGCGTTCGCCCTGCATTACGGGGAGCGGAACTTCCTGTTCAGCGACTCCGTCGGCGCGAATTCGAAGGTCATCTTCAACCGGAATCCACGCGATCGGGTGACCGAGGTCGCGCCCTGGCTGACCGCTGATGGCGACCCGTACCCGGCCGTCGTGACCGACAGCGACGGCACCAACCGGATCGCCTGGATCGTGGACGCCTACACCACACTGCAGAACTACCCGTACGCCCAGCAGATGCAGTTGGGTGATGTGACGAGCGACTCGCTCAACGGTGTGGCGCGGCAGCCGGAGACCCAGATCAGCTACATCCGGAACTCCGTCAAGGCCGTTGTGGACGCGTACTCCGGCAAGGTGACGCTGTACTCGGTGGACAACAGCGATCCGGTGCTGAAGGCGTGGGAGAACGTGTTTCCCGGTGTGGTCCAGCCCACCAGCGCGATCCCGCAGCAGCTGAAGGACCACTTCCGGTACCCGGAGGACCTGTTCAAGGTGCAGCGCCAGCTGCTCGCCAGCTACCACGTGACCAGCCCACAGGACTTCTACTCCAGCAAGGGTTTCTGGAGCGTGCCGACCGACCCGACGAAGAACCAGGACGGCACCAGCGCCGCGTCCACCGGGACGACCGTGCCGGACACCACGCTGAACCAGCCGCCGTACTACGTGATCACGCAGGCACCCGACCAGACGACGCCGACCTTCCAGCTCGCCAGCCCGCTCACGTCGTTCGGGCGACCGAACATGGCGGCGTGGATCTCGGTGTCGTGTGATCCAGCGACCTACGGCAACTTCACGGTGTTGAACCTACCGATCGACACGCAGACACAAGGCCCCGTGCAGATGCAGAGCCAGTTCGAGTCGACCCAGAAGTTCACCGAAAGTAGAACGCTGTACAACAACAGCGCAGTCAGCCTTTTGTATGGAAACCTGCTTAACCTACCGCTGTTGGGCGGCCTGCTGTATGTCGAGCCGGTCTACATCGAGCCGACCGGCAGCAACGGCTACCCGCAGCTGGCCAGCGTGCTGACCGGGTTCAACCACAAGGTCGGCTTCGGTACCAGCCTCACCGCGTCCCTGGCCGACCTGTTCTCCAGTTCGACCGGCACGACCACGACGCCACCACCGAGCAGCGGGTCGACCTCCACCACGACGACACCACCACCAACAACGACCACGACGCCGAACACGCCACCGGCCTCGGGCGTGACAAAGGCCGTCAACGATATCTCCAAGGCACTGGCGGACCTCCAGGCGGCCCAGAAGTCCGGTGACTACACGCAGATCGGTCTCGCGTACACGGAACTGGGCAACGCCATCAACGAGTTCAACCAGGCGAAGGCGAGCTCCACCCCGAGCCCGTCCGTACCCGTCCCGTCACCCACACCAGGACGCTGAAACGGCTGGTGGCGGCCCGATTTGCATTGGGCCGCCACCAGTCTGTAGAGTTCTGTTCATCGACGCGGGGTGGAGCAGCTCGGTAGCTCGCTGGGCTCATAACCCAGAGGTCGCAGGTTCGAATCCTGTCCCCGCTACCAGATGAAATGACCCTCCGGAGACCATCCGGAGGGTCATTTTCTATATATGCCTTGGAAACTGTGATACCAGGTGTCGTCTGGAGTTCGGATGGACATGAAGGAGATCAACCGGCGCACGGTCGAGCAGTTCCGGGCCGGTGGCGAGATCGAGGGCATGCATCGGGAGCGGCTCGTGTTGCTCACCACGGTCGGTCGTCGGTCCGGGGAACGCCGGACCACGCCGATGATGTTCCACCGCGACGGCGAGCACCTGTACGTCATCGCCTCGAACAGCGGCGCGACTCGGGATCCGGACTGGTGCCGGAATCTGGTGGCCGATCCGCATGTCACCGTCGAGATCGGCGACGAGACCTATGCCGCCACCGCGACACCGCTGGCCGGTGACGAACACGAGCGCGTGTGGACCGACATCAAGCAGGCCTATCCGTTCTTCGTCGAGCACGAGGCCAGAGCCGATCGGGTGATTCCGGTGATCGAACTCGTGCCAACCGCCTGAGAAATCGGTCACGGGGAACCGGTGCCGCGCAGAAGGTTCGTCGTTCTCGGTGTCCCGGTCCGACAGTCCGGAGTGGACATGGCCGGGATCCGCATGACAGTGCGTTGTTCCGTGCGGCGATGATCGCCGCGTGACTGGAGTCGATGTCGAAGTCGGGCCCGATGCTTCCCCCATCGGACCCGACCTCTGGCACCAGTCTAACACATGTTCGAACACATGTTCGACTGTCGGGGGTGATCGCTAAAGTAGCTGACCGGGGTTCGATCGTGAAGGGGGAACGCGGTGAGGTTGCTCGTGACCGGGGGTGCCGGGTACATCGGCAGTGTCGTGACGCACCGGCTGGTCGAGGCGGGTCATCGGGTGGTGGTCGTCGACGACCTGTCCACCGGGTTCATCGCGAACCTGCATGACGACGTGCAGTTCCACCAGCTGTCCGTGCACGACGTGGCCAGTGTGCTCACGCCGACGGCGGGGTTCGACGGAGTCCTGCACTTCGCGGGCAAGATCGAGGTGGCCGAGTCGGTCGCGCACCCGGATCGCTACTGGCACACCAACGTGACCGGCTCGCTGGCCCTGTTGGCCGCCGTGCGCGCGGCCGGGACGCCACGGCTGATCTTCTCCTCGACCGGGTCGATGTACCAGCCGTCGGGCTCGGCGAAGCTGACCGAGGACGCCGTAGTGCGTCCTGGCAACCCTTACGCCGCCACCAAACTGATGGTCGACCTCATGCTGGCCGGTGAGTGCGCGGCGTTCGGGCTCGGCGCGATGAGCCTGCGCTACTTCAACGCGGCCGGCGCCGTCGGCTCCCTCGGCGAGCGGCACGATCCGGAGAGCCACCTCATCCCGATCGTGCTCCAGGTCGCATCGGGCCTACGTGCGGATCTCAAGCTGTACGGGGACGACTATCCGACAACGGACGGCACGTGTGTCCGGGATTACATCCACGTCGCCGACCTGGCCACCGCGCACCTGGTCGCGCTCGCCGCCATCGAACCCGGCCGGCACGAGATCTACAACCTCGGTAACGGCAACGGTTACAGCAACAAACAGGTGATCGACACCGCGCGCGAGGTGACCGGGCACCCGATTCCGGTCACACTCACCGCACGCCGGCCCGGCGATGTGGCCGTCAGCGTCGCGGCGAGCGACAAGGCTCGCCGCGAGTTGGGCTGGCGGCCGGCCAAACCCGAGTTGGCCGAGATCATCGGTGACGCCTGGGCGTTCCACCGCCGGGTTTCCTCGACCGTCAGCCGTTAGCTCCGGTAGTGCTCGACCTGGTCCGCCGGGCGGGCCTTGGCGGCGTCGGGGTCCTGGCCGAACTCGGCCCGTGCCCGCCGTTGGCGCAGCAGGTCCCAGCACTGGTCGAGGCGCACCTCCACATCCCGCAGGCGGGCGCGTTCGTCCTCGCTGAGGCCCGGGTTGGTCGCCTTGGCCCGCAGCGCGTGCTCCTCGGCGATCAGCACGTCGATGTCGCGTAGCACATCCTTGTCGTCCATCAGCCCGTCCCGTGTGGTCCTGAGGTTGGTCCCACCCATCATGCGCCACCTCGCGTCGGCCCGTTGGTACGGTCCGTTGGTGAACCAGGACGGGGTGGTCCGCCTGCTGGCCGAGCCGGCGCGACTGAGGGTGTTCGCCGCGCTGGTACTGGGTGCCCGCAGCCCGGCCGAGGTGGTCGACGCGACCGGCCTCGAGGTCCGTGACGTGGTGTCGGGACTGCGGCGGCTGGCCGATGGCGGACTGGTGGAGCTGACCGGGGACCGGGCGGTACCGATGGAACGGGTCTTCGGCGAGCTGGCACGGCAGTCCGCGACCGCACAAGCCGCGACCACAGGCGCCCAGGAGGACCACGGCTACACCGACGCGCGGGTGGCCGGCGTGCTGCGCGCGTTCGTGCGAGGTGGTCGGCTGCTGGGCCTACCGGCCAACCGCAGCAGGCGGATCATCGTGCTCGAACACCTCGCGCAATCCTTCGAGCCCGGCGTCGACTATCCGGAGCGGCAGGTCAACGAGGTCCTGGCGGCGTGGTCGACCGGCAGTGGCGTTGATCACGTCAGCCTGCGCCGCTACCTGGTCGACGCGGATCTACTGCGTCGCGAGGGCGGCATCTACCGGCGCAGCGGCGGCTGGACCGACGTGTCGGCCTGACCGATCCGGTCCACACCGGACGGTCGGGGAACGCCGTGCCTGATCGCCACGAAACCGGTTCCGGATTCGAGTCATCGACCCATCGTGGTGAGCACTATTTTCAGATGAGACGGACTCGTGCTCCGCTCACTTCCAGTGCGCGACCATGAACTGCGCACAGGTCGGCGAGCAGACCCGGTAGTCGCCGTATACCTTGCGGTGCCGCTTGAGCTTCTTCCCGCATCCCTGGCATTCGTCGTAACCCGGTTGTCCGCCGGTCGCCCACGAGCGGGCCCCTTGGACCACCTTGTGCTTGGCCAGTTTCGAGTTCCACAGCAGACCCATCGCGCACCTCCGCAACCGATCTGGCGAGCAGATGTGCCCACCAGAATAATGGTGGGGTGCGAGGCCCGGTTATGGCGCCTCCAAGGCCGCTAATCCACCGGTTCGCAGTAGCCCGTTGTCACCCGCCTGGTGGATTGATTACCTACCGTAAAGGTGGTGATCTTGGCGGGCGCGTGGTCCTCGATCCGCGCGACGGGTGCCGCTGATCGTGTCGGTACCCGACCGTCGGCATGCGGGTAGGCGTGGCTGCTGCTCCACTCGGCGTAGTCCGAATGGTCCCTGTGATCAGCCACAGTGGACAGAACGGCTGACCACTGTGGACAGCATGGCCTCGGCATGGCACGGTGGACACCGTGTCAGACCTCAACGCGACCGCGGCAGCCCTACTCGGCCTGCTGCACGAGGGCCCTCGAACGGGTGGCGATCTGGTGACGACGGCGCGCGAGCGCTTCGGGTCGTTCTTCAGCGTCACTCGTAGCCAGGTGTACCGGGAGCTGCCGGTACTCGCCGAAGCCGGGCTCGTGCGGCTGGGCAAACAGGGGCCGCGATCAAGCCAGCAGTACGTGATCACCGCAGCCGGCAAGAAGGCGTTCAAGGCGTGGCTGGTCAGCGAGCCGGGGCCGGATCACCTGCGCAGCCCGCTGATCCTGCGGGTGGTGCACGCGGCATCGCTCACCGCCAAGCAGCGCGCCGATCTGGTGACCTTCGCCAGAGCCTCCTACGCGGCACAGCAGGACGCCGCACGGTCGGCGGCCAAGGAGGCGGAGGACCCCTACGGCAAGGCGGTCGCCGAATTCGCCGTGGCGCACGCGCGTGCCGTGCTGAAACTCCTGGACGCGGTACCGATCGGCTGAACCCACCCGACAAACTCACCACAAAGCGCTGGACAGCCGCCGTCGGCGACATGCGACGGCGGCTGTCAAGTAATCTCACGGCGTGAATCCGGAAGTCGCAGCAGACCTCAAGGAATTGTCCGCCACCCTCGGCAGCATCGAGGCGGTGATGGACATCGGCGCCCTGCGCAAGCAGGTGGCCGACCTCGACGAGCAGACGGCACGGCCGGATCTGTGGAACGACCAGGAGAACGCGCAGCAGGTGACCAGCAAGCTGTCGCACCTGCAGGGTGAACTGCGCCGGGTCGGTGACCTGCGGCAACGGCTGGACGACCTGTCCGTCCTGTACGAGCTAGCCGAGGACGAGAGCGACCCCGGCAGCCTCGCCGAAGCCGAGCAGGAGCGCGCCGCGCTGCACAAGGACATCGGTTCGCTGGAGGTCCGGACCCTGCTGTCGGGCGAGTACGACAATCGGGACGCGCTGATCACCATCCGGTCCGAGGCCGGTGGCGTCGACGCGGCCGACTTCGCCGAGATGCTGCTGCGGATGTACCTGCGCTGGGCCGAGCGGCACGGTTACCCGACCGAGATCTACGACACCAGCTATGCAGAAGAGGCCGGCATCAAGTCGGCCACCTGCCAGGTCAAGGCGCCCTACGCCTACGGCACCCTGTCGGTCGAGCAGGGCACGCACCGGCTGGTGCGCATCTCGCCGTTCGACAACCAGGGCCGCCGCCAGACGTCGTTCGCCGGCGTCGAGGTGCTGCCGGTGGTCGCGCAGACCGACCACGTGGACATCGACGAGAAGGACCTGCGGGTCGACGTGTTCCGCTCGTCCGGCCCGGGCGGCCAGGGCGTGAACACCACCGACTCGGCGGTCCGACTGACCCACCTTCCCACCGGGATCGTCGTGACCTGCCAGAACGAGCGCAGTCAGCTGCAGAACAAGGCGAGCGCGATGGCGGTGTTGCAGGCCAAACTGCTCGAACGGCGGCGACAGGAGGAACAGGCCAAACTGGACTCGCTCAAGGGCGACGGCGGGTCGAGCTGGGGCAACCAGATGCGGTCCTACGTGCTGCACCCCTACCAGATGGTCAAGGACCTGCGGACCGAACACGAGGTGGGCAACCCGTCCGCGGTGCTCGACGGGGACATCGACGGCTTCCTGGAGGCCGGCATCCGGTGGCGCCGGCAGCACGGTGCCTGAGATCGGTGCGGTGCCTTCCCCCAACCATCCCGCCCGTGGGTGGCGGCGTGTCGTTCTGATAACGCGCATGTCGCGATCCGCTCACGGCCTGGTCTCGACCGCTCGGCGTGCGTTGACCGGGGGAGACTGAGACTTCACATCCGACCGCTGTAGACTCGCCGCTCGTGATTCGGCTTGAGCAGGTCACCAAGACATACAAGCGTTCCACCCGGCCGGCATTGGATGCCATCTCGGTCGATGTGGACCGCGGTGAGTTCGTCTTCCTCATCGGTCCGTCCGGTTCCGGGAAGTCCACTTTCCTGCGCCTCCTGCTGCGCGAGGAGGTGCCCAGCAGGGGTCGGGTCTACGTGTCGAACTTCGACGTGGCCAAGATGGCCCGTCGTCGGGTGCCACGCCTGCGCCAGTCCATCGGCTGCGTGTTCCAGGACTTCCGGCTGCTGTCGAACAAGACGGTCGCCGACAACGTGGCCTTCGCCCTCGAGGTGATCGGCAAGCCCCGGCACACCATCCGCAAGGTGGTGCCCGAGGTCCTGCAACTGGTGGGCCTGGACGGCAAGGCGGGCCGGATGCCCAACGAGCTGTCCGGTGGCGAGCAGCAGCGGGTGGCCATCGCCCGCGCGTTCGTGAACCGGCCGCTGGTGCTGATCGCCGACGAGCCGACCGGAAACCTGGACCCGGACACCAGCCAGGACATCATGCTGCTGCTGGAGCGGATCAACCGCACCGGCACGACCGTGCTGATGGCAACGCACGACCACTCGATCGTCGACTCCATGCGTCGCCGGGTGGTCGAGCTCAGCCTGGGCAAGGTTGTCCGAGACGACAAACGTGGTGTCTACGGCGTCGGCCGCTGACCCGCCGTCCTTCCTGAACCTGCTGTCTCTGATTCTTCTGTCCCCCGATCGCAAGGAACATCCACCCGATGCGCGCCAGTTTCGTGTTCAGCGAGGTCGTCAACGGCCTGCGCCGCAACATCACGATGACCATCGCGATGATCCTGACCACCGCGATCTCTCTCGGCCTGCTCGGCGGTGGCCTGCTGATCGTCAGAACGATCGACAAGATGCAGAACAACTTCCTGAGCCAGCTGCAGGTCGCGGTGAACCTGACCGACGACATCAGCGCGAACGACACGGACTGCACGCAGTCGCTGTGCCAGGCGCTGCGGGCACAGTTGGAGAGCACGCCCGGCGTGCGGGACGTGCAGTTCATCAGCCGCAACGATGCCTACCAGCGGTTCCGTCAGGAATTCTCGGACCTGCCCGAACTGCAGGCGATCGGCCGGCCGCAGGCGCTGCCCGCGTCGCTGCGGGTCGACCTGAACGACCAGAACCTGTCCGGCGCGATCGTCAAGCAGTTCACCGGCAAGGCCGGCGTCAAGGACGTCAACAACCAGAGCGTGTTCGTGGCGCGGCTGACCGACGCCTTGAACGGCTTCCGCAACCTGACGTTCGTGATCGCGCTGATCCAGGCGTTGGCCGCGTTGTTGCTGATCTCCAACACGATCCAGATATCGGCGTTCACACGACGGACCGAGGTCGGCATCATGCGGCTCGTCGGCGCGACCCGTTGGTACACGCAGTTGCCGTTCCTGCTGGAGGCGGTGGTCGCCGGCGTTGTCGGTGCCGTCCTCGCGGTCGGCGGCCTCGTGGCGGCGAAGGTGACGTTCCTGGACAAGGCGCTGGGATCGCTGTTCTCGTCCGGCATCATTCCGCAGATCGGACTGAGTGACGTGTTGGGATTCGCGGCGCCGTGGCTGTTGTTGACGGCCATCGTGGTGTCGGCGCTCACCGGTTACGTCACGCTGCGCATGTATGTGCGGCTCTAATTGATTCGTACTGTCACGTAGGATCGTCGCTATGCCCAGGGAAGTTGGTCGGAAGGTCATCGCGTCGAACCGCAAGGCTCGGCACGACTACACGATCCTGGACACCTACGAGGCTGGGGTCGTGCTGGTCGGCACCGAGGTGAAAAGCTTGCGTCTGGGTCGCGCGTCCCTCGTCGACAGTTTCGCCACGGTCGACGACGGCGAGGTGTGGCTGCGCGGGCTGCACATTCCGGAGTACGACCGGGGTACGTGGACCAATCACGAGCCGCGGCGGACCCGCAAGCTGCTGCTGCACAAGTCGGAGATCCTGCGGCTGATCGGCAAGACCAAGGAGAGCGGTCTGTCGCTGGTGCCGCTGACGATGTACTTCAAGGACGGCAAGGTCAAGGTCGAGATCGGACTCGGCCGGGGCAAGAAGGCCTACGACAAGCGGCAGGCACTGGCCAAACGGGACGCGGAGCGGGAGATCAGCAAGGCGTTCGGCCGGGCCGTCAAAGGCAGGCACTAGACATTGGCCGCGCCCTCGCCCGCGTCTGGCTTGCCTTTGCCTACGCCTGGCTTGCCTTTGCCCGCGTCTGGTTTGCGCGGGCCTGGCTCGTCTACGTCTGGCTCGTCTTTGCCCTTGGCTGTCGCGCCGGCCGGTGACGACGAGGTCGCGGAGTGGGTGCGTGGCCTCGGGTTGCCCGGTCTGGTCGATCTTCATCTGCACTTCCTGCCCGAGCCGGTACTGCGCAAGGTGTGGGCGTATTTCGACGAAGCGCGTGCGCACTACGGCGTCGACTGGCCGGTGCGCTATCGGCTGTCGGAGGCTGATCGGCTCGCTGTGCTGCGCAAACTCGGCGTGCGGGCGTTCGCGCCGCTGGTGTACCCGCACAAGCCGGGCATGGCGGCCTGGCTGACCGAGTGGGTGCTGGAGTTCGCGGCGCAGGTGCCCGAGGCCGTGCCCACGGCGACCATCTACCCGGAACCGACGGTCACTACCTATCTGGATGCCGCGCTGCGGGCCGGCGCCCGGTGTGTGAAGGCGCACGTGCAGGTCGGCGGGTACGACCCGACCGATCCGCTGCTGGAGCCGGCGTGGGGCATGATCGCCGACGCCGGGGTGCCGGTGGTGGTGCACTGTGGCCACGGCCCGCTGCGGGGCGCACACACGGGTCTGGAAGTGTTCGGGCGGGTGTTGGCTCGGCATCCCCGGCTCGTGGCCGTGTTGGCGCATTCCGGGATGCCGCAGTTCGACGAGGCTGTCGATCTGGTGCGCCGGTTTCCCCATGTCTACCTCGACACCACGATGGTCGGCGTGCCGTTCGGCGAGTTTTTCTGCCCGTTGCCGTCGGACTGGCCGGCCCGGTTTGCTGACCTGGGGGACCGGGTCGTGCTGGGCACCGACTTCCCGAACATTCCGTACGAATACTCGGTCCAGTTGCGCGCCATCGCCGGTTGGGCCATCGCGGACGACCGCCTCGGCGAGCCGTTCCTCCGTCGTGTGCTGCATGACACACCCAGTCGGCTGCTCGGCCTCACCGCCTAGGCCGGTCGAAGATCGCGTCGATGAGCGTGCCCAACAAGCGCGTCGCCGTTCGGCCACCCGCACCCGGCCAGGTCAGGCCGAGCCCGACCACCACGGCCAGCACCCAAGGCAGCGCCCGTAACGGCACGGCGAACCCGTACGCGGCGACCCCAACCAGCCCGGCACACGCCAGCACAACGGGCAACCCGAGACGCGCGGCGGACGGTGCCCGCCCAACCGGCCGGGGCTGCTCGAACCGGCCGAAGATCCGGACCAACACGACCAGTACCACCGCCAGCACGGCGATCCACAGTGGCGTGACGGCCAGCCAGCCAGGGCTCCCCGGCGCCGGCGTGGCGTAGTGGAAGCCGAGCACGGCGATCCCAGTGACGAGCACCATCGCTGGCATGTGCCAGAGGTAGACGGTCATGCAGTTCCGCCCGATCACTCGTAAGAGGCGACCCGACCCGACCAGCCGCTCGCGCAGAGCAAGCAGGACACCGATCTGGCCGACGCCCAGTGTCAGCAGGCAGCAGGTGGTCGGAGCCATGTTCGACACGGCTTGCCCTGGCACACCGACCATGCTGACCGGATACGGTCCAAAGAGGATCAACAAGGCCGTGCCACCGAACCCGGCTATACCGAGAGCCGCAGCGCCTCGACGCGACAACCGGTCGAACTGCCCGGCCGCGTAGCCGATGCCCAATTGCTGGATCGCCAGCCACACAAGCAACTCGTTGAGGTATCCGATCAACGGAAACCCGTCGAACCGCAAGGCGTCCACACCGAGCGCGCCAAGCCCGAGGACCACCGGCACCGCGAGCCCCCACCGCCGAGCCAAGGAATGCATGAGCGGACTGGCTGCCATGGCGAGCAGATAGACGGCCAGAAACCACAACAGCTGCCCGACAACACCGGCCCCCAACGCGACCGGTTGCGGCGGCACGCCGAAGTCCCGCAGCACCGCAGGCAGCACCAGCCACACTGCCAACAGCGGCACGACCGGCACCACCAGTCGCCGCACCCGCCCGGTGAGCCAGGTGCGTGCGTCGGCGGCACGCAGTAACGAGTGATAGTTGGCCGCACCGCCGGCAAAGAAGAACACCGGCATCACCTGGGCGAACCAGGTCAGCACCCACCACCCCGGCGTGGCCAGCGAGTTGCCAGCCGTCAGCGTGCCGTTGCGCCAGACGAGCACCGGCATGATCCAGTGACCAACCACCACGGTCACCACAGCGCCGACGCGCAGCATGTCGATGAACGGATCCCTGGGCCGCCCAACAGTTGGCGGCGCCGAGATATGGGTTGTGGTGGTAGACATGTCGCCCCTCCGCGCTCGGTCCATGACAACCAAAGCCTCCCGGTTGGACGGTCCGAACACAGCGGTGCTGCCCGGTGTCTTGTCCGTGGTGCCAGCCACCCCGCCGTTGGTGGGGAAAGCCCCACCAACGGTGACCACCACAGAGAGCCAACGCAGGACATGCCAACAACTTGGAACTGGCCTCTTGGCCATTCCCCCATACCTGAGTCACAGGAAAAGCAAGGCGCCACAACCAAAGCGAGCCATCCAACAGCGAACACACCTAACCTCGGCAGGCCTTGCCAGTTGTGCGCAGGGGTTCTGGCGAAGCCGTGTTTCCTAGCTCAGATGGCTAATCAGCGCGATTCGAGCCGATGGGCAAGGTCTACGTAGTGTGTTCTCTGCTAGGCCAGATGGCAGCCAGCCACAGGCATTGGCGGACTTTCTGGGCAGGTCAGCGTTGTTCCAGATAGGTCAGGACTGCCCGTACTCTGCGGTGTTCTTCGGGGCGCGGCTCCAAGCCCAGTTTGCTGAAGATGTTGCCGATGTGCTTTTCCACCGCGCCGTCGGAGATGACGAGGCGGTCGGCGATTGCTGCGTTGGTCATGCCCTGAGCCATCAGTTCCAGGACTTCGCGTTCTCGGGGGCTCAGGGCGTTTACCGGGTTCTGACGTTTGCGGACCAGCAGTTGTGTGATGACTTCCTGGTCTATGCAGGTGCCGCCGGCCGCCACCTGGCGCACCGCTGCGACGAACTCGGTTACGTCGGCTACCCGCTCCTTGAGCAGGTAGCCGATGCCCTGTGCGCCGCCGGCCACCAACTCGACCGCGTAGCTCTCCTCGACGTACTGGGAGAGCACCAGGATCGGTAGGCCGGGCACGCGTTTCCGGGCGGACACCGCGGCCCGCAGGCCCTCGTCGGTGAACGTCGGTGGCATGCGGACGTCGACGATCGCCAGGTCCGGTCGGTGTTCGACCAGGGCAGCCAGCAGTTCCGCGCCGTCGCCGACCGCCGCGAGGACCGTGATGCCCTCGTCGGCCAGCAGGCGACTGATGCCGGCGCGCAGCAGCACCGAGTCCTCCGCGATCACCACTCGCACGGCAACTCCGCCGTCACCACGGTCGGGCCGCCCGGCGGGCTGAGCACGGTCATCACGCCGTCGATGGTGGCGGCACGGTCGGCGAGCCCGGCCAGCCCTCCATCGGGCCGCACCTCGGCGCCGCCCTGTCCATCGTCGGTCACCCGCACGGTCACCGAGTTGCCCCTTCGGCGCACCGACACCTGCGCGGCGGTGGCGGCGGAGTGCTTGGCCAGGTTGGTCAGCGTTTCGGCGACGATGAAGTACGCCGTGCTCTCCACCGCGGCCGGCGGTCTCGGCGTGACATCCACCTCGACCGCGACCGGTACCGGGCTGCGTGCCGCCAGCGCGGACAGCGCCGCGTCCAGACCGCGATCGCCCAGCACCGCCGGGTAGATGCCCCTGGCCAGATCGCGCAGTTCGGCCACGGCCTGCTTGGCATCCGCGTGTGCCTCGTCGATCAGCGCGCGGGCCGAGTCCGGGTCGGTGTCCAGTTTGTTCCTCGCGCGGCCCAACGTCATGGCCACCGCGACCAGGCGCTGCTGCGCCCCGTCGTGCAGGTCGCGTTCGATGCGCCTGCGTTCGGCCTCCGCCGCGTCGACGCCACGGGCCCGGCTCGCCTGCAGATGCTCGGCCCTGACCGCCAGCCGGGCTGCGGCCGTCGGTCCGAGCAGTGCCTTGGCCACCCTGGCCTGGAACCGCACGACCCACGGCGTGACCACGACGGCCGCCACCAGCAGCACGACCCCGATGCCGGCGTAGGGCAGCGACTGGCGCACGGTGTGGACCGCGACCATCTGGCCACGCAGGTTCGGCACGGCCACCGCGTCGGTCAGCGGTAACAACGGCCCGTAGACCGGCAGCAGCAGCACCGCAATCGAGTACAGCCACAGCCCCACGACCAGCAAGAACTCGATGACGCACAGCGGTACGCGCAGCAGGATGTAGCTGATGTCCCGCCAGGTGGCCGGATCGGCCAGCTTGGCCCGCCACCGCCGGAACCGCGAGCCCGCCGGCAGCTGGCGGTACGGCGACGGGATGTCGACACCCAGCGTGACCCGCATCCAGCCGCGTTCCATCCGGGCGACGCCACGCCAGGCCGCCGTCACGGCCATCAGGAGCGGCAGGCCGACCCAGATCACGGACGACCCCACGCCGGCCGCCGTCAGAAAGAGCAGTGGCAGGCCGCTGAGCAGCCCGATCGGCAACGACAGGGACAGGTAGGCGAAGGCGCCGCGCAGTCGGGGCCGACCGATCCGGAACCGCTCGAAGCCGGCGGTGCGTGTTGGGTCGGTTGTGCGTTCGGTCACCGCGTCCTCCTCACGGTTGTGGGCGGCGCTGAGTGGTGCGCCGAGATCAGAATGCCGGTTGGGGGAGTGGTGGACCATCGGGCTGGCTGGTGGATCTTGGGTGGGGTTGTCCCTACCTTCTATCGGCTGATCGACCGTTCGAGTAACTTGGCGTTCGACTGTTGTGCACCGTGAGTCACAGTCTGGCCGTGTTCACCCTGCCGGGGGTCGCGATGATCGTCGGCCTGCTAACCAGGGTGATCGGCTGGCGTAGGGCCTCTATACTGGTCAGGTAGGCCACCAACAAGGGGGTGAACGGTTTCGACTCTGGACGTTGAGTCAGGGGAAGCGTGCAGGTGCAGGCGAGAGACCACCTCAAGCGTCATCGCAAACCAATAAGCGCCACGACTAATCGTCAGCGCGACTTCGCCCTCGCTGCCTGAGCGAGTGCGGGTCTGTCGGCCCGGGAGTGCCTCCGTCCCGGTCAGCCGGCATCAGCTAGGAGGCTCACCGTCAGCACCGGTCGCGGATGCTGATAGGGAAACCCACAGCGACTGGGCCCGTCACACCGGCTAGTTCACGTGATCGGTGGGGCCAAGTAGAGGCATAGTGAACTGCGCACGGAGAAGCCCTGATAAGGCGACAGAGGACCCGGGTTCGATTCCCGGCACCTCCACGAGCTCGGGCGACCCATGTCCGCGGAAAGCGCGGACCGGGTCGCTCGTCGTGTTTTCTGGGGGCCGAGCCCCCAGGCCCCCGGCCGGCGGGCTTCGCCCCCGGACCCCCATCCGTCGGTGCCGGTTTTGCTCAATCCCGGGCCCTATCTGTCGGTGCCGGTTTTGCTCAATTGGTCCATTCGCTGGGGCCTGTGTGCTTGCGGAGAGTGCGAGCTGTGGCGGTCGTGGTTGTATGAGGTATGGGTGATGTTGATCTCGGTGGGTTGTACTGCTTGGTGCGGGAGCGGTTGGTGGGGGTGGTTGGTGGGGTTGACTCGCCTCATGAGGTTGCTGTGCCTGCTTGTCCTGGGTGGTCTGTCCAGGATGTGATTGTTCATCTGGTTGCGGTTGCTGAGGATGTGCTTGCTGGTCGGCTCAGTGCGCCGCCTACTGATGAGTGGACTGCGGCGCAGGTGGCTGCGCGGCGGGATCAATCGATGGCTGATGTGTTGGCCGCGTGGGATGATGTGGGGCCTCGGTTTCAGGAGCTGATCAGTCGAGTTGGGATGTGGCCCGCGTTTCTTGATGTGTTGAGCCATGAGCACGATGTGCGTGGCGCTCTTGGCGCGCCTGCTGGTCGGGATGCGGCCGAATTGGTGTTGGCTGCTGAGAACCTGATTTCCTGGCTTCGGTCGCCCGTTCCGATGACTGTGCGTGTTGGTGCGCGGGAATTGCGCGTCGGGCCGGATGGTGATGGATCGCTTGAGTTGGTTACCAGTCCGTTTGAGGCGTTTCGGTTTCGGATGGGGCGGCGTAGTCGGGGGCAACTCGTGGCCATGGAGTGGGTTGGTGATCCGGCGCCTGTTCTGGACCGTCTGACGATCTTCGGGCCTGCTCGGGCCGATGTGATCGAGTAGTTCGTCGTGGTCACGCCGTAGACTGGTTGTGGCGCTGGAGGGTGCCACCGGGTCCGCGGGTAGGACTGAGTCCACCTCCGTACGGTGTGTGCTCGTTGCTGGCCTCTTCCTCAGCCCGAGTCGCGGACCGCGGGCGTCGGAGGGAGACGCCGTGTCTCGTTCGCTGCCCGATCGGCCCGATCTCGACCAGTTACGTCGGCGTGCCAAGGAACTGCGTGCTGCCGCGCAGGCCGGGGAGCCCGCGGCACGCAACCGGTTCGCCGCCCACGTCGGTTCGCCGGCCGAGGTGACGTTGTCGTTGGCGCAGTTGGTCATCGCCCGTGAGTACGGATTCGCCAGCTGGTCGAAGCTGAAGGCCGCCGTGGACGTCCACAGCACGCCGGATCTGGCCGGGCTGGCCGACGACTTTCTCGCCGCGAGCATCGAGGGCCGACGCCGACTCGCGACCCGGCTGTTGGCCGGCGATCGCCGGATCGCCACGTACGACATCAGTACCGCGGCCGTGCTCGGTGACGTCGCTGGAGTGCGCGAGCTGTTGGCCGGGGATCCGACCAGCGCGATCCGGCCCGACGACCGGCGAGGCTGGCCGCCGCTGCTGTACGCCTGCCATTCCTGCTGGCACCGCATGGACACCGAGCGGGCCGAGGGCATCCTGCAGGTCGTGTGGCTGCTGCTGGACACCGGTGCCAGCGCGAACAGCAACAACGGGCTGCCCGCGCGGCGCGGTTACCGGTCCGCGCTGTACGGGGCGGCCGGCATCGCGAACAACCCGGCGGTCACGTCGCTATTGCTGCGCTACGGCGCCGACCCGAACGACGACGAGTCGCTTTACCACGCGGCCCAGCACGCCGACCGCGCGTGCCTGCGGGTGCTGCTCGGCCACGGCGCCACGGTGACCGGCACGAACGCGTTCGCGGCCACCATCGCGCCGGGCAACGCCGAGGGCGTCCGGCTGATGATCGAGGCCGGCGGAGACCCGGGGCGCGGATTGGGGGCGCGGGACGGGCACCTGGTGGACGGGTCCCTCAACCCGCTGCCGCTGGCCGTGGTCGACTGCCGGGTCGACGTGGTCGAACAGCTGTTGGCCGCCGGGGCCGACCCGAACGCGCCCGGCGAGGACCACCGGTCACCGATCCGGCGGGCGACGCGGCACGGCAACCTCGAGGTCGCACGCCTGCTGCGCAAGTACCACGCACGGGACGACACCACCGAGGTCGACCGGTTCCTCGGCGCCTGCCATCGGGCCGATCGGACCGCCATACGGCAGTTGTTGGCCGTGTCGCCCGACTTACCGGGTCGGCTGGCCGCGCCGGATCTCGGTGCGCTCGCGGACGCGGCCGAGTACGGCACCACGGCCGCGGTAGGGCTGATGCTGGACGTCGGATTCCCCGTCGGTGCGCCGCGCGAGGACGGTGCCACGCCGTTGCACGCCGCCGCCTACGCCGGCCGGACGGCCGTGATCGAGTTCCTGCTCGCGCACGGCGCCGACGTGAACGCGCCGGACGGCCGGTGGGGCTCGACGCCGCTGGCCTGGGCAACCGTGGGCAGCGGCAAACGGCCGAGGTACGCGACCGACGCGGACTGGCCGGGTGCGGTACGGGCGCTGCTGGCCGCCGGCTCGGCCACCGCGGATGCGTGGATCGACGGCAAACCGCCCGGCGATGGCGCGTTGACGGCGCAGTTTCCGGTACTCGCGGATGACCAGTGTGATGATCACCACGTCGAGCGCGGCGAAGATCGGCAGCGCGATCGAGTGGGTGTGCACCGCGCGCCACACCTCGTAGACCACGAATCCGGCGAGCACGAGGACGGACACCGGGAACATCCACAGCACGTGCTTGAGCAGCGCCCACACCAGCACCAGCTTGATCAGGCCGTGCGCGAGCAGGTAGAGGATGGCGAACCAGCGGGTGCTGCCGTTGGCGAAGTGGTCGGCCGCCGTGGCCAGATGCGTGGAGAGGGTGCCGTTCGGGTCGCCGAGCAGGTCCCTGGTGATGATCACGTTGGCGGCGCCGGTGATCAGCGTCGGCGGGATCACCATGAGCAGCAGTGCACCGAGGAACTGCAGGCCGCCGTCGATGCCCTTGAGCGTGACGGCGATCGCGAACATCCGGTCGGTGCGGTCGGCGGCGCGACTTTGCCGTGTGCTGGTCATCGTGTGCTCCGATGGTCGACGTGCACCGCTGGTGCTGTGCATGTCTGTTTTACGTAGTGGTCGGGTCCGGCGTTACTCGTTTTCCAAAAGTACGCTGTTTGTCCTGTTCCGGGACTCTCAGCCGGTTGTGACGCCGATGAGCGAGCCGATGCCGTAGGTCGCGGCGGTCGCGATCGCGCCGAACAGCAACTGTCGCAGGCCGCTGCGCCACCACGGCATCCTGGTGAACCTCGCCACGATCGCGCCGGCCAGGAACAGTCCCGCGCCGCCGATGCCGAGGCCCAGCCAGAGCGACTGGAGGCCGAACAGGAAGGGCAGCAACGGGAACACCGCGCCGAGCGAGAAGCACAGGAACGACGAGATCGCGGCCACCACCGGCGATGGCTGCTCGTCCGGGTCAAGACCCAGCTCCTGGGTGAGATGCACCCGGATGGCCACCTCCGGGTTGGCGTGGATCTCCTCGGCGACCAGTTCCGCCGTGGACTCGGTCAGGCCCATCTCGCGGTACATCTGGACCAGTTCGGCCTGCTCCGCCTCGGGATTGCGCTCCAGTTCGGCCCGCTCGACGGCGGCCTCCGCCTCGACCGCGTTGTTCTGCGTGCCGACCGAGGTGTACTCGCCCAAGGCCATCGAGAACGCACCGGCGGTCAGGCCCGCGATCCCGGACAGCACGATCACGTGGCCGCTTTCCCCCGCGCCGCCCACGCCCGCGACCAGCGCGATGTTGGTGACCAGACCGTCCATCGCGCCGAACACGGCCGGGCGCAGCCAGCCGCCGGACACGTCCGCGTGGGTGTGGCCGACTTCGGCGCTTCCGGTCTTCTCCGTCTCTGTCACCGTTCGAGGGTAAGGGGCCGGCCGGGTCCACGATGGACTCAGGACAGCCTTCCTGCCCACACTCCGGTGGGTGTCACCCGTCTGACCGGTGACAACGGGTCTCAGCAGGTACTCAGGGTCAGTCGGTAGCCTGACTGCCGTGGTGCGACTCCCGCCCCGGGTGCTCGATGCGATCGGCACCCTCTGTCGGCTCGGTCTCGCCGCGGTGTGGCTGATCTCCGGCGGCGTCAAGGCCGTGGACCCGAATCAGACCTATGCCGCGGTCCGGGCGTATCAGGTGCTGCCCGGCGGGGTGGTGAGCCCGGTCGCGGCCGTGCTGCCGTTCCTGGAGTTGGCGTTCGGGCTATTGGTGCTGATGGGGATCGGCACCCGGTTGATGGGGGTGTTGTCGGGCCTGCTGCTGCTCGTGTACGTCGCGGGCGTCGCGCAGTCCTGGGCTCGTGGCCTGACCATCGACTGCGGCTGCTTCGGCGGTGGCGGGCAGGTCGCAGCGGGTCAGACGCGGTATCCACAGGAAATCCTGCGGGACACGGGCTTCCTCGTCCTGGCGGTGTGGCTGACGGTGCGTCCGCGCACGTCGTTCGCCGTTGACGGGCTGCTGGGGCGTCGTCAGCGGGAACTGGATGATGCCGGCAAGTCGGCATCCTCAGCGGTAGGGAGTGCATGATCGTGGGCGGCGCCCAACGGAACAATCGCAACCGCAGGCAGAAACAGCGGCAGTCACAGGCGGCGGCACGGGCGGTGTCCGCCGCGCGCGGTGGCAACCGGGACCTGACCAAGGTGATCATCGCGGTGGTGGTCGTGGTTGTGCTCGCGGGTGCTGTCGTGGCTGCCGTGCTCTACCAGCAGCACCAGAAGACGGCGGCCGCGCAGACCGTGATCCCGGCGCAGACCGTCCAGGGCTCGACCAAGTACCCGACATCGATCGACCGGGTCAACGCGACCGTGCTGGTCGGCCAGCCGAACGCCAAGCTGACGATCGACGCGTACGAGGACTTCATGTGCCCGATCTGCGGCGACTTCGAGTCGACCAACTTCACCGGCATCGAGCAGCAGTTGGAAGCCGGCACCATCAAGGTCCGCTACCACATGATCAACCTGCTCGATTCGAGTTCGAACCCGGCCGGCTACTCCATCATGGCCGCGAACACCGCGCTCGCCGTGGCGACCGTCGCGCCGGACAAGTTCATCAACTACCACTACAGCCTGTATCAGAAGCAGCCGCAGGAGAACGGGGCCGGCTGGACCCAGGCGCAGCTGAACAGCCTGGCCACCCGGCTCGGCGTGAGTGGCACCGAGTTCAACGGTCTGGTCGACAACAAGACGTACAACAATCAGATCCAGACCAATTTGACCAATGCGGAGAAGGATCAGGCGCTGTTCCAGACGGGTTCGGACGGCTCGAAGGCTTTCGGTACCCCGACCATTGTGGCCAACAACAAGACCATCAACTGGCAGAGCGACACCAAGTGGCTGTCCGAACTGATCAGTGGGGTCACCCCGAAGAGCTGATGTCGCCTACGTGATACCCGCCAGCGGCGGCTCGCCCTCGGTCCACCGGGCGAGCCGCTTCGCTTTGCCCGTCTCGGTACGCGGCACCGTGCCGGCCGGCACGACTCGGACGACGCAGCCCACTGCCAGCCGTTCCCGCAGCGCGTGCTCCAGGTCTCGACGCAGCACGTCACCGTCCGCTGTGGACTCCACCGCGATCCGCAGTTCCGGCCGAGCGGCCACCCGACGGTCCTCGACCAGCAGATAGTGCGGGCTGACACGGGCATCGGCGAGCAGTACGGCTTCGATCTCGGTGGGGAACACGTTGACACCCCGGATGATCAGCATGTCGTCGACGCGCCCGAGCACCTTCGTCATCCGGCGCAACGTACGCGGCGCCCCAGGTATCGGCGCGGCCAGCGCGGCGACGTCGCCGGAGCGGTAGCGCAGCAACGGCATCCCGGTCTTGGTCAACGTGGTGAACACCAGTTCACCCGGCGTGCCGTCGGGCACCGCCGACCCGCTTTCGTCGACGGCCTCGACGTAGAAGTGATCCTCAGCGACGTTCAGCAGCCCATCGGAGTCCAGGGACTCGCAGGCCACACCGGGCCCGATGATCTCGGACAGCCCGTAGATGTCGAGCGCCCGGAGGCTGAGCAGTCGCTCGATCTGGCCGCGCATGCTGTCGGTCCACGGCTCGGCCCCGAAGATGCCCGCATTGAGCGTTGGCTCGACACCGGCGGCGCGCAGGGCCTCAGCGAGGTGGATGGCGTAGGAGGGCGTGCAGGTCAGGATGTCCGGCCGGAGGTCGGCAATCAGCCGAACCTGCCGGTCGGTCATGCCCCCCGAAATCGGCAACACGGTAGCGCCAAGCCGAATGGCCCCATGGTGAACACCAAGACCACCCGTGAACAATCCGTAACCGTAGGCATTGTGCACAAGACTCCGTCGAGTGGCCCCGGCGCCGCCAAGCGCACGAGCCATCACCTGAGCCCAGACATCCACGTCCTGCGCGGTGTATGGCACGAGCGTAGGCCGCCCACCAGTGCCGGACGACCCGTGAATACACACGATCTGGTCGTCGTCGACAGCCTTCAGACCGGTTGGATAGTGCTCCCAGAGATCCTGCTTGGTCACCATGGGTAGTCGAGGAAGATCGTCGAGCTCAACCCCGGCACCAGCCGAGATCCCAGCGTCCCGCAACCGCCCCGCCTGCAGCCCATCAGCGGCCAGCAGCCGGTCGACAAGCGCACGAAGCCGACGTTCCTGCACCACACGCCGCCGCTCAGGGTCGATCCCCTCAGTATCAGGATCGGTCAGCGGGACGGCGTAGTCCGACACAGCCACTCAGCCACACCTCCGCCGGTCTCGGTGGCTTGGTCGACCCCGATTTCAACCATCACCAGGCGTCAGGTACCGTACAGCCAAGACAGTGATGAGTTAACTCCATCGCACGGGGCTGTAGCGCAGCTGGTAGCGCACCACACTGGCAGTGTGGGGGTCAGGGGTTCGAACCCCCTCAGCTCCACTTCGTTCAGCTACTAAGATACGGCCTCTGACCTGGGAAAGTTTGGTCGGGGGCCGATCTTGTTTCTCCGTCCCCAGTGGACAGTGTGCACGAAATCTGGAGCAGATCTGGAGCACGGTGATCAACACCGTGAAATGGGGTCATCCCGTCTGCTCCAGGATTGTCGGCGCCCAGCCGCCTGACCTGGTCTTCTCCTTGGCCGCT
>WNGR01000585.1_pt1 | contig 41748 bp, 40 predicted proteins | sample 5407581 | NCBI WGS metagenome assembly WNGR01 (sample SAMN13153383, study PRJNA577476) | soil metagenome | isolation source: 80 cm soil or saprolite under Garry oak tree replicate 2 | place: USA:California | collected 2016-06-15 | reverse complement strand
CGGATCCGGTCCGTTGGCTGGAGTTCGGCTGCAACGGAGGTGGGAACAGCGGGCATTTGCACTTGGCGGGGGGGGATACCGGGCACCGGCCCAGAACCTGCTCGACTTTTTACGGCTGCCGGGAAAAGGGGCGGCCAGATCTAGTTACCGTCCCGGCATCTGCGAAACGGACCTGGACACCGTGTTGCCGCCGTTTATTGTTGACACGCTACGGGAGGGGATTGTTGCTTTCGGGCGAAAACTGAAGGGCTTCGTAACCGCCGAGGCAACCCTGATCGGTATCGAGTCCCGCACTTCATCGCCTCTGCGGGTTCTGCGCGACAGCAGTTTTGAGTCAGTCGGCGTCAAAGGATTGTATCCGGCCGGTGAAGGCGCCGGTTATGCAGGCGGCATCATGAGTTCCGCTCTGGACGGCATCAAAATAGCCGATAGTATCGCGGAACGTTTGAACGTCTAACCCCCCTTATCAGGGAGAAGCTTTTAAGCCGCCCTTGACAGGGACCCGGAGGGCCTAATGGGAGGTCTTGAGGGATTACCCCTTTTCCGCCTGTTGCCGGAAAAACGTGCTGTACCCCTGGTCGGTCCCCTTTATATGACAGACCAGCCACTCCACCATAAACGCCAGGACGCTCTTGCCCATTTCGTGACCGTCGATAAAGTCGACCTGAATATCGCGTAAACGTGAAACAAACTGGTCATGCTCCTTGCGATGAGCCGCCAGACCCGGATAGTTACAGGACAGCATCAGCAGTTCTTCCTCTCTGAAATGTTCAGTCACGTAGGTAATCAGCTTCCAGATAACCCCTTCAACCGCTTCAGAACCGTCTCCGCTTTTTATTGCTTCGTCAAGCGTGTCAATCCAGCCGAAAAGAGCTTTGTGCTGCTCGTCAATGGCCGGAATCCCGAGCTCAATACTGTTGTCCCATTCAAAAACAGCCATGCTTGTTCACCTCATCACTAATTAGAAGTTGTTTCCGTGCGAAACAGCGTAGTTAACGAACTTATCCTGCTTGTCATGGCTTGGGAATATTCAGTTTCAGATCGAGTTCCCGCACTTTTCCCAGCGTAGACAGCGGCTGGTCAAACTTCGCCGCATCGCCGACAATAACCAGCTTGAACGCATCCGGATGCAGATATTTGCGGGCGGCATTCAGTATCTCCGCTTTTGTCACTTTCGCAATGTTGTCGCGATACTGTTCAAGATAGCCGTCAGGATAACTGTAATATTCGAGCCTGGCCCGCTGGCTTACAATCGAAGCCGGACTGGTAAAGCCGAACATGAATGAGTTGATCAGGTATTCCCGTGCCGCATTCAGCTCCCCATCGCTGATCGGTTCTTTCGTCAGTTCGGCGATAATTTTCTTCATCAGATTGATCGCTTTGACGGTCGATTCGGCCTTGGTTTCGGTCTCCGCTACAAAACTGCCGGTGAAACGGCGGCCGATGTCGATCCAGAAGCCGCACGGCATAGATATCGGGATTGTCCTTGCTAAGCCCCAGATGACCCATGCGGATGACGGTCTGATTGACGTCCTTTTTGCCGTAGAGAACCTCGCCCTGATACAGTTGTTGCGGTTGGGGTACCTCCGGCAAGGTTAACGCGCTGCGGTTTTTTTCAGATTTAAAGGTTGAATTCAGCTCTTTTAGCAGCTCTGTTCTATCAAAATCGCCTGAGACCGCAAGAATCATGTTGTCGAGCCTGAAAAAACGGCGATGGTAATCTACCAGATCCTGGCGGGTAATTGAGCTTATCGATTCAAAGGTCGTAATTTCGCCCAAGGGGTGTCCGGCATAGATGGCCCGATTGATCTCGCGCCCGGCAATCTCCTTGGGGTCGTCATTTTGACGCCGTAAACCCTCAATTACATGTTTACGGGCAATTTCAAGCCGTTTTTCGCTGAAGTCAGGACGGAGCAGGACGGCGCCGAAAATCTGTAGCGTACGGTTAAAGTTCTTTTTGAGTGCGGTCAGCGAGACCGTGCCCATGTCGCTGCCGATGCCGCTTTCGACGGCGGAAGCCATGAATTCCAGCTCGTCATCCATCGCCTCCGGCGCCACTCCTCCCGCACCGCCGCTGCGCATGACCTCCCCGACCACGCCGGACAGACCCGCTTTTGCTGCCGGTTCATAGACCGACCCGGTCCGTATCATGGCGGTCATATTGATGATCGGTAGTTCGGTGTCGCGCAGCAGATAAACCGGCATTCCGCAATCAAGAACAACCCGTTCGGCTTTGGGAATTTGAAAGTTCAGTTCCGGAAATTTCATGGTACGGGGATTCACCGCCGGCTGGTCCGCGGCCGCAAGGGTTGCGGACATGGTGACCAGAAAGCAGATCGAAACAAATAAACGTTTCATTTGTCACCCCCTTTTTTAGTGATGAATCCGACTGAGCGGTTCTCGCGGGTGAAGTAGGTGCCGGCCACCCGCATGATGTCGGCCGGAGTCACTTTGGCAATCTTGCCGCGATGTTCAACCATATAGCGCCAGCTGCCGGTTGTTGCCTCGTACTCGGTCAGGTTGCGTGCCAGTCCGCCATTGGTACCCATCCGGCGCGCCTCTTCATACTCTATCTTGTTGAGAACCTGCTGCAGATCACGCTCGGCGACCGGCGTAGTTTTAAGCAGATCCAGTTCAGCTTGAACGGCATCTTCGACCTCTTTAACCGTATGAGGGGCGCGAGGGTTGGCGCTGATGATAAACAGGTTCGGATAACGACTGCCCGGCGCATCAAACGCGCCTATCTCCGTGGCGAGCTGGTTTTCAATTACCAGCTTTTTGTAAAAGCGTGAGGTTCGGCCGTTCCCCAGAATCATGTTGATCACGTCAAAAACATAATCGTCCGCTGTGGCGATGCCCGGTTTATGGAAACCGATCATTACGGTCGGTTCGGCCTCGGCTATCAGCTCGATGCGCCTTTCACCAGCCTGTCTGGGCTCCTCGCTGGTGACCGAAGGGATCTCTTTGCCCGGCTTGATCGCGCCAAAATAACGCTCGACCATGGCGATCGTTTTCTTAGCGTCAATATCTCCCACAACCGCTACGATCGCGTTATTGGGTGCATAGTAACTATGTAAAAACCGTTCGGCCTTGCTGCGGGTCAGGTTTTCTATGTCGGTCTTCCAGCCGATTGTCGGCTGACCGTAGGGATGGGCCAGGAAGCTGGAGGCAACGAACGTTTCCCACAACTTGCTTTCCGGGTCGGCATCATACGATCTGCGGCGTTCCTCCATGACAACCGAGCGTTCGATGTAGAATTCCCGCAGGACCGCATTCTGTAGGCGGTCCGATTCGATGGCGGCCCACAGCTCCAGTTTGTTGGCTGGCAGGCTGATCAGATAGGTGGTACCGTCGCGGCTGGTAAAGGCGTTGTAGCCGGTGCCGCCGTTCTTCGAATACAACTCGAAAAATTCATCCTTGATGACATATTTTGACGCATCGGCTTCCAAAGCGGCCAGCTGTTTTTCGAGCGCCGCTATCTTTCCCGCATCACCCTTTTCGCGTTGAGCCTTCTCGGCGGTTAACGTCTGGGCAACAGCCTCTATTTTATCAAGGATCGGTTTCTCGGCGGCATAATCCGTGGTACCGAGCGTGGTTGTCCCCTTGAAAAGCATATGCTCCAGCATGTGTGCAATACCGCGTTCATCGCTGCGTTCATCGACGCTCCCGACCTTGAAGCGAATCCAGGCCGATACGGTCGGCGAGGTATGCCGCTCCACCATCAGCAGTTTCATGCCGTTTTTCATGGTATGCTCGACAACCTTCTCTTCAAGAGTCGCGGCCTGTATGCCTGACGCACACGCTGCCAAAAGCATGACTACGAGCAAAATTTTCTTCATATCCCGTACTCCCTCTAAAACACAGAAAATTTGATATATTTCCGTGGATTATCCTTGAAATCCTTTACCAGTGCATTCAGATCATCGACCATCTTGTTGGTCTTGTCATAGAGTACCCTGTCGTTCACCAGCTTGCCGGCGGTGCCGTCACCCGCCTTGATTTTTGCGGTCACCTCTTCGATCGCCTGGACTGATGATTCAGCCTTCGTCAGGAGGGAAATTCCCTTGTCATAAAACTCCCGGTCGTTAAGCAGCAGACCGACCGTGCCCTCTTTTGACATGATTTTCTTGTTCAGATCACGGACATCATCGGCCGCCTGGATACTCTTGTCAGCCAGGGCGGTCAGCTTCGTGTAGAGCGCCTTGTCATAGATCAATTTGTTTAGCGTTCCTTCCGAGGACTGAATGTCCTGAAGCGTCCGGTCGGCGCGGTTAAGAATGCTGATCAGCTTGTTGTAAGGTTCCGGGTCGCGGTTGAGTTTGCCGAGGGTTCCTTCGCCATGATTGATCGTGACGACCAGGTTTTTCATTTCAACGGCCAGCTGCGCAACATTGCTGTAGAGCGTCTCGTCCTTGCTGAGTTTCCCCAGAGTTCCCTTTCCCTGATTGATGTTGTCTATGATCCCGTTAACCTTGTCAAAGGCGTCACCCGCCTTCTGGATGACATCATCGAGTTTGGCTACCGACGTCCCCTGCAGCACGGCAGGTGGTTTGTCGGAGTAATTCTTCGACGGGAGTATATCGACATATTTTTCACCCATCAGTCCGCGGGTTTTGATCGTTATTTTCGAATCGGTACCGATCTTCTTCAGGGCGTTGGTATCGACTTCGATATCGATACTGACTTCATTACTGTTCTTCGGGTCGGCAAACAGTATGTCGGTGACAAGACCGACGTCCACACCCGCCAGCCAGACCGGAGCGCCGACTTTCAAGCCGACAACATCACTCATGACTATCCGCATGGTCCCTTTGTTGACAAACATCTTGGTTTTTTGTCCCATCAGCAGGACTCCGCCGGCAAAGAAAATCAGCGCCAGCAAGATGAAAATCCCCCCCCGAACCTGAGCCCAGCTGATCTGATTACTCCGTTTCATATCTATTCCGCCTGTTCCTGTCAATTTCCACTGTCGATTTGAAGGTCATATAAACAGCGATCTGTCCGTCGGTTCAAGAAACTCACGCACTTCGGGGATGCTGCTGGTCCGCATCTCTTCTTCATCCCCCTCAAACAGCATGCGTGCCTTATGCAGAAAGGTGAAACGCTGTGAGGTGGCAAAGGCCGTGGTCAGATCGTGGGTGACCATCAGCGTCGTCTTCCCTTCTGCCTGCAGTCGCTGCATCAGGTTGCAGATATTGTAGACCCCGATCGGATCAAGCCCGGTGGTAGGCTCGTCAAAGAAGATATAATCCGGGTCGGCCGCCAGGGCGCGGGCAATGGCTACCCGTTTCTTCATGCCGCCTGACAACTCGGCCGGGTACAGGTTGATAGCCGCCTCAACTCCCACAAAACCAAGCTTTTCGCGCACGACCTGTGTTATCTCGGCCTGGGAAAGCCGCCCTTCCTCGAACAGGCGATAGCCTACATTCTCGCCGACCGTCATCGAATCAAACAGCGCCCCGCCCTGAAAAACGATGGCGATCCGTTTACGCTGCTGCATGAATTTCGATTCAGTCAGTCCGGTGATGCAGAGGTCGCCGATGAAAACCGAGCCGGCATCAGGATTGAGGAGACCGAGCAGCAATTTGAGTATGGTCGTCTTCCCGGCGCCGCTGACTCCCAGGATGGTGCGGTTGATGCCGCGCTCCAACTGAAAGTCGAAATCCTCAAGAATCTTGCGGCCGCCGACCGAATAACACAATTTTTCCATGCGGATCGAGTCGCTGGAGTTCATTGGCCTTTCATTCCTTCCATTATCCCCCCCATGGTCAGTATAACCTGCCACTCGAACTCCGTTACCGGCTGAATCGAAAGTCGGCTGCGCTTTACCAGTGGCATGTCCGCCAGCAGGGGATTCTGTTTGATGCTCTCCAGTGTTACAATTCTCTGCAGCGGTTTTACGTAGCGCAGATCGACCATGTACCAGATCGGATTGACCGCCGAGGCCTTCGGATCGAAGTGCTCGGCGTCCGGGTTCAGAGCGGTTATGTCGGGATAGCCGGCCCGCACTATCTCCGCCAGACCCACCACCGCGGGCTCCGGTATGTTACTGTGGTAGAACAGCACCCGGTCGCCGACTTTGACCTGATCCCGCAGGTAATTGCGGGCCTGGAAGTTGCGCACCCCGTCCCACGCTTCCGTCATACCGGGGCGATTCTTCAGATCATCGAAGGAAAAGCAGCCCGGTTCTGTTTTGAACAGCCACTGAGCCATATTATCCTCTGAAAACTACAAAAATCTTTGCAATGAAGAAATCGCAGATCAGGATCAGCACCGAAGAAAGCACCACGGCCTGCTTGGCCGCCGCTCCGACACCTTCCGCGCCCCCCTTGGTATTCAGCCCCACATAACAGCCGGTTATGGCGATAATCGCCCCAAACACCGCCGGCTTTACCACCCCCTCGATCAGGTCCTGAAACACCATGAACTGGGGAAGCCCGCTGATGTACATGATCGGGTTGATGTTGTAGCCGGCCGACATGATGTAGCCGCCCAGAACAGAAACCATGTCGGTCACGATCGTCAGGAGCGGCAGTGCCAGCAGCATGGCTTTAAGGCGCGGCACCGCGAGGCGTTTGATGATGTCGGTGCCTTCCACCCGCATCGCATCAACCTGTTCCGTCACAACCATGGTTCCCAGCTCGGCAGTAATGGCCGAACCCACACGACCGGCGACCATCAACGAGGCCAGTACCGGCCCCAGCTCCTTGATCATCGTCACCGCCACCATGCCGCCGACATAACTGGTTGCTGCGAACGGCTTGAGCTGGATCAGCGACTGCAGCGCCATGACCATGCCGGAGAAAAGGCCGGTCAGGGTACAGATGAACAGGGATGAGAACCCCAATTTATCGAACTGGATGACAAATTCACGATAATAGAAGGGGCGATGGAACAGTCGCGCAAAGGTGCGGCCCGCCAGGGTAAAATAATTCTGCAGTTCATGAAAAAAAAACAGCAGGATTTTATCTATAGTCGCAAAAGTCATATTCTGTCAGAGTGCCGCAGCCAAAGCTTCGGCCGCCTCGGTGACGAATATGAACTGCAGGTCGGCCCGGACGTTTTCCGGGATGTCTTCCAGGTCGTCCCGGTTCCGCTCCGGCGCCACTACGGTGCCGACACCCGCCCGATGAGCCGCCAGCACCTTTTCTTTCAAACCGCCGATTGCCAGCACCCGGCCGGTCAACGTAATTTCTCCGGTCATGGCGACATTCCGGCGTGCCGGCTTTCCGGTCAGGAGCGAAACCAGCGCGGTAACCATGGTGACCCCCGCGGAAGGGCCGTCTTTTGGGATGGCTCCGGAAGGGACATGAATATGAATGATACGATTTTCAAATGCTTCCGGCTGAATGCCGAATTCCACGGCATGCGCCTCGATGTATGAGAGTGCCGCCCGGGCCGATTCCTTCATGACATCGCCCAGTGAACCGGTCAGGATCAGCTCCGCCTTGCCCGGCATCGAGGTGGCTTCGATGAAGAGAATCTCTCCCCCGGTTTCGGTCCAGGCAAGTCCGGTCGCCACACCAACCCGGTCATTCTCGGCCGCCACCTCGTTATAGAATTTCTTCGGCCCGAGCAGTTCCGTTACGGCCTCGGGGGTAATACAACTCCGCGTGGCCTTGTTCTGGGTTATCTCCTTGGCCACCTTGCGGCAGATCGAAGCGATCGTGCGCTGCAGGCCCCGTACGCCGGCCTCGCGGGTATAGTCACTGATAACCTTCTGCAGCGCCTCGTCATTGAAGGACAGCCCCCGGTCGGCAAGGCCGTTTTCCTCCAGCTCGCGCCGGATAATAAAATCCTTGGCGATCTGCAGTTTTTCCTGGCTGCTGTAGCCGGCGAGCCGTATGACTTCCATGCGGTCCTTGAGCGGCCCCGGGATCGGGTCGAGCTGGTTGGCGGTGGTGATGAACATCACTTTCGACAGGTCGAAGGCGACGTCAAGGTAGTGATCGTTGAAGCTGAAGTTCTGCTCCGGGTCAAGCACCTCCAGGAGCGCGCTGGACGGGTCGCCCCGGAAGTCGTTCCCCAGCTTGTCTATTTCATCCAGCATAAAGATCGGATTGTTGGCGCCGCAGCGATAGAGCTCCTTGATGATGCGCCCCGGCAGTGCCCCGATGTAGGTGCGGCGGTGGCCGCGAATTTCGGCTTCATCCCGCACCCCCCCCAGCGAAATACGCACAAATTTTCGTCCCATCGAGCGGGCAATCGACTTGCCCAGGCTGGTCTTGCCGACCCCAGGCGGACCGACAAAACAGAGCACCGGCCCTTTCATGTTCTCTTTCAGCGAGCGCACCGCCAGAAATTCCAGGATGCGCTCCTTGACTTTTTTCAGGTTGTAATGATCTTCGTTGAGGATCTCCTCGGCCCGCACCATGTCGAGACTGTCGGCCGTACTCGTGTTCCACGGCATTCCGGCCAGATAATCGAGATAGGTCCGCGATACGTTATATTCCGGAGAAGCCTGGTTGATCCGCTCAAGGCGCGCCAGCTCCTTGTCGGCTATTTTTTTGATGTCTTCCGGAAGCCCGGCTTCTTCGATTTTACGGCGCAGTTCGTTCATATCGGCCGAGCGTGGGTCCTCATCACCCAGTTCTTCCTGGATGTGCTTCATCTGCTCGCGCAGGATATATTCCTTCTGGTTTTTGCCGACCCGTTTGGTGACTTCACCTGCTATCTCGTTCTTGATCTGCATCCGCTGTACTTCGTTGGTAAGATGCACATAGACCTTTTTCAGCCGTTCCAGCGGGTCGATCGTTTCCAGCAGTTCCTGTAGGTCGGTCGTCGGCAGATTGACGTACAGCGCCACCAGGTCGGACAGACGGGCAGGATTATCGATGTAATCGATCATTTTCATGACGTCATCAGGCAACGGCTTGCCGTGGGAAAGCGCAATTTTCAGCAGCGCATTCAGGCTTTGAACCAGTGCCTCCGACACAAGATCCTTTTCTACAAACTCGCGCACGATCTCGCAATGAGCCAGAGTCAGCGCCCCGGCCGGCTCGGTGTCCAGAATCCGCAGGCGGGTGACCCCTTCCAGTGAGACCTTGTAACGGCCGTCATCCAGTTTATCAATCCGGTTAACCTTGCAGAGCGTACCGATCTCGCTCCTGCCGCCCGGCAGATCACTGCTCAGGCCATCCGGCCGTTCAAAGGCGAGCACGACATAGTTCTCGTAGTTTTCCGCTTCGCGAAAAGCTGCGGTATCCTTTTCGCCGATAAATAAAGGAAACAGCATGTAGGGGAAAACAACGGCCTCTCTTTGGGTGTACAGCGGCAATTTTGCAGGTATTTCGATAATGGCGTGCGGCATCTTCCGGCATTCCTTTTATTGTGAATTACACTTTGATGTATGGCAGAAACACTGTATACACAGATCGACAATCATAGCACACTTCAGGCCACAAGCAAAGCCTCAGACGGCCTTTCCGGCTCTAACGGCAACATTTATAATCCGCACCCCGGCAGAAGGACCGGCCAACTCGTGATACAACTGCGCCAGGAAACGTACCGTTACCAGGCGATGAATGGCTGCCTGGGTAACGCGGTAGAGCAGGAAGCGAACCGGTGACGGCGAAGGGCTGCCCAGAATCAAAGGGCAGAAATCACTGAGCCGGAGCGAAACCCGAACGCTCCCCGGCAGCTGTTCGACTCCGAAACTAAGTTCTCCTCGATCGCGCCTGCGCGGCTGCACAAGAAAACCGCCACAGATACGCAACGTCGCGGAACCGTCGGCGTATGCCGGCGGCAAAAAGCTGAGCAGGCTCCGGTTCGACCCGATCAGGCGGAACTCGATGCCGCTTTCCAGAATCACCGGACGAATCAGAGTCAAGGTACATTTATTTATATAACCCAGATAGCGGCCAAGCAGGTCTTTCGCAGTAATCGCACCGGCTGTCCTGTCCGGCAGGTCAGTCCACTGAACGGAAAAAATCGAGGCATCCTCTGTCATTACCTGCTGACAGGCTATTTCCAGAAAAGGTATCTGTGACGACATGACGGCATTTTGCCATTTGAATCAGATATTGCAATCTAAATCATACCCGTCCCCATTGCAGGGGGAGGAAGTTTGTGACGTTGACAACGGTCTTTTAAAGGGCCATCTATATATTTTATTTCGGTCTATTATGAGATGAAGAGGGTGCGGTAAGCATGGTGAAAATGCGCATAAACATGGCTCTGATACTGAGTCTATTTATTATTACCGCCGCAATTTATATAAGGGCCGCTTATTTTCCATTTTGCGCTATTGATGATAGCGACTACGTAACAAGAAATATTCATGTTAAGTCCGGACTGTCTCTAAACTCCATCAAATGGGCTTTTACAACATTCCACTCGACCAACTGGCATCCTGTTACATGGCTTTCGCTCATGTTGGATAGTCAGCTCTTTGGCGTTAATCCCATGGGATTTCATCTAGTCAATGTTTTTCTCCATGCGTTAAATACCTCCTTGTTATTCCTTCTTTTCAGTTCACTGACCGGGGCTGTCTGGAGGAGCGCTTTTGTGGCGGCCTGCTTTGCACTGCACCCGCTCCATGTAGAATCTGTTGCTTGGATTGCGGAGCGCAAAGATGTACTAAGCACCTTGTTCTGGATGTTGACCCTCCTTTTTTACAGCTGCTATGTAAAGCGGTCAAAGCGTAGTATGTATTATCTTTCCCTGCTAGCTTTTGCGCTCGGACTTATGGCCAAACCGATGCTCGTAACGATTCCTGTTATATTGATACTGCTTGATTTCTGGCCGCTTGAACGCATAAAAACAGGGCGATTACTCACAGTTGGGACATGTAATGGGTCAGATGCTAATAACAACATCGGTTGCCTGTTAAAACCCTTGATAGTGGAGAAAATCCCGTTTGTGTTGCTTGCGGCAGGTTCCTCAGCCGTGACTTTATTTGCCCAGAAACCCAGCATAGCCCCATTAATGCAAGTTACTCTTTATATGCGGATTAGCAATGCGCTCCGGGCCACACTGCTGTATGTGGAAAAGATGATTTTCCCTTTCAATCTGTCGATATACTATCCGCTTGTTCCGGTGCCGCTATGGAAAGCAGTTTGCGCCGCAGTAATCATATGTTCGATTTTGCTTATAGTACTAAAATGCGCCGATAGTCAGCCTTATTTGGCAGCGGGATGGTTCTGGTATCTGATAACCTTGTTGCCGGTAGTCGGTATAATTCAGATCGGCAGGCAGTCAATGGCTGATCGGTATTCCTATATACCGCTTATAGGTCTTTTCGCCATGGCAAGTTGGGGTGGGGCAGAACTTTGTACAAAAATGCCGAAACTGAAAAACGTGATCAGCTTGGTTGCGGTGGGGGTAGTGCTATTATACGCCGTTACCACATGGAACCAGTTGAGTTACTGGCATAATAATATCAGCCTTATTAGTCATGCAATCGAAGTTACAGAAAATAATGCCTTTGCACACTATGTGCTGGGAAACATTTACAGACAACAGGGCAAGCTCGATCTTGCGGCTGCCGAGTATAGGATATCATTAAGAATAGATCCCGATAATCCGGAAGCGCACTTTAATTTGGGAAATTGTTTTGTAAGTAGTGGAAGCATCGAAGAGGCTATAAGCGAGTACCGTGAGGCACTCAAGATAGATCCTAATAACTATGAATATCACAATAATCTCGGTAATGCATTGGCACTGCATGGAATACTGGATGCTGCGATTGAACAATTTTCCATTGCATTACAATTAAATCCAGACAATGAAAAAATAAAAAATAATTTACAAAGAGCATTAACAGGTCGTTGAATCTTTGCTTTAATTGATGCCGATTCGATCTTTATTGATTGGGTGGCCGTAGTTCAACAAATTCCGCATCGGTCAATTTTCCCGCTTGACAAGTTTCAGAATAGTATTAAGATAAAAACCATCCTGTTAGGTTTTAAATAATAGTTCGAAAGGAGACCATGCCCATGTGGACTGCAAGATTTAGGATTCGTCCGGTTTCCCACTGCAAAGAGGGTTGCCCTAGTTAGCCCGCCGCCTCATGGCCGCGGGCGTTCTCAAAAAAGCCCTTCTGTCTTCTGACAGGGGGCTTTTTTTTTGTCGTATCGGCCGTTATCTGCTATGATGACCGCCAAATATTCCAGATTCTTCAATATATAGAGAGTTTAGCGTGAGAAAATACCTCATCATCCTGACCGTACTCATTCTTATAGCCGGCAGCTCCGGCTACTTCTTTTACAAACGCACTCCCGAGATCAGCTACAAGACCGCCAGAATAGAGCGCGGCGCGATTGTATCGACGGTCGCGGCCACCGGCAACCTTTCGGCGGTAACCACCGTACAGGTCGGCACCCAGGTCTCCGGCACGATCCAGAAACTCTATGTCGACTTCAACTCGCGGGTCAAAAAAGGGCAGGCCATCGCCGAAATTGACCCGTCGCTTTTCAACGCTTCGGTGGAACAGTCGCGAGGTAACTATCTCAGCGCCGAAGCCAATCTGCAGAAGGCCAGGGTCACCCTGACCGACGCTGAACGCACCTTCAGCCGCAACAAGAAACTGCTGGCAGACGGAATAATTTCCCAGGGAGATTTCGATGTAGCCGAGACTGCATTGCAATCCTCCAGGTCCGCTGTCACGGCGGCAGAAGGGGCTCTTGCCCAGGCACAAGGCTCATTGATGCAGTCCAGAACCAACCTGCGCTACTCGACAATCCGCTCGCCGGTTGACGGAGTGGTCATATCCCGCGCGATAGATGTAGGCCAGACCGTGGCCGCCTCGTTCCAGACCCCTACGCTGTTCACGATCGCCCAGGATTTGACCAAAATGCAGATCGAGGTCAGCGTCGACGAAGCCGACATCAGCCGTATCCAGCTTCACCAGCCGGCCGGCTTCACCGTCGACTCCTACCCGGAACAGACCTTCCGCGGCAAGGTCGTGCAGATTCGCAGCGCCCCGGTCATCACCCAGAACGTTGTCACCTATGTCGTTGTTGTCAACGTCGACAACAGCGACCTGAAGCTGAAGCCTGGCATGACGGCCAACGTATCGGTCGAGGTGGCGAAGAAGGACGATGTGCTCAAACTGCCGCCGGCCGCCCTGCGCTTCAAGCCGAAGTCAAAAGGGGATGACGCGAAAGGGAAGATGAACGGCGACCGCCCCGCCGCTTCCGCTCAGCGCCCCGCTGACGGTATGGGATCAGGTGCCAAAGTTGCCCCCGGCAAAAGCAGGGAGAGGAGCCAGAAAGTATATCTTCTCAAGGAGGGCAAAGCGGTTGCGGTAGCGGTAAAAACCGGAATTGCCAACAACAGCAGCATCGAGCTGGTAGAGGGCGACCTGAAGGAAGGTGATGACGTCATTATCGAGCAGGTCGGCGGCGATACGAAGAAAAAAACGGGCGGTTCGCCGATGGGACGGCCGTTTTAAATGAGCAGCGTCATATCCTTAACCGATATCCGCCGGGTCTTCATCATGGGCGACCAGCAGTTCGAGGCGCTGAAGGGGGTTTCCTTCGATGTTGCCGCTGGAGAATTCGTCGCCATCATGGGGGCCTCCGGCAGCGGCAAGTCCACCAGCATGAATATCCTGGGGTGTCTTGACCCTCCCACCTCAGGCCGCTATCTTCTGGACGGCCTGGATGTCAGTGGTATGGACGGCAATCAGCTGGCGGATATCCGCAACAAAAAACTCGGTTTTGTCTTTCAGGGTTTCAACCTGCTGCCTCGCACTCCGGCGATTGAGAATGTTGAACTGCCGCTTGTATATGCCGGCCTTCACGCCCGGGAACGTCACCAAAAAGCTCTGCTTGCCATGGAACAGGTCGGCCTCTCGGGAAAAGAGAACAATCACTCCAGCCAGCTCTCAGGCGGACAGCAACAGCGAGTGGCCATCGCTCGTGCCCTCGTCAACAATCCCGCCGTAATTCTGGCGGACGAACCGACCGGCAATCTCGACAGCAGCACCAGCGCAGAAATCATGAGCCTTTTTACCGCTCTCAACAGGCAGGGGATCACCATCATCATGGTAACCCACGAGCATGATGTCGCCGCGTATGCGGGACGTCAGATAACTTTCAAAGATGGCCGCATAATTTCGGATAGCCGAACGGCTCTTGCGCGTCAGACAGATCAGCCGGTTTAGCCCATGGACTTTCTCCAAACCCTTAAAATAGCCCTCCGGGCGTTGCGCACCAACAAGATGCGCTCATTTCTGACGATGCTCGGCATTATCATCGGCATCGCCGCCGTCATCGCCATGATGGCGGTCGGCTCGGGCGCCAGCTACGTGATCTCCCAGCAGATTGCCAGCATCGGCAGCAACATCATCCTGGTCATCCCCGGTTCCACGACCAGCGGTGGTCTGCGCACCGGCACCGGCGGCGCCCAGACCCTGACCAGCGACGACGTCAAGGCGATCATGAACGAGTGCCCCTCGGTAAGTCTCGCGGCGGGTACCATCCGCTCCTCCGCCCAGGTCGTGTACGGCAACCTGAACTGGTCAACTCTTATCATGGGGGGCACACCTGAACTGTTCGAGATACGGGAATGGCCGGTATCTTCCGGGCGAGGCATCACGCAACAAGATGACGATTCCGCGGGCAAGGTCTGTTTACTGGGCCAAACGGTGGCGGACAACCTCTATGGATCGTCCGACCCGATCGGAACCATAGTGCGCATCAAGAAAATACCATTTACCGTGATCGGCGTATTGGAGCGCAAGGGGCAATCCCCGCAGGGGACGGATCAGGATGACACCATCTTTGTGCCCTTGCGCACCGCCCAGCGTAATCTGGTCCGCTCCCAGCATACCAACAATGTTGGCGCCCTGATCGTTAAAGCCAAAGGCGAGGCTTTGCTGGACAAGGCCGAAGAAGAGATCAACAGTCTGCTTAACCAGCGTCATCGCATTACCAATAACAAGGAACCCGATTTTTCCACCCGCAACCTGTCCGAAATTCTGGCGGTTGCCGAACAGTCAGCCAAAGCCATGTCGCTGCTTTTGGGGGCTGTGGCCTCCATCTCGCTGATAGTCGGCGGCATCGGCATCATGAACATCATGTTGGTCTCCGTCACCGAGCGAACACGCGAGATCGGCATCCGTATGGCTATCGGCGCGAAAAAGAACGACATCCTGCTGCAGTTCATGACCGAAGCGGTGCTGCTGACCATGCTTGGGGGTGTGATCGGCATCGCCCTGGGAGCCGGTGGCGCCACGGCAGTCTCACGGATGCTTGACTGGCCGACCCTGATCTCGTTACAATCGATCGCCATCGCCTTTGTTTTTTCAGGTGCGGTCGGTATTTTTTTCGGCTTTTACCCCGCAAAAAAAGCGGCCGGACTCAACCCGATAGACGCTTTGAGGTATGAGTAATAGCGCATTAAGTCTGGAGTAGTAGGGACGAGGGTTTGTCTCACCACTCCTAATTTATTCTTGCCTTCCGCTCAGCCCATCCCTCCCTCCCGCCACTTGGGGCTCCCTTCAAACCAGCGTAAATACTTCTCTAATGAAGATGGTTTACCGTGTCATTTTGTTCCGTTTTCTGCTATTTAAACACATTTCATATTTCACAATTGAGCCGAAAATATTGCGGGTAGGGCACCGGTTGGGGATGTTGTTCCGGGTAGGGTGTGTAGCCCGTGCAGGAACGAATAATTGCGGATTTAGAAATCCGGACAGCCCCGCTGTTCCGCAGCTTGAGGCGGAGATTGACCGGTTGGTTTTTGAGCTGTATGGGCTCACTGAGGAGGAGATTGCGCTGGTGGAGGGGAAGAGGTAGCTATGTCGAATGGATACGGTCTTTTAGGTTTAAGTGCCCTATTACCTCAACCGGTAAAACGGAAAATTTTTGTCAGCTACCACCATGATAACGACCAAGCTTACTACAATGAGTTTTCGCGTTTCTTTGCCAGTCAATATGAAGCTGTTCAGGACAGCTCTCTTAACCGACTCGTTGATAGTATTGATACAGATTATGTGATGCGAAGAATACGTGAAAATTACATAACCGGGACATCATGTACAATTGTGCTTTGCGGGCCACAAACACGATGGCGTAAATATGTTGATTGGGAGATCAAGGCAACACTCGACAAACAGCATGGACTTGTCGCGGTGAAGTTACCAAACAACATTCCGGACCCGATCAATGGAGGATGCCATAAGCCTGACAGGCTCCAGGATAATTTTGATTCTGGATATGCTGTCTGGACATCTTGGGACATTTTGACAGTGGAGAATCTAAGATCCTGCATCGAAATCGCAAATGGGAAGCCAAAAAGTTTGATTAAGAATGACCGAATAATGCGGTCAAGGAACGGGTGAATAACTATGGCTGTGCTCTCAAAAGGTTCATTTACGCTTGATCTGAAAATCATTAAACTTGGTGCCGACTTAACGGAAGATGACCGGCAATGCGCGTGGGAGCTTTACACCGAAATGTCTACACGGGTTGCTGTTACCGGAAAACACTCCGATCCAGACTGTTCCAATTTTGACGGTGAACTCTATATAGAAAGCCTCGAATCACTTTTTAGATTTTTCCAGGAAGCACGGGGTATCATGAAAAAATTCCCTGTGGGCAAAATCGGAGGAAATAATCAAGAACATCTGGGGGTTATGGTAAACAAAGCGATGTCAAATGTTCTCCGGCCATTCCTTGAAAAGTGGCAGGTCAAATATCGTCATTGGTGGGAGCATCAGAGCCATCCTAAACAGCATCCTATTGACCGTCAAAAAGAATTTCCAGAGCTTGAAGCATTTCTTGCTGACTGGGCAGCACTAAGATGGCTCATGCGAGCATTTCAGAAAGAATTAGTGAATGTTTACGCCTTGGTAGATGTAGGAGCGCAAGAGGAATTATTAGAATAGTGTCCCATAGGTGTCAAACCCACTCATTTTACGATTAATCGGTAACAGATTGAAATGTCAAGAGTCCTAACCAGAAAACATGATCGTCAAGGTCAATTCATACACCGTTACCACGGTAGAACATAGAGGTATCATGCAGCGCATTGAACGTTTCAATCTGATCGATCGGATCGGTCGCGAGTTACAAACGCGAATGAGCTATTTAGATATCAAAATTTTTCTCAATAGCTTCGGCGTTGATACGACCAAGGAGACTTCAGGGGCGAATAGTAAATGGATTTATGCTAAAGAGCTCCTTGCCGATGCAAGTGAGTCTATAGTCCTTCAGATTGCAGATGAACTGGAAATTGCTCACGGTCACACCATCAGCGGCGGAAACATCCACGAAGACAGCCGTTTCTGGATTCCTGGCTACTTTCGCTTGTTTGTCAGTCATCAATCCGAACACAAACTGAAGGCAACGGCGCTGAAGGACGCTCTGAGAAAGTACGCAATCTCCTGCTTTGTAGCCCACGAAGACATTAACCCTACACTTGAATGGCAGGGTGAAATCGAGAAGGCACTTGAATCAATGGATGCGCTAGCCGCGATCCTCATGCCTGGGTTTCACGAAAGCAAGTGGACGGATCAGGAAGTTGGCTTCGCGCTGGGCCGTGGCACACTGGTCGTGCCACTTCGAAACGGCCTCGACCCCTATGGATTCATTGGCAAGCTTCAGGGTGTCCCATGCCACGGTAGAACTGTCGCCCAAGTTGCAAGCTCAGTATTTCAGGCACTCGCAAGCAATCGGTTAACGAAGAACAAAGCCGCTACGGCACTAGTCGATCAGATCGTCGCTTCGCCGACCACTGAGTTTGGCTTACAGTTCTTAGGTGGCCTTCGCCAGATCGAAACGCTAGCCCAAAGTCATCTTGAGCGTTTACGCGACAACATTGACACTAATTCACTTCTTGCTGGTGATGCGTCTTTCGTAAAAGAGCTCAACTCCATGCTAATGGAGCGAGATATCAAGCCGTTCGAGCACTCCGGAAAGCCTCAAGAGCTTGATGACGAGATACCGTTCTAACTCTTCTATCGAGCAGACATTGGAAAAATGATGAACGCGGAAAGCATAAGTGCCGCGTCTACACATTGACAAAAAGGTGCAAATTTAATGGCCCACTCGTCCGAAAATATCCTTGCCAATCCAGAGAGTCCTGCCGTTCCGCAGCTTGAGGCGGAGATTGACCGGCTGGTTTATGAGCTGTATGGGTTGACTGAGGAGGAGATTGTTCTGGTGGAGAGGAAACGATGACAACAAAGCCTCTAACAACCAACTTACCTTCCACCCTTGTTGTAGATATCCGCACCCTGGTTCACGAAGCCCGCGCCTCGGTTGCCGTTGCAGTCAATTCCGGCATGACGATGCTCTACTGGCGCATCGGCAAACGGGTAAATGAAGACGTGCTGAAGGGAGAGCGGGCGGAATACGGCAAACAGATTGTCTCTACGCTGTCGAGACAATTGGTGCAGGAGTACGGGACAAGCTTTTCCGAAAAAAACCTCCGGCGCATGATGCAATTTGGGGAGGCATTCCCGGATGAGCAGATTGTCGTATCGCTGATACGACAATTGACCTGGACGCACTTTCTGGCTCTCATACCCTTGAAAAAACCGCTTCAACGCGACTTCTACTCCGAAATGTGCCGTCTGGAAAAGTGGGACGTACGCACCCTGCGGAAGAAGATCGGCTCCATGTTATACGAACGCACCGCTATCTCCAAACAATCGGATGAGTTGATTCGCCATGAGCTTGACCAACTGCGGCATGAAGATCAACTTTCTCCCGACATGGTTTTCCGGGACCCTTATCTGCTCGATTTCCTCGGACTCTCTGATCGCTACATTGAAAAAGACCTTGAAGACGCCATTCTGAGAGAAATAGAAAATTTTCTTCTGGAACTGGGTGTAGGCTTTACATTTGTTGCCCGGCAGAAGAGAATCATGGTGGACAATGACGATTATTACCTTGATCTGCTCTTTTTCCATAGAGGTCTGCGGCGATTGGTGGCTATTGAGCTGAAAATGCGAGCGTTTCGCCCGGCGGACAAAGGACAGATGGAGCTGTATCTGCGCTGGCTGGAAAAATATGAAATGAAGGATGGGGAAGAGCTTCCTATCGGCTTGATCCTGTGTGCCGGAAAGAAACAAGAAACCGTTGAGCTGATGGCTCTTGAGCAGAGCGGTATCCGGGTGGCGGAGTATCTTACTGAATTACCTTCCCGTGAAGCTTTGGAGGCCCGCCTCCATCAAGCAATCGCTGCTGCTCATCATCGCCGGGAGGCTTTCCAACTAAAACAAAGGAAATAATAAAGAACGGGGTTGCTTAAGGAGCTTGAGGCGGATGGCTAGGTTTTCTCATCCGGCCATGGTGCTGGGTCTTTCTGGTATTTGCAAACTAAGGATCGATCCTGAATTGACACTATTGGTCAATTATTGGGTCAATTTTGGGATAATTGCCCCGGTAATTGCCTGAGGTCAATTATTGGGACAATTGTCTGATGGGTATTCCCGGCTCTCCCGAAAACGAAAGGTAACGTGATATGGACCTGGACTTTACGAACTGGACACATGTGGAGAAAATAGCCTGGGAACACGTGCTGCTTGCTCTGGCGGTACTGTTCATGGCAAGGCTCGTCTCCATTCTTTTGCGAAGCGTGCTCCGCCGCACCGCAGAAACCGCTTCGCCTCATCTGCGGCTCTCGATCCTGCGGGCGATACCTCTTCTCCGTCTGTCGATCAAGATTGCGGCGCTGGTCATCATCATCCCGATCTTTGTCGAGCCTACTTTCAGAAATACCGTTGCGGTGATCGCAAGCGTCGGGCTGGCGCTCGCCTTTGCATTCAGGGACTACGGCAGCAGCCTGATTGCCGGACTTGTGACCGTGCTGGAGAACACCTATCAACCGGGGGACTGGATTGAGTTGGGTGGGGTCTACGGGGAGGTCAAGTCGATCGAGCTGCGGGCCACGCGCATCGTGACAGCCGACGATACGGAGATGATTGTCTCCAACTCCCATATCTGGTCAGGAAGCATCGCCAACGCGACCAGCGGCCAGCGCAGCCTGCTCTGTGTTGCAGAGTTCTACCTCCATCCCGACCATGATGCCGGCGGAGTGCGGACGCAGCTGGCGCAGATTGCGGAGACCAGCTCCTATCGAAAGCCGGACACAGCCGTTTCCGTGATCGTCTCGGAACAACCCTGGGGCACAAAATACCGTCTGAAGGCTTACGTGATGGAGAGCCGCGATCAGTTTCTCTTCATCACGGATTTGACAGTCCGGGGCAAGGACGCTCTTCGGGAGATGGGCATCCGTTTCGCTCAGGCGCCTTACGCGGCCACGGACCCGGTTGTTTCGTCCTGATCTTTTTGGTTAGAGTACCAAAAACAGAATATGCCCCAAGGGAAACCCGCTCATACAGAATTATTTGGAGAACCAGATGAATAATACCGACTGCCCGATGTGCTCCCGCTGGGAAACCGATGCCGACCTGCGCATCGCGGAACTGCCGCACTCGTACGTAATCCTCAACCGTGACCAGTATTTTACCGGCTACACGCTGCTGTTCACCAAAAATCATGTCACCGAACTGTTCCATCTTGACCGTGAGCTGCGGGCTGCGCTGATGGAGGAGGTCTCTCTCGTGGCAGAGGCGCTTTACACGGTATTCACCCCCGCGAAGATCAATTATGAACTCCTCGGGAATATGGTGCCGCATATCCACTGGCACATCGTGCCGCGCTTTTCGTCAGAAGCTCTCTGGCCGCGCCCGATCTGGGCCGAGTCGCATGAAGAACTGATGCTCTCATCTGATGAATACCGGCAGCGCATAGAAACTATCCGGAGTCTCCTGATATGATCCACTCCCATCTCCATACGCTCTCTAACGGATTACGGGTCGTCTGTGTCGAAATGCCGCATCTGCACGCCGCCGAACTGGCGATCTACCTCAAGGTCGGCGGCCGCAACGATCCGCCCGGGCGGGAAGGGCTTTCCCATTTTCTGGAGCACATCCTGTTTCGGGGCACGGCCGAATTTCCTTCATCCCTGGCAATCGAGTCGGCCTTCGAGATTATCGGTGGCGCCCCGAACGCCGCAACCGATGCCGAGTCGACCTACTATTATTCACGGGTACACCCGGACAGCATCAAACGCGGCATGAAAATTTTTGCTTCGATGCTGACGAAGCCGCTTCTGGCCGGAATCGAGATCGAAAAGCGGATTATCGCCGAAGAGGCCAGGGAGGACCTGAACGAGCAGGGTGAGGAGGTCAACCCGGACACCATCGTCAGCCGATTGCTCTGGCCCCGGCATCCGCTGGGGATGCCGACCGTCGGAACTCTGGACAGCATCGCCGCCATAGATCAGGATGACCTCAGGGAGCATCTGAAGAGCTATTACGTCCCTTCAAATGCGGTTCTGGTGGTATCCGGTCCGGTCATGAACCGTGATGTGCTGGCCGCCGCCAGGGATAGTTTCGGGCTCTGGCCCGACCGGTGCGTGCCGCCGGCAAACCTGGTGAAGCTACGTCAGTTCTCGCCACAGATCCGCTGTGTACAGGATTCCGACAGCCAGATGAACCTGCAGCTGGCGTTCCTCGGCTTTGCCCGCGACGACCGCCGGTTCATGGCGCTGCGCTTTTTGCGCCGGATTCTTGCCGGCGGCGGCAGTTCCCGCCTCCATTTACGCTTGCGGGAGGAGCTGGGCATCATTTATTCCGTAGACGGAGCAATCGGGGCCTACGACGAGACCGGCTGTCTGGCGTTTGATCTGTCTACGGCCCCGGATACCCTGGTCGCCGCGGTCGAAGCGGCATTTGAGGAGCTGTTCCGCATCACCGCGGAGCCGGTTCCCGGTGATGAGCTCGAACGAATTCGCAATTCCTATATTTTTGATCTTGAGTTCAGCCGGGATTCAGCCTACGAAATGGGGGGACGATACGGTTGGGGAGAGCTGATGGGGGTTGTCAGGAGCATTGAGGAAGATCAGTGCGAGGCACGCCGGATTACTGCCGCCGAGCTTAAGGAAACCGCCCGGGCGCTGTTTGCCCCGGAAAATCTGCGGCTGGTAGCGGTGGGACCGTGGAAACGCGGTATGAAGAAACGGCTGCGGGAACTGGTGCGCAACTATGAAAAGCGCTTTATTCCGTTGGTGTCAGAAGCTAATAAGCCGTTTCCAGAACGGTGATCTTGATTCGGCCGATGATGGCAATAATCGGAGCCATATCTTCCGGAAGATGTCCTTCAAGCAGCTTGAGGTGCGTTGGGTCGGCCGGAAGCTGGTTGTAGGTCGGGTCGACGGAAACCCAACGGCCGTCGATAAAACTCTCGGCCCAGCTGTGATAGAGAAAGCCTTTTCCCTCAAGATGCACCAGGCCGGAAACAAAACGGGTCGGAATGCCGGCAGCCCGTGCCAGTGCGGTGTAGAGACGGGCGTGAGTCTGGCAGTTGCCGCTCTTTGACTTGAAACTTTCAACGGCACTGCCGCCGTCTTCTATCGTGTCTCTCAGCCACTCCGCCGTCCAGGACGCCAAAACTTTCGCCAGATCACCCTGACTTTTGACCCCTTCTGCGAGCAGCCTGGCCTGAGCCTTGATCTCGGGGGCGTCGGACTCGATCTTGTCAGCCGGTTTCAGCTGCCAATCCGCCGGTTTTTGCGGAGGTAATTCAGAAGATATCCGAGCCAGAGAACCGGTTTTAAAGGTAACGCGTCCGGCGCCACTTTTATCCACCTGTTGCCCACTCCCCTGCAGCAGCGGTAAAGCATCATTCCATTCACTTATCTGGGCCGCCAGGCCGGTCAACTTCCCCGGTTCCTTGAGCGGCGGCTGCACGCGTACCAGGCTGAAGTCATAAATCAGGTCCTTCTTGGCAAGCGCCCAACCGCTGATGAAAGGGCCGAGAGCCTTGGGTTGTTCAGCCTTCGTCGTTACCAGACCTTCCCGGACCGACTCCTCAAGGGTATTCCCCTGCCCGTCCACCCAGATATCATTGTTTACAAAGGGATAGAGATTGTTGCGGAGCTTGAGAGCCCGCAGACCTTCGGTCGTTTTGTCCTCGCCCAGTACGGTGATCAGTACCTCCTTGATCTTCGGCTCTTCCGGATCGAACACCAGGATCTTGTACGAGGATCCCGTCGTGACCGCATGCATCAGCGGATATAAATTGAGGGCAGGACCGGGGTAAACATCCCCCTTGAACTTGAGCAGTTTATCGGTTGTTTTACCATTGGTCACACTTTTTATATGGATGGCACCGCTGTTGACCGTGCCACTCAAGTGTGACGACGAACCATTAACGGTCTGCTCAACATCAAATGAGCGTAGCGCCAGGTTTTTTGAAACCTGGTATGTCTCGCGCATGGAGGCTTCCTTGGAGACGCTCACTACTTTCATCCGGACGCTCCCGTCCCCCTCGATCCGGTAGCCGTCTTCCGCTTTATCAATCCGTTGCCGGTAGAATCCGACCCGATCGCTGTTTACATAAATACCGAACCAGCGTTCCGAGAGCGGGGGAGTATCAATTTTGCCAAAAGGAGCCGCCATCGCGGCCAGGCTGCTGCAGAGCAAGATTATGACCGCGGTGAAAATCTTAAAATATCCGTTCATCGGAAATCCTTTGTAATGCAGGATGTACAGGCGCCACCAGCCTTCAGCGCGCGTTCAAACAGGCTGACGGCAAGTGGCGTTATGAACCTCGGATACGCTACGCAGAGTATGCCGTACCGTTTTATTCAGTTATGACCTGGTGTTTTTCGCGGACAGCTGCGGCAGCTTCGGTTGCGGAAATATTTACACTCTCCGGATCATGGAATTCGACCCGGTTTCTGCCATTGGCTTTGGCACGATACAGGGCATCATCAGCCAGTTTGATAAAGCTGTCGACGTTAGGCGTGTGATTCCTGGAAAAACAGGCTACTCCCAGACTTACGGTGAGGCTGAGTTTGGCAAGCGGGCCGTTGAACCGTGTGCCCTGCACCGCAAGACGGATCCTGTCGGCCACGAAAACGGATTCCTTCAGGGTTGAATCAGGCAGGATGGCGACAAATTCCTCTCCGCCATAGCGGGCGGCGCAGTCATAGCTGCGCAACTCCTTCTGCAGCAGCAAAGCCATCATCTGCAGTACGACGTCCCCCTGAAGATGGCCATAGCTGTCATTAACCTGTTTGAAATTGTCGATATCGATCATGATCAGGGACAGATTGCCGCCTTTGCGAGAACTGCGATGCACCTCTTTTTCAAGCGCATCCATCATGAAGCGGCGGTTAAAGAGGCCGGTCAGGTGATCGGTGTTGGAAAGCTCCAGCAGCAGCTCGTTGGAGCGCTTGAGCTCATCCTGCAGTTTTTTGATCTTGAGGTGAACCCTTACCCTCGCAACCAGTTCTTCATGGTCAAACGGCTTGGTGATGTAGTCGCTGGCGCCCTGCTCAAGCCCCTTGATCTTCCGCTCCCGGTCGTCCATGCCGGTCAGAATGATCACCGGTACATCCTGAAGGTCCGGCCGCGCTTTAAGCATGCTCAGGAATTTAAAGCCATCGATGCGCGGCATCTCCAGATCGCACAGGATGATGTCCACGGGAGAAGAGAGCAGCTTTTTGAATCCTTCCAGACCGTCTGCTGCTTCGTGATAGCGGGTGAAGAGAGAGAACGATTCCAGGGTTCTGATGATCTGTTCCCGGACGGTATCCGAATCATCTATGATAAGTACACTGGTCGACATAACAGGAAGTGTAGTCCAACTGGACCTGAAACTCAATTATTAAAACGGCTATCTCCGCGAGAACTCGAATAAAATCAGAGCAGCGGCTCCTGAGCCAGGCGCTTCATTTCCGAAATCGTGAGCGCATAATCAGGTGCGCCGAAGACGGCGCTGCCGGCAACAAAAACGTTTGCCCCTGCATGGGAGATCCGGGCAATATTGCCCGGCTTGACCCCTCCGTCAACCTCCAGCTCGGCCTCGGAGCCTCGCCGGTCGAGCATTGCCCGCAACGAGTGGATCTTGGGGAGGCAGGCTTCAATGAAGCTCTGGCCGCCGAATCCGGGGTTGACGGTCATCAGCAGCACCAGGTCCAGATCATCGATGATGTAATCGAGGAGGTCCAGCGGGGTGGCCGGATTGAGCGAAACACCGGCTCTCTTGCCGAAGGATTTGATCAGCTGTATGCTGCGATGCAGATGATTGGTCGCTTCGGCATGAACTACGATGATATCGGCGCCGGCAGCTGCAAAATCCCCGATATAGAGATCGGGGTTCTCGATCATCAGATGCACATCCAGCGGCAGGGTTGTCACCTTGCGGGCCGCTTCGACGATCAGCGGGCCGATCGTGATATTGGGGACGAAATGGCCATCCATGACGTCGATATGGATATAGTCGGCGCCGCCCGCTTCGACGGCCCGGATTTCATCACCAAGACGTGAAAAGTCGGCCGACAGGATCGATGGGGCGATTTTTTTCATGCAGGAACTCCCTTATTCTATTTTATTCGTCTGATTCGCGCGGCGAAGAAGCCGTCCATGCCATGACGGTGCGGCCAGACCCTGAACATGCCGTAAAACGCGATCAGCTGGCTCCATTGGGGGAAAAGGTCGTTCAGATCTTCCAGCATGAACCCGGGATTGTGCAAAAGAAAATCCTCAACCACCAGCTCGTTTTCCGCCTCCGACGTTGAGCAGGTTGAATACAGCAGCGTTCCCCCCTGCTTCAGCCTGGTTGCCGCATTCTTCAGCAGGGTTTTCTGGACCGCGGCCAGGCGGGTTATATCTCCGGAAAAGAGACGCCATTTCGCCTCCGGATTGCGGCGGATAACCCCCAGCCCTGAACAGGGGGCGTCCAGAAGGATGCGGTCGAAACTGCCCTCAGGAAAGGTGTCCGGTTGATGCAGATCGGCAACCGCCGTTGAAACGGAGCCGATGCCGAGCCGCCGGAGGCTGTCCTGTACGAGTGTCAATTTCGAGCGGGAGATATCGGTCGCAACCAGTTCGCCACGATCATCCATGATCTGGGCGATGTGGCAGGCCTTGCCGCCGGGGGCGCAGCAGGCGTCCCAGACCCGTTCTCCCGGCTCGGCGCCCAGCAGCTGACCCGCCAGTTGCGATGCCTCGTCCTGTACGGCGAACAGGCCGGCCTCAAAGCCGGGAAGAGCGCTGACCGTGTGGCGGCCGGCAAGTGTGATGCCGTCTGGAGAGAAGCGGCAGGGAGCCGCTTCAATGCCCTGTTTTTCAAACTCCTGCAGCAGTTGGCTGCGATCGGAACGGAGCGTGTTGACCCGCAGCGTCAACGGAGGCTGCTGAGAAGAAGTCTCGGCCAGCTGCTGCGCCTCGGCAACGCCAAGTTGCGTGATCCACTGTTCGACCAGCCACTCCGGCTGAGAATGGCGGGCCGCGATTGCCGCTGCCGGATTGGCAGCCATATCGGGGAAGCTGATCGTGTCGCGCCGCCTGATATAGTTTCTCAGGACGGCGTTGATCAGGCCGCTGGTGCCCGGTGTGATCAATTTTGCCAGGTTGACCGATTCATTGACGGCGGCCGACTCGGGAATACGGTCGAGGCAGGTCAGCTGGTACAGGCCGATCCGCAGGATGACCAGCGCCAGCGGGTCAAGTTCGATCATCGGTTTTTCAAGCAGCTGCTGGAGGATGTGGTCCAGAGTCCCCTGGCGTCGCAGCACGCCGAAAACCAGCTCGGCGTAAAGCCCCCGGTCGGGTCCGATCAAGATGCCGTTGGAAAGTTCGCTATCGATCAGGCGATCGGCAAACCCCCCCTCTTTTCTGATGCGCAGCAGGGTTTCACAGGCGGTTTGACGGGGGTTGGCACTGGAGGTGTCTTTGGCGGCGCGTCTAATAATCATGTGTCCTCGATAGTTCTTCCAGCCGCTGGACACGTTCCGGAATAGGTGGATGAGTGGAAAAGAGTGACATCAGGCCGCCACCGGTCAGCGGATTGACGATGAACATGTGTGCGGTAGCGGCATTGGCGTCCATCGGGATCTGCTGACTTCCCAGCTCCAGTTTCTGCAGTGCCCGGGCAAGGGAGAGCGGATTACCGCTGATATGCGCTCCTGCCGCGTCGGCACCGAATTCCCGCGAGCGGGAGATGGCCATTTGCACCAGCATGGCGGCAATCGGAGCGAGAATGGCCATGAAGAGCATGCCGAACATGCCGCCCCCCTCGTCGTCATCTCCCCTTCCGCCGCCGAACATCGCGCCCCACTGCGCCATATGGGCCAGATAGGTGATTGCTCCGGCAAAAGTGGCGGCCATCGTGGAGATCAGGATGTCGCGGTTTTTGACGTGCCCCAATTCATGGGCCATGACACCGGCCAGCTCTTCGTCGGTCAGGAGCCGCATGATGCCGGTGGTGGCGGCAACGGCTGCGTGGTCCGGGTTGCGCCCGGTCGCGAAGGCGTTCGGGCTGTCGTCCTGGATGATATACACCTTCGGCATCGGCAGACCGGCCCGGCCGGCCAGAGTTCGCACGATGCCGTAGAAGCGCGGCTGGTCATGTTCTTCGATCGGCTCTGCTCCATACATCCGGAGCACGATCTTGTCGGAGAACCAGTAGGAAAAAAAATTCATTCCGCCGGCAAGCAGAAAGGCGATGGTCATCCCCCCCCTGCCGCCGATTGCACCGCCGACCAGCACGAGAAGTACCGTCAGGAGAGCCATCAGGAAAGTCGTTTTCAGCATGTTCATAGAAACCTCTAACATTGTTCATATATTGCAACCAACTCTTATTATGGAATAATAGTCACCATCGCTTAAAAGTGCAAGGGTTGGCACAGTTTACGGCCAAAAAGTCATAATATCAGCTATTTCCCTTGCATAGACCCGGCCTATTTGCTATAGTTCCAGGCCCTCTGAATCTTGCACAAGAACTGAATTTTATTAATGAATCTTCTCGCCGTCGAAAAACCTGCCCGCTATATGGGGGGCGAAATGGGCTCCATCCGGAAGGATGCTGCCGATCTGCGCTTTGCCCTTGCGTTTCCCGATGTCTACGAAGTCGGCATGAGCCATCTGGGGCTGCGGATCCTGTACCACATCCTGAACGGGATCGAAGGGATTGCCGCGGAGCGTGTGTTTGCGCCCTGGCCGGACATGGAGGCGCAGATGCTGGCCGCCGGTGTGCCGCTGACGACACTTGAAACTGCCACCCCCCTGGCCGCCTGCGATATCATCGGCTTCACCCTGCAGTACGAACTTTCCTACACCAATATTCTGAACATGCTTCGATTGAGCGGCATACCTCTATTGGCGAGCGACCGGGAGGCGCATTTTCCGCTGATTATTGCCGGCGGCCCCTGCGCCTATAATCCGGAGCCGTTGGCCCCTTTCTTTGACGCGGTGCTGCTCGGGGATGGCGAAGAGGCCGTTTCGGAAGTTGCCCGGGCGGTGCTGGAAGCAAAAAGATCGGGAGAGGACAAAGCCGGGCTGCTTGAGCGTCTGTCCGCCATCGAGGGGGTTTATATACCTTCGTTCTTTGAGCCGCGGTATGCTCCGGATGGCGCCCTGTCGGCGGTCAACCCTCTCAAGCCGGGTTACACGTCTGTCCGCCGCCGCTTCCTGGCTGATCTCGACTCGGCTCCCTATCCGGATTCTCCTGTCGTGCCGTTTATGAAAACAATCCATGACCGGGTTGCTGTGGAAATCGCCCGCGGCTGCACCCGCGGCTGCCGTTTCTGTCAGGCCGGTTATGTCTACCGCCCGCTGCGCGAACGATCTCCGGATACGATTCTGGGTCTCGTGGAAAAATCGCTCCAGGCTACCGGCTACGATGAAATATCGCTGCTGTCGCTCTCGACCGGCGATTATTCCTGTGTCACCCCGCTCGTGACCGAACTGATGGCGCGCTTTGCCGAGGACCGGGTGGCCGTTTCGCTCCCCTCCCTGCGAGTCGGGAGCCTGTCAGACGAGCTGATCGACGAGATAAAAAAAGTGCGCAAGACCGGTTTTACCCTGGCGCCGGAGGCGGGGAGCGACCGGATGCGGCGGGTCATCAACAAGGGGATTACCGAAGCCGACCTGATTGCCGGTGCCGCCGCGATCTACCAGGCCGGTTGGCGCCTGATCAAGCTCTACTTCATGATCGGGCTGCCGGGTGAGACCGCTGACGACGTTGCCCAGATCGCGACGCTGGCGCGTCAAGTCAAGGATCAGGCCAAGGTGAACGGCGTTGTCGGCGATGTCAATGTTGCCGTCAGCACCTTCGTCCCCAAGGCGCATACGCCCTTCCAGTGGGAGCCCCAGATTTCCATTCTGGAAACTACCGATTTCCAGTATCAGCTCCACTGCGATCTCAAAAAACGCAAGCTGAAATTCAAGTGGCAGGATGCGCCGCTCTCGTTCATGGAAGGGGTCTTTGCCCGCGGCGACCGCCGTCTGGCGCCGGTTCTGATTCGTGCCGTGGAGTTGGGCTGCCGCTTCGACGGCTGGCGCGAGCACTTTTCCCTGGAACGCTGGCTGCGGGCATTTGCCGATTGCAAGGTCGAGCCGGAATGGTATCTGCGCCGCCGGGAGCTGGATGAAATCCTGCCGTGGGATCACCTCGACTGCGGCGTGACACGTGAGTTTCTCCTGGAGGAACGGGAGCGGGCTCTTCAGGAAGCGGCGACGAAGGATTGCCGTGACGGCAGCTGCAGCGCCTGTGGTGTCTGTGATTTCACCGTCGTGACAAACCGGATCTCCGGGCAAAATACGATAACACCGCGACCGCACATCCCATCTGAGGAACCGGCTGCCGCCCGGATGCGTCTCAGGTTTTCAAAAACCGGGGTCATGCGCTACTTGAGTCACCTTGAGCTGATCACCGTCTTTACCCGCGCCGTCAGCCGGGGAGGGGTGCCGATTCTTTTTTCGCTCGGCTTTCATCCGCATCCCCGCTTCTCGTTCGGCACGGCAACATCCGTCGGGGTCGAGTCACAGGCGGAGTATATGGATATGTTCGTTGTTGCCGGCATCACTCCGCTGGAGGTACAAGAACGTCTGAATGCGGTGCTTCCGGAAGGGTTGAGGATTCTGGAGTCGGAGGAGGTTGACGCTAAATCGCCATCCATCTCGACCCTGATCGATGCAACCCGCTATCGGATAACGGTTACCGGGGCCGATCCGGACGAACTGCTGAAGCGGTGTGTGCAGTTTATGGCCCACGATACTTATGTTATTCAGCGGACCAAGAAAGGGCAGGTCACGACGGTAGACCTGAGGGGAGAAACCGTATCACTCTCCGCGGAGGGCCGGGCAATGCATCTGGTCGCCAGGAGGGGGAAACCTGCGGAGTTTGCCCGTGCCATCACCGGTAACGAGTCCCTTCAGGGTGATGATATCCAGGTCGAGAAGCTGGAAGTCATCTTTACCTCGCCCTGATAAACCGGACGAGAACTATTACGAATAATTTGAATTTATATACTTTGCATGTCAAACGGAGAAAATCACCATGGGAGCCGAATTAGTAATTAATGCCGCTTCCCACGAAACCCGCATCGCGCTGATTGAGAACGGCACCATCGCCGAGCTGTATATCGAGCGGAGCCGCGAAAAGGGAATCGTGGGCAATATTTACAAAGGGCGTGTCATTCGCGTGTTGCCCGGAATGCAGGCCGCTTTCGTGGATATCGGTCTGGAGAAGGCCGCGTTCCTGTATGTCGCCGATGTGTTCGACGCTATCGAGGAGTATGAGTCGCTGCTTTATGCCGGCAGCAAGAAGGATGATGAGCCGGGCGAAGAGCCAGACGGCAATGACCGCCCCGAGTTCCGTCCTCTCCATCCTATTGAGGATCTGCTGCAGGAGGGTCAGGAGCTGCTGGTGCAGATATCCAAGGAGCCGCTCGGCACCAAGGGAGCCCGCATAACCTCGCATATCTCCCTGCCGGGACGCCATCTGGTCTATATGCCGACGGTCGACCATATCGGCATTTCACGGCGGATAGAGGACGAAGAAGAGCGTGAGCGTTTGCGTGAAATCGTCGAGCGTCTCAAAAAACCGGGCTCCGGCTACATTGTCAGGACCGTTTCGGAAGGCAAGAGCGAAGAAGACCTGATTGCCGATATGCAGTACCTGACCACCCTCTGGGAGGAGATCTCAAGCCGTCAGGCGAAGGGCGCGGTGCCGTCGCTGCTCCACTCGGACCTGGATGTGGTTCAGAAGGTGGTTCGGGATATAGTCACCGAGCAGGTCGACAAGATAGTTGTCGATTCGCGGGTCGATTACGACCGGATCGTGAATTTTATTTCGACCTTTGCGTCAAAGATGAAATATACGATCGAGCTGTATGATGAAGAAGAGCCGATCTTCGACCATTACGGCCTGGAAGTCGAGATCAGCCGCGCTCTGGGGAGAAAGGTCTGGCTCAAGTCGGGCGGTTATATCATCATCGAGCAGACGGAAGCCTTGAGCGCCGTTGATGTCAACACCGGACGTTTTGTGGGCAAACACAACCTGGAAGACACTATCCTGAAGACCAATCTGGAGGCGGTCAAGGAGATCGCGTACCAGCTCCGGCTGCGGAACATCGGCGGGATCATCATCATTGACTTCATCGACATGGAAAAAGAGGTCAATCGTGAAAAGGTTTACGGGGCGCTGGAAGAGGCTCTGAAGGCGGACAAGTCGAAGACCAACATCCTGAAAATATCCGAGCTCGGGCTGGTTGAGATGACCAGGAAGCGGGTACGTGAGAATATCAGCCGCATGATGTGTGAGCCGTGCAGCTACTGCGAGGGGCGCGGCTACATCAAGTCGAAAATTACTGTCTGCCATGAAATTTTCCGCGAATTGCGGCGTGAAATGCTTGATATCCGCGGCACCAAGGCGACGGTGACCGTCCATCCGCAGGTAGCAGACCTCCTTTATGACGAGGAGCGGCGCGGGCTTGAAGAGCTGGAGAAGAAATTCAAAAAACGGATCACGGTGAGGGCCAAGCCGGGCTTTCATCAGGAACAGTTTGAGATTGTGATCAACTGAACCGCTTTTGACCGACCTGAACGCAAAGAGGCGAGGAAATGAATCCTCGCCTCTTTGCGTTCAGGGGTAACGCTTGACTATGCGGCTTTTCTGCCCAGCTCGTCCTGCGCATAGTGAGCGGAAAAATATTCCATAGCCTCGCGCATGATGTCGGAAATGCTCTTGTGGGTCGTTTTCATCAGGTTTTCCAGGTGATCACGCTCTTCGTCGCTTACCCTCATTGAAATGACATTGTAACGCGGATTCTCTCTCATTCTTCCCATTAGGTGTACTCCTCTCTTTTTTATTATGGTTTGCTCCGGGTTCGTATGAACGAATATGCTGTATACAACTGCCAATAGCATGCCAAGTACGGATATTAAAATTAACACCATAAAATACGGTACGTTGCAACAGGACAGGACGGGGCCGGTTGGATGAGGCGGCACAATGTGTGTCAAAAGTGGCGCACCGGTGGCCAAAAGTATACACTATTTTGAAACATAAACTGTGTCCCCGGTGAGCCGTTTTGAGGGGGGGGTGCGGGCTAACCGGGAGCGGGTTTTGAGCGGCGGATGACTTCTATGCCGTGTTTTTCGAGCAGCCGATAAAAGGTCCGACGGGGGAGGTTGGCCTGCCGTGCCGCCTTGGCGACGTTCCCGTCGCACTCTTCGAGATAGCGTAAGATGATGTTCTTCTCGGTGCGTACAACCTGCAGTTCCCGCTCCGCCTTGAACGAGACCCGGCGGCGATTGACATCGATGTCGAGGCAGGATTCGTAGGTATCGATGAATATTGTCGGTAAATTTTCCAGCCGGATCACGCCGTCTTTGACCAGAACCGCAGAACGCTCGATAACATTCTGCATCTCGCGGATATTTCCGGGCCATGGGTAGTGCTGCATCGCCTTGACGGCCCGGTCTTCGATACCGGCGATGGTCTTGTTGAGTTTTTTACGGGCCTTGTCAAGGAAATGCCGGGCCAGTTCCGGCACGGATTCGGCGCGCTTCCGCAGCGGCGGCAGCTCTATGCAGAACACATTCAGGCGATAATACAGATCCTCGCGAAACCACCCCTCCCGTACCCCCAGTTCAAGATCCTTGTTGGTGGCAGCTATCAGGCGCACGTCCACCTTTTTGGCCGCAACGCTTCCCACGGGACGTACTTCCCCCATGTCCAGAATCCGCAGCAGTTCGGCCTGCAGTTTGGGGGTGATATCGCCGATTTCGTCCAGAAAAATGGTTCCACCGTTGGCCGCTTCAAACAGCCCCTTCTTGTCGGCGATTGCCCCGGTGAATGAGCCTTTTTTGTGACCGAACAGCTCACTTTCAAGGAGAGAATCCGTCAGGGTGGTGCAGTTCACGGTCATGAGCGGCTTGTCGTTTCGCTGGCTCTGGCGGTGGATGGCACGGGCGGTCAGCTCCTTGCCGGTACCGGTCTCGCCCCTGATCAGCACCGTGGTCGGTGTGGGAGCCACATGGTGGATCAGTTCCATCACCTCCCTGATGCCGGGGTCGCTACCGACGATCAGGTCATCACCAGCCTGCCGGTCCAGCTCCCGCTGCACCAGTTCGTACTTCTGCATCAGGCGCCCTCGCTCCTCCTCAATCAGCTGCATGTTGCGCGGAAGGCACATTTCGACATCTGCAAATCCCTGAAATACCGCCACGGCATGTTCGCGACAGCTGTTGTATCCGCAGGCGCGGCAGTTGAGTTCGTCCCCATGAGTAAATTTGTTGGTGGAATGGAGAATACGTTTGATGTCATCCTTACCGGGGGTCGCCAGTTTCTGCGACTTGTCTGAACAGGTACGGACAAGGTCCGGCAGGAGCGAGGTTGAACGGTAGTGAGCCGCCGTGTTATAGGGGGGCTTGGCGCTGTTGTGGCATACGATCAGTTTGCGCTTGAAAAAATGATTGAGCTCCTTGTCTCTGGCCGGACCGTCGACGCAGCCGCCGTCGCAGAAACGGAGATCGACAAATGCCGGCGAAATCCGGCCCGTGGCGAGATCGCGGATAATGCCGATGGTATGCGCCTCGCCCTCGGCGCTGATCGTCTCGTTATCCTGGAAGTCGGTCTCGATATCAAAAGCCTTCAGTGGACCGCCGGTCAGCGTAAAAAGCCGTCCGGCGCCGGGATCAACGCCGTCGAACGGCATTTCCGCCAGGGCGGCCGGGGTGATCCCCCTGTTTTTGAGAAGCTTGTCGATTTCCTGATAGGTCAGCACGATATCTATCGCCCCGGAAGCCTCGCTCTGGATCTCGAATTTTGCCGCAATGCAGGTGCTGACGTAGACCACCCGGGTCTCCTCGCCGAGAACGCCCTTGATAAAGCGCCCCATCGCGATCATCGGCGAAACGACCGGCATGATGTTGGGAACCAGCGACGGGTAATGGCGCTCGATCAGATCGACCACCGCCGGACAATGCGAGGATATCAGCGGCTGCCCGGAGGAGCCGAGCTTGTCGCGGTAGCTGCCGGCAATCATGCGCGCACCGTACGCCCCCTCGTGAACCTCGCTGAAGCCGAGGCTTTTCAGGGCCGCCACCAGCTGGCCGGGGCGCAGCGAGTGAAAAAAAGCCGGAAACGAACAGCCGAGCACCGCCACTACCGGGGTGCCGGACGCCAGCATCTCCTGCGTTCTGGCCATGCGGTCAACCACGACCTTGGCCTGCTGCGGGCAGCTCAGGCAATTGCCGCAGCCGATGCAGCGATCATACATGATCTCCGCAAACCCGCCGTCGACCTTGATGGCCTTGACCGGACAGCTGCGGACACAGGAATAACAACGGCGGCAGCGCTCTTTATAGGTAACGATGGGTTCCATGAATATCTGCTCCCTTGGGTTTCAGCAGGTCAATCAGGCGCTACTATACACGACTTTGCAGAAGTGTGCAAGAAATGGCACACATGCATGGATGTGTTGCTCTGCTCGTCGAACGCCGCAGCCCGCAGTTCAATCTCTTCCAGCAGGCGATTCAGGATCAGTTCCATTCACATAATATTGAAAATTGTTTTCAAAATGGTATAATAACACTGTGATAACACATGGTTGAAAGGAGGAAGAGCCATGAGAAAGCATGAAGTAAGAGAAGAGAAAAAAGACATCCCCATCACCAAAACATCTTCTGAGACATCTCTCCAGAAGGTTTCGCCGTTGACGAAGATTGAACGGGAAATGCTTACTACTCTGAGCGAGATGGAGCGTTGGTTCGAAGATGCACTCCATAGGCCATTCCAGGGATTTCACCGTCTTCCTTTGGTGAATTTATTGGGAGAGCGGAGAGGTGGGGATTTTATCCCATCAGTGGATATGTTCGAGGAAGGTAGCGATATTGTCATCAGGGCAGAACTTGCTGGAATCAAACGGGAAGATATCAAGGTTGAACTTTCCGGTAATACGCTTACCCTTAGTGGAGAGAAACGGGGAGAAGAAAGGGTTGAGCGAAAGGATTATTTCCGTGTTGAGCAGGCGTTTGGCAGCTTTAGCAGAACTCTTGAACTTCCCAAAGGGGTCGATCAAGGCAAGGTAAAAGCCAGCTATAAAGATGGACTTCTGGAGATAAGGATGCCGCGAAATACAGAAACACAGAAAGTCCAATCAATTCCTATAGCAGAGAAGTAATTAAAAGATAATATGTTAACGCTGCATGCGGACCTCAAGCAGATGGTTTTTCCGACTCCGGCCTGCAATCCGGAGTCGGAACGGGGCGGGTTGAGAAGAGATGTCTTCCACCTGAAGGGAGGTGTTAGGAATGAAAGGGAGAATATACGATAAGCTCTGCGCAATCGATGATTCCGGACGCGCAAGCGCCTTGGCTGCAGAACCTACGGTCTTCTGCTCTCAATGTGGCGCCGAGGCCTATGACGAGGGTAGCGTCTGCGAGCCGGCAGAATTATCCAATGCGGGCAGAAAATGACGTGTAACTTGAATGATGATATCTTTCAATGCCTGGTTTTCCAGGCATTGTTTTGCCGGTAAGCAGCTTCAGCTTCCTGACACCGGAGAAAGAGAGCAAGCCATGTTGAATCGTCCGGACAGTAGAGGCGGCAATCACCCTTCAAGGATCGGGCTGGCGCTTGGGAGCGGTTCAGCGCGTGGGTTGGCGCATCTTGGCGTAATCCGGGCGTTGGAAGAGGCCGGGATCAAGATTAGTTTTATCGCCGGCACCAGTATCGGCGCACTGATCGGGGCAGCCTACGCTTCCGGCAGACTGGATTACATGGTAAGCACTTTTCAGAAATTCAACTGGAAGAAAACAGCCACTTTCTTCGATGTCGTCTTTCCCAAGTCAGGGTTGATCGATGGCGTAAAGGTGGGCGAACTGGTGCGCTCTCATATTAATTCGGAGGTTATCGAGTCGCTGCCGACCATCAGATTGTCTCAGGAAAAAATCTGAAGCCGTTGACTGCAGTCAAGGTGGCAACTGAAACAAGCAGGATTCCGCACCCGATGTCGCGCCGGTTGGAAAAGTGTTTCCGCTCGATGCTGGAATTGAGACAGAAACTGCTCGCCAAAGATGCCCCCTCTTCGGAGCAGTTCAATAGTTGGCTTTCAGCGGAGCCGATACCCAACATATTTGAGCTGTTATTGGCCTCTGTAAACATCATGGAGACCAGCATTACGGAATCTCGTCTGGAGATCGACAAACCGGATCTCACCATTCGTCCTCCACTGGGAGACATCCGTTTTCTGGAGTTTGGGCGAGCGGAGGAGATCTTTTCCATAGGCTACGACAGTGCGAGGGAACAACTGAAGTTGCTGAGATGAGGCGGTCTTCAAGATCAGGGGGCTTACGGGTTGCCCCCTTCTTCGTTTATAACTTCGGGTGGGTAAGTATGAGGCCGGTAGCGCCGGGAACGGCCGTGAAGATAAAACCCTCTCTTTGCAAATACCGGTGCTGCAACTATACTGTCATTGTTGAATGCATTCGGAGGGAAACCTGTGACAGATGCGGATATAATAGTGGTTGGCGCGGGACCGGTGGGGATGCTCGCGGCGCTGCTGTCGGCGCAACAGGGATTGGGTGTCCTGCTTCTCGAACAGTCCGCAACGCGGCACACCCAATCACGCGCAAACGGGATAACGCCGCCATCGCTCGAAATTCTAAGCCGGTTGGGCCTTGCCGAACGCTTCATCGAGCATGGCGTAGCGGTACGCATTACCGAAGCCTACGGACGGAGCATGCGGTTGGGCAGGCTTGAATTTGCCGGGCTGCAGGGTGATTTTCCGTTTGTACTGTCGATCCCGCAGGACCGAACGGAAAAGCTCCTGGAAGAAGCTGTCATGGCAAATCCGTCGGTTCGTTTTCTGCGTGATCACCAGGTAACGGATTGCTCTGAAGAAGATGGTCATGTCATTGTCGGCGGAAATTGTGACGAAGCTGAAATGTTCAGCTTCACCGGGCGGTATGTTTTGGCTTGCGACGGCGGGAAGAGCGCCGTCAGAACGAGTCTTGGCATTCCGTTCGAAGGTGCGCCGGAGCGGTACACGTATCTTTTAGGTGATTACGATGATACTACCGGGTGGGGAGACAAGGCCTGTTTTTTCCTTACCGCCCGCGGCTCGGTCGAGTCTTTTCCGCTGCCCGGCGGGAAAAGGCGCTATGTGGTACGAACCCCCTGTTTCATCAGGGAATACACCACCGGTTATCTAGGTACGGAACTCCTGTACCGCGCCGGCATCGATGTCGCTGGTGTGCGCCGGTTCTGGGAAAGCGGTTTCGGTGTGCAGCGCTTTATGGCCGGCAGCTTCTGCAAAGGGCGTGTCTTTCTATGCGGAGATGCTGCCCATCTGATGTCGCCGGTTGGCGGCCAGAACATGAATACGGGATTTGCCGACGCTGAGCTGGCCGCATGGCTGACGAAAATACTGTTCGATGAACGGGCGTCTTATCCGGCTGTCAGCAGGCTGTACAACAGGGTGCGCAGGCAGGCCGCCGCCGCCGCTTTCCGCCGCTCGCAATGGATGATGCGTGCCGGAACATCCGGCGGACATGTCTGGTCAGCCATCCGGAACCTGATTTCCTTGATTATTCTCCATACGCCGCTGCGGCGGCATCTGATCCGGTTGTTCAGCATGCAATCCATCCCCTGCCGCAATCTCGGGAATTACCGGAAAAGCTTCGAGAAGGAACTGAAATTATGATGCTGGACTTCTTTTTTCCGGATATGCGGCTGAGGAACATTTCGGACAGGGAAAAACTGGAACTCGCCGATGTGGATTCGAATCGGTTACGGCGGACCATCCGGCAATTCAAGCTGATAAACTATCTGTTCAGCGCGAGCCGCAGGTTGTTGCGGGAGCATTTTTTCACCGTTATGGAGCGGGACCCGGAGCGGATATATACACTCCTTGAGGTCGGGGCCGGTGGTTGCGACATCGCGATCTGGGCCATTTGCGAGGCGCGGCAGCGGGGTTTGAAGCTGAACATAACGGCGCTGGACAATGACAGGCGCATCCTCCCGATCGCCGGTCAGGCGATTCGTGACTATCCCGAGATTCGAATAATTGAGGGTAATGCGCTGGAGCTAGACCGGCTGGGCTCTTTCGATTTCGTGTTTTCAAACCACCTGCTGCATCATCTGGCCTGGGACGATATCAGGATATTTCTGGACGGCATCATTGCCCGGACGCGGCTCGCTTTTGTGATGAATGACCTCAAAAGGTCGAACTGGGCATACCTGGGTTTTACACTGTTCAGCGGGGTGGCGACCCCCCGGAGTTACCATTTCTTTGACGGCCGTTTGTCCATCAAAAGAGGGTTTCTGCCCGGAGAACTCCGGGATTTCGTGCGCGGCAATTTCCCGGACAGCGCGATCCGGGTCGTAGAGACGTATCCGGCCAGGGTTGTCCTGGTATATAATCAGCTACAAACAAGAAATAAAAAGGCAATAGAACGCGGAATAAGCCGGATTTGAGCGGATTTTTGCAGATAAACCAAAACAGAAATAAGATTTGAAATCTGCGTAAATCCGCTGCATCAGCGTCATCCGCGTTCTATTGCAGTTTGGTTTACTCATAAATTGTAACGACGCAAATCGTGAGAGACTAACGGGTCCAGACCGAGGTGCGGCCGAAAAGGGGAATGCCGATAAAACCGCGCAGCTCCAGGCGGCCGGGTGCGGCCAGCCGGATTTTGCCCCGGTAGGTTTTGCCGCTTTTCGGATCGTAGCAGGTCCCGTTTCCCCAGACGTCGCCCCCCTCCGCGGTGAACCCTTCCAATATTTGCAGGCCGAGGACTGGCCGGCTCTTCAGCGCCGGATCGGGGTTCTTCCGGTCAATCACCGGGGTACCGATATCGCCGTCCCTGCTGTCGGTATAGAGCGGATTCTTCAGCCAGACTATTTTGCCGCAGACCTTTTCTCCACACATGAATATTTCGATCTTCGACTCATCCATTTCGGTCTTCCAGATCCCGAGAATGCCGCCCGGATCGGCGCTAAAGGCGGTTGTAGCTGAGAGCAGGAGCAGTGTCAGCCATAGTGAGATCTTCATGCGTATCTCCGTTATCTTTGACTTGTTGTCGTAATTATGTACACTTATCCTCAGCCAATGAAAACCCTTCTGATCAGCACGAACCGAAATACCCTCCCGATGCCCGTGATGCCCATAGGCGCCTGTATAGTCGCGCACGCCGCGGAAAACGCGGGTCACACCGTAAACTTCCTTGATCTGATGTTCACGAAGGATCCCCTGGCCGAGATCGAAGCGGCCCTGACTCGGCATGAACCGGATGTAGTCGCCCTCTCGGTGCGCAACATCGACAATAACGACATGCGGGGGACACGGTTTTTCCTCAATGACCTGCAGCGTTTCGTGGCCGCCATCTGGACCAGGAGCAGCGTGCCGATAATCCTGGGCGGGGCGGCGCTCGGCGTGATGCCCGAACAGATTCTGCGTCTGGCGCCCGCTACCTGCGCCGTCGTCGGAGACGGGGAGATGGTCTTTCCGCTGCTGCTGGATCGCGTCTCGCGTAATGAGCGCTTCAGCGACTTGCCGGGTGTCGCCTGTATCGACAACGGCGTCTTTCACCGGACCAGCTCTGCCGCTGCGGAATTTTCGGCGACCTGCCCGGCGCCTGACTATCATCGCTGGCTGAATACCCGCGCCTATCTCTCCCGGATGGCGTCGGTTCCGATCCAGACCAAGACCGGCTGCCAGTTCCACTGCGTCTACTGCACCTACCCGAAGATCGAGGGGAGCAGCTGCCGTTTGAAGACGCCCGGCAGCATAGCCGCTGCCGTGGTGCGGCACGCTGCCACGGGGCTCAAGGATATCGAGTTCGTGGACAGCGTGTTCAATACGCCGCTGGAGCACGCCATGGAGGTCTGTGCCGCATTGGCCAAGGTCAAGCATAAGGCGCGGCTTCAGTGTCTGGAGTTGAATCCGCGTGATTTTGACGATGAGCTGGTGACCGCCATGGAACGGGCAGGCTTTGTCGGGATGGGCATTACTCTGGAGAGCGCTTCCGACCCGGTGCTGCAGGGACTGCGCAAAGGATTCACGAGCTTTGATGTGCATCATGCCGCCGAGGTGGTGCGCCGGCACCGGATCCCCTGCGCCTGGATCTTCATGCTGGGCGGGCCGGGAGAGACGCGGGACACGGTGCGGGAAACGCTGCGGTTTGCCGGAAAACATATCCGCCCGATGGACGTGGCGTTCTTCAATACCGGCATACGCATCTACCCCGGAACAGAACTGGAATCCATCGCGCGAAGGGCAGGTCTGCTCTTGCGCCCTCCGGAAGAGATGCTTGCTCCCCAGTTCTATGTGTCGCCGGAGCTGGATGCGGAGTGGCTGGATCAGGAACTGAAAAAAGCCATGAACAGCCGGATGAACTTCATCAACATGGCTTCCATGGGGCACTCCCTGCTGCCGGCCATCCACCGGGTCAGCCATAAAATCGGCCTGCGGCCGCCGCTCTGGCGGCATACCGGGATCATCAGGCGCGGATTAAGGCTGGCGGGAATGGATGTGTGATGGCGATTAGTACTTACGATTCTGGTCGTTACCAAGTGAACAAAATGTAAAGCAAAAGCGGCCTCACGCGACGACGCTACGAATGGCTTTTAAAGACATTTCTGGTTCACGGTTTTAAACGCCGCGTCGTTGCGCCGTTGCGTGAAACATTAATTTTGGTTCCGGTTTGTCCGGGCAGAACAGGGAATTCATGAATAAGACAAGCAAACGGGTATCGCCGAAGGTGCCAAGCGGCAGCGCTTACATCGCCTCCTTCGCCTGTGTCGTGCCGCCCCTCGGCGTGGATCAGGCCGCTTCGGCAGAGCTCGTCAGGAATCACTATGCGTCGAAGCTGAGCGCCCGGAGCATGGGGCTGGTCAGGGCGACCTTTTCCCATCCGGGCATCCGCAAAAGGCATTTTGCCGTGGATGACCCGGCCCGCATTATGGACGAATCACCCGACCAGAAGATCGCACGGTTCACCGAAAAATCCATCGAGCTCTCCTGCCAGGCCGCAGTCAAGGCGCTGGACCAGGCGGGCGTAAGCGTCCGGGATGTGACGGCTCTGGTCGTGAACACCTGCACAGGCTACATCTGCCCAGGCATCTCTACCTATCTGATCGAGCGGCTGGGCCTTCCCCGCACCACCAGGGTGTACGACCTGGTCGGGAGCGGCTGCGGCGGGGCGATTCCCAATCTCCAGCTGGCGGAATCCCTGCTCAAGGCGAACGGCGGCGTGGTGGTGAGCGTAGCCGTTGAGATCTGCAGCTCGGTTTTCCAGATGGGCAATGACTTAAGCCTCATCCTCTCGAATGCGTTGTTCGGCGACGGCGCGGCGGCAGCGGTACTCGTGGCCGAACCGGCGAGTTTCGAGCTGGTCGCCTCGGCCGGACGCTATGTCCCGGAGCAGCGCGACGCCATTCGCTTTGTACACAAGGAGGGACAGCTCCATAATCAGCTGTCCACGGGACT
>WNGR01000539.1_pt1 | contig 41756 bp, 33 predicted proteins | sample 5407581 | NCBI WGS metagenome assembly WNGR01 (sample SAMN13153383, study PRJNA577476) | soil metagenome | isolation source: 80 cm soil or saprolite under Garry oak tree replicate 2 | place: USA:California | collected 2016-06-15 | reverse complement strand
CCGCGGCGCGGGCCTCGGTGCTGGCCGCGTTCACCTCCGGGCAGGGGTACGCGGCGGATGCGGATTACAGCCCGCGGGCCTGGCTGATCCACAAGACGAGGGTCACCAAGGGCACCGCGGTGGGGCACACGGCGTGGGCGCGGCGGGCCGCGGCGCATCCGCAGGTGGTCGCGGCGCTGGCGGGCGGGGCGATGTCGGAGTCGTTCGGGCGGACGATCTGCACCTGGACGGACAGGCTGCCGCGGGACTGCCGGGCGGCGGCGGATGAGATCCTGCTCGCCGCCGCCGCGGCCGGGATGGGCCTGCGGAACCTGGCCGCGCTGGCGGCGGAGTTGTACGAGCGGTCCCGGCCCGATGTCCCTGATGAGGATCCGGGCCGGGCGTTGGAAGACCGCGCGGTGCGGCTGGTGACCACGTTCGGCGGCGCCGGGGTGCTGACCGGTGACCTGACCCCGGAGTGCGCGGCGGTGGTCGGCGCGGTGCTGGACGCGCTGTCCGCCCCGGCCGGGGCGCAGGACACCCGGACCCATGAGCAGCGGTATCACGATGGGCTTCAGGAGGCGATGCGGCGGCTGATCGCCGCTGACCTGCTGCCGGAGCGGGCCGGGCAGCCGGTCAAGGCCCTGGTGCACATCTCGCTGGCCGACCTGCTCCTGCTGGACGGCAGCTCCGCGCTGCTGCAGGAGTGGACGGCCCAGGTCCGCGCGCGGTGGGCCGCGCACCGGGCCGCCGCGTCGGTGAGCGGCGGTGACGGCGGGGCGTGGCTGGACGGGGACGCGGCTCGCGCGGTCACCTGCGACGGCTCGGTCACCCCCGTGGTCCTCGGCGACGTCAATCCCGCCGCCCTGGAGGAACTGGTCCGGCTGTGCGTGCAGCTGGACCGGCTCCGCCGCCACCACGACAGCACCGGCGACGACGGCACCGGCGACGACGGCACCGGCGACGACAGTGCCGGCGACGACAGTGCCGGCGGTACCCGCGACGACGGTGCCGGCGTGGACGGCACCATCCCGGCCGGCCCGGCTGGGCCGGACACCAGCCAGGCGTGGGCCGCCCTGGAGCAGGCGATCATCAGCAAAGCGGTCGGCCTGCTGTCCGGGCCGGGCGGGCTGGCGTCGTTCCTGCGCCGCCGGCAGCTCGGCGTGCGGCTGGGCGGCCCGAGCCTGCCGCTGGACATCGGGGTCAGCCGCGACATCCCGGCCGCGATCCGCCGCGCCGTCATCCTGCGCGACCAGCACTGCCGCTTCCCCGGCGGCTGCGACCAGCCCGCCGCCGCGTGTGAGGTGCATCACCTGACGCACAAGGCCGACGGCGGCACGACCAGCATCACGGACTGTGCGTTGTTCTGCACGTTCCATCACCAGGTCGTGATCCACCAGTGGGGCTGGACCGTCGTCCTGAACCCGGACGGCACCACCACGGCGTGGAACAAGGACAAAACGAGGATCGTGCACAGCCACGGTCCCCCGCCCCGGGCCGGGACCAGCGGCCCGTAAGCTACCTGTCCCCGTCGTGGGGCGCCCGGGGATGTCGATGAGCGCCCAGGCGGCTTCCCAGAGGGTGCTGACGGTCACGCGGAGCTGTCTTGCCTGCAGGCCTACCGGGGGCCAGAACCAGAAGGCGCCGCTGCCCTCAAGCGCGGGCGACTGGCTGGCGTCGCCAGGCATCCCCTCGTGCTCCGCGCCGGTGTCGTCGACCGCGGTGACCCGGAAGCACGGCGTGATGTTAGGCCAGTACCCGCTGATGACAAAGGGATGCCCGTACAGCTGGACGGACACCATGTCCTCGTCCGCCGTGATGTTCTCGATCACAGCGGTGGCCTGCCCGAGCGGGAGCAGGACCGCCAGGTCGGCCGCGCTCGCCCGCCCGGCCCACCCGTCCATCAGGGCCAACTGCCGGTCACTCATGGCCATGCGCCAGTCACTGTGCACGCTGTCCTCCAGGCCCGTGAGCACCGCGCTGTCCGGGGGCAGCACGCCGACGGCGACCAGCGCGCCCGCGACGGCGGCCACGATTCCCGCGGTGTCGAGTTCCACCGTGCCGGTCTCGAAGGAGCCGATTGACCAGTCGGCGGCCGGCGGGGCGAACTGCGCCAGGTAGCACTCCACCGGGGTCGGCCACGGGGGCTCGGCGGTACCCGTGGGCACCGCGGCGGGCGACGAGATCTCGAGGCGGCCGGATCCGGCGGAGAAGTCAAGCCACCGGACGGCCGGCCGGCCGCCGCCGCGGGGGACGGCCTCCCGGGGGACGGGCACGGCGAGGAACTCGCCTGCGGGGATCCAGCGCGTCCCGCCTGACGCCGAACACCGCCCGGACATGCGGCAGTGCACGTTCCCCGGAGGCACCAGGTACGTTCGGCCGGTGTCGTCGGTGATCGGCAGATCCGTGATCTCCTCCTCGATCTCCTCGGGTCAGCGTGGCCCACGTGATGACCAGGTCGTGGCCGCGGAGCCGACAGCGTACGGGACCGGCGCCGACGGCCAGCGGGATCTTCTGCGGGCTGTCCGCTCCGGCGGCCCGCGCCTCCTGGAAGCCGCGCGCATCGGGGCTGACGCTCAGTTCCCCGCCCTCCCGGCCCACCCGGAAGCCCGCCGCTGTCAGCAGCGGCCGCTGCGCCGCGAGGATCTCCTCGGCCCGTGCCGCGGGCAGCAGCCCGAGGATCACGAACGCGTTCGCCACCGCCGCCAGGCCGAACCGGACGACAGGAAGGGGGCGCCCCTCCTGGGCCGAGGCCAGGGGAGCCGCCATGGCACGGAGATAAGCCTCCGCATCCTCCATAGGAGGCAGTTTACGAGCGCGACGCAATCGCGTTACGCGTTGGCGCTCACATTCTCGGTCCGTTCCCGCGCGCGAAACCGGGGTTACGCTGGACGCGCGATGGCGCACCAACACGCCCCCGAGTACTGGGGCCGCGGCCTGGCCACCGAGGGCGCCCGCGCCGCGATCCGGTTCGGCTGGGCGCGCACGCCGCTCGCCCGGATCATCAGCGCCACCGCCGCCGGGCACCGTGCCTCCCGGCGCGTCATGGAAAAGTGCGGCCTGATCTTCCAGGCCGAAACGACGTTCAGGGGCACCCCGGTCGCCTGGTATGCCGTTGACCGGCCCGGCCGCTGACCCCGTCAGGTTTCGGCACTCGATACACTTTTCGCCCCCCATGGGCATGTATATTGACGAACGCAGTCATTATCGTGGTTCTGTCGGATAATGACGGCAAAGGTGTTTGTTGGGGGGCAGCGTGGTCAGGGAATTGCAGGCTGGGGATCCGCCGACGATAGGTCCGTACCGGCTGGTAGGACAGCTGGGCAGCGGCGGCATGGGCCGGGTGTTCCTCGGTGTCTCGGCGGGCGGGCGGCCGGTGGCGGTGAAGGTCATCCGGGCGGAGCTGGCCTCGGATCCGGATTTCCGGAGGCGGTTCGGCCGGGAGGTCGCCGCCGCGCGGCGGGTGAGCGGCGTGTTCACCGCCCAGGTGGTGGACGCGGACGTCGACGGTCCGGCGGCGTGGCTGGCCACGGCCTATGTGCCGGGACCTTCACTGTCTGAGGCGATCGACGACCACGGGCCGCTGCCGACCGGGTCGCTGCTGGCGCTGGCCGCGGGCCTGGCGGAGAGCCTGAGCGCGATCCACGCCGCGGGCGTGGTGCACCGGGACCTCAAGCCGTCGAACGTGCTGCTGGCCGAGGACGGCCCGCGGGTCATCGACTTCGGCATCTCCCGGGCGGTGGAATCCACCGCGCTGACGCAGGCGGGCCTGGTCATCGGCTCGCCCGGGTTCATGTCCCCCGAGCAGGCCATGGGCTATGCCGTCGGGCCGCCGACCGACATCTTCAGTCTGGGGGCGGTTCTCGCCTTCGCCGCCACCGGCCAGGGGCCGTTCGGCACCGGGACCACGGCGTCGCTGCTGTACCGCGTGGTCCACGGCTCCCCCGGTCTGGAGTACGTGCCGGCCGAAGCGCGGCCGCTGATCGAGCGCTGCCTGGCCAAGGACCCGGGGCAGCGCCCCACCGCCGACGGCCTGCTCGCCGAGGTAGGTGCCCTCCAGCCATCCGGCGACTGGCTGCCCGCACCCATCACCCGCGCGTTCGCCCGGGATGGCGCGCCAGGTTCCGCGTTCGGCATGCCGGTGGCGGCGCCGGGGTCCGGCTCCACGCATGGGTCCGGCTCCACGCACGGGTCCGGCGCGGCGGCCGGGTACGGTGCGGCCGGGTACGGCGCGGCGGCCGGGTACGGCGCGACGCGGACTACGGCGGCCGGTTCCGGGGCGCCGCCATCCACCGGGGACAGCCAGCTCCTGGCCGCCCCCGCGAGCGGTTCGCGGACCGCCACCTCCAAGAGCATGACGCCGACGCCCGGGGTGACGCACCCTTCGGGGCCTTCGTATCCTCCCGGTCCTGCGTATCCTCCCGGGCCTGCGTTTGATCAGCGGCCGCCGGGCGGGCGGAACCGGCCGCGGCGCCGCCTGCTGCGGCCGCTGGTGCTGGCGTGGATCATCGGCGGCCTGATCGCGGCGTCCGCCGCCGGTTACGCCGTGACCGCCTTCACCGGGCACACGCCGACCCCGGCTGAGTCCCCGGCGGGCCTGACGTCGTCGGCGACATCCGGGACAGGCGGACGGGGTGGCCCTGACCTATCCGCCTCCCAGTCGGCCTCCCAGAGCGCGTCCTCCTCGGCGGCCGCATCGGCATACCAGGGCTCATCTCAGCCGGCGAGCGCGTCGCCATCCCCCTCCGTGCACACATCCCGCTCGCCATCCCCGTCCCCGAGCGCGTCCACGTCCGCCTCCCCGTCCACGTCGACGTCTTCATCCGCGTCCGCGTCCGCGTCGGCATCGGCGTCCGCGTCGGCATCGACCTCGGCGCCAGCGCCAGCGAGCACATCCTCGTCGGCGCCCGCGTCTTCGTCGGCGCCCGCGTCCACGGCCTCGTCCGCGCCCGCGAGCACGCCCGCATCCGCATCGACATCCGCTTCCACGTAGGACAGGCCGCGGCGTTAGCATGCCCGTTGCGAGGATCACCGGCTCAGGTCGGCGGGCTGCCTGGTCCTCGCAGTCCCAGGAAAACGGGACCACTGGCTGACCGCAACTGCGGGCGGCAGCCTGGAGGCATGACGACAACACTTATTACCGGAGCGAACAAAGGGCTGGGCTCCGAGACCGCCCGCCGGCTCATCGCCGCCGGCCACACCGTCTACATCGGCAGCCGGGACGCCGAGCGCGGCCGCCGCGCCGCCGGGCAGCTGGGGGCGCGGATGATCCTGCTCGACGTCACCGACGACGACTCCGTCGCGGCCGCGGCAAAGGCCATCGAGGCCGACGGAGGGCTGGATGTCCTGGTCAACAACGCCGGCATCGAGGGGCGCAAGGCGGACGGAGGGGTGTTCGGCGCCGCGGAGCTCACCGCCGACATGATGCGGACGACCTTCGAGACGAATGTGTTCGGCGTGGTGCGGGTGACGCACACGTTCCTGCCGCTGCTGCTGCGGTCCCCTGCGCCGTTCATCGTGAACGTGAGTAGCGGGCTGGGGTCGGTGGAGCGGATGACTACGCCGGGAGCCCGGGTTCACCGCGACGGACCTGAACATGTTCCAGGGCACGCAGACGGTGGCGGAGGGCGCGGAGATCATCGTGCGGATGGCGCAGGTGGTTCCCGGCGGGCCGACCGGCGGATACTTCGACGCCAACGGGCCGCTAGCCTGGTGAGGAGCTAACGGGCGAAGGCGCGGAAGTGGGCGAGGTCGTCGTGGGCCCACAGCTGGCGGTGACGGGCGAGGCGGTCACGGTGGCCAGGCCAGCTGGAGAGCTGCGGCTGGCTCCAGGCCTTGTGGGCGACTCCGGCCAGGCGAGGCAGCAGCAGGAAGGACAGGTCGTCGAAGCCGGAGATGGTCTCGGCCCAGATCGCCGCCTCGACCCCCGCGACCTGTGCTTGCCCGCCGGCCCCGAGCGCTTCGCCGGGCTCCCAGCCGAACGCCTCGGCGACGGTCTGCGGGGCATAGACCGGCAGCCCGAGACGGCCCTGCCGGTCCGCCTCCGCGCGATCGGCCGGCGGCCCGGCGTAGGGGACATCCAGGTAGCAGTGGCTCGCCGGTGAGACGATCACGGGCACCGACGCCGCCACGGCCATCTCCACGTCGCGGCCGGACAGGGCCAGATCGGCGTCCATCCGCGCCCGGGCCCGCGGCGGCAAGGACGGTGACAGGGCGATGTCACTGATCCAGTACTGAATAACGTCGTCCGGGCCGAGGCCGGCCCGAGCCGACTCCTGCCAGCCCAGCGGGCGCTTGCCGACCGCGCGGACGCATCGGCGCACCTGCCGGACGTAGGACGCGTACAGCTCGTGAGGCATCCCGTAGGGTTCGTCGGCACCGATGTGGAGGTACGGGCCGGGGAAGATCGCGGCCAGGCCGGCCAGCACCTGCCCGATCAGGCCGAACGTCGCAGGCAGCTCCGGGTCGAGCCAGGCGGCGCGGCGCTTGCGGCCGGACGGGGACTCGTGTTCGACCTCGTTGCGGCCGGTGTTCAGCTCCGGGTGCAGCCGCATGAGCGCGGACACGTGCCCGGGTGTGTCGACCTCGGGAACGACCGTGACGAAGCGATCCGCGGCGTAGCTGACCAGGTCGCGGAGGTCCTGGTCGCTGAAGAATGGACCGTCGGGCTCCGGGCTCCCGGCCGGCCGCCCGACGGGGAGCCGCCAGGCCTGGTCGTCGGTCAGGTGCAGGTGCAGCACGTTGAGCTTGTACAGCTCAAGCAGGTCGATCACCCGCCGGATCTCCCCGGCGGTGAAGAACGTGCGGGCCACGTCCAGGGACAGGCCGCGCCAGGCGTACCTCGGCGCGTCGAGGATCCGGGCGCCCGGCACGCGTATCTCCCCTGTGCCGCCCGCCGGCGTCGTGGCCAGCAGCTGGATCAGCGTGGTCAGGCCGCGCGCGACGCCAGCCGGTTCCGCCGCGCGCACGACGACCTTGCCTGCGTCGATCGCCAGCTCGTGCCGCTCGTCACGCGGGGTATCGCCGGCCGGTGAGAGCCCCGTGGGCGCGGGGAGCGTTCGGGGGTCGAACCCGGCTGCGAGCTCGATCCGGACGTGCGGGTCACCCGGTGGCGGGTCGCCGGCTCTCGGCCGCAGGGACAAGCCTGTGCGTCGCATGACCTGCGAGCAGAATCGTTCGGCTAGCGGGGCGATGCCGGTACCGGCGTACGCGACCGCCGTGCCCGGCCGGAACACGAACTCGCGCTCCGCGCCGACGTCGAACCGCATCGGAGCCGGTATGACCGCGTGGCTCATCGGTCCGCCTTCCGCCGGGTTCCACCTGATCGCCCATAGTGCCAGGCTCGATGTCTCTTGGTCCGGGCCGAGCCGGGGACCGTACGCCAGGCACCCGGGGGTGACCCACGCAAATGGGACCGAACGGTCCGGGTGTCACGCCCCGGCATACTTCCAGGCGGTGCGCAAGTGGCGAGGCCTCAGTCCGTCCCGTGGTCTTGCTCTCGCCCGGCGAGTTCGGCATCAATGGGGCTCATGCGGGCCAGGATCGGCACGCGCACAGGCGAGCCGGTAGTCAGGGCGTGCAGGGGATGCTTGGGCGGGACGACGTGAGCAGGTGTCACCGGTGCGTGAGCGCGACACGGCGGCGCTGTCACTGTTCGCCCACGAGCTGAAGGCGGCCCGTGAGCAGCGCGGGCCAGCCGGATGTCGTCGGCGAAGGCCTCGGTGAGGATGCCGGTGGCCAGCTGGCCCTTGGTGCGGAACGCCACGGGTGCCTCGTTCTCTGATAATGATGGGGCATGAATAGTCATCTAGTACCTACGATGCTCCGGAGAATTGCATCGACTGCAGTAACATCTACGGCCCATGCGGCACGAATAGCCATGGCAATTCCACTTATGCAAGCGATTACGCCGAGAACCATCAAGGGATTCAGCGCGCCCGTGAACCGTATGCGGGGAACAAGTCGCACTCCCGATTGTTGACAGTGGATCACAAGAGCAACGATCGCGACGAGCGACGCACCGACAGTAAACGCCAGTCCTGGCATTAGGCGTAGCCCGAGGAGTACACCGCCCACAGGGACAGAGAGAGCAAGAATGGCTACTCCACTGCCAAGAACTCCGACGCTCCGAGCGGTGGATATCACCCACTCTAGCCGCCTTCGGAACGTCAGGAAAAGAAGCACCGCTTCGATACCCCAAAGCGAATCTCCCAGTGCACCCAAACCCATGGGCCGCTCGTTGACGAATCCATCCGGCTCCTGGACCACCCATAGACCTGAAGTGTCATAGATAGTTACCGGACCTTGATGATAGACGGTAATTAGCCCTCGGACGTGCGAGAATTTAGTCAGCGCCGTAATGGGGATGTGACGAGGCTGCGGTGATTCCCCCTCATAGAAGTAGTTTCCCTCATGAGGGAGCGAGTCGGCGAGGCGCTTGTCGACATACAGGTAGCGGATGTGCAGCATTCGAACGATTGTCGTCTGACTAATGCCCCACGTTTCCGGGAAGTAAAGCCAGGCCCATTCCAGGCCGCGTTCGGGAAAATAGAGAGGCCACAGCTGCGCCTCGCTTGCCAGCAGCGCAGCAGGAATCCGGTCGGCCACGATCCGGCTGCCCGCAGGCAAGTGAGCCGCGGCCCACCGGACCGCAGCCAGCGTCTGAGGATCTTGCGTACGGGCTTCGGCCGAGACGAGGTATGGACCAGGTAGGCGTTCCCAATCAGGACCTGAGCCGAGGAGCACCCCGCCTAGGTAGATAATAGAGGTCAGCCCTATGAAGGCGACCATAAAGGCAGGACCGCGCTGACGCGCAGCAGGCTTCACAGCCCCGAGATCTCGAAAAGCTACAAGGGAGCAGGACAATGCAAGCGGAAAGAATAGAAACGTCGACGCACGGTCACCCAGTTCGGAGGCGGCAGGCACGTAGTGGGCCGCCAAAGTGACGGGATATGAAAGGCTCAGGGCACCCAGGAGGCCTAGCCGGGCATTCCGGTTCCGGAATGTCGCCCCGAGCAGCTTCCAGCCGCATATCAAGGCCGCGCAGGCACACAAGAGCGCGTAGAAGATCAGGGAAACGCGCTGCCATTGAGGGGTAACGCTCCCGGCAGGGTCACTGAAGAGCCGACGCTGGCCGGCGCCGCCCAAGAACGATTCACTCTCCTGAAGTGCCCCCGCGAAAACCGGACCGAGGTACCCTTTCAGGCGGGCGGCAAGGGTGGCAGTCCAAATGATGGCCGAGATCGCCATGACCACTGCAGCACGCGTGAGCACACTTCGTCCGCTCCGCGGAGTCACCACTGTCCAAGCCACAAGAAAACCCAACACCATCCAGCTGGTGATATGGTGTGTGACGACTGTGGCAATTAGCGCAAGTATCGCTAGCAGCGAGATCCGACGGGCGGCGGCACCATGGGAAAGCTGTGCGCGGCGCAGCAGGAAGAGGCCACCCAATCCGAGCGTTAGAGCCATTGTCTCGTAGGCGAACTGAGAATCGAAGTAGAAGAATTGCGGAGACGCAGCATAGAGGACGACTACAAGTGATGCAGCCCGGCGTGATGGGCATACTGTAAGTGCGGCGCGGTAGATCGTCATGACAAGAGCGAGACGGCACAGCAGAACCATCAAGGACATACCGAGCATCAGCGGCATCCCGGTAAGACGGATCACCGTGCCAGCGGACAGTTCCATGCCGGGGTAGTAGGGACTCACTGGCAGCAATGGGTTGGGGGCGAAAAGACCACTGCCATGCAAAAGATCCACGAGCGTCCGCTCATGCAAATGGGCGTCATACCCGCCTGGCACGAGCGGGCTGCCCAGGAGACAGATGATAGCCGGATATACGCCGATGGCGGCGACCGCGAATTCTCGCATAAGCCGCGACACTTCCGCCACCGCAAGAACAGCCAGGAGGATTGCGTAGGGAGCAAGAACCGCCACCCAGAAAAGCGCTAGCCCAATTCCGTTATTCCGTGACGAAATCGTAACAGCAAGACCGTCGACGCAAAACCCAAAGCCTATGGCAAGCCACACAACACCTGCCGGACTAGTTGACCAATGTTTCCTTCTGGTGTGCAGCCCCGCGGCATGCCTGGCGGGTGCTCGGCGCGAATCGACCGGTTCAGGTGTTGGCCTGGGAACGGGATGATCCGCAGGACTAAAAAACTGTGAGCGGTATCCGGCAGCCGCAGGGCTGTCCGGCAAAACCGCATCGGACGGGAGCCTGCCGATCCGTTCATTCCTCCCGGATGCCTGGATCATTCGGAAGGTCATTACGGCAACTTCTCTCTCGCGTGGACCGGCAAGAAACTGGTGGTAAGGGGTCTGCGTGAACTGGTGTAAGGACCTGGAACGGCTATCAGCCGACTCACGTCAGGATCCAGCCCGTCGAGCGGTATACCGCCCAGCGGACTAGCCGCCAGGTCGGCCCCGCTATCCGCTTTAGCGATGGCCCCAGGCCAGCCTCGCCCGCCGCGACGAGATCCACGATCTTGGCCTCATCGTGCGCGTACGTCACCTGAAGGCGCGGTACCGCATAGCGGTCACTGTCAGGATCGGCAAGGCGCCGACCGACAATGCAGGCGTTCACATAACCGGCGGCGCGCACTGCTCGGCATACACCCAGACTCGTGTAGCCATTCGGGTAGCAGAATGAGACCACGTCGGCCCCCGTCCGCATGGCGAGCAGCTGGCGGCTGTGCCGTATCTCGTGCTCGACATCCATCCGGGAAAGCACATCCAGTGGGCGGTGCACGTGTGCATGGCTGCCGATCTCGACCAGATCTCGCGGCAGGGAAGCCACCTCTGCCCACGTGAGGTACCGGCCGGGCCGTTGCCCTGGATGGGCAGGCTGCTCAAGTGGCGAGGTCGGAAGGTAGAGCGTCGCGCGCGCCCCGTGCGTGGCGAGGAGGTCCAGCACGCCGAGGAAGTCAGCAAACCCGTCATCGAACGTCACGCCAACGATGCGCCCGCCAGGATCGGCGGTGGCGACGGCGAGTGCCTCTGTCAGGCCGAGCATGGTCCAGCCTTCGCTTCGGAGCGCTCGCCACTGCCGGTCAACGAGCGTGCGCGGGACCATGAGCGAGTCCCCCGTGCCCGACGCTGGTACCGAGTGATACATGAGCACTGGAAGCATGGCCGTCAGTTCGCCGGCCCACGGAGATGCCCTTCGCCACCGAGTTCCGGTTTGGCAGCCCGCGAGTGCGCCGGATCGATCTGATGGCCATCCACTACAGATGTCAGGTAAATCTGAGCGAGCCGTTCAGCGCAGGAATCCCACGTAGGGAGCGCTGCGGTGTCGACCAGGGAAGGCGATGACATTGCCTGCACCAGATGGTCGGCGACAGTGGCATCAGGCGTGCCGGGCGCGACCCCGCGCACCCATCCCTCAGCCACGAGGTCACCGATGCCTGCGATGTCGTAGCCGACGACCGGGCGTCCCAGGCTTAGCGCCTCCATCACGGCAACCGGGTGTGCCTCATATTCGGACAAGGCCGCCACCACGCTGGATTCGGCCAAGGCCGTGGCCATGGCAACGCGGTCTGTAGGTGTTACCTGTGTTATCGTCACCCGGTCGCAGATACCAAGGCGGCGCGCGAGCGCCCTCAACTCTGGCTCGTACGGACCTCTCCCGAGGACCACGAGATGAGCGTCCGGAACGGCACGTATGACGTGCGGGAGAGCCTCGATGACCCGGTGGTGCCCCTTGTATTTCTCCAGCCGGCCGCTGGAAACGATACGGCCCGGGATGGCGGTGGTGGTGGCAGGCAGCCGCGGCAATGTGCCGCCATTGCGGATCACTGTGACGGGTTTGCCCTGCAGGTGGGCATGCTGCGAAAGGGTTCGTTCCTCGAAGCGGCTAACGGCGATAAGTGACGCCGCGTGGCGCAGCAGCGGCCCGGCTAGTCGCCATTGGAAAGACCGCAGTGCATTGCGGTGCCGCAATGAATGACCACCAGTGTGGAAGGTCACCAGGTAAGGTGTGCCGGCACGCCGGGCCGCCAGCATGGCTATGATCGGCACCGGTGTATGGATTCCCTGGCAGTGGATGACATCCCACTTGTGGCGCTGCCGCACTACGGCGGCGATCTGTGGTGCGAGGTAGTAATCCCGCCTGCGCGGCCAGGCCGGAACGCGCAGCACCGTGATACCGTCAACGACCTCCTGGTAAGGAAGTCTCCGGGTGCGGTCAGTAGTAAGTACGGTTACCGTGAAGTCCTCACGTTCGGAAAGGCGACGCGCGACCTCGTGTATGTGCGTCTCGGTTCCGCCATGAGCTGGCAAGTATTGCGCGCTCACCATGAGGACGCGCAGAGGTCTAGCAGATATGCGGCTGGTCCTCTCGCCAGTTGCCGTGATCGCCATCACGGCAGCCTCTCAGCATTCGAGCAGCTCTCGTCCAGCCCGGGGGAAGCTCGATGCTTGCCTCGTGAAGTAATCGCCGCGGTCGTCACTGCCGCGAGCCGGGGAGCGACCTGAGCATAGACGGCTTCGAGTTGTTCCGCGACGGCGGACGCCGTGAACGCGCGCACACGCGCCCGTGCCCCGGCACTGAGGCGTTTGCGAAGTTCGCCATCTGCCAAGACACGGTCAATTGCAGCCGCGAGCCCGTTCGCGTCTCCCGGGGCTACTAGCAGCCCGCTTTCCTCGTCGACGATCATGTCGACGATCCCGCCGATGGAGGTCGCGATCACAGGGCGACCGCAGGCCATCGCTTCAAGCACAGTGGTCGGGCATGCGTCAGCGCAGACCGACGGAAGGACTGCTGCCATGCACCGCTGGAATGCGGCCAGAATATTTTCATGCGGCCATTCCATGTGCATCACAACACCGTCAGGGAGCCGCGTTGGAGTGTCTAGGGTGCGTCGTCCGACAAGCAGTAGCTTCGGACGGTGACTGCCGAGTGATTCGTAGGCAGTCAAGAGCACATGGATCCCTTTATCACCCGAAAGCTCACCGACAAAGAGAAGGAAAGGCTCCTCAGGTACGGCAAACGGACTGTCTCCACTTGCGCTCATGGAGGGACTGGTCGCCGACGACAGCATGGCGGAATCGAGTACGAAATTAGGAATGATGCTGCTGGTCGGGCGATCGGGGATACGATTCGCGTCGGCGACAGCACGGCTCACGCTAACTATATGGTCGATAGCATGTTCCTTCCATGCGCGCATGACTGCCGTAGCAGCGACAGTCATAGGGCCGATTATAGGGCCGTATTGCGCAGAAGCGCACGGCAGACATCTGGATGCCTTTGGTCCAGCACAGAAAATACCCGCCCGCATCAGCCGCTTTGTTGCACAGATCTGGCTGTAATCATGAAGTGTCAGCACAAGTCCAAACTGCGGCCTCGCGGCCGAATGCCGTCGCAGCGCCAGTGCGCTGTTGATGACCCAGTTGTGTGCGTGCACTACGTCCGGACGCTCTTCACTGACAATACGGCTAAGTTCGCGCACGCCAAGTGGATCTGGCACTGGAGGATGATGCATGCGGCTGCCTGAATACATACCCGGCAGGCTCATGGCCGTGGTAGCGAACCTATGTACGCGCACCCCCGAAGGAAGCACCTCCTTGTCCGGGACGCCTTGCATTCGCTGGGTTGCCACCGCTACCTCATGACTGCGACCTGCAAGGGTGTTCGCGAGATTAAACACATGCCGCTCCTCACCACCAATATCCGGCGGAAAGAACTGAGCAAGAAAGAGAAGGCGCATCAATCAGGCCTCGTTTCGGGGTTTAGCTTGGCTGAAGAATGATGTTCTACGCCAGCAGCATAAGTAGGAGCGTACGCTGATGGTAGTGATGGCTTTCGGCAGGACGGCCGCGGCAAGACATGCCGATCATGACGATTTGCCAGATCGGTTCTTAACGTTCTTAATCCAACCCTTCCGTGCAGCGAGCCTACAGCGAAACCAGCTACCGTAACCGTCAGGCCAGTAACAATCGCTCCCGCCCGGACAAGTCCCCATATGTCACCGCGAAGCAAATCGGTGATGCTCCGGAGTATTCCGCGCGGCAGGATCCTAGTGGCATAATTCCGTTCGGCGGAAAGTCCGTGGCGAGTCCCGACAATAGCCGTTACCGCCGCCTTGGAAAGCCCTTCGCCAAAGCAGCGGGACATAAAATAGGAAAAGCGGCATCGAGCGGCGGGAACCGAGTGCCATACCACAGCTCTGCTGTCGAAAATCAGGAGCGTGGTGGGTGATTGGCGGCTAAGGCGAATACAGAATTCGGTATCCTCGCACCCAAGAGGCCATCTGCCGACAGAACGCCCGATGCCACTGCGGAACTCTCCGGCAAGGTCGAAGGCCTCTCGACGCAGCGACATGTTGCCGCCCATAAGATTCCGGACCTGAGCTCGAAAGCGCGGCATGCGCAGGTCGTTGCATCCAATGACCCAGTCGTACTCCGGCGGGAACCAGAAGGGTCGCTGAGTTTTCCATTCTGGCAGAACAAGCCCGCCAACACCAATCACATATGGATCAGAAAATGAGTCGGCCAGGAACCGGAGCCAGTCGGGCTCGGCCACGGCGTCGTCGTCCAGGAATGCTACTATATCGCCCTGCGCCAGCGCTACGCCGGTATTCTTTGCTCCTGACAATCCTGGAATTCCAGAACTCTCTACGACTCGGACGTCCGGAAGCATGATTCTCAACCGAGCACATAGTGTCGGATTGTGATCGACGACAACAATGATTTCCTCCGCCGGAACAGTCTGGACACGCACTGAGTTAATAGCCGCTCGAGTCTCGTTCCAGCGTGATTCCGTATAAGCGCAGACGACAACGGAGATACGCCGGCTGGAAACATTCCAGCCTCCCGTAATCTGCCGTTGCTCTTGCCGCTCTTTCAATTTATACCACCTTTACTGCAAGCTTCGGCGAGTGCATCTTAGCCCCGGACAAAACACGGCACAGCCCCGGCGAAACCATCACGGCAACGGCCGCTTGGCTGACGAGCACTGCTACCCCCGCGCCGACGATTCCCATTGCTCCGGTAAGCACGACGGTAAGGCCAAGCACGAGAACGCAGCGCACGGCCTGGACAAGAGCGATGAGCGCTGTCCGATTCTGTACCCGGAGCGCCCCCAGATAAAGCTCGATGAGAGCTTTGGGAAGTGTGGCGACGCCAAGGAGCTTGAGGATCGGTGCGCCGTGCATTGCGTAGGCCGAGCCGAACAGGCTGAGCGCATGCGGCGCAAGCACTACAAGCCCTACGGCAACTGGGATGAGGATGAACATGGTCTTGCGCAGCGCTGCCCGGCAGTTGGCAGCAAGTGTTGCCCTTTCGAAGGCACCCTCGACCATCAGTGACGTGGCCATATTCAGGGCGAAGAGATCTAGAGTCCCTCCGATATTCCAAGCCATGTAGAAGTAGGCATTCATTCCCGGAGTGATGCGTGCTGCTACCACGACAGGCACAAGATTAGTGACAGCCAGCATGCAGAGGTTCCCGGTGTAATCACCGACGAGGAAACGGCCAATCTGCCCCAGGGTTGGCGGCAAGCGGTCAGCGGTCATCCGCTGGTGGCGGGGCATCAGCTTTCCGAATACCAGGAAGTTGATCAGCGGCAGCGACACGAAAACCGGCACCATCCAGGAGATGTCAATACCGGTTCGGGGAAGCGCTGACGCGAGTGTCACTAGCAAGATAATCTTGGCGATGCCGAACAGGCCATTCTCGACAGGAACCCAGATCGCACTGCGCAGACCGCTGAGGACTGCGTCCTGCAGGCTGAAGACGGCCCAAGCTACCAAGCACCCGGTGAACAACAACCCCGGCGCGATCCCGGCGAGATCTGCGTAGGACGGGCCCCAGTGATGAACAGTGAGCAGCAACGGGAGCGCGAGAATAAGCGTGGCTACTGAGCTGAAGAGATATGCCCGGACGACAAGTACCGTAGTGCGGCATCCAGATTGCGGGATGAAGCGGCTAAGGGCACCGACAATATTGTGTGCCGTGATCCCCGTTAGCAAGCTCATTACCGAGAGGACGGCCGAGGCACGACCTACGGCGGCGGCAGTGTAGTGATGCGCGGCGAGCAGCCAGTACGCGATGCCCAGCAGTCCGGTGATGCCGACATTCAGCATCAGGGCATAGGCGTTCCTGAACAGCGGAGTGCTGAGATGTTCGCCGAGACTATTGCGCCGACTCAAGGAGCCGGCACGCCAGCGATCGGGGAAGGGGGGTGGCCCCGTTGCCCGGTGACGACCTGCGGTTCCTGATCGACGGAAGCCTGCTTGGCGCCCTGTCCCGGCCCGGTGACGCGCTCTGCCCGAGCCAGGCCGGGAACCCGCCGCATGCCGGGCTGCTACGCCACCTGGCAGGTCACCGAATGAGGCTGCCTGATGTACGGCGTGAGATGCGGGAATGGCGACCGAGATCACCGCCGTGACCCGGTGCGGGAAGGCGCCTGTCCGTGAAGCGTACCGACGGCATACCCGGCTGTCACGAAGGCAAGCCCTGCGACGATAGCGCTGGCGCGGCCGAGGCCCGTGCCTCGGCCGCGCAGGGCATCAGCGACACCGCGAACCACCCCTAGCGGAAGGGTTCTGGTGGCGTAACGGCGTTCCGAAGATAGACCGTCGCGCATCCCCACACTGCGGGTGACCATGGCCTTGGAGAGTCCCTCGGCGTAGCACCGAGCGCGGTAGTAGGAGAAACGCGAGCGCGTCTCGGGGATCCGGTGCCGGACTACCGCCCTTTCATCGGTCACCAGGATCGCGCCGGGCAGGCGCTGGGCAATCCGTATGCAGAATTCGGTCTCCTCGCAGCCGAGCGGCAGTTTGGCGGCTGAGCGTCCGAGGCCGCTGGTGAATCCGCCGACCTCGGCGAAGATCTCGCGCCGGAACGAGGCGTTGGCTCCCAGCAGGTTACGTACGGGGGCGCGGTGAGCCGACCTGCCGGTGTAACTGCAGCCAACCACCCAGTCGAACTCATGCGGAAACCAAGACGGTCGCTTCCTGTCCCACACCGGGAGGGTGAGCCCGCCGACCCCCGCCACGGCCGAGTCGGAATAAGGCTCGACGAGGTAGGTGAGCCAGTCGGGTTCCGCGATCGCGTCATCGTCAAGGAACGCCACAATCGCACCCGAGGCCAAGGCAAGGCCGGTGTTCCTCGCTCCAGAAAGGCCGTGTTCTTCAGCGTTCTCCGTCACCACGGCGCCTGGTAGGGCGGACTTCAGCCGCTGACAAAGACGTGGATTGTGGTCAACTACGACGATCATTTCCTTGGCAGCATGGCTCTGGATCCGTACCGAGGCGGCGGCGGCCAGTGTGTCGCCCCAGCGCTTCTCCGTGTAAGCACAGATAACCACCGAAACGGACAGAGCACTCACGCACTCTCCCCTTTCCCTACGGCCTTGACAGCCGAGCTCCAGATGGGTAGTGAGTGGATTGCGTCTGGTACTGCCGGTACTGCGCCGGGGCGCGCTCGACTATCCGGCGCGGTGGTGAGTCTCTCCCGGATGATTGCTTTCAATACCCGCCAGCCATCGCTGATGGCGTTCAGATTGCTCGCGCCGTACATGCGCGGATGCTCGAAGCTGGGTACCTCGGCGATGACGAGCCCGGCGGCGGCGGCACGTATATTGATCAGCGTCTCGATCTCAAAGCCATCACCGTATAGCCACTCGTCGCCACCGGAAGGCTGCTGGGAGGTAGCGTCAAGGCGGAAAACCGGCGCGTGCCGCCGCCAGAATGCGTTATAGCCATAACATAGGTCCGAGTACCTCGTTCCATAGCACAGGTTGACCAGGCCACCGAGAAGGCGATTGCCCAAGCTCCGCAGGCGCGTAATATCGTTACTGCCAGCGCCCGCAGCGTACCTTGTTCCTTTTGCGAAATCAGCGCCATTGAGCAATGCCTCTACGAACAACGGAATCTCGCCGGGATCGGCTGAGCCGTCCGCGTCTACCGTGGCAATGACATCACCGGTCGCGACCGCGAACCCGCAGGCGAGTGCGTTTCCCTTACCCTTACGGGTCTGATTGACGATGCGGATGTCCGGCCGCAGTTGACGTGCCACGGCCACCGTGTCATCCACTGAGTGACCGTCCACTACGATGACCTCGTACATGTTCGGCGGCAACCGCTCGAATACGTATGGCAGGTTGCGGGCCTCGTTTAATGTAGGTATTACTACCGACACGCGCGGCCAATACTCAGGCGCACTGAACTGAACAGTCATTTGTCCCCCCTGCAGGGCTAATGATGCCGAGGGTGATCCTCAGCCATAACTAATCCGGGCCAGATTACCTCAATCTTGGCGCGAAACTGATACGTTGAAGGGCTCGCAGAACGCCTAGCCCGAAGGCGTCGCGATGATCTCTAAAGAGGATTTGCCCCTTGGCTGCCTACCTTCTTCGCCTCGTCCGGGTACGACGGCAAGCACGGAAAAGGACCTGCGTCGGTTCCATTTCTCAGTGAGAAAGCAGGATAAAAGCGCATGTAAATCGAGCGCGAGCGTCCCTTAAGACTTAAATCGAGGCAGGAATGATCAACGAGACTGCCCACTGGACTCCCCTCCCCTGGGCCTTCACACTCATCATGTTGTCGACTCTCGACGAGTCGGTCGCTAGCTTAACGCACGAACTGACAACCAGTATAGGAGACGCCCAGATTGATACAGCGGTTTACGCCCGCTTACAGATATTCGTTTGTGTAATTGACTAACTACTTTCCGTCACAGATCTCATAAGATATATTCCGCTGTGTCGGCGCCGGCAATCTGATCACCGCATTAATGATCAAGGACGGTGCGCAGGTTTATAGCGCCCGATATTTACGCTATGCGCGATTTATCCAATGCGAAAGCGGAACAGCCGGCGGAGTCGGCCTGGAGGAGACCAGCGCGAGCACGCACAGAGCGCGCATTCGCTTCCGCGGCGGTAATGGCGGTGCGCGTCGCGGCCATGACCACACTGGCACAGGACTATGCGATCCGCCACTGTCATGATCTCCCGCCCACTTCCGGCTGTGCGCGCCTTGAGCCCCGAACCAGCGCATCTACGCGCCGGTGCCTGGATATCGACGCCACACAGCTTAGCCGTCACGGCTCGCGTAGTGATCATGTACCGTGGCAAGCCCTGAGACAGAACGGTGGCCACCACCTGACCATGCCGGTTCGTGCCGACCGGCGATGACAACACGCCCGGCAGCCGCCTCAGCCCGGCCTCAGCCCACTGCAGCTCACGGTTTGAATTTGAGAACTTCCATATTCACCCCGCCGGCCGTCGGGCCACCATAAGCGGATGAAGCCGCGTAATCGTTGATCACGTACATTGGCCCGGAAGCAATCGGGACGCCGATCTGGGACGGCGTGACTCTACCGACTTGCTTACCGTCGTAGTAGAATGTGATCGCAGCCGTGGTCCAGTTGACCGTATACGCGTGCGTCCCGCAGCCGCTGAATCTAGATGCTATTCCCCCGGCCGAGCTTTTCGCTCCGGAGGAATCCAGATAATGATAGTGCCACGCCGCATAGCCGTTAAGGCCTTCCATTATATCAATCTCCCCGCCCGCTGGCCACGAGCCGGTCGTCACAAGCCAAAAAGCCGGCCAATTCTCGATCCGCCCTGATGAGTCGCAGGGCAGATTAATCTGCTCGGAGAGCGTGGCGGGCGCGTTCCATGTCTCGTACAGCTGCGTGTTGATGGCACCGCTTTGCGTAGCGGTCGAATTCATTTTGAGCGAGATGTAGTTCGAGCCTGCAGTCTTGCTGACCTGCGACGGGTAGAAAGATGAGCTAGAGTCATTGAACTGCTGAACGTTATCGCAGCCGACACTTCCCTGGTAGGTGGGGCACCAGGTAAAACCTTGCCATGTGAACGGAGCGCTCACTCCGGTATTGGCGCTCAGCGGGACTGCCGAAACGGATACCCATGCAGCGGCGGCTACTATAGCGGCCGCGATCCCACCTGCCCAAGGTCCTGCGCGGGCCATAACCAACACCCTCCCCGATTCAGGCTATGACGAAACCCCGTGCCTGAGAGTCATCAAGATTCGGGCAGGCGGCCGATAAGCCTGCACCCAGGTTCACTTCGAGAACTTATCGATGGGACTCCCCTGCATACCTGATCGTACAGCCCAGCCCCCCAATGGACCACCACTCATCATTACCCGCTTGCTATAAATCGCCCCGATATCGAGTCGCATTCGCCTGCCGAAAAGTATCTCATTTGCATGTAGCCGACTAAATGCGCACCTATATTGCTATAGCTGCTATAGCGGCACTCCCTCCACCTGGCTTTCGATGTCAGCGGACTGAGCGGACGATCAGCTCCTTCTCGTCAGCTGGCGGCGCGGACGCAAGCCCACCTGACGGCGCCGGGCGGGCCGGCGCCAGGCCGCGGCCGGGCTTAGCGCCCGGAGCCGGAGTGGTGGCGGTACAGGCCGGCGACGCGGAAGGCCAGGTCCAGGGACTGGCTGCGGTTGAGCCTCGGGTCACACGTCGTCTCGTAGCGGCTGGTCAGGTCGGTCTCGGCGATGTGGTGGCCGCCGCCTATGCATTCGGTGACGTCATCGCCGGTGAACTCAATGTGGATGCCGCCGGGGTGGGTGCCGAGCGCCCGGTGCACCTCGAAGAAGCCCGCCACCTCGTCCAGCACGTCGTCGAAGTACCTGGTCTTGCGGCCGCTGGTCACCTCGACGGTGTTGCCGTGCATCGGGTCGCAGACCCACACGACGGTGGCTCCGCTGGCCGCCACCTTCTCCATCAGGGGCGGCAGCGCCTGGCGAATCCGGCCCGCGCCCATCCGGGTAATCAGGGTGAGGCGGCCGGGCTGGCGGTCCGGGTCGAGCACGCCTATCAGGGCCAGGACATCCTGCGCGCTGGCCGACGGGCCGATCTTGACGGCGACGGGATTGCGGATCTGACGAGCGAACTCGACGTGGGCGCCGTCGAGGGCACGGGTCCGCTCCCCTATCCACAGCAGGTGAGCGGACAGGTCGTGGGTCTGCCCGCTCCGCGGGTCCGTCCGGGTCAGCGGCCGCTCGTAGTCCAGGAGCAGGGCCTCGTGGCTGGAGTAGAACTCCACCGCGCGGAATTCGTCCGGGTCGGCTCCGCAGGCGTGCATGAACGCGATGGCCCGGTCGATCTCCCCGGCCAGCTGCTCGTAGCGCTGCCCGGCCGGGCTTCCGGCCACGAAGTCCTGGTTCCAGGCGTGCACCTGGCGCAGGTCGGCGTACCCGCCGCCGGCCAGGGACCGGCACAGGTTCAGCGTGGCCGCCGAGCAGTGATACGCGTCGAGGAGCCGACGCGGGTCGGGCATCCGGGCCGCGGCGGTGAACTCGATGCCGTTGACCGCGTCGCCGCGGTAGACGGGAAGCTCCACCCCGTCCCTGGCCTCGGTGGCCGCCGACCGCGGCTTGCCGAACTGGCCCGCCAGCCTGCCTACCTTTACCACCGGCACGCTGGCCGCGTAGGTGAGCACGACGGCCATCTGCAGCAGCGTCCGGAACTTTCCTCGGATGCTGTCCGCCGTCATGCCGCCGAACGTCTCCGCGCAGTCGCCGCCCTGAAGCAGGAACGCCTCCCCGCGCGCCACCGCGGCCAGGCGGTCCTTCAGCTGGTCGCACTCGGCCGCGAGCACCAGCGGCGGCAGGCCTGCCAGGCCGCGCATCGCCGTCTCGAGCGAGCCGCGGTCAGGCCACTGCGGCTGCTGAAGCGCGGGCAAGGTCACGTGTTTCAGGCTAGCGGCCTCGCGGTGGCCCGTTCGGCCCCGATGCCGCGGTGAGTCCGGGGCGGGGAGCGGGTCTGTATCTATGAGGACTGCAGGCCTGCGAGCATGGGGTGACGATGACAGCCAGTGCCGATTTCACGGATCTGACCGGCCCGTTCCGGGGGGAGCTGCTGGCGCACTGCTACCGGATGCTGGGGTCGGTGGACGAGGCCGAGGACCTGGTGCAGGAGACGTACCTGCGGGCGTGGCGGTCCTTCGACGGGTTCGAGGGGCGGTCCTCGGTGCGGACGTGGCTGTACCGGATCGCCACGAACGCGTGCCTGACCGCGCTGGAGCGGCGGAAGCGGCGGCCGCTGCCGTCCGGGCTGGGCGGGCCGGCCGAGGATCCGCAGGTCCCGCTGGCGGCATCACCGGAGGTGCCGTGGCTGCAGCCGGTTCCCGACGCGCTGCTGGCCGCCGGCGGGGAGGATCCGGCCCGCGCGGTCACGGCGCGGGCGGGGATCCGGCTGGCGCTGGTCGCGGCGCAGCAGTACCTGCCGGCCAGGCAGCGGGCGATGCTGATCCTGCGGGACGTGCTGGGGTGGCCTGCCGCCGAGGTCGCCGAGCTGCTGGGGACCACGACCACCGCGGTCAACAGCGGGCTGCGGCGGGCCCGGGCCCAGCTGGCACGGGCGCTGCCGGCCGAGGAGGACACGGCCGAGCCGGACGACCCGGGGCAGCGGGCGGTGCTGGACCGGTTCGCGGCGGCCTTCCAGAACGCGGACGCGGACGCGCTGGCCGAGCTGCTGCGCCAGGACGCCGTGCTGGAGATGCCGCCGCTGCCGGGGTGGTTCGCCGGGCGGGACATGGTCCGGGCGTTCCTCGCGGCCCAGGTGCTGACCGCGCCCGGCCAGTTCCTGATGGTGCCGACGGCGGCCAACGGGCAGCCGGCCTTCGCGATGTACGAGCGCGACGCCAGCGGGGCCTACCGGGCGCACGCCGTGTTCGTCCTGGACCTCTCCCCCGCCGGGATCGCGCGGATCGTCATCTTCCTCGAGCCGGGCCTGTTCGGGCGGTTCGGCCTGCCGGAGGACGCCGCCGCGATCTAGCGGGATATTCTCCGCCGCGGCCCGGCGACTCGGGCCAGAGCGGCTGGTCTACCTCTGTGAAGCGCCTTTCACGGGCGAAGACACCCGACACGCACAGGGAGACAGCCATGCCTGGAACCGACATCACCGGCGCGACCGCGATCGTGACCGGGGCCAGCCGCGGGTTCGGCCGCGGCATCGCGACCGCCCTCACCCAGGCCGGCGCGCGGGTGGTCGGCGTCGCCCGGGACACCGGGCGGCTCGCCGAGGTGCGGGCCGCGCTCGGTGAGGCGTTCATCCCGGTGACCGGCGACGCCGCCGATCCGGACATGGCCGGGCGGCTGGTCGATGAGTACCGGCCGGGCCTGCTGGTGCTGAACGCCGGGGCCACGCCGCTGCCGCGGACGATCCAGCGGCATACCTGGGAGACGTTCGGCCGCAACTGGGAGGTCGATGTCCGGCACGTGTTCGGCTGGGTTCGCGAGGCGCTGCTCGCCCCGCTGGCCCCGGGCAGCACGGTCATCACGCTGTCCAGCGGGGCCGCGCTGAACGGGTCGCCGCTGTCCGGCGGCTACGCCGGGGCCAAGGCGACGATCCGGTTCATCACGTCGTACGCGGCGGCCGAGTCGGAGCGGGACGGGCTGGGAATCCGGTTCGTCTCGGTGCTGCCGCAGCTGACGGCGGCGACCTCGCTCGGCGCCACGTACGTGGCCGCGTACGCCGCGCGGGCCGGGGCGGCCGGGACGGGCGCCGGCCCGGGCGGGGCCGTGCTGACGACCGAGCAGGCGGGGGCGGCGATCGTCGCGCTGGCCGCCGACCCGGCGCTGGATGAGCCGGCCTACCTGATCACCGCGGCCGGCCTTCGGCCGGTGGCCTGAGGGGCGGGCCGGCGACGGTGTCCGCGGAAACGTGCCGGGCCGTCAGCCCATGGACTTGGCGCCGTCCAGGGACTCGCGGATGATGTCGGCGTGGCCGGCGTGCTGCGCGGTCTCGGCGATGATGTGCAGGAACACCCGGCGGGCCGAGCGGGTCTCGCCGGGCGGGAACCAGGGGGCCTTCGGCAGCGGGTGGGCGACGTCCAGGTCGGGGAGGCTCGCGACCAGCTCGTCGGTCCTCCTGGCGACCTTTTCGTAGTCGGCCAGGACGCCGGCCAGGGTCTCGCCCGGCAGCAGCTTGAACTGGCCGGCCCAGCTGGCCATGTCGGCTTCGGTCATGGCGTCGAAGTCACCCAGCGCCGACGGGCCGTCCAGGGCGAAGCTGGCCCAGCTCTGCTCGACGGCCGCGACGTGCTTGATCAGGCCGCCCAGGCACAGCGCGCTCGCGGTGGCGCGCTGCCGGGCCTGCTCGTCGGTCAGGTCCCGGACGGTGAAGCGCAGGAAGTGCCGGGCGGAGGCCAGCCCCGCCAGGATGTCGGCGCGCTCGCCGGCGGGGCTCTGGCTGCTCGTCGTCATGGTTTCCGCCTCTCGTCGTTTCGTACGGTCTGAGCTCACGCTATGAGGAATAGCGGCCGGTTCCTGACCTGAATTGAGCGACGATAGGAAGTATGGCGAACACCAGCGCCCGGACGCTGCGGCTGCTGTCCCTGCTGCAGACGCGCCGGTACTGGCCGGGCGAAGAGCTGGCCGGGCAGCTGCGGGTCTCGCCGCGTATGCTGCGCCGGGACATCGACCGGCTGCGGGAGCTCGGCTACCCGATCCAGGCGCAGCGCGGCGTGGCGGGCGGCTACCAGCTAGCCGCGGGCACGGCGCTGCCACCGCTGGTGGTCGACGACGAGGAGGCGGTCGCCCTGGCTCTGGGCCTGCAGGCGGCCGCGCAGGGCGCGGTCGAGGGCATCGCCGAGGCGTCGGTCCGCGCGCTGGCCAAGGTCGTGCAGGTGATGCCGGCCCGGCTGCGGCGCCGGGTGCAGGCACTGGGCGCGATGACGGTGCCGGCCAGCTGGGAGACCATGGGCGGCGCGGGCCGGGCGGGCGCGGACCAGGAGGTCCTCACCACCCTCGCCCTCGCCTGCCGGGACACCGAACGGACCCGGTTCTCCTACACCGCGGCCGGCGGCCAGCACTCCGCCCGGCACGTCGAACCGCATCGCCTCGTCCTGCTCAGCCGCCGTTGGTACCTGGTCGGCTACGACCTGGACCGGCAGGGGTGGCGCAGCTACCGGCTGGACCGGCTCGCCTCGCCGAACGGGACCGGGATCCGTTTCCGCACCCGCGAGCTGCCCGCCGCCGACGCGGCCGCCTTCGTCCGGGCCGGCATCCAGAGCACCAGGACCGGATACGACGTCGAAGTCCTCGTCGAGGCTCCCGCCGAGACGGTCCGCGAGCGGATCGGCCGGTGGGCCGCGGTGTCCGAGATCAGCGCCACCCGGTGCCGGGTCCGCATGACCGCCGACGCGCTGGAGTGGCCCGTCCTGGGGCTGGGCCTGGTGGGCGCCGACTTCCAGGTGATCTCCCCGCCGGAACTGCTCGACTGGCTCGGGGACTGGGGACGCCGGTTCAGCCGGGCGGCCGGTTCCGGCTGAAATCCAGGTGCCTCTGGCGGCCTTTGGCCCTACCGTTTTCGGTAAGCGAGACGAAGGGAGGATTGCGGTCATGGAGCACCTGTCCAAGAAGCTGATCAACTGGGCGTCGATTCTGGAGCCGAACACGAGGGAGCAGGCGCTGCGGACCGCCTCCATGCCCTTCATCTGGCCGCATCTCGCGCTGATGCCGGATGCGCACCTAGGCAAGGGAGCCACCGTCGGGTCGGTGATCCCGACGCTGGGCGCGATCATGCCCGCCGCGGTGGGCGTGGACATCGGCTGCGGCATGATCGCCGTACGCACCGGCCTGGTCCGCGACGACCTGCACGGGAAGGCGCTGGCCCGGCTGTGCGAGGCGATCGAGAAGACGGTGCCGGTGTCGGCCGGGCAGTACAACGAGACCGTTCATGACAGCGGCACCGGCCAGCGGATCGCCGAGCTCGAGAACCGCGACGGCGCGGACAGCGCCGAGGCGATCGCGCCGAACTGGCGGCTGCAGCTCGGCTCGCTCGGGTCAGGTAACCACTTCATCGAGGTCAGCCTGGACGAGCGGGACCGGGTCTGGCTGTTCCTGCACTCCGGGTCCCGCGGGGTGGGCAACAAGCTGGCCACCCGGCATATCAAGGTGGCCCGGGCGTGGTGCGAGCGGGCCTGGATCCAGCTGCCCGACCCGGACCTGGCCTACCTGGTGGAGGGCAGCGCCGAGTTCTGGGCCTACCTGCGGGACCTGCGCTGGGCGCAGCACTTCGCGCTGCTGAACCGGGAGGAGATGATGGCGCGGGTCGCGCAGTGCCTGGCCGAGTTCATGGGTCATGACGTCGCTGCGGCGGAGACGATCCAATGCCACCACAACTACACCGAGGAGATGAGCGGCGACCTGATGCGGCACTGGAAGTCGCGGCCGGCGGGCCGGCCCGGGCACGTGTGGCTGTCCAGGAAAGGGGCGATCGACGCGTCGGCCGGCAAGCCCGGCCTGATCCCCGGGTCCATGGGCACCGCGTCCTACGTGGTGGCCGGCCGGGGGAGCATGCTGTCGCTGAACTCCTCGCCGCACGGCGCGGGCCGTGAGTACAGCCGGTCGGCGGCACGCCGGACGTTCACCCGCGCGCAGCTCGACGCCGCGATGCGGGGGATCGAGTGGCGGGCCGCGGACGCGTTCCTCGACGAGATCCCCGGAGCCTACAAAGACATAGACCGTGTCATGACGGATGCCGCCGACCTGGTGGAGGTCCGGCACACGCTGCGGCAGATCGTCAACGTCAAGGGCGAGTAAGGGGGCAGCCTTCGTCGGGCAGCTCGGTGATGAGGTCCTCGGCGGTCTCCATGCCCTTGCGCCAGACCGAACGGGCGATGATCTTGCCGGGGTCGACGCGGTCGCGGTAGCGGCGGGCGATCTCCTTGCCCTCCTCCAGCAGGCCGTCCGACAGCGTGGTGGGCTCCAGGCCGAGGGCCAGGAACTGGTCGTTGCGGACGATCAGCTCGTTCTCGTCCGCCTCCTGCCGCGGGTTCGGCAGGTACGCGATGTCCGCGCCCATGATGTCGGCGACCAGCTTGGCCAGCCCGCCCACCTGGTGCGTCTCGGTGACCTGGTTGAGCACCTGAGGCCGGTCGCCGGCCTGCGGCGGGTTGTTCAGCGCCAGCTCGATGCACCGGACGGTGTCGCGGATGTGGATGAAGGCGCGGGTCTGCCCGCCGGTGCCGTGCACGGTCAGCGGGTGGCCGATGGCGGCCTGCATGAGGAACCGGTTCAGTACCGTGCCGTAGTCGCCGTCGTAGTCGAACCGGTTGACCAGCCGGACGTCGCGGGCGGTCTGCTCGGTCTGGGTCCCCCAGACGATGCCCTGGTGCAGGTCGGTGATCCGGAGCCGGTCGTTCTTGGCGTAGAAGGAGAACAGCAGCTGGTCCAGGGTCTTGGTCATGTGGTAGACCGAGCCGGGGTTGGCCGGGTGCAGGATGTCCCGCTCAAGCTCGCCGTCCGGCGTCGGGACCTTGACGGTCAGGTAGCCCTCGGGGATCGGCGCGCTGCCCGACCAGCCGTAGCCGTAGACGCCCATCGTGCCCAGGTGCGCCAGGGCCGCGTCGACGCCGGTCTCGACCAGGGCGACCAGCAGGTTGTGCGTGGCGCGGATGTTGTTGTCGACCGTGTACCGCTTGGCGGCCGGGTTGCGCATCGAGTACGGCGCGGCACGCTGCTCGGCGAAGTGCACGATCGCGTCCGGCCGCGTGGCCAGCAGGACGTCCGCCAGCCGGTCGTACTCGGTGGCGATGTCCAGGTTCACGAACCCGACCTCGCGGCCGGTGACCTCTTTCCACGCCCGCAGCCGCTCCCCGATCGGCCGGATCGGCGTCAGCGACTCCACCTCGAGCTCGATGTCGATCTTCCTGCGACTGAGGTTGTCGAGGATCGTGACGTCATGACCGTTGTCCGACAGGTACAGCGACGTGGGCCAGCCGCAGAACCCGTCTCCACCGAGGAACAGAACGCGCATTGTATGAAAGCTCCATCTTCGCCGGTAAGCCATCAGACGGTACCGGCCTGACGATGGGCACGCAAGGAGCACATCGCATCCGGCCAGATGAGCGTACCGTTGCCAGCCGGATCAGGCGCCGCGTTCGCCGGGCCCGCGCTCCCGTGACCGCGGGGCAAGCCGCTCTTGCGTGGACCGCCCGGACGCCCGCCATTCGCGTGCGCGCTGGTCGTTCGAATTCCTCATCGCGTCGACCAGCGGAGAGCGGCGCACCTGCTCGAGCAGGTCGAGGTTCGGCATCACGCAGTGGCCGCCGATGTAACCCGGCTCGAAGCCAACCGGCGGCAAGAACCCTATCTCGTCGAAGAAGCCGAGGGTTTCCCAGTAGTCCGCGTCCACGGATGCGGCGAAGCGATCCATCTCCTGTGCCCACGTGAGGAGGACACCGAAGTAGGTGGTCTCCAGGAGCTTTGCGAGTTCGAGCGACTCGAACGACGACATCCGCTGCGTGGCCATGCCCGCGGCCGCGAAGTGGTCCTCCACGACGGCGACTGCCTCCGCCGAGGTTCCCGCGACGAACTTCCGGTAGTGCCGCAGTTCCTCGGTCATCCGCGAGTGCTTCCCCCGCACCGGGCTGTACACGGCGGCGGTGCCCGTTTCCTGCTGTATCGCTCTGGTCGTACCGGGAACTACGGTGCTGTTCACCACGACCACTTCCGGCTCGTAGCGCGAGACATAGTGGTGAGCAGCTGAGACGAAATCCGCGCCGAACGGGAAACAGAGATGAAGGATCCGTACGCCGTGGAAGGATCGGTCCTCGATGTCCCGGCCAGCCGCCCGGTGCGTCCCGCGAAGGATTTCCAGCAGCGGGCGCCCGACCTCGCCCAGGCCGACGATCAGCACGGGAGCCTCGGTGGACGCCTCCGGGCTGCTGGCGCCCGCCCCGGCGATAGCGTCCACTGCGGTGGGTAGGCGGAGAGAACTGCGCGACGCAGACATGGTCATTGTGTCATCCTGTCCTTCTATTCGGCTCTTCGACGGTTTCAACCAACGTCTCTTTCTGGGCGGACCAGCCGAGCTTGCCCAGCTTCACCTGGCTCCTGAGCGCCCGCTCGTCAGCAGCGGCCGGGTTGGTGAGCAGGTCCCGGATGGCCCGCGCCAGATCCTCCGCGTCCGCGGCTTCGAAAAACAGCATCTCGTCAGCACCGAAGTAATGCCGCATCGTCGCGGTGCCCGCGCAGATCACCGGCAGTCCGAGAGCTATGTACTCGGCCACCTTTACCGAGAACACCAGCGTGCCGAAGGCGTCTTCGCGCTGCGCCGATATGCCCGCGACCGCGTCGCTGACCATGGCGGGGATTTCGTGGTGCGGGACGAAGCCCTGGAACTCCACCCGGTCGGCTACACCCTCGTCTTCCGCCAGTCGCAGCACGGACTCGACCGCCGGGCCTTCCCCGATGATCCGGAACCGCAGCAGCGGGAACTCGGCGGCCAGCAGGGACAGCGCCCGCACCACCAGGTCGAGGCCGTTGCGGTGGGCGATGGTGCCGCTGTACACGAGCCACTGGCCGGCCCCCTGCTGGCGGGATGCGCGTCTCGGGCCGAAGACCGCCGGATCCGGGAGGTTCATCACCACCGCCACCGGCCGCCGGGAGATGGCGCTCAGCCGTTGCCGCATGGACTCGTTGACCGTGATCACCGCGTCAGCGAATGACATGCTGACCCGTTCTTCGGCCGCTGCCAGCCGCTGCATCCACCGCGGCAGCTCGCGTCCGCGAATGCAAGCCAGCAACTCAGCTGCCGGATCATGGATATCCAGGACGATCCTGGCCCGGGCGATCTTGGGGATAAGTCCTGCGAATACAAGGAAGTTAGGCATGTTATGGGCGTAGACGACGTGGTATGCCCGCCGCACGTGAAAGAAACTGACAAGAACGAATGCCCACGTGAAGAAGCCGGCGTATTCGAATGCGTACCGGGCGGCCGCCGTCCGCTGTTTGCGCATGCGAAGGCGGCGAATGCGAAGGAGCCCGTTGTCGCTCGCCGGCCTTATCCCCCCGTGCGAGACGGCGAAGACGTCGACGTGGTGGCCGCGCTCCACCAGGGCCTCGGCGGCCCGTTTGACGCGGGCATCCATCTCGTACGCTGTATAAGCGATCATCGCCACTCGCATGTCAGTCCCCTTCAGCAGTTCGCCGCTCCCGGCTCAGGGTTCGGCCTTTCCCGTTCGGCCCCGGCGGCGGTACCACGGCAGCCAGGGCAGACGGCACGCTGGCCGATGGCGCCAGCCATTGCGGCCCGCCCGGGACCTTGGGCCGGCCCTGGTGCGCCCGGAGAGGCCGGCGCACGTTGTTGAGGACACCGACGATGGCTCGCGGTTCGGCCGTCCTGAGGTCCTGGGCGGCAGCGCTGGCGTCGGCGCGGTGGGTGCGCCGGAGGTCGGCCACTACCACCGCTATGTCGCTCAGCCGCGCCAGCGTGATCGCGTCAGAGATCGCCCGGGTGGGCGCGCTGTCCACGACGATGACCTCCGCCCGGGCTTTCATCCTGGCAAAGATCCTGGTCAGCCTGTCTATCTCGAACATATCCGCAGACCGTTCGGTCACTCTGCCGACGGTCACCAGCCTCAGCCCTGGCACGTCAGTGGGGACCGCGACTTCCTCGATCGAGGCCCGTCCCGAGAGCAGATCGGTCAAGCCGGGCCGCTCGCCGGTATCGAAAATGGTGCTCAGCGACGGATGCCGCAGGTCGGCGTCGACCAGGATCACGGTGCCGCCGGCGTGGGCCAGCGCGGCGGCCAGGTTGGCCGCCACGGATGTCCGGCCCTCGCGGGCACCGCCGCTGGTCACCAGGAGCACCGCGGCCCGGTCCGACGCCAGGGCGATGAGGGGCTCCAGGCGGACTCGAAGGTGACGGTAGGCCTCGGCCGCCGGGGAAAGCGGCGCGCGGGAGAAGACGGACGCCGGGCGCCCGGCCCGGCGCCGCACCCGCGGGACCGCGGCGAGCACCGGGGCACCCAGGCACCGTTCCAGGTCGGCGCGGTCGCGCACCCGGCCGTCCATGCGGTCGCGGATGAAGATGGCCCCGATGCCCAGGAGCAGGCCGAGGATCGCGCCCAGTGGCAGCAGGATCTTCTTGCCCAGCCCGGCCGGCGACTGGGGCAGGGAGGCGGGCGTCACCAGCGTGGCGCGCAGCGGATCATGGGCCCGAACGGACGGGGAGGCTGTGGTCGCATCGCGGAAGGCCACGTAGCCGTCGGCCGCGGCGGCGGCGCAGCGCTGAGCCGCGCTTGGCGTCGGCATGGTGCACGCGATCGACAGGATGTTGGAGGTGCCTGACGCGTTGGCTTTCAGGTCCTTGGCCAGGGCGAGCGACGTCGCGCCGAGTGTGCGTGCGATGCTGGCCAGCACGACGCCGGACGTGGCGACCTGCTTTTCCGTCGACATGTTGGGCGCGACCGGCGTCGTGTTGGCGATGACGTGCGGCTCGATGTCGACCTGGGCGGTCGAGGTGTATGCCACTGACTGGCCGGCGTGGACCAGCCATCCTCCCGCGATGCCCGCCATCATGGCGAAGACCAGCCAGAGGCCCTGTTTACGCAGCAAAGTCATAACTGCCCCATCTAGTTACGAATCCCGTGCCCGGGTGACATGTCATGCGAGGACCCTCCCTGGCCGGGCGCCGGAGATCTCCGGCAGCGCGGCGGGGTGCTTCCCGGCGCCGCCCGGCATCCGCCGCCCGGGCAGGATGCGGGCCAGAGCCAGGATCATGAACAGCGCGTCGCCGGAGCCGCGGTAGGTCAGGTGCGGGTCGAACAGCATGAGGATCACCTGTGAGCACATGGCCACGGTGACCGCGGTGGCGGCGATGCCGGCGGCATCGGCACGGCGCGTGTAGGCCCAGCCCTTCCGGACCACCGCGACGGCGAACCCGATGTAACTGGCGAGCAGCGGGATGCCGCCGCCCCAGAGCAGCCAGGTGTAGCCGCTCTCGATCCATACGTAGCCGTACTGCCTGCTCGAGGTGGCGATGCGGGCCGCCGGCCGGACGCCCAGGATCCAGTTGTGATCCGAGAACAGCACCGGCCAGAAATAGGTCTGCAGGTTGTAGAGCCGGTTGACCCAGCTGACCGGGAGGCCGGTGGCCGAGTTGAAGCCGCCGATCCTGATCTTGATCACCGGCCAGAGCAGCACTCCGGCGACGACGGCCACCGGAACGGTGGCGGCCGCGATCCGGCGCGATCTGGTGAGCACGAGGACCGCGCCAACCGCCACTATCAGGCCGATCAGCGTGGAGAACTCCGCCGCGGCCACCACGCCCAGCGCGCAGAGAACGGCAATGGCGCTCAGCCGCAGCCGCCTCGGGTGCCCGCGCACGATCATCGCGAGCGCGATCGCCAGGTTGAGGATGGCCAGGTCGGCCACCGCGGCGGGCAGCCCGAGCAGCGAACTGCCGCGACCGTTCGACAGGCTGGTGTCGACGCCAAGCGGCGCGTAGTACTTCGCCAGCAGACCGGAGACGCCGGCGAGGTGAAGTGACTGCATGATGCCGATGCCGCAGACGGCCCCGGCCGCCACCATGGACAGCCAGAGGCAGCGCGTCGCCTGCTCGCGGGATGTGATCACGGTCCGTATGATCATGTACTCGGCGAGCAGCTTCCACATGACGATGCAGTAGAGGAGATCGTCTGAGCCGATGGCGCGCTGCCGGACGACCATCATCGTCACGGGCAATACCGAGCTGCTGACGCCGAGCGCGATGAGGCTGACATCCACGCGGTCTATCCGCGGCCACCGGATCTCGCCGGTACGGACGCCGGCCAGCCGGCGCAGGCCGATGGCCAGGCCGCACACCGCCATCAGCGCTTCGTTCTGCCGGAGCCCGGGAACCACGCCCCGGTTGAGGCCCACGATGAGCGGCGTGAGGAATATCAGCAGGTAAGCGGCGACCGCCGGCCTAGCCATGACCAGTCCGATCAGCCAGGCCACCACCACCGCGATCACCGCGTACTTCACCTTGACGCTGGCCAGCGCCACGACCGCCACGATGCCGGTCAGCAGGACGGCGTCGAGTTGCCGCCGCCTGAGGAACGGCGCTGCCGCCTGCACGGCCCCGGCTACCGCCCGCCTGCGGTAATACCAGGGAGAAGCCGCCTTGACATGCCGTCCTCCCGGCTGCCCCGGACGGCCCGCCGCCGCGGGGATACGGCCCGCCGCCGCGGGTCGCCAGCGGCCTAGCACCGCTCCCTTCACCCACTGCACCTGGGGAGCCCGCATGGCCGCCTGGGCGGCGAAGTAGACGCTGGCGCCCACCACCGTGACGACGAGCATCACGGCGACGCGGCCGGCCGCGCTGGTCAGATGGCGGGCGAGGAGGTGCGCGCTCCCCCAGGCCGGGACAGCCATCAGGGCCGAGCCCGCGGCGGCGCGCAGGAACGGGCGAAGGGCCGGCTCACCCCCGCGCGGCAGTCCCCGCCGCAGGTGGCTGACGAGGTAGCCCGCCCCGGCGAAGCTTCCGGCAGAAAAGCCGAGGCCAAGGCCGGTGAGCAGGACTGGCCCATGCAGCCGTGCCGCCACGGCGATTCCCGCCGCGCAGACGGCCGTGTGGATGATCATCCCGCGGAGCGGATGGGCGGTGTCCCCGCGCGCATAGCAGGCGTAGGTCGTCACCAGGAACAGCGTCTCGCCGATGATCGCGGGCGCCAGGCCGAGGAGCGCCGCGGCCAGCAGGACACGGCCGCCGGCCGCGCCGAAGGCTCCCATCCCTATCGCGCCGGCCAGCGGCTGGGCGAGTACGGCGTAGGCCGTGGCCGCCGGGACCACCAGGAAGGAGGCGAAGGCCAGCCCCCGTACGTAGGTGTCGCGGAACAGGCCAGCCTGGCTCGGCGCGGCCATTCGTGACAGCCTCGGCACCAGCGACAGGGCGACCGGCGTGGCGCCGATGGCGATGGGCAGGAAGTAGAAGTTCGTCGCCAGCTGGAACGCCACCACGCCACCGGGCGCCCGGTCAGCGAGGAGCGTCAACGCCGCGAGCTGCAAAGCCCCGAGCCCCGCCTGGGCCACCGCGGGCAGCGCCCGGCGGATGGTGGCCCGCACCTGGGGGTCACGCCACCCGGCGTTCGGCACCAGAACGATGCCAGCGCGCCGCGCTCCCCACCACTGCGTGCCCGCGTGCAGCATGACCGCGCCGGTCGTCCCCAGGCCAAGCAGGAGCAGCAACGAGACCGGGACATGATGCTCGGTGGCCGCCCGGGCATAAAGGAAGGCCACCACCCCCAGGACGGCGATGGTGCCGAGATTCTCCAGGGCGGGCGCGGCGGCCGCGAGGGCGAAGCGCCGGTGGGCATTCATCACCGCCGTCGCCGTGCCCACGACGGCGTACAGCGGCACCTGCGGCAGCAGGAGCAACACCAGCACAGCGCCAACGCCCGCCTGGCTGTGCGCCGCGGGATCGGCGGCGCCCATCGAGCCGAGCCGCAGCAGCCACGGGGTGAGCACCGCCACGATGGGGACGAGCGCCAGCATGCCGAGCAGGGCCACCCCGAGCAGGCCGCCCGCGGTGCGGGCCGCGGCACGGCTGTCGCCGGAATCGATGTGCTGGACCAGGGCGGGCACCAGCAGCGAGGAGAACAACGAGCCGGCCAGCAGGCCGTAGAAGATGAGGTTCGGCAGGGAGTTGGTGAACTGGTAGGTGTTGGCGAAATACGTCGCGCCCAGCACGGCAGCGATCACGACACCGCGCAGGACGCCGGTGAAACGGCTGACGAAGGTCCATATGGCGACCGAGAGCGAGTCGCCAACCGCGCCTTCCGGGGTGCTCAGATCCGACCGGCTACCTGGGGGTTCCGCAGCGGGATCCGCCGTCACCTGGCCCCCCCGCGGAAGACAGCGGGCACGGTGCGGATCAGTATCACGAGGTCATACCCGAAGCTGCGGCCGAGCACGTACTCGACATCGAGTTCAAGGGCCTTCCGCATCGTCAGCCGGCTGCGGCCGCTGACCTGCCAGAGGCCGGTTATGCCAGGCTTGACCGCGAACCGCCGCTGGTATGGTTCGGCGAACATCTCGGCCTCCCACGGCAGCACAGGCCGCGGTCCGACCAGGGACATCTCGCCTCGGAGCACGTTGACCAACTGCGGCAGCTCGTCCAGGCTGGTCCGGCGGAGCCAGGCGCCGAGGGGCGTGACACGCGGATCGGCGTCAAGTTTGTACAGCCCGCTGTCTGGCGATGCGACTGCTTCCTGGCCGGGGGAGAGGAGGGTGGTGACGTAATCGCGGTGTATGCGGTCATCCTTGTCCACGTACATCGTGCGTAGTTTGAGCATGGTAAACGGCCGCCGATGGCGGCCCAGCCGCTCCTGCCGGAACAGCGCAGGTCCGGCGGACGTCGACCGCACCAGCCACAACAAGAGCACCAGCAACGGCGCCAGAACGGTAATCAGGACAAGTGAGACGGTAATATCCAGGGCTCTCTTCGCCGCATCGGGCCCGAGCCTGTACGCCGTGGTCCCTTTCCGCGCTGCGAGCTCGGTCATGGCGCCATTCCCGTCACGGCGCCGTCACCGGTCAGGCGGTACCTGCTCGCGGACGCGTCGTCAGGGACCACTCGGGTGTCCATGACAGGCAGGTCCGCGACCGCACGACGGGCCACGGCGGGGTTGCCGAAGGCGACCACCCCCGCGGGTACGTCACGGGCGACCACGGATCCAGCCCCGATGAGCGCGCCGGCGCCGATCCGGACGAAGGGCAGGATGGTCACGTTGACGCCGATATGTGCGCCCGCGCCGATCCTGGGGCCGGCCATCAGCCGGGCGGATCGCTCATCACCGGGGTAGAGGTCGTTGGCGATAGTCACCCCGGGCGCGAGGAAAACGTCGTCTTCCAGTTCGGTGAACTGGGCCACGTAGCAGTTACAGTGGATCTTCACGCGGTCCCCGATACGGCACCCGTAGTCGACGACGGTGTTGCTCCAGATGGAGAGGTCATCGCCGATTTCGCAGCCTTCCCTGATGACGACGCCGTGCCCGGTCTGCAGGCGGCGCCCGATCCTCGTGCCGTCGTAGAGCACGGTGCCCGACCGGAGCCGGGCCCCGGCGCCGAGGACCAGCGGTCCGGCGTCGCCTCGCGCCGCCGGGTACCCGATGAGCACGCCACGGTCGATGTCCATCGGCACCGCCGCGGCGCCCCGCGGCTTACGGGGCATCGACAAGCTCCGAACCGTCCGCCGGCTCCCTGAGCGCGTCGCTGAGCGCCGCACACACCAAGTCCACCTGGCCCTCGGTCAGGTGCGGGAACATCGGCAGCGACAACAGCTCGCCCGCCGCGTGCTCGGCCACCGGCAGCGGACGGTGCGCGAACCGCCGCAGCGGGGGTTGCATGTGACACGGCACCGGGTAGTGCACGCCGGTCTGGATGCCACGGCGCGCCAGTTCCGCCCGGACCCGGTCCCGGGCGGCGACACGCACGGTGAACAGGTGGTAGACGTGGCGCGCGGACGGCGAAACGCCCGTCAGCCGCACATCCGCGGCGCCGCTCAGCACGTCCCGGTACCGGGCGGCCAGCGCAATCCGCCGCTGCGTCCACGCGTCGAGGCGGGCCAGCTTCCCGGACAGCGCGATCGCCTGGAGAGCGTCCAGGCGGCTGTTGGTGCCGAGGTAATCGTGCTCGTAGTGGGCGGCACCGTGGGACCGGCCGTGGTTGGCCAGCGCCCGCACCCGGTCGGCAAGCTCCGGCCGGGACGTGACCACGGCACCCGCGTCACCGAAAGCCCCCAGGTTCTTCCCCGGATAGAAGCTGAAGCAGGCCGCGTCGCCGAACGACCCCGCCCGGCGGCCGCGCCACTGCGCACCGTGAGCCTGCGCGGCGTCTTCGACCACGAGAATGCCGGCCTCGGCGGCGACGGCCAGGAGACCGGCCATGTCCGGCACCTGCCCGAACAGATGCACGACGATGACGGCCCTGGTGCGTGGCGTGAGCGCTTCGCTCAGCGTGTCCGGCGTCATGAGCAGGGTGTCGTCGCTGACGTCGGCGAAGCGGGGGATGGCCCCCGCCCGGACCACGGCGGCGGCGGTCGCGATGAAGGTATTCGCCGGGACGACGACCTCGTCGCCGGGACCGACGCCGAGCGCGGTCAAGGTCAGCTCCAGGGCGTCCGTCCCGTTGCCGACCCCCACGGCGTGACCGGCACCGCAATAGGCGGACCACTCCTGCTCGAAGGACGCCACCGGCCGGCCGCCGACATACCCGCCGCCGCGCAGGCAGGCCAGGTAGTCCTGCTCGATCGAGGGCCAGACCTCACCCGTCATGGCGGTCAGGTCCGTGAACGGCACGTGGTCAGCCAACGAAGGCTCCTGCCAAGGCGACGTCCGCCTCGGGCCGGGCGGCCCCGCCCCGCTGGGTCAGCTCGGCCAGGGCCACCGGCCGCTGCTCCCGCAGTGAGATCTGCGCGCACTCCAGCGCCTGCACGACGGCCAGGCCGCTGCTGCCGTCCACAGACGGGCGACAGCCGTTGGCGATGCAATCGACAAAGTGCTGGTCCTGAACGGCCAGCGGCTCGGCGAACGCGACGAAGGGTGACACCACGTCGCCCAGGTGATAGGCGACCTGAGACAGCGGACCGTCGCCGTCACCGGGCGGGACCGCCGACCTGTCGTAGACGCGGATCCGCTCGCCGTCCGCCATGTCGTTGTACACGACCATTTTCTTCGACCCCACGGCGGTGATCCGCCGTACCTTGTGCGGGTCGAGCCAGCTGACGTGGACGTTGGCCCGCACCCCGAGGTCGGCGTAGTCGAGCCGCAGGTAGGCGACGTCTTCATGCTCGGGGTGAACGTGCCGCGAGGCCCACGCCGAGACGGTCGTCGGCCGCGAGCCGAGCACGAAATTGGCGATCGAGATGTCGTGCGGGGCCAGATCGAGGATGACGTTCACGTCCGTCTGGTAGAGGCCGAGATTCAGGCGGGCGCAATCAAGGTAGAAGAGCCGCCCGAGCTGGCCCCCGCGCACGAGGTCACGCAGTTTGTGTACCGCCGCGTTGTGCTCGAAGGTGTGACCAGGCATGAGCACGACACCGGCCGCGTCAGCCGCCTGCACCAGGGACCACGCGTCCTGCGTGGTAGTGGCCAGGGGCTTTTCGATCAGCACGTGCTTGCCGGCGGCGATGGCTTGCAGCCCCAGGGGCGCGTGGGTGGCCGGCGGGGTGGCGATGATGAACGCATCGACGTGCGGCAGGGCCTCGGTGATGTCCGCGTAGGCGGCCATGCCGTGATCGACCTCGTGATCGCCGCCGTTGATACGGGCGAACCGCTGATCCACGCCGACGACCGCCGCTACCCCGGTCGTGGACCGGAGCACGCGGACGTGCCTCGACCCCCAGTAGCCGACACCGATGACCCCGACCCTGATACCGTCCGGTCGCACCCTCACCTGCATCCCCCCTTTCTGTCGCGCGCCGTTCCGCGCTGATCTGCACCGTTAACTGTCAGGGACAATTCATGACCTGGCATACGTTCTTCACGACCACCGCCGCGGGCGCGCCGCCCGGCTGTCCGGCGGCGGCCAGCCAGTCGAGGAACTGGCCGAAGACCGTGTCCTGGACCGAGCCGTACTTGGCCATGCAGGCGCTGAAATCGGCGGCGCTGGCATCGCAGACGTCGTGGAAGGTGATGGGAAGCCAGCCGCCGCCGTTGGCCGCCGCGGCATTCACGAAGCTCTCAAGATCGGAGAGATTTATCGGGCTCGCGCCATCCACCGCGATCGTGCGAAGCGCATAGGGATCCTTCGGCGGAATTGTCTCCACGTACGGCGCGGTTGGCGTGGTATTCGAGTTGGAGATGCCGCCGCCGCCTCGAGCGTTGTTGAACCCGCACTGCTGGACGACACCCTGCACGGTCGAGTTGTAGATCCCATCCGGATACGCGAACGACTCCGGGTCGGTAATGCCATGGCTGATCAGGTCCTGCCGGGAGCCGCAGATCTCCTGGTTCATCTGCGCCGTGGTCAGGGTGGTGAGATTATCCGGATGGTCGACCGTATGCGAGCCGACGTCATTGCCCTGGGCCTGCAGCGTATCCAGCTGCGTCCAGGACATGCAGCACGTGAAGCCATTATCGGAGTCCGAGGTGATGACGTAATACGTCCCCGTCATGTTATGTGACTGCATCAGCGGCACCGAATATAGCCACTGGTTCTCGTACTGGTCGTCGAAGGTGAGCGAGATCACGACCTTGACGTTGACCTGCTGCGTATTCACCTGCTCCGCGTTGCCCGCCAGGTCGGTGGAGAAGAACTGGACGGCGGCCGGCCCGTGGATGGTGAACGGCCCGGTGTACACGTTGCTGGACGTGGTCGGGGCGGACCCGTCGGTGGTGTAGTAGGTGTGGGCTACCCCCCAGCCGCCCTGGTTGTCCGTCGCGCTGAGCGTCACCGTCACCGGCTGGTAGTACGGCGCGCTCTGGCAGGACCCTCCATTGCACGCGATCGTCGTGACCGGTGGCGTGGTATCGGCCGCCTGCTGGACCGACACGGCCTGCGAATGTGCTGCCTCGGCGTTCCCGGCGTTGTCCCATGAGCGGTACTGGACGGTGCTGGTGGCGGTGAGGGGGAACGGCCCGGTGTAGGCCGGGCTGGACAGAGTGGGGGTCGTGCCGTCCAGGGTGTAGTGAGTGCTGCCCACCCCCGAGCCGAGGTCGGCCGGCGAGAGGGTCACGTTGACGGTTCCGCTGTAGGTGGGCGACTGACACGGCGACCCGTTGCAGGAGATGCTGGTGGCGGGCGCGCTCGTGTCCGCCGCCTTGGCGGTGGCTCCCATCGTCTGGAACACCGTCCCGGCCGGCGCGCCACTCCCCTGCCCGGCGTTTTGCACCCAGGAGATGAACGCCTGCAGGTCGCCGAGGTCGACCCAGCCAGCAGAAGACGTGCAGTTGCTGTAGTTCGCCTGGTCCAGCGTCGACGAGCACACCCGCTGGATCACGACCGGGATCCAGCCGCCGCCATGGGCGGCCGCGCCGGACACCAGCGACTCCAGGTTGGACAGCGTGACCTGCCCGCCCGGCGCGTAGGCGCGCAGCGCCAGCCAGCCTCTCGGCGGCAGGGTCTCCGCATAGGTGGCTCCGGTCGGGGACAGGCTGCCAGCGGTCCGGGCGTTCCCGTACCCGCAGCTCTGCACCTCGGCCTGGATGACCGAGTTGGAGGCCCCGCTGGGATACGCGAACGTGATCGGCGTTATCCCGTGTGAGTTCATGTTCTGCCGGTCGGTGCAGATCTCGCTGATCTGCTGCTGGGTGCTGAGCGTCGTCAGGTTGGTGCCGTCAACGGTCTTGCCGCCGATGTCGTTCCCCGCGGCAGCCAGCGAGCTCACCTGGGACCACGACAATTTGTTGGATGTGCCTATGGGGCCGCTGTTGATATAGAAGGTCGCATTAACCCCGGCGGGTTGCAGGGCATCTTGAAAGCCGAGGTAATACTCGTTGGCGACCTGATTGTCGAAATTGAGTGACACCGTGATCGAGGTCGATGCCGACGCCGCTTGCGCAACTACCGGGATCCAGGCAGCGGCAAGGACGACCGAGAACGCGGCGCGTACCCAGCTGCCGCCCCGGTAATGGCGAAATGGCCGCACGCGGCCCTTGGTGCCAGGTTCGCTCAGGAACACTATCGCTCCACTCTCCCGCAAAGGTATCGGGCCCGCAAAGGTCTCGGGCGCCTTTTCATAATGGCGAGGCAGCGCAGGTCTCTTGCTGCTCTCTAGCCGCCGGGCCGCCCGCAAATCGCCAAGAACATCACCAGCCGATGCGCCAGCCAGAATCCGGCGCCGCGCCGATGCTTGGATCTCATCTTGTTCTGCTAGATCCGGGTCGGCCTATCCCCAGTTGGCGTAGTTGACCCGGGCAATTGGCGCATCTGGGGCAATGCCCTTCAACCCGGGCCGGGTCAGCGCCACCACCTCGAGCGTGGTGTGGACCCCGAGCTTCGCCATGAGACTCCGCAGGTGGGTGCGGACGGTATTTTCGGACAACTGCAGCCGCTCCGCGACCTCTTTCCGCCCGGCCCCGTCGACCAGGTGGAACAAGACCTCACGCTCGCGCGGCGTGAGAGGCGCGAGCAACTCATCGCAGCCCTGGCGGACGTCCTGATCATCGATCAGCATGCGCAGCACCCGGCACAGCTCCATGGGCGGCAGCCACGCCTCACCGTGCGCAACGCCGCGGATGACGCGAAGAAGGTGATCGATCGACTCGTCCTTCCGCACCCAGCCGACAGCGCCGGCGCGGACCGCGGCGACGATTCGCTGGGCTTCAGCGGCCACGCTGAGCATGACCACGCGAGGCGCATGGACGCGTTGTGTCATCTCCGCACAGAAGGCGACGCCCGAGTCGTCCGGCAACTCAGCATCGAGCAGGATGACACCGGTTGACCGCCCGGCGAGCGCGCGACGGGCCGACTCGATCGACGGGGCCTCCGCGACTACCACCAGGTCCGGCTCAGCCCGCAGCCGGGCCGCCAGGACATCGCAGAAGGTGCGCTGCCGGTCAACGATGAGGAGATGAATCTTCAACGGCACCGGAGGCGTGATATCGGCCACTCTCACCGTCCGCCGCCGGCAACCTGTGCCTGCAGCCGCAGGCCGTCCTGGCTGGCCAGGGCGGCGAGTTGCAGCCGGCTGTGAGCCCCGAGCTTGGCGAGCACGTTCTTCACGTAGGTGCGGACCGAGTCGACCGTGATGTTCATTGCGGACGACATCTGCCTGGTGCTTTGCCCCCCCACGATGCGGGCGACGATTTCCTTCTCCCGCGGTGACAGCCTGTCCAGCGGCGTCTCGGGTTGCGGCCGCACCGGGACACGAGCCGTGACCCGCAGTGGTCCAGGGTCCAGCACACTCCCGCCGGCCGCGATCACATCGAGCGCGGAGGCGATCTGGTCGACGCTCTGGTCCTTGCGGATGAAGCCCGCCACGCCGCTGCCCGTCACCTGAGACAACGTCTGCGGGTCGGTGACCCCCGACAGGACCAGGACCCTCGTGCCCGGGTACCGCTGGCGGATGGCACGAGC